>Ga0123355_10004915_pt1 | contig 19457 bp, 19 predicted proteins | sample TergutEmb28metaG_3_FD_89872 | JGI IMG/M metagenome (GOLD analysis project Ga0123355, IMG submission 89872) | Embiratermes neotenicus P1 segment gut microbial communities from Petit-Saut dam, French Guiana - Emb289 P1 | ecosystem: Host-associated > Arthropoda: Insects > Digestive system > Gut ... | reverse complement strand
TCTATAAGACCGCCGATCACGAGGGCGCGATCTTCCTGCACGCTTCGCTGGGAGTGATGATCGTCTCCTTCACCATTCTCGCCATGGTGGGAATCGTGTCGGGATTCTTCCCTGCCCTGAAGGCGGCGAAGCTGAATCCGATTGAAGCGCTGCGGTACGAATAAGCCGGACGGCGGGAGAATCCAAGAAAGAGCGAACGCTGACTAGCCTCCCCTGGGCACAAAGCGGAATCGCTCAATGGCAATTCTGGCGCTGCGATTACTGCGGTCGCCCTTCAGGTAATAGCTCACCGTCAATTCGTCGAAACTGCCCATCGCCAGTCTGCTCGGAATATGGAATCGCACGGTCTGGTGAGTGGCGCCCCTGGCGGTGGAAAAGGCGCGTACCGGGACTCTCTCCAGGCCCAGATTCTGGCTGGGCTTACCGGCAATTGCGGTGTTGCGGATCTTCAGCACAAGGCTGACGCTATCGGGAAAAGGATCCGCATTCTGGATCTCGATTTCGATCGCGCCGTAGCGATGTGGATCGACGGCGAATCCCAGATTCTGACGCGCTTCCATGGACATTAAATCGCCATCAGTAGAGCGGAAGAAGTGGGCTGATGGGCTTCCGTGCAACACCACCGAATTCACTGGCGGGTGGTCCGACGGGCCATGCCAGAACCGGTAAACGCCATCGAAAGGAATGCTGAACGGGTCGGAAATGCCGGTACCGGGTCCGCTGCTGGGAACTACCGGCGGTGCGACAAGCTTGGTAACGTGGTGCTCGTCAGGATAGAGCTCCACGGCAGGAAAAATCGGACCGGTAATGGGCTCGGTGATGCGGATGTTGGTATGGTTGCTTCTGCTTGGATGAGGGCTCGTCCCTTCAGGGCTCTTTGGAAGGCTCGATTCAAGTAATCGTTTCGCGACCTCAAATGAGTCACCGCGTGACGGGGAAAGCTCCGGGTGGAGCAAAGACTGGAGCCAATCTGAAACCGACGACGCACTCTGGGTTCGAGGTTGACGATTGCGGATACCAGATCCGCTGCCTCGGGCTTCGAGGTATGACCCTCCACTCGCGGCCACCGAGCCTCCGCCACCGCCCGAATTGCCAATCGCTATGTAGGGAAGCCATGCAAAGACGATCAGGAGGGTAGCGGAAATAAGTGCCCCCCAGGTGCGACGCGCAGGGTTCCAGCGGCCTGCCTCGCTGAAGTCGCGAAACATTTGGAACGAGCGATGCGCAATGGCGGCCGCCCCGACCAGGTAGAACACGCTCGCAAGAACGATATGGCCGGCCGCCGCTGCAAAAATCGATCCCTGCATCATGAAGGCGGCAAGCATGCTCGTTCCGTAGGGGAAATCCTGCTTTAGAACAGAAAAGCGAAGGGTCTCGAGTTGTGTTTCGGCTGGTGCCAAGCCCGGTTCGCGCAGCATCCACCTCAGGAATGCAATCAGCCGCGACGACTCGACCAAAAATCCGATGAACAGTAGCAGCGCAAACAAGGAGCTTTGACCGTAGAACATCAGCAACGGTGGCAACCACAGCCCGGCGGTCGCGACGCGAAGCGCGATCTCTCCGCCCCGGACCGGGCGGTCTTTGCCGCCAAGAAAGAACATCAGGTAGGTTGCGATGACTCCTGCGCCGAAAACCACGGCTGTGTAGGCGATCGCTCGCGCCCAGACGCTGCCGGCACTTACGGGATGTTGTGGAGAGATGGCAGAACAGAGGACTGTCGACACCGCCGCTGCGGTAAAGCCCGACGCTACCAAGCGGTTGATGAGGCTACTGTGCACGCCTTGCAGTCCTTTAGGCGGATTGACACCGGCACGCTAGCATAAGTTCCGGACGGTTCCGCCGAACCGAACCACCAACGCATTGTCGCAGCACCGAGGAAACAACTCCAGCGCGACCTGATCCCAGATACTCAGCGACCACCCAAACGTCAGTTCCTGTTCATTTTTGAACATGACTTCCCTGATCAACGGCCAAGTTGAAGCGCTCATTGCGCTCTAGGAAGCCCTTGAAAACCCCAGGGGTTGCCTTCTGGAGATTGGCGATGAACGTTCGATCTTTTCACTTTAATTCCTGATCCTGGGAGGCTTCCGTGCAGACATTGCTTCAGGACTTGCCCTACCGCAATTGCGCAAGACCGCGGGCATGCCCTTGCTTGCCATCGTAACTCTGGCGCCGGGTGTGGGTGCGAACACGGCGATCTTCACCGTGATTGGGAGCGTTCTGTTGCGCCATTTACACCACGCGCATTCAGATCGGCTCGTGTACGTCGGTCCGCCTGCGGATAAACCCGGCTAATCCATGTGCGTCCCGTTTTCTATGTGCTTTTCGCTGCGTTGGGGCTGGTCCTCCTCATCGCCTGCGCAAAGGTTTCGAACCTGCTGATCGCGCGCTGCCTGGGACGGCAACAGGAGTTTGTGGTGCGAAAGGCCCTGGGTGCCTTCAAGTTGCGCCTTGTGCGGCAAATGCTAGCCGAAGGGCTGGCGCTCAGCTTGCTCGGTTGCTAAGCCGGATTGCGCGGGACCGCATGGGCAGCGACAACGACGTTCGACACGGGCCCCGCTGGAGCGCGACGGAGTGCGCGGGACTCAGGATCCGCCCGTTGCTTCAGTGCCTTGACGCCCGCCTTCCTTGCCAAGTAACTTCGGACTATAGGGATCACTGCGTCTCCCGTCATTCTGTCCTCCAGCGAGGAAAAGTTGCCGCATCGGCCGATTATTACTCTTACTACTGATTTCGGGACCAACGACCATTTTGTGGGCGCCGTGAAGGGCGTCATTCTCGACATCGTGCCGGAAGCGGCGATTGTTGACATCTCTCACGCCGTGCAGGCGTTTGATGTGCTCGACGGCGCGCTCACCATTTCACAGGCTTATTCGTATTTCCCGACCGGAACAGTCCACATGATCGTGGTCGATCCCGGCGTGGGAACGACGCGGCGACCGATTATCGCGTCGAGCGACGGATATCATTTTGTTGCGCCGGACAACGGAGTGTTGTCGATGGTGTACGCGAAGGAAGGACGTATCTATGTTCGCCATATCACCTCCGAACATTATTTTCGTCAGCCGGTGAGCAGCACCTTCCATGGGCGCGATGTGTTTGCGCCGGTCGCGGCGTATCTGGCAAAGTTCGGCGACTCGCACAAGTTTGGTGACGAGATTGAAGATTACGTGAAGTTCGCCGCCCCGCGGCCGAAGCCTACGGCCGAGAATCGCATGCGGGCCGTTGTGCTGAAGGTGGACCGGTTCGGCAACTTGATTACAAACATCGCTCCCGAAGATATTCCCGCACTGTTTACCGACCAGCCCGGCAAATTCAAGCTGGTCGTGGGCAACAAGGAGATCACTACCATCTGCAAAGCTTATGCTGAGGGGACCCAGGGAGAAGTTTTCGGGATTCTGGGAAGCGTGGGCTACCTTGAGATTGTCGCGAATCGGGCGCCGGCTGCCCAGCTCACGGGCGCAGTCAAGGGCAGCGAGATCAGCGTCTTTCTCGGAGAAGCTGCCGCCGCGGGTAAGGGCTCTTAGAGTTTCATACCCTCAGCGAACCTGGTCCACACCCTCCGCAGCTCATTTGTAGAACGCGATGCCGCATGCGGCATCCGCCAGTAGCGCCAGAGCGAGAGCTATGACGATGCCGAGCGCATAGCTTGATTCTTTAACGTGACGGAAAGCTACAACTCCGACCGAGATCAGCGCGGCGGCGTTGAACGCTGGCAAGATCCATCCAGCCTTGGACCCGAGAGTCCCGGCAAGAAAAATAGTCAGGAAGAGACATCCCAGGCCGATCACGACGCCGAGCAGGAATCCAAGAACGACCTGCAGATTTGAACGGGGCTTGTTTGAGTCTCCATCGAACATTGGCGTGCTACAAACTCTTTGGTTTGGGATGGACGTATCGTTCCATTTCGGCGGTCCACCTTAGGAATCGCCACAAGTGGTGGCGTTCACGCCACATGAATTCCCAGAATTCCAGAAAACCGATTTGCTTCATCTTGACGCCAGTGTAAGTTTCGATGCGCCAGAGAAGATAGGGGCTTCGCCATGGAGCAAGACGGTGGCCTTTCGTCGCATTCCACAGAAAGAGAATCTTGTGGCGCATAAGGGCATGATAACCACAAAAGACATCGTTCGAATATGTTGGGAAGCATGAAGGTAAGAATCCTGCCTGGGCACATCAACAGACGGCTCCCCGCATTTGCCCGTGATAGAATCCAAAATCCCCTTGGGATTTTTCTGTATGTCTGACGCGAATGCCCGCCAGAAAGCCGAGGACCGCTACTATGCCGCTTTGGATTTAATGGCGGAAGGTCATCTTGAAAGAGCGGTGGAAGCGTACCAGGAATCGATTGCTGCCGATCCGACATTCACCGAGGCCATGCACGGGCTGGCACGGGCCCTGCAGGATTTACAGCGCTTCGATGAAGCCATCGCGGTAGCGCAGCGGATTGCGACGATTGACCCGGAGGACGTCCTCGCGCACACCAGCCTTTCGGTGCTTTATCAGAAAAAAGGCATGATCCCCGAGGCAGAGGCGGAGGGGGCGAAAGCGAGAGTCTTAGGCTGGAAGCAACAGCTACAGAAGGGCGGCGGCTCGTAGCAGATCTCTGGCCGATGCGGAGACTGGCCTTCTGAGTGCCGAAAAAAAATTGCAGGCGCATCGCCCCCGGTTGCCGGGCGTATCCCGAATAGACGAGATTCTCGATGAATAGCTTTCGGGTACGTGTGTGGGTCTTCGTTCTATCCAGCGCGTTTGTTCTCTTTTCAGGTCAACCGCCTGAGGCAGCAATTCATCTTCTACGTCGGCCGGCGAGCCGCCAACTACACGTTGACCGCAGGGAGTTGAATCCCAATTCGATCGCTGCAAGAAAAAGGATCAAAGCTCATCACGATCACTCCGGCCAATGACTACTCGGGAAGCGTCATGTTCTCCTGTACATTGATCGCGGGCAACGCACCGCTTTTCTGAGACACCCCGTGATAGTTGCGGACCGTCGCCAGCTCGACACTGACGGCCTCGACGACCGTGAACCCTCCAGGGGCAAGCTATTCCGTCTCCGTTACTGGAGCCGACGCCAACGCAAGCTCCACGCAACGGTGGACGGAGCGGATCTGATTCCCAGCGCTCACACCGCGAATTGCCCGACGGGCCCGCAATTCAAGTAAATAGTGCCATCGGACGTTTAACCTTATTTCGCGCTGGCGGAACAGTACATCTTCGGCGATCGGATCTTCTAGACCAACGAGGGACCAAGCTTTCCAGCGCATCCACAAGGCCGAGTACACCACACACGATTTCGGCAGCATCCTGAAGTCCACCGAGGAGCGGTACGGCCTGCCGTCATTGGGCTACGCCGACATTCCGGCGTACGATCTTTGAGATTGTTTTCCATGAAGCGGTCGCCCTGCCATTCCTGACGATTCGCTGCGAAAGACGCAAAAATACTTCATCAACGATACCGGACCGCGCACCAGTCCGGACAACGACCAGGCATCCACTGCCATGGCTTTTTGTTCTTGATGCTGAATGCGAACTCGCCGGAAGCATTACTGAGCGCGTTTCGCAACTTCCCTTCAGCCTCTCATCGCTTGTTCGCTTGTTCTGAGAATGGGTCTCCTCGATAATCGGAAGTGCATTACTTGCTCGAGTCGGAAGTGCACTACTTGCACTTTTGCAATGATGTTCACAAGAGAAGAATGTATCTTCTGTTGACCGGGTTCGTTGTAGACGCACGCGGTCGCGCTGTTGAGTGCGATCATTGCTCACGAGCGTCAGCACGAGCCACACGGCAGAGCATGGGAGAGCGGTTGAACCGGTGGAGGGCCCTGACGCAGTAGGACCCCTTGCCGATCGCTTGTTCCCAGCCAGCATGCGCGCCGTCATTCTCGAACTCTCAGACGAAGCCCCGCCAATTGGGCTTCCTGAGTTTCTGGCCATTCGTACAGGTGCCGTGGCATCGCCCTTGCTTGGGGGAGCGCTGCGTAACCTGAGCACGACGCTGTTTCCTGCTTAGTAGATCTGTTGGGCTTGCGCGTTCACCGTGCAGGTGTGGTCCCACTTGTGTGTCGGTGGGAAAAATCGTTTTTCAAGGCCAACAGGCTCGTTAGGAGAAAAATGAAAAGAGACTTGCGTGTTGCCATCATTACTGCCTTCTCTTCTTTCCTAGTACCGCTCTCCGCCATGGCTTCCGAATCGGCGTCGAAAGTTTTGCTTGTCTACAACGCGAACTACACTATCGATTCCGATAGGGATGGAGTTCAAGACTCACTCGAAGTCGCCAAATATTACGCCGCCGCGCGTGGGGTAGCTTCGAGTCACATTTTGGGCGTAAAGGCCACGGTGAGCGAGGCGAGCACCTACACCGACTTCTCACAACTGAGCACGGAAATCCTTCAGCCCATTCAAGCTAAGCTCGTCTCCTTAGGCCCGACCAATATTGACATCATCGTTCTGTGTTACGGGGTGCCCTACAAGCTGGCCGGAACCTTGACAATTTCAGTTGACAACATAATCTCCAATCTGCCTGCGAGTCTCGAGAACAAGACTCAGACACTGGCCTGGAATCCCTACTACGAAGCGGCTCCATATTTTGATGCGAACAAGAAGGGGCATTTCAGTCATAGCCTTTACTACTTCCTCGACAACGGACACAAAGACCCTATCTATTTGGTGACACGTTTGGACGGGCCACGCGGAGTGAAGGGCGTCATGGACATGATTGATCGGTCGCTCTACGCACAAAAGTACGTTTCTACGAAGTCAGGTTACTTTACTGGAAACGCTTATGTGGATTCGGAAGGCATCTATGGACCATCATGCCCATATACAGACAAGGGTCTAGACACTTGCTCACTGGTCACCCAAGGAGATTGGAGTAATACCGATGGAGTCGACGTCAACATTGCCTTTGGGGAGAGGTATGTAAAGGATGCCGGGCTTAAGCTCAAATGGCAGGTGAGGGGCAGCATCATCGGGACCAGCGGCCTGCTCTACTCCGACGGAACCAGCGCCGAAACCGCGCCGGGCGCCCTTCTCTATTCGGGCTGGTACGCCTATAACAGGTACGAATATGCAGCCTGGCAGTGGCTTCCGGGAGCGGTTGGAGTCGATTATGACAGTTCTTCCTTTGCATATCCCATTCAGTCTCCGTACTACCTGGCGTGGGCAGTGCAGGCCCTGAATCACGGAATTACCGCAACCTGCGGAAACGTGGCGGAGCCGTACGTCGGGGGAGCCCATGCAACATCAGTCTTGCTCTACTATTTGCTGCATGGATATACCTTCGGGGAAGCTTCGGAACTGGCGAATCCCTATATTGGCGCACACCAAACGATGTGCATCGGGGACCCACTGTACGCACCATTTGCGCACAAAACGGCGCTTGTCGATGAAAACAAGCGAGTCTTTACTTCAAAACCGTTTTTCACTCAAACACCCAGCCACGGCGCCGTAGTTAGCGGAATCATCAATACGAGCGCCTCTGAACCTGCGATTGCCCGCTTCACTCTCGGATATGGAACGAAGAAACCTTCGAGTTTTAGCAAATGGTCTCAGCAGGTTGTAAACGGTGGGGGATACACACGCCGCTTTTCGATCGAAGCACAAGATCTAAAGCCAAATACAACTTACTATTACCAAGTTCAAGCAGCAGGACCGCCTCCCAAGTACAATACCGCCTTGTCGCCGACTGGCTCGTTCACCACGCCGCCTGAGACTCCCGCTGTCAGTCAGAGCATTCCGGGAACGATTGCGATCAGTAGTTTTGACAATGGCGAAGACGGGGTTTCCTGGCATGCACCGGTTCCCGAACAGTTTCCGGGGCAAAAGATGCGGACAGAGGCTGAATTAGCGTTTGATAGCTCGGGCACCCTTCTCAACGCCTATGCTGGTCAATGGATGAAGTATACGGTCGCGGTGCCCGAGGCTGGCAAGTATCAGATTGAGGTCGTGGCTTGCGACTGCTACCGTTCGGGTGATGGCTCCGTTTTTCACATCGAACTCGACGGAGTCAACGTTACCGGCCCTGTGCTTATGCCTAATATGGGACAGAAGTATGGAACGATCGTGATGGGAAGGGGGATCTCATTCTCGGCGGGAACCCACATTCTCAAGCTTGTAATGGACTCTGGCCCCACGACCGCGGATGCCATGGAACAGCTTCTTGCTGATATCGGGAAATTTCGGTCAATCATCATTAAATAACGTCAAACCCGACCGATAGAATAGAACGGGACCGGTATCTGATGTTGAACCGGCTATTCCCGCCAGCCGAGCCAAAACAGCGCAACAGCGGCGCAGCGGGGTGATTATGTTACGGGGCGGAGGCACTTGACGGCATTGACGACGACAATTAACAGCCACTGAAGCACTGAAGCAGCGAAGCGAACAGACCCGCGCGGAGGCACAGCCGGCTGCAATACTCGTGCGCTCGCAGCACGCGCCCTGGCCGTGCAGGATTTGTATAGCCGAAGTTGACCACCGCGCCTTGCAGGGTTGGGAAAATCAGCCTTCCCCCACAGAATCCTTTCATACAATCCAGGGAGCTCCCGATAATTCCATGTTGAATAGGCTAGGAAACTCTACCCACCCGAGGAGGTAGCTGCGGGCACTGGTTTCACCTTTGGCGTCGATGCCACCTTCACGAGAATGCGCGCCAGCATGCGAGCCAGCGGATGTGAGGAACCCGCTACAATCGACGACAATTCAAACAGAACAGGCGGTTTTCTCCACAGAAGCAAAGCCATGTACACTGTGGCCCCTATCGCCGCCGTGCTAATTCCTTGTAACGCGGCGTTGTACACACCCATATGCCGCATCGTCCAAAGCCAGGCTTCGCTGACTGCCGCCATGACCAGGCTCATCCAGATCGTCGGCCAGAGGGCTCCAAAGTACGACTTCAAAGAGAGTTTCACCAGCCGAAATGGGATCAACAGCGAGGGGATCATGAGCACAGTCCATACGATTGAATATGAGGCCGCAACTCCAAAAATCCCCCAATGCAAGCCGACAATAAAAGAGCTTACGTACATCGCGCTCGCAAAGAGGGTCCAGCGGAAATTAATATCGGGCCGGCCCTGCGTGTTGTAAATCAAGCCGCCGACAACCGTGATAGACTGTAAAGCTCCAAGAGGCGCGAAAATACTCAAGAGGGTAGCAACAGGCATCCAGCGTGCTCCCAAAAAGACCCGCACAAAAGGCACTGCGGTCACTGCCAATCCAAGCATCAAAGGAAATGTTCCTAGAGCGATAATTCTGCAGGTTCTCAAATATGCTGAACGAAACCGCTCATGGTCATCTTGGAACTTAGCCAAGGCTGGGTAGACGACTTGAGTTATCACAAACGTGAAATTCTGCAGTGGATATGTCATGAGGGTGTAGGCCATCTGATAGAAACCCAGAGGACCGGAACCCAAGAAGCGCCCCACCAACAAGTTGTCTGCATTGCGTGAGAAATAGTTCAGGAACTGATATCCCGACATATTCATACCAAAAGAAATGATATGACGCGCTTCGCCCAGCCGGAAGTGGGACTTCAGCTTCAATGGAGAATAGAACAAGATGGCAAGCGTGGTTGTTGCCGTAGTCGCCAAGCTACCGAATACCAAGCTCCACACCTTCCCGCCGGCCAGCGCGATCCCAACTGTGACGATAGTCCCCGAAATCACTCCGGCTGTTTGGGCCACTGATATTTCGCGAAAAGCCATTTCCCGACTGAGGAGGGCTCTGGGTACCACGCTGATGGCGCCCATAAAAAACGCAACAGAAAGTAGCTGAAGGATTGTCGCGACCTGCGGCTCGTGGAAGAATTTGGCGACAGGCCAGGAAAATGCAGCTACCAGCAGTGTTATCAGCCCTCCCAGCCCCCAGTTCAGCCATGACACCGTAGAGGCTAGCTCTTCGGACACATGGGGCTCGCGCACAAGGGCGAAAGCTGTCCCCATGTCCCTGAAAACTTCGAGGAAGTTGGTAACCAGCGCCGCCATTGCCATCAGCCCATAAGCTGCGGGGGGTACACGCCTGGCCACGATCGAAACGGAAATGACCGACAAGAGCTGCTTGGCTACCTGGAAGACTGAAATCCAGGCGACGCCGGCCGCAGTTCTGTGCGCTAACGAGCGACTGCCTTGGGTCATACTACCGTGCCACCTTGATGTGTCGCGTGATTCGAGGCGATGCCCACGTGTCCACGATTTGAGCGGAGCGGTCTTCCTGTGTCAAGTCGGCAAAATTCCGGCCGCAGAATTCAAGAATGGACCGACACTTGCTACACGCGTACAACGTCCTTTCGTCGTCAATCCATTAGTGAGATTGTCTCAATTCGTGGGGTATTCTGGCCGTCTTTTTTCCACTTCCAGTCCGCAATGGCCATGAAAGTAATGTCCGGGTTTGGGTAACGATGAACCGCCCACAGAGTCTGCTCTAGGAGACCGCATAGCTCGCCTTCCGACGCTGTTTTTCCGAACTTGCCACCAATGTCCCGGAACCCGGCACACTTCGGCTGTTTGGAACTCACGCGATCGGTCTCGCCGGGCCAGTTTAATACCCAGCTCCAACCTGAGTAGGTGCGCGCGCAGGCGGCGGACTATGCCAAGATTCACGCGATAATTGAACGAGTCGCGGTAATAAAGCATAACTATGGCTCGTCCCCCTGGGCAGAGCACGCGGTGAATCTCGCGGATGGTGCGGGCCGTGTCCGGTGTGTGGTGCAGCACACCATGGGAATACACGACATCAAATGAACCGTCAGCGAAGGGCAAATTCTCAGCATCGCCTTGGACAAAAGTACTTTTCAGATTTGTCAGTTGAAAACGCCTTCGCGTTATGCTCACCGCCGCGTTCGTGAGATCGAAGGCGGTGTAGTAGGACCCGGCACGCGCAAAAAGTTCGGCTTCGCTGCCGCATCCGCAGCCGATTTCGAGCACGCGCAAACCACTGGTGCTTTCAAGGCCTAACGCCAATTTTAGCCGCCAGTGCACTTTGTACCTGTGCTCGTCGAGGTTCCGATAGAAAGCTAGACCTCCGGGAGTCTCACTGGTAAACCACGAGTCGTACGGTGAATTCTCCCAGAATTTTTGAACCTGTGCTTTGATATTTGACCGGGAAACAGAAAATGCAGGAATTGCGGTGCGTATAGGATACTGGAAAAGACCACAGTGGGAGGGGACGGATTCAGCCATGGGGACCCCAATCCCGGCCTCAACTGTCGAGACCGACCGAAGTGTACACCGGGATCGGTCGCCTGGTAGCCGGTCCAGACCGCGCTCATTTCTACCGCGAAATACCGCGAGTTGCCTGCACGAGAATTACCAATCTTTCTTGAACATTTTCCGCCGAAAGTCAAGAGAAGTGCGAGATGGCCTTCAAACTTCTAGATGTTCTTCACAGTGATGTTGTCGATACTATGAACAAAACAAATTAGGAGCGTTTGTCATGGTATTCTGCCTTTTACTGGTCTGAAAAAGATTGCAGTTAAAAAGCAACCGTGTCTGCACAGGAGCCCCGGTCCGGGTGTCCGAGGGTGCTTTGTTGCCTGGAAGCCTTCGGGGTTCCTCCCCCTCCCCAGCAGGTAGCCTACTCAAAAACGATTTGCTCGAGGCCGTCGATCTCCTCCTCGACGACCCCGTGCTGCTCGAGTGCTCGAGTTGGTGCGCCAATGCCTAACGACTCGCCATCCTCGAATCGACCCGTACCGGTCTTCCGGAATCGCCCCCGATCGCCTGCTACTTTACTGCGTGCTCAAGCAACGGTCGTGCAGAAAAATTCGAATTCTACAGGAAGTTTGTTATAGAAGTTTTGAAGTGGGTTACACTCTGGATGCGATTCTCGGCGGGCTGCTTCTGACACTCTATAGCTCCGCCCACCGTATTTTTTGATGCATGCGTTTGCGAAGACCGTGTTTCGACAAAGTTACTGCCGTTACGGCAGAGGGTTGGCACTCGGATTGCACGAATAAGCGACAATGCAGCTGCCTGCCGCGACGTTACAGTTGAGTTCGACTGCCATCTGGCTATTGGTCGAGTAACCTGACGCACTCACGCTGACTTGGCCAATGTTCCTACCACTGACATTAACCGCACTTATCGACGGAATTACAACGGTTGTACTTCCGCTCGGCTGCAAAGATCCAGATGTGGGCGATGCAGCGAACCATGGCATCGAACTGGCGGTCGTAAAGTTCATCGCCTGACTGCCGGCCGTCACGGCGCATGAAATCGGAAGGCCGTAGGTCGCCGGATCGGAGCCATCGACAAGGATCACAGGAACTTCTATTGATGCTGAGCAGGGCACGTTCCCACTGGCACAACCGATGGAGGCAGTAGCCAGGGAAGAAGTTTGCACCGAAGGCGGCTTGCTCGTCCCGCAGCCGTTCAGGATTATGCTCATAACCAGCGCGAGAAAGATCATGGTTAAAGATTGACGCAATAATATTGATTCTCGCATCGATTTCGTGGACACAGAGTTTCCTCGCACCAACCAGGTAGGCAGAAATCCTCTCCAGAGGCAAACTGAGAGACACGTACAATCTACAGGGGAACAACTGACAGAACAATGCCGACGGCCCAATTGTAACCAACTATTAACATATCCCCCGCGGGCAGTGGTTCGGCACCTCTAGTCTAGCGATCAGTGGAGCGCCTGCCCAAATACAGCGTTACGGATCCCGACATCTGGTTGGACCTGCACGTTGGTGGTGCTCAGGACTTGTCGTGCAGTCTGGCTCCCGCTGGCCATGGTCTCGCCACCCAGCACAACTTCCTGTGGATTGATTCCCAACCACTTCTTGGATGTCGACCGACTTGCTAACCCAAATGTGAGTTTACGCCATCCCGGATCACTATTGGCCCAAGCAAAACGACCTTCAAACCCTGGGCAAAGGTGAGTTCCTTGTGTGCTACGACCGCTACACGTTCAGGGCGTATGTGCAACCGGCCTGGATGGGACCCGTGGCGACGAACCCGTGGAGTCGACGGCAGAGATTGCACGGCCTTTGAGCAGGAGCACTCTATCTGACAATTCATCGCGGCCCAAGAGATACAAGTCACGGTCACTGTCGCGGTCGCGGTTGCCGTGCCGTCTGCCCCCGTTATAGTCAATGTGTAGGTCGTCGTTGTCGCATTCGAAACCGACTGCGATCCGCTTAACGCCACTGGGCCAATCCCCGAGATGCTCGCGCTAGTCCCGTTCGTCGAACTCTAGGTCAGCGTTGCCGATTGTCCCGCCTGAATCGTTGTCCGCCGCTGACCGTCACCGTCGCAAAACCCTTGGCCGCTCGCCCTGCAGCCGTTGCGGTGATGGTGTACGTCGTGGTTGTTGTGGGAGAGACAAACTGCGATCCGTTCAGGGCCACGCTGCCGACTCCAGAAATGGTCGCGCCGGTTGCGTTCGTGGTCGTCCATGTCAGCGTGGAAGATTTTCCGCTGGTGATGGTCGTGGGAGAGGCTGAAATATTAGCCTTTGGCGTTGGTTCCGGCGTGCTCATCACATCGGGAAATGGTCCTGGCCCTGGACAGGGATACGGACAGGTGAAAACCGTCGCCGTCTGAGCGGCATCGATCAGACTTATATCGGCTCCTATGCTTGCTCCATCGGTTGGCCCGTTGGCTCCCCCGCTGGCATAAGCCGTGCCCGGCCGAAACTGGAACACATGGTAATCGGCTACCTGATAATTTTGGACGCCACCCGTACACGCTGCGGCCGGAGCCTTGACCCATGAAGGCGGGGTGTAAGTAATGGTCCTCCAGTAGGAGCATAGGCCATTAACTGGCGGGAAATACATGGAGCAGCGGACACCGTTACATTGAGTAGGTTTGGTTATTTCACAACCCGATACCGTTCCTCCCGTCAACACAAAGGTGCCTGTGCATCCCAGCGGGTCTGGATATGCCGGATTGTTTCCGACCTCTAGATATGGCCTTGCCACACTGGGCGAGGCAGCACCACCACTCGTTGGACGCCCCACGAAAATCATGTGGTCAATGGTTGAGCTGCTAGTATCAGTGGTCGTCGCCTGTGACGCTACTCCCTCCAGCATCGAAGATGCCGTCCAAGACCCGCTGGTAAACACGGAATCACGCCACAAGTGGCTTTTGCCAAAGTTGCCCCCTTGTGGTACGCAACAAGAAGCCTCAAACGAAGGGTTAAAACCCGGCAGACCATTGCCGTTTTCAATTGCAAAGGCCATACTTCCCGCAACCGTATTGTGAGTAAAATGAACGTAGTAGGGATTCCAAGCCGAATAACCCAGCGTGCAGTTTCCGGTATTATCGGCAGTTCCATCTGGCAAGGTTGCGATGGTCGCATTGGTGTAGCTGACAGTCTGAGGAGTGACTAACTGCATTCCATTCGACGCAATGACGGGGGTTGCTCCCCACGGCACAGCCCTTGCCGGATGAGCCGCATCCCCGGGAAGCTGTTGAGTAAACGTGTTAAGCCGGCGCTCGGCAACCGTGCCAGCGGCACCCGCAATTCCACAGCCAGTAACCTGAATACCTTCCCCGACATCAATTGCCGTCATGGCATAAGCCGGAGGAGGAGGGCACCCCAACTGTGCGGCTGCGGTTGCAGTCGGAGGTTTGGCAACATAGCAGTTAACGGTAAATGTAGCTACGCCGTTCGTTCCTGTGGGATTAGAAACACTTACATTGCCAGTCCACCATGCTTGATGCGAACTGATAAAGAAACCCCAAAGATTGGAGGCCGGACAGTTAGGATTGCTTGTACGTATGTCATAGTACAGGTTGTTGTAGAACCAGAAGCGATAGCCAGCCGCTCCTGATGCCCCGATGCCATTCCCTCCCACGTTGGGCAAGCCTTGCGATCCCCGTGTTGCCATTTCAAACCCGGCACAGCTACTCCGATATACGTTGTCGGCTTCGTAGACATCCCAAATTCTAGCGGTCGTAGTCCAAATAGTGGGGGGAGTAACAGTGGTGTTGGCCTGCCCATAAGCATTTAGGTCACCGAATGCGCCGCTTTGTGCCCCCGAGTTGTCCACATGTTCCATGATATTACCCGTACGGACAAGACGGGTTCCCTCTTTCTGTTCAATCGTATTCTTTCGCCCTATGCCGTTTTGTGCCCACCAGGGATTAAAACCGTTGGGAATTTGACTAAGTCCCAGCCACGGATAGGGAAACGTCCAGCGATTGCGCCGGATCTCATAATCAGAACAACCGTAATAATTCGGAATCGCCGGACTGGACGCCATGCCGAATCCGTCGCACATCGTCCCTATGGAATGTCCCTCCATCCAGTTGTGGGCTATTTTCGCAGTCCTTGCATACGTAAACTGAAATACATGGCTCTCAGCTCCCGGTCTAAAGGCTTCACTGACCTGACTGTCTATCCAAGAGAACGTATCCGCTGACACTTGAATCGAACTAGCCACGGACTGCACTCCTGATGCCAGAGAAGTCCAATCTCCGTGTGTCCACGTCCGAATAAAGTGGATATGGGTTGGAACCTGCGTCCACGATGTTGCGGGTTTGCCCTGTTGGAAGGCAATCGTAAAAACGTTCTGATGGAGGCCAGGGGCAAGGGCGAATTCCGCGTCCTCAATCGTCCAATGGTCAGGAGTAATGACCTGTGCCCCGCAGAGGTTGCTACCCGCTATCACCGACAGGGCACACATCGTCAGAGGCTGCGTTCCGGTAGCCTGTATCCACCACATATACCGTTCATCGTCGTAGGTTGAGGAGTTAATGACCGTGTGATTGTGGTCGTTCATTTGGTAGGAACATCCTCCCGAAGCCACGCACGTCGCCTGTACATGTTCGCCGGCGGTGCAAGTTGTGTTGCTGCTGGTGGTTCCGGTGCAGGTGCGGCCAGCGTGTGTGTGCGCGAAGTTGGCAATCATTCCCTGCTGGTTGGGACCAGCCAGAGTTGTGACGGTTTCCGAAGTGCAGGATGGACCGGGACAGGTGCCGCAGTTATCGCCCAGGGACGGAATGCACACGTTCACCGGAATACCGGGAGATACGTAGCCATTCGCCAGATATACATAGTTGTTTCCCGGCGCCACCACCGAAGTAACCAGACTGGTGTTGACGGAGATAGTCTGAATTCCGGTAATGGTATTTTCAACCTGAAACGTGCCCCGCACAGTCGATGCGGTACAGGTGTTGGGAGGACAGGTTTCTGGGGGAAACTGGTTCCCAATGGTAAGGGATTTACTGGTAGATGATCCAATCGTAGCCTTATGATTGTTAGTCGAATTAGTGAATCCGGAAAACTTGAACGTCCATCCTTTATAAAAGTTGGTGTCCCCGTTGGTAATGGTGCCGAAATAAGTCGTCACTGGTGGTTGTGCCGCGTTCGTTACCGAATCAATGTGAAAGGTTAGACGTGCAGTAGGTTGTAGGCCGGAGGCGCAGCTCACCACCAAGCAGGACTGCACCGTGATGCTATAAGGAGCGGTCGTATTCTGCACCGACAGAATCTGCCACATAATATTCCACGTCGCGGGACTCCAAGATTTTCCACGAATGTATTGTCCAACCGTGAACTCTGGAGGAAATGGCATCGTGGAACTGGTAATCGTCGCCACTGTGCCTGACATCGATTCCGAATCCACGGCAGTAAACGGAACGGAAAGCTGTTGGGCGGGTCCAATTTCATCGTACATATTAGTGCCAGTGCAGTCAGGGTTATGCAGGCCAACGTCAGTGGACGTGGGAATGTCCTCTTGAATGCCGTGAGCACACACGGTTCTGCCCATTGGCAGGCTTGAATCCATCGTGGAACGGATCACGATGTAGCAGGACGCAGCCGTAGTCGCAGTCTGGGGAATAATCAGACCGTTGGGATTTGAATATGTCCCCGGTGGAACATCGAGAATCGAGCATTCCCCATGCTGCGTCCGACAGGCTTCCAAGGCATTCACTGCTGCCTGCAAACCCGCTCCCGTCACGGCATAGGGCAGAGAGAAGGTACAGCCGGGAGGGGCGCTACTGCTAGTCCACGAAGATGCACCGAGAGTCAGTTCATAATGCGGTGCAGGAGTGCGCCCATCGAAGGCTTCGTAAGGGTCTACCCAGACCTGCGGCATATTGGGAAGCTGATTGTTGGGCGGCGATTGCGCCCAAGTGCTGAGGGAGAGCAGAAACCACACGATGAAAAGTGTCCGCTTCACGGTAAGTTCCACCTCATTAGTGATAAGCCGGCGAAATCAGAATATAAGTACTGCTAAGGTTCACAGATCCTCGTGCTCCTGCCCCATATCGTGAAAAGGTGCCTGAATCGCAACCCGAAATCCCAAATGCGATCCGAAGGCGCATCCTCCTCCGTAGGATCGCAACAAGGTTGCGATTGGAATCGGGAGTTCCCGTCCCATTATTAATCCCGCTAAAGCAGATGTGATCGCCAATCGGGCTTCCATCGATATGCAGGGCTGCAGTGCCCGCAACCACCACAAAAGCTACTGGACTGCCGAGGTCATCAATACAGATCGGATCGCTGATGCTAGTCAGGGCAGAGCTGAGACTCACTGCCTCCTGACCGGCTGTAACCACAAACACGCTACCACCTTGCGTCCCAGCAGAGATGCTTGCGCATCCCGAAAACGGGGCGATTGCCGGCATAGTCTCCGAGCAGGCTGATACTGTCTCCTGCGCCGGGGTTAGACACATCGGCAGATCGTAAGCACAATAGGGCTGCATCACTTGCGTAGTGCCCTCCAGCGCGGCGGCATTGGGAGTGGCGCTGATCAAGCCGCCGGATTCCAGAATGCTGCCATTATAAGCACACTGCCATTGGCAGTAGTCCCGTTACGTTGCATTGCACGGAAAAAGCGCGATTGCTATTGAATACTGAGGGCAAAGGCGTCGGAATTGCTCCCCATCCCTGTGGGGTGGTGATATTCATCAGCAGGGCGGCGACCTGGGGGGTGGTGGTGTTGCAGTCGGTGTTGATGGAGAGTGCGGGGGATCGAGGCGGCGGCACGCAAAGGCGGTGCCGTTAAAGGACGAGTAGTCTCCGGAAACCGCGTGGGAACAGCCAAACCGAGAATTTGATTCGATTGATGATGCCGATGCCGTTATAAGTTAAATGCGCGGTCCCACCCACAGTCATTACGGCAGTGCCATCGGTTCCGTTGCTGATGCTTGCGAACGACGGAATGCCGGGATAGCTGAACGTGCAGGCCAATCCTGAACAGCTCGCCCCAGCTCCGATGAAGGTAAAGACGCCACCGCCGCCGTTGATCGACGTAACGCTGTTTACTCGGTTCGCGTTGGCACCCGGAAAAAACCGACTGCAAACGGCGCCGATGGCGGATCCGAGCTCTTGCGCGCCCAGGCCGACGGCCTACGAAAGCGGTAACGAATCAATGTCCAAATAGCCTGCCAGCCGTCGGAGTGACGGATCTTCTTGCCTTCGGCAGCCGAGCGCGGGTGGTAGGAAATCGGAACCTCTTCGATATTCTCCCCCATCCGGCAAATCTTTGCGGTAACTTCCGGGCAAAATTCAAAGCGTTGGCACCGCAGGCTGATTTGCGCCAGTAACGTTCGACGAAAAACTTTGTAGCAAGTTGCTTCATCATGAATCTTCGTGCCATAGAGAACGTTGGTTAGGTGAGTGAGCAACTTGGCGCCTAGAAAGAAACGAAGTCCGCGCTCTGGACGGTCCGGCCGTACACCATAGACAACATTGGCCTTGCCCTCCTGCAGGGGGCGCAGCAACCCTGGGTAATCTTGTGGATCATATTCCAAGTCGGAATCTTGGATTAGCACATATTCTCCGCGAGCGTAGCTCAACGCCGTGCGAATCGATGCTCCTTTGCCACAATTTTTCTGGTGGAAAACAAGGGTAACATTGTCCTGTGGCGGCAAGTCTAGCAATTTCTCGCGGGTGCCATCGGTCGAGCCATCGTCGACGATGATGATTTCTTTCGTCACCGGAGATGCGTGAACCGCCTGCAGCAGTTCATCTAAATGTGCCACTTCATTGTAGACAGGCACAATAACGGACACACATCCGGCCCAGCGATTAACCGCCGCTGGCGGGATTTGCCGAAGTAGAGTTCCCAGGGATGTCACAGCTCTAAATCAAGAATACCGATGATTTGAGAAATAGAAAAGGCCTCCGGTAAAGACTGCAAGAAAATCGCTCGGCACAGGAACTGAAACGAGCTCTCCTGGAGCCCGACGGTCGTGCGATCATGACCTTTTCGGCAAAATGAGCACTGATGCAGTCCGCTATAATTTGGAGATCTTGTTAGCAAAGAAGGATGCTCAGTAGATTCGTCTGTTTTTCCAGGCACATGATTAACGGCAAGCACATCGCGGTCGTCATGCCCGCCTACAATGCGGAGAAAACTCTTGAGGTTACCGTTGGCGAATTCCCCGAGCTGGTCGACACCCGTATCCTCGTCGACGACAACAGCCGCGACCACACTGTTAACCTCGCCCGCCACCTCGGCCTTCTGGTTTTCCAGCATGACCGCAACTACGGCTACGGAC
>Ga0123355_10004914_pt1 | contig 19459 bp, 17 predicted proteins | sample TergutEmb28metaG_3_FD_89872 | JGI IMG/M metagenome (GOLD analysis project Ga0123355, IMG submission 89872) | Embiratermes neotenicus P1 segment gut microbial communities from Petit-Saut dam, French Guiana - Emb289 P1 | ecosystem: Host-associated > Arthropoda: Insects > Digestive system > Gut ... | reverse complement strand
GCATCTATTACTGCATGAATCAGCTTCATTGACATCTTCCCCAAATTTCGTACGAATAAAGCTCCGACATAATTATCAAGAACAAGTTTACTAGACATTATTAGCTAGAACAACACAAATATATGACGTTCTTTATAAGAAAGAGCTCTTTTGCACTTTAAGGCATATTTACCCGTGGAATTGTCGCAGAATTTGAGTAATTATGTAGGAATTGTGTAATTATACTCACTTATTTGTCTGCATTCTGGCGCGCGGATGTGCAGCAGTATATTCCTCGCGTAGGTGTTCCTTGCTCATGTGGGTATATATCTGTGTTGTTGACAGATCGCTGTGTCCCAACATCTCTTGCAGGGCGCGTAAATCTGCCCCTCCGTCAAGAAGATGCGTGGCAAAAGTATGGCGCAAGGTATGGGGATGTAAGCCCTTGATACCTGCCTGTTCCCCGGCATCACGGACAAGAGTATAGACTGCCTGCCTGTAAAGGGGCTCTCCTTTTGATGTCAAAAAGACAGCGTCACTTATGGGGGCAAGACCCGATTTAGGCCTTAGTGCACTGCGCGCCTCTGTTAGATAGCATTCAAGCCAGTGTGTTGCCACACTGCCCAACGGAACAAGACGTTCCTTTGAACCTTTTCCCATAACCCGAACATAGCTGTCGTCAAGATTCAATTGATCAATTCGCAGGTCACAAAGCTCACTTACCCGCAAACCGCTCGAATACAGCAGTTCTACTATGGCGCGGTTGCGCAGGGCAAGCGCCTGCTTTGCTCCCCCATCTTGCGCCAGCAAAGGGTCAAGCACTTTGAACAGTTTCTCCACTTGAGTCACGCTAAGATGATCAGGTAAGTGCTTTATCTTTTTTCTTGCTGCTAAGTGCGATCCAGGTGCTGTTACGGACAGACCATCGCGCGCGCAAAATTTATAAAAGCTGTTAATCGCAGACAGTCTACGTTCAACCGAATTGGCAGAAAGTGGCTCGCAGCCAGCTTTGCCCACTTTGAGGTCTGCAATATAGCGCAGCAGCTCATCTGAGCCGCCATCTTCAAGGCTGTTTATGCCCTGAGATTCCATCCAGGCTAGATAATTTTCGATATCACGACGATAAGCCTCAAGCGTATGTGGAGACACACCCTGCTCAATATTTAGATGGGCTAGAAAGTCTTCTAAGTACAGTTGCACGAAGGTATTACCTGCTGCACTACTATTCTGTTGTCCCTGACAACACCACTGCTGGTTGTGCTACAGGCACTTCTTGTGGTGCCCCCTGCGGTGGTTGCGGTGGCATAGGTGCTTGCATTGGATCTGCTTCCTGTACTGGCACAGGTACTGGATTTGCAGCTGCTTCTTCACTTAGGGCAAGTTTACCTTTGTATAATCTGTAGCTTACATCACTTTGAGCAGCAATAGCCATAGAGTGAGTAACAACAATGACGCACTTGTTGTGCTCTCTGGCTAGGCTTCTAAAGATGTTAATGAGTTCAGCTTCCATCTCTTCATTTAAGTTACCAGTAGGCTCATCAGCTAGTATTAGATCAACATTAGTTGCTAGTGCTCTTGCAATAGCAACTCTTTGTTGTTCTCCACCAGAGAGCTTAGTAACTGATCTATCTGCTTTCTCTTTAGATATTCCTAGGTAGTCTAGTAAGTTATAAGCTACTTCTTTATGATTTTCAGGTAGTTGATTATCTGTAATAGACATGGCTACCAATACATTTTCTAAAGCTGTCATATAACGTATAAGGTTATAGGACTGAAATATAATACCTACTTTGTTTCTTCTAAACTTTTCTTGACCTATAGAGCTTATAGTTTGACCTTCAATAAGTACTTCTCCACTCTCTGGAGTGTCAAGAGCAGCAAGTAATGCTAGAAGAGTAGTTTTACCACTGCCTGATTCTCCTAGTATTGTGTAGAACTTTCCTTTTTCAAAGTGAGCATTTACATCACTTAGTACATATCTTTTCATCTCTCCGTCTTGATAGAAATAGTTAATGTCTTTTGCTTCTAGGAAGGTCATAGGTATCTGCCTTTCTTGGTCGTCAGTTTTCTACATCATTATCTTGCGCGGGTTTAAGCGCAGTATGTATAACATAGGTACTATAGTAGATATAACAACAGTTGCTGTGGCTGCTGCTAAGAAGATAAGGATAGTTGTGATATCAAGGGATACGTTGTAGGCAGCAAGTATTTCTTCTGTTGAGATTTCAGCTGTGATTCCCAATCTGTCCAACGCGCTGCCGAAAGTCATTCCCATGTCACTGCCTTGCGTAGCGGCTAGCTCTGCTGCAAGCATATTTTCCGAAATACTTGCAGCTACTACATTGCCTACAAGCAACGAGAACACAATAGCAATCAGTGCTACAAACAAGACTTCAAGCATCATCTGGACTATAACCTTTGTCCTGCCCTCACCAATGGCAAGGTATATGCCTATCTCTCTTCTACGCTCACGAATAAATAGTGTAATGAGCAAGCTTAGAATCACTACTGCTGCAACGACAGCAATTATCAGTATGATATTTGATAGATTACCCAGCGAATCTAGGGACGATTCTGCGCCGGCACCAGACTGACTGCCAGCATCTATGACCGTAAAAAATTCTGGTGTCATATCTTCAACTGCTGCCCTAAAAGCAGATATGTCACTTGCACTGTTCAAAGAGTAGACATTTGTATGCCAGATGAAATCTTCTGCCGTCATTCCCTCATTCCACTCGGCGTCAGGCTCCATCGCCAAGGATTGCTCTCCCTCCCAAATAGAAGCCTCATGGGCAAAAGTATTGGGTACGTAAATGCGATTTTGCAGCTCTGTCGTAAACATTTCATTAGACCACTCGTCCCCGAAATCTGCTTCCGCAAGTGGCTTAAAGATTCCAACTATTTCAAGGTCGTAGCCGCGTTCTTCAAAAATATTTTCTTCCACGTAGAAGCTGTCATCAACTTCATGCACATCTCGCCAATCCCAGGCAATACCTTGGAGACTCATGGTAGAGCCTATACCCAAGTTATTTATATGCGCAAAGCTTTCCGAGACAATGGCAACAGCACTAAAGTTATCAAGTTCAGTCTGGGTAAACATCCTGCCTTGAGTTATTTCTATAACGCCTTCGCTGATATCAAGAGGTTCACTGCTTTGCACACCGTACAGCGGAAAATGTTTATAGTCTCCAAAACCGCCGCCGCCCCACCACGCTGAATCGTCGCCCTCAGGAACATAAGATTCAAGATCGAGGCTAAATAATGCAGCGTGAACAGAAAAGTCATACGATTCTACATAGGGCAGTGCGCCTATTTCAGAAAGGAGGTCAAATGAGAGCGACCAGTCTTCAAGTTCTGGCCAGTCCCCCGTAGTATGAAAAATTTCATCCAAGGCAGCATGGTCTACATCTACCGTAACTACCGAAGGGAGCATTGCCCGCACATTATTTTCAGTATTTTGTATTGCTTGACTTACTGAAATGGCTCCAGATATAACGCAGCCTAAGATGAAGACAATGACCAAAAGTAGAATTGTTTTCCCGAAGTTTCTTGATAGACTGGCCAGTGTCCTGTTGAAAAGACCCATAGTTCCACCTTCACTTAGATATGCTTTGGCACAAGTTTGTGAACTTTGCCCCTCTTCATCTTACACTACTTGCTGAAAGCTTCATGAAACTTTCAACCACATCATTATTTTTCTGGGGTTAAGGCGGAAGAGGTAGATCACGCAATGGCAACTTTAGCCTCTTTTGAGGTATTTCTCGCAGATAAGCAAAGTCACTGCCACTGCAGCCGCAATAAAAAACATCAAATACGAATAGTTAAGGGATGTTTCCCCTCCCCTTGGGGCCAGCCCGCTGAAAGAAAGTACTGCAAAAACTGTTGACGCTACGATTCCTATATATGCCCCGTGAAGCACATAGGAGCAGAGCGAGATTACTGCCATGCACGCAAGCATCATCGCGGTTGTGCGCAAAGTCAAAAACACAATTTCACGTACATATTCTGGGGCGCAGAGCATACTGATACCCGCTGCCAAAGTACAAATGAAAGATAGCGATACACCTGCACGCAGAAATGCTTTGAATGCGTAATGTGTATCTGCCGCGAGAAAAGAGTGTCTACTTCTCTCAAAGGTATTTCCTGTGAAGAGGTAGCTCCATAAAGCAGCTCCTGCAACTGGCAAAATAATAAGTAGGCCGTCTAGCATGCTGAATGCAATCTCGTGCAGTCCCTCGTTGACAGATAAATACATGGCGAGAAAAATTCCAAAGGGTAGCATGCTTAATGTCGGAGCAAATAGTGCTGGCCACCCAGCCTGCTTTAGCTCTAGCTGAAACAATTGCATCTGCCCAAACATTGGGTCCTGTCCCTAGCCTTTAAATCCATGAAGAAGCGTCAGGTAGCCCTCTTCTATGGTTGGTGGCGCACTGTACTCTGCAGATGTCTGTGGCATGACAAAGCGGTACATTCCTCTGCCATCTGCAAATGAAGATCCAGAGGCAATACCGCCAACCCTCAGTGGAGATTCATCCTCAGAGATGCAAATGCGATTGGTGGCAAAAATTGCCAACTCTTCAATCTTTCCATTGAAGATAAGCTGTCCCTCTTTTAAGACAAGTACACGGTCGCATAGTCCAGCAATGTCTTCTATAAGGTGTGTTGCAATTAAAAGGCCGCACTTCTCTTTGCTGCGTGAAAGTACCGACTTAAGCTTTCCGCGTTCTTCAATATCAAGTCCTGCCGTAGGCTCGTCCAAAAAGACAGTGTCAGGATTTCCGAGTAAAGCCTGCGCAATGCCTAATCGCCTTAAAGTGCCACCAGAGAGTGCTTTGACTCGCACGTCCCTGTAGTCTGCCAAATTGGTCAACTCTACTACTGAAGTGATTTCTGCATCCATGACATTTCGATCAATTTTTTCTAAAATACCCAAAAAGGTCAGTGATTCCCATACAGTAAGATTTGGCAGAAAGGAAAATTGCTGTGGCAAATAACCTATCTTTGGCTTTGCGCCATCTACACTTGAAACAACCTCTCCATCCGTTGGGTTAATAAGACCAGCAAGACATTTGATAAGCGTTGTCTTGCCAGCACCGTTTGGTCCCAGCAAACCTACGCATTCCTGACCCATTTCAAAATTGATAGATCGTAGCGCCTGTTTTTTGCCAAACTTTTTCGATAGGTTTGCCGCAATCATTAGTGCTCCTCTAAAAGAGATTGGAAGAATTCTCTCCCTGACATGGTCCCAGTGTCATCCATCAGGTACTCAACAACTAGCTGAACAGCACGCTCTTCACCCTCTGCACGAATCAGCTCTGTCATTTCGTTTGCCAAGGGCATATATGAAAATACCCATTCGTCTTGAATTAGATGGAAAAACAGAGTCTCGTAGACATCTCTTTTCTCACATGTGCGCACAATGTCTTGCATCGCTAGGGTAAGAGACAGATCAATCCATGGGTGTTCGCTAATCAATATGTGGTCATCTAGGTATAGAGGGGTCTTGTACAGATTACTAAACTTGGGAAACTCTGGCACCATCACAAAGGTGGTGGCCCTAAGTTCACGCGGACTTTCAATTCCCATCGCCTCTCTGAGCTCATATGCCCTCTCGCGAACTTGCTGTCGAACATTCCTGTCTGTCACATCGGGAGTGTCATCAAAGTCAGGCTCTTCAAAAAATCTTAAGCTTCTAGTGCCACCATAGAAAGCTAGAGTATCTTCGTCCCCTACTCTTTGCACCGATCCTGCCATAAGGGTCATATCTTCAGCAAGAATAAACACGAATTCATCCGATTGAGTCAGAATGATTCCGTGAGGGGTGAAAACTTCTGAATGCCTTGAGGCAACCCTTATGTCAAATCCGCCCACATCACCAATCCTATAAAAATGAGCAGGGGGCTGAGCATCAAAGCGAGTCTCATGCCAATAGAAACGTTGTTTGCCTGGCCAAGGGTACCAGGGGAAAGATCCTGGCAAGAATATTCCCTGACTGTTAGCATAATGCCCATAGCCACTGCCCGCGTATTCAAAGATGAAATCTGTTGTATGTTCTTGATCTGGGGTCAGAATCGTAATATGGTTGCCTTCGCGTGAAAAATCAAGCTGTCTGCCATGTGCATCAGTTATTGAACTAAGATGGTAGCCCCTGAAAAGGGTAAAGGTAGGAGTACGTAAAAACGGCTCATCTAAGGTCATCACTACTCTTCCTGACAGCCTGCTTCTTATGTCAAGATCTACTTCGTAATGAGCAACAGTAGGGATGTGATAATGATAATCCCAATCTGGTGGATTTTGCCACCAGTTAGAGGAAAAGACCTCTGGCATCAGTGACACCTCATCAATGCTATGCGGTGCAGCTGAGTAGCGCGGCAACGCAATCTGTGAGCCCACAACTGCCCAAGGCGTTATCAGTAGGCCAAAGACCAACATGAACGCCACAATTGATGATCTTTTACTGCCATGCAGTGAAACTGCTGTTCCAGCAAGAAGTGCTGTTGTCCAGATTGTAGGCAATAACCATTGATGAGGCTCATTGGGCATGAGATAAATCGAATCAACTGCAGCAATGCTTGTTATTACTGCAAGCTCAAAGGGTGCAAAAAGTACCCAGTGAATAATTAGTTGCACCGTATGACTTGCCTCAAAGCGCAGTAAATCACTTGTCATAAGGCTTGCAAAGGGGGTCAGGAGCAAGGTCATCATCACAATCAGACTGTAAGCAGCAGCTTTGCGTGCAACCCTCCCTAAAAAGAAGCCCACAAGAATAGCTACCAGTAATGTTCCACCTATCCTTAGTACAGCATTAAAGAGCACATTAGCAATTTCAGCAGGGAAAAGATTGGACAGCACAGCCGAAGAAAAAAGTATCGTTAGGATAAGTGTCATGATAACTGCCCAGAGAAGCAGTAGGACAGCAAGCGCAGCAGTCAACACTTTCAACTGACCAAAATTTCTTGCCTGGTAAAGAAATTCTTTCTTCTCCTCAAACACTTCCCTTGAAAATTCAAAAGCAATAACGCTAAGGGTCAGGAAGAGGATGTGAATAATAGGTTGCAGATACAGGCTGTACATCACCTGGTATATGCCAGATGATTCTGTTGCTGTTTCAGGAAGAAAGAGGAGGCTCATTAGAATCAGAGCAACAATAACAGTTATGCTATATAGCCAGAAAAGTTTTCTCCTGCGTATAAAGCATTTTAGAAGTAGCGAAATGGATTGCATCTGCTCCATAAGTCCTCTTCTTATTTTGCGGAGATAGCAGGTTAGCTCAAGGCAGAATCTGCATTCCCATCTTAGCTATCGACCACAATTTAGTTGGCAGTGGAATTTGCTCAGGCAATACGAGCAAACTATCCACTGCCATTCTATAACACAATATGATCTTGCGTTTAACTTTCAGAAATTTATTACAAGACCTCGCTGAGCGGAGTGTAGTCCATGCCGTGTTCGCGTGCCACGCATTCATACACTACCTTGCCTTCGATTACGTTTGCCCCTTTAGCCAAAGCTTCGTCTTCTTTCAGAGCCTGCTTCCAACCCTTGTTGGCAATGTTGAGGCCATAACGCAAAGTTGCATTGTTGAGCGCGCGTGTTGAGGTATTAGGCACTGCCCCTGGCATATTTGCGACACCATAGTGCAAGATGCCATCTACAAAGAAGGTTGGTTCAGCGTGGGTAGTTGGTGTAGAAGTTTCAATGCAGCCGCCTTGATCAATTGCAACGTCTACGAGGACTGAATTTGGTTTCATCATGCTAAGCATGTCGCGCGTCACCAACCACGGGGCGCGTGCACCAGGGATGTAGATTGCACCAATAACCAAATCAGCATGAGGCAGAACTTCTAGCAGGTTGCCGCGGGATGAAAAGAGTGTCGTGACCTTGTTTTCCCAAACATTATCAAGGTAGCGCAGGCGGTTAAGGTTGATATCCATGATAGTAACCTGAGCACCCATGCCCTTTGCAATGTATGCCGCACTGGTACCTACAACTCCCCCACCTAAGACGATGACGTTTGCTGGGGCGACTCCGGGAACACCACCCATAAGTACTCCGCGTCCGCCACAGGGTTTTTCTAGAAAGTGTGCACCTACTTGAGTCGCCATGCGTCCTGCGACCTCAGACATAGGAGCAAGCAGTGGTAGCGAGCCGTCAGGCAGTTCAACTGTTTCGTAGGCAATACAGATTGCGCCCGATTTAACCAGTCCTTCAGTTTGAGGAAGGTCGGGGGCAAGATGCAAGTAAGTGTAGAGAATCTGACCTTCACGCAGCATATCGATTTCGCATGCCTGGGGTTCTTTTACTTTGATGATCATTTCTGCACGCGCAAAAACTTCTGCTGCAGTATCTACAATTTCACAGCCAACTGCAAGGTATTGATCATCGGGAAACGACGATCCAAGACCTGCGCCTTTTTCTACGATGACGGTGTGACCATGTCCAACATAGTCAGCCGCCGCACCAGGAGTCAATCCAATTCGATATTCATTGTTTTTGATTTCTGCTGGTACCCCAATAATCATGTGTTTCCTTCTTTCGTCGAGTGGTCTAAATTGCATACCTGTTTCATCGTGCACTTACCCTTTATTATCGCATGGGCTGGAACAATTTCCCGCCTCTTTGCAACCTTGTCCTACGGATGGCTGCGAAGCACATCCCGCCATTGTAGATGTCGCAGTTGCCTCTTCGTCACCACTGCCTACACTGTGTGCATCTTCTTCAATGGTCATGACGGCAATCATAGCTGCCGTTGCCCCTGCTGCCGTTGCGGCCTCAAAGAAAATCGCATCCTGAGAATAGTTGCGTCCCATAGTTGTAATGTTTAGACCGCGCAAAGCGGCTTCGTCATAGAAGGGTTCTTCCAACTGGAATGCCATGTGCCCTACAGGATTGGGCATCTGGTCTAACTCTTCCTCGACAAGGTCACGCACAGGGCAGTCTTCGCCCATGAAGGGGATCGCGATAGTTGCTGGAGCTAAAGCCACGCGGGAGAGTGCCGTCAAAGAATGATGGCTAATCCCCAAGTGTCTGTCGCGCGCGTCAGCCTGAGACATGCGCAGGCAGACCACGGGACTTCCGCCTAGACTTGCAGTAGCATTAATGATTTCGCCCTGGGCGACTCCGCCATGGCCAAAAGGTGTTCCTGTGCCTGCAAGTCCTGGTCCAATGCCTGCAATAACAACGTCACAACCGCCAACGTGAACGGCTGCCAAAAGACCTGAATGCAGGTTGATCGCTTCGATCTGTCCACCAAAAGCCTGCCCCGTTGACACCGTAACATCAATCAGTCCTGCTGAGACAGCACCTGCAAGAACTTTTGAGAGGTTCAGCGCAAGTGCTGCAGAGTCGTCCATAACATAACCCACGACTAGGCTGGGCATGGCCTTTTTAATCGCAGCTGCAACAAGGGGAACCTGGCTGTGCAGCCCACAGCAGACAACGGGAACGCCTTCAAGGCTGTCGCGGGTTTCCATGATTTTGTGATAGGGGGATTCCTGCGCTTCAACGCAAAGAACATTGAGTTGGTTTGGCGTGTAGCGCAGCTTCATCAGATGGCCAGCCTCTGGATTCATCGCTTCCTCAAAGTGAACTGCGGGGTCGCTGCCTTCTAATGCGACCTTTGCTGCTTCTGACCCTTCTGATCGAGCAACCACAAAATGTGCGCCCCCTGTACCGAGGTCTAAATCAAGTGCAGTCGTGTTAAGTAAGACACGATCGTCTGCGGCGATAGATCCCGTGAGTTCAGGGTAGGCAATTGCACGCGTTTGACCTTCGCGCCCATCAACTTCTACAAGAAGTTCGCTGTATCCTTTGCGTTGCGCGCCTTCTTGCGCAAGCAGTTGTAGTACTGTTCCCCAGATTAGTCTCACAGATATATCCTATTCGTTCTGATTTTAACCAGCTAAAATCTAGCGCGATTCTTTGTGCTTGATCGCAGCATGTATGAAGCTCGCAAAAAGTGGTGCGGGACGTGCTGCACGACTTTTAAATTCAGGATGACCTTGCGTCCCAACAAACCACGGATGAGCCTCGCGTGGCAGTTCTATGATTTCGATTATCTCGCCATCAGGTGAAACGCCCGAAAATACCAAGCCTGAGTCTTCCAGATGACTGCGGTATTCATTGTTGATACCATGACGGTGGCGGTAGCGCTCACTAGCATCAAGGCTACCGTAGGCTTCATGTGCCAAAGAATTCGGAGTGATTTTTATGTCCTTTGCACCTAGGCGCATAGTACCCCCAGTAAAATCAGAATCCTCTTTGCCTGCCAAGGGATGAACAACAGGATAGCGTGCGTCCTGGTCATACTCATAAGATCCTGCCCCTGTCATTCCTGCGACGTTGCGGGCAAACTCAACAACGGCCATTTGCATCCCTAGGCAGATTCCAAAGAAGGGAACTTTATTTTCGCGTGCATATTGGGCGGCAGCTTTCTTGCTTTCAGTTCCCCGCTGGCCAAAGCCACCTGGTACTAAAATACCGTCGAAGCCTTCTAGTGCAGTAGGCATGTCTTTGGCATCAATACCCCCTGCGTCGACCCATTCAAGGTCAATCTTATGATCATGATAAACGGCTGCGTGATGCAGGGCTTCAGTGACAGAAAGATAGGCGTCAGGTAACTGGACATACTTACCCACCAGGGCAATACGCACGGTGTTGCTTAGCTCGCGCTCTTTTTCAATAAAGTTTGTCCAGGCACTAATATCAGAAGTACCAAGCGCCATGCCAAAACGTTCCAGCACTTTTGTGTCAAACCCTTGCGCTTGCAAATCACGCGGCACCAAATAAAGGGATTCGCTGTCAGCAGCAGTCAGGACACGCTCTGTCTCGACATCGCAAAACAGCGCGACCTTATCGAGAAGGCTCTTTTCAATTTCACGGTCACAGCGACAGACAATAAAGTTGGGATGAATACCCTGACTGCGTAGCTGCTGAACGCTGTGCTGCGTAGGCTTAGTCTTCATTTCATGCGAGGCTTCTAGCCAGGGAACTAGGGTCACGTGTATGTAGCAAACATTTTCAGGCCCAACATCGCGGCGCATCTGCCTAATGGCCTCTATGAAGGGCAGTGATTCGATGTCTCCCACCGTACCCCCGACCTCTGTAATAACAAAGTCAGCACCTGAGTTAAAGGCAAGGCGCTTTATGCGATCTTTTACCTCATTGGTAAGGTGTGGCACAACCTGGATAGTTCCTCCAGAAAAATCGCCCGCACGCTCGCGAACAATCAAGTCATAGTAGACAGAACCCGCAGTAGCAGTAGAATCCTTTGTCATGGCTTCGTCAACGAAGCGCTCATAGTGTCCCAGATCTAGGTCAGTCTCTGCCCCATCTTCGGTCACAAAGACTTCGCCATGCTGATAAGGGCTCATGGTGCCCGGGTCAACGTTTAGATAGGGGTCAAGTTTTTGCATGGCGACTTTGTAGCCACGCGACTTCAAGAGAAGTCCCAAGGAAGCGGCAGTTATGCCTTTGCCCAGCGATGACACGACACCGCCCGTCACAAAAATGTACTTTGTCTTGTGGCGGCTAACGTCTGTGTCTGTACTGCCTAATCCCATACGATACTCAACCTCTCATTTAAACTTTTAGCAGGCAATACCAGTGGTTACCTACTGTGTGAGCAGATTGCTCATACGGCATTTTAGTATAGCTGATTTGCTGCCCCGCGCGAGCAACGATTTATCAAACTGTGGGAAGTGGTTGCTGAGACTTGCGGCACGCAGCGTGCTGGTCAACTATCATAGTAGCCATGGAAAACGCTAGAAACAATTCTGAAGACTCGAAGAATCTGTTAGATTCTGGGGAGGAGTCTTCCCAGACCACCCAGACAGACGATAAGCTTAGCGCAGATTCTGCTAGCACAGATGTAGGTACTGACGATTCCAGCGCAACTTCAAGCACCGGTTCAGCTGGTCTTGAGGGAGAGGCGCGTGTCGGACGTAGCACGCTTATTATGGCAGTTGCAACCACCCTGTCGCGCATCACCGGCTTTGTGCGTGCCTGGGCTCTAGCCTTGGCACTAGGTACGACCGTTGCATCAAGCGCCTATCAGGTCGCAAATAACGTTCCCAATATGATATTTGAGCTGATTGCAGGCGGTATCCTGTCTTCACTTTTTATCCCTACCTTTATGAAAATCCGCAAAGAGCGCGGTGATGAAGCTGCCTGGCGCTTTGCCGGCAATCTAATGACCCTGGTAGCAATTGCGCTGGGTGTAATTGCACTAGTTGGCATCCTGTTTCCGCGTCCCATTATGTGGACGCAGTACTTCCTTGCAGATGCAGGATATAGCCAACAGCTACTTGACCTTGCAAGTTTCTTCTTCCGCTTCTTTGCCATACAAGCCGTATTCTACGGTGTAGGCATGATCATTCAGGCGCTGCTCAACGCACAGCGCAAATACCTATGGGCGTCCCTCGGACCCGTCTTTAATAACCTAGTCGTCATCAGTTTTCTAGTTATTGCGCACCTCTTTTTATCTTTTGACCAAACCATGTTTACCGTCATTGCCATTGGTACTTCCCTAGGTGTGCTTATCATGTTTATTGTCATGATGCCCTCTTTGCGCACCACAGGCTTTAAATTGTACCTAGGGGTTAACCTGCGCGACCCTGACCTGCGCGCCATGCTAAAGCTGGCACTGCCTATGATCTTTTATGTGATCTGTAATTTGATTGCAGTGTCCGTACGAAACGCTGCTGCTGCGACTACTGGCAGTGACAGCCAGGCAGTTATCCTCTTTGCAAGCATCTGGCAAAGTCTGCCCTACGGCATCATTGCTGTGTCAGTTGCAACCGCCCTTTTTACGGAGCTGTCCAAAGCCGCCACAGAGCGCAATATGGAAGAATTCAAAACATCACTTGTCTCAGGTCTGCGCACTACTACCCTGTTGATGTTGCCAGCCTCTGCTCTTCTCTTTGGATTAGCGCAGCCCCTGATTACTTTTTACCGGTTCGGACGCATGGGCGCAGAAGACATCTATCCCATCGTGGCAGTCTTGCAGGTCTGGGCGGTCTCACTCGTCTTTTTTGCTGGAATGATGTACTTACTGCGCGCTTTCTACAGTTTGCGCGACACCTGGACGCCAGCCATTGCAAACTTTTTCCTAACCATCATTCAGATTGCTGGTTACCTCTTCCTTACGGGAAGCATTATTGCGCCTGATGCCTTTGGGGTCATTGGGATTCCGCTTGCCGACGGCATTTTCTTTGTCCTGCTGTTTACTGCGCTACTTTACTTGCTGCGCCGCAAAATTGGTTCTTTCGACATTAGATCCTTCATGAATGTTTTTGTAAAAATGAGTTTGGTGGCACTGTTTATTGGTGCCTTCGCGCATTTTGGGTCAGTCTATTTGACCAGTTTTATTGCCAGTCAGAGCTACGGTCTTGATGGACGCATCACGGCACTTCTTGTGGTTGTGATTATCGGTATCACAGGGATTATTCTTACTGCTGTCATCGCCCGCATTATGGGTATCGAAGAAATCACAAATTTTGGCAAGGCGATACGAAGGAAGCTTAGTCGAAGCCGTGCCTAAATACTACAAAGTCACAAATGAATCACCCGCAACTGGAGGAGTCTGACCATGCCTGACCGTACTACAAGCCCTGACACAACGCCTATGCCTGACTGCCCTTTTGATAAGTTGGAGCATCTTCGCACTGCAATACCTGAAAATCCTACTGTAGTTGCCTTAGTACCTGCCTTTAACGAAGAGGATCGTATTGCCAAAACTGTTAAGGCGATTCTTTCTATACCTGAAGTAAGCCGCGTAGTTGTTATTGACGATGGCAGTAAAGACGACACCGCACAGCTTGCCGTTGATGCAGGGGCGCGTGTCATTAGATCAACCCGCAACGTAGGCAAAGGGCCTGTGCTAGAGCACGCCGCAAAACAGCATGAAGATGCAGATATTACTCTGCTGCTTGATGCTGACCTAGCAGAAACAGCTAGTCAGGCACGTCTATTACTGGAACCTGTGCTAGCAGGTGAACTTGATATGAGTATCGCGCGTTTTCCTAAGCCGACCGCAAAAGCAGGCTTTGGGTTCGTTAAGAATCTGGCACGCTTTGAGATTCGCCGTGCAGGAGGCGCAGACGAAGACTTCCAAGCCCCCCTATCAGGGCAGCGAGCACTAACCCGTTCATGCTTTGATCACATTCGCCCCTTTGCCAAAGGTTACGGTGTAGAGGTTGCACTGACGGTACGCGCACTGCGTCGTGGCTACCGCGTAGGCGAAATTGAGACCACCATGGCACACAAGGCTACCGGTAGAGACTTACGTGGCTTCTGGCACCGCTTCAGGCAATTCCGTGACGTCCTAGGTGCCGTATTAAGCATGAACGTCCAACGCTTACGCGGAATTGGCTAGGTATGCGTAGCTAAATACTCTTGGAATTCTTTTAGCCATCCTGGAATATATCCATTTTTTAAGATAAGGTTTCCATCCGCGTACTCTGCAACTTCAACGAAACCATTGTCGTTGTCGTAAAAGACTACCTCATCACACAGAGGTAGAATTTCTGCCAGAGATTCAAAGCGTTGGGCAAAACGTCTGCGTACAGCATCATCAGGTATGTCATGTCCTCCTCTAGCGACACGATTTCTAATGCGGTAGCTATGATCATCAAGATCATTTAGCCCAATGTAAAAAAGGCGAACATAGTAACCCTGTGCTTTCGCCTGCCTTATAGTTCGTTTCATCTTCTTGCCGGCAAGAGTTGTTTCCTGTGTGAAATTAAGCCCTTCTGAAATGCAGTCTTCAATCATTCTCACAACGACTTTGCCGCCCTGCAGCGCACCCAGATCCAAATCAGCAGCGATTTTATCAGGATCTATTCGCACACCAAAATCATCAAGGGTCGTCTCTGCAACCCCTGTAAAACTAGACTTTCCAGCCCCATTGACCCCAGCAATAATAGTAAAGATTTTCATAGCACCCATTATACCCGCTCCCCTAACAAAGTTTCGCTCGCAGGGGAATCGACTGTGCCTTAGCTATTCTAAGGAACTCTTTTAAGGCAGCAAAAAAGAGTGTACCCTTCGCCTGATACACTCTTTCTGGCTCTTCAATAAATCTAAAGGAGAGCTGCGTCAAAGAGAGAGAACGGAAAACTTCAACGCAATAATGAAGAGGTAGAGCTTCATCTTGTACTACATATATTACACACATATTCAACAAATGTCAAGCAAACAATTCATACTTTTTTCGCACAAATAAACAGGGTGGGGATCATTCCCCACCCTGTCGGCACCAGAGTAAGCGTCTCGCTTAAGCTCTCTATTAGCAACCCTTTATGATTTTAGGAGACGAACAGCATGCAAAACGGCAGCCTCATCGATCAGAGTGCCATTTAGGTAGCGGTGAATAATACTCGAAATTAAAGTCTGATAAGGTATACCCTCCTCTTGTGACTTTGCCTTCACGCGCGAGAGCTCATGCCCTGAAATACGAATATTAATACTTCTATTTTTTCTAGCAGAGGCAAGTATAGCTTCAAACTTTTCTAGCTCTTCTCCTTCTACAGGAACATAATCTTCGGCGGCATCTTCTATTGCCTGTTCATACTTATCTAGCTTAACCTCTTTCATGAGACCTCTCCTCCGTATAGCTTTTAAACTTATTGAGCCTTAGTATATTGCAATGTATATACTTTGTCTATATTTTGCTCCATAACCACACTCCTTGAGAATTTCCCGAAATTGGATCTCAGCAACCCTAACAAAAAGGTATTAAAAAGCGATTACAAAGTGATTAAAGAACAATAAGAGAAGAATATCTTCACGGAACAATTGAAAGGCAGGTGCCTCGCTACATCATTATCTTGCGCGGGTTTAGGCGCAGTATGTAGAGAGTGGGAGCAATAGTGGAAACTATTATTATTCCTGCAGCAATTGCAAAAAAGGTAACAATCATCGACATCGTCAGAGATGTGTCATAGCTTGCTAAAACTTCTTCCAGTGGAACATTATTTGAAAAGCCCATAAAGTCTAATGTGCTAAAAGTCATGCCAGTGTCGGCAATTTGCCCTGCAACTAAACTATCTCTAAACATGCTCTCTGAAATACTCCCCGAGATGAAACTTCCGGAAAGAAGTGCTAAGGTTACTGCGATTAATGCGATTGTCAAAACCTCAAAAACCACTTGCAGAATTACCTTTCTCTTTCTCTCACCTAGGGCAAGCAGAATGCCCATTTCATGCTTGCGTTCACGCACAAGCAAGGTGATCAACAAGCTCAGTATGAAGATGGCTGCAATAGTAGCCCCCCACAAAATACCAAGAGACAAGTTTTCCAGGGATTTTATCGATGAGGCTACAACACCAAAAATATCACTTGTGTAGGTTACAGTGTAAAATTCAGGAGCTACTCTTTCTACTGCGTACGCGAAGCTACTCATGTCATTAGGATTGTAGAGGGTGTAAATATTTTGAATCCATGCTGAGTGCCAAAAATCTTCTTGCCACTGCGTCTCATCCGGGTTCATCTCTGCCATCTTATCCAATTGATACTGCATTGCCGCAATCGATACAATATTTGATACATAAATTCGATTTTCAATGTGATTTTCAAACTCTGCATCCATCCATTCGTCACCAGTGTTAAACTCCACATTTGAAATAAAGGTACCTATAACTTCAAAATCATACGAACGTTGCGAGTGAATATTTTCTTCAGTGTAAAAATCTGGGTGTATTTCCTCTACGCCCCGCATGTCCCATACGATATTTTGGAGCGTAAAAGTAGATCCAATATGCAGATTATTCATGCGTGCAAAATTTTGAGAAACAAGCGCCACGTAGTTAAGATTAATTACCTCATGCTCTTCAAATGATCTTCCTGATACAAGTTCAATTACCTCTTCCTCCAATTCGAAAAAATTAGCACTCCTGACACCCTTTATATTGAGTTGAGTCCATCTGTCCCCCATGCCCATGTCTACAGACATCTCATCATCAATTGCATACCTTTCAAGATCGTCACTAAGAAGACCCATCTCTACGGAGTAATCAAAATTCCTAACATAGGGCAATGCGCCTATTTCCTCCAGTGTTTGCGGGCTGAGTCCAGATAAATCTTCAGGCCACTGCCCTGTTAAAATTTCATGCTCATGCAAGGCATCTATATCCATCTCTACGATTGCTACCGTAGGTAAATCTCCCCGCAAATTCACATCTGTGTTTTGTATAGCCTGCCGTACTGATATGGCTCCAGAAAGAACAGTCCCAAGCACAAATACAATAAGGAAGAGTGTCACTGTTTTACTGAGATTGTTGACCATGCTCAAATGGCCTCTTCTAAGAGATTTCATTATGATATTTCCTTCGAGTTATTTTGTAGTAAGAAATTTATTCAGGTTTCTCAGTGGACGCCTTTAGACACAGCCCAGAGTACATCAGCCAGGAGGGAATAATTGCCGCGCAAAGTGCCTCAACTGCCCAAAGCGAGCGAGAGATATCGGAAATACCAACAACTCTAAACAGCAAGCCCATTACTTCAAATGCTGGCATATTAATAATTCCAAAAAAACCTAATTCCACAGCAGAAGAGAGGGTGCTATACAAGAGAACTGCTCCAAAGATGGCGAGAAATAGTAAAGCTATTCCTGAGACCGATAGAAAATTGCCCTTTGGAAGTGGTATTAAAAATTTATAGGCAAAGAATACATACCCTATCAAGGCTGGAATGGAAGCAATCAGCCACCCCGCAAACCCAAAGGGGATTGCAATCACGAGATAGATTGCGAGCACCACTCCATGTATCGCAAATGCTCGCAAATTATTTCTTATGAGAATAGTTCTTGTTGAGAGCATCATCCAGCCTTGTCCATCGTTTACTGTCAATATATGTGCGCTTTCACAATAAGCGCACATATATTGTATTTGCCTGCAGTTACAATTGTCTACCAGGGACCAAGGTGCAAAGAAACTCTACCGGTAACTGCACGGTTCGCGACCGAATTTACCATTTGTGCCCTCCAAAAATTCTGACCCAAGCGACACCCCCGGAACGAATTGGTGCTCCCTGTTCTTCCGGGCGGAAGATTTTGCTGCTGTTGCCAAATGAGAATTCTTGTTGGATTATTTAAGCCTTGCGCCCTGATTGTCATGGTATTGCTTCCATGGGTGTTATGCCCTCCAGCCCATCCTCTTCCAAAATGAAGAGGTGTAGCTGTATTAACTGTTCCAGTGAATGCAGCAGTTCTCGTCACAGTTGACACTGCTCCAGATACAGCATACCCTGCAGAAGGAAGACACAAGTAAAGAGAGGGCACAAACAGCTGCTAAAATTTTGGAAAATCTACTCATTATAGAACCTTTCCCCAAAGGTGTGCTTAAGACACACCTGTCGAATATGTCTTGAGGTTGCTTAAGCGCACAAGTGCTATACACTCAAGCGCCAAGGTTTATGAAATGCCATGTGATACGACAGTGCCTGATTGTGAATAATCAAAGATCGCATAGTGGCAGTCCTCCCCCTGTTTGCTGAAAGCCTTACGATACACCGCCGTCAGGCGAGCAAATTGCCTCACCTTAGACATATAGTCCTCAGCAAGTAAATAATTCCCCCAGTAGTAAAATCACACCTAAATATTCCCATACATGTATGGTGGTGTCAAATTGTTAGCTCCGTGATAGTGGCTACTATGAACGAGGATGTCCACTGTATAAACAGCTTAGATAAGGCAGAGTACTCTAAGAGGCTCGGCTTGAAGCTTTATCAATTGCGGATGGAATCTGGCCTTAGCCAGGAAAAGCTTGCCCACAGGGCTGGAATCTCTGCCTATACTTATCAGAAATTTGAAAAGGGTGAATCAAAGCCTGGAACCCCGATGAATCCGCGCATGTTCACTTTAATGGCTTTGGCAGATGCACTCAATATTCCCGTCGCTGAATTACTTCAGGTAGATAATTCCTAAGGGTGTTCCCTGGGTGTGCTCCCAATGGTCAGAATCAAGGCGAATTGAAAAATCCATTTATCCTAGCGTAATCACCTATGTCCAAAAAACTCCAGACGCCATAGGTTAAGGAGAATGAAAAAGAGAGAAATCCTAGCGTAGTGACTACGTGGATTTCTCTCTTTTGAAACTTCGACGCAAAGATATGACGTCTGGTGCTTTTTTAGTCTACTAGCTCCATAATAACCATCGGAGCCGCATCCCCCTTGCGAGGACCTAGCTTTAGTATGCGTGTATAGCCACCATTGCGGCCTTCAAAGCGCTCGACTTCGCTGAACACTTTTGACACGACTTCTTTGTCGCCTAGTGCAGCGATTGCAAGGCGGCGGCTGTGGACATCTCCACGTTTTGCCCAGGTGATAACTTTATCTACATTGGGGCGAATTTCTTTGGCACGAGTCTCTGTAGTCTTGATGCGATCATTGCGCAACAAGGAAGTAGTCAGAGAGCGCTTCATCGCCTTAGTGTGCGATGCATCGGTGCCCAGTTTACGACCCTTTTTCTGGTGTCTCATAATGG
>Ga0123355_10004913_pt1 | contig 19459 bp, 19 predicted proteins | sample TergutEmb28metaG_3_FD_89872 | JGI IMG/M metagenome (GOLD analysis project Ga0123355, IMG submission 89872) | Embiratermes neotenicus P1 segment gut microbial communities from Petit-Saut dam, French Guiana - Emb289 P1 | ecosystem: Host-associated > Arthropoda: Insects > Digestive system > Gut ... | reverse complement strand
TGATGATGTACGTGTCAATTATATCGGTGATTCGGTTTACGATTTAAGGCCGCAGAGCCGGGTGTTTTGTCCTCCTGTCCATCGTCAAAAGCCCCCTTCGCGAACGAAGGGGGAAGGGGGATGTCTCCATATCAAAAAGAGGTGACGACAATTGCTCGAAGCATTACGATCCTGGGTGCTCGGCCTGGTTGGGGCGGCGATAATCACAGCTATCTGCATGACCATAACACCGGATGGCAAGGTGAAAAAAGTCGTGTCGCTGGTGTGTTCGCTGCTGATTATACTGATGATGATAAACCCTGTCATCGGATTCGACTACGGCAGCTTTGCCCAGAATTACGCGCAGTTCCGCGCAGAAGCGGCAGCGATCACGCGCGAGTCTGCCGAATTCAACGAAAAGCTTACCGGACTTATCATAGCGGAGGCATGTTCAGCATATATTTTGGACAAAGGTACGGAACTCGGGATACACGACCTCTCTGTGGATGTGTCGGTCAGACTGCGCGATGACGGGTACTGGTATCCTTACGCGGCAAGACTGCGAACCGCCGCGGATAAACAGTTGCGGGATCGGCTGGGGGTTATTATAGAGACAGACCTCGGCATCCCGCAGGAGGAGTTGATATGGAGCATGAACGATGAAGGATAAAAGCAAAAACAACAAAATAACAGACTTGCTGTCGAAGAATAAATATGTGCTGATTGTCGTGCTGGCTGGTGTATTCTTGCTCCTGCTTCCACTGGGCGGCGGTTCCGGCGGTGAAGCGCCTCTCCCCGAAACACGGCAGACAAACGCGGTGGTTTCAGAATTTTCGTTATACGAACAGGAACGACGGATTGCATATGCGTTGTCGCAGATAGATGGTGCGGGCGAGGTGACAGTTGTCCTGACGTTACGCTCCAGCGGACAGCGGGTGTTAGCGCAAGATATCCGCAGCACCGGCAGAAGTTCCGGCGGGGATGCGGAAAATACAGAATTGACTGAAAGCACCGTGATCATCTCTGCCGGAAGCCAACAGCAAAGTCCGGTGGCGTTGAAATACATATATCCGGAGTATTTGGGTGCGTTAATCGTGGCCGAAGGTGCGGACAACGCGACAGTCAGGCTGGAATTGATGAACGCCGTGGCGAGCCTGACAGGTCTGGGCACGGATAGAATTACAGTGACAAGGATGAGAAGCCAATGAAATTTATACGTAGGGGCGGCCTGTGGCCGTCCATGGACGGACGCATAGGAACGAAATTAAGGAGGGTAATACAGTTGAAAACATTTAAGAGGAACGCGGTAATATTGACGGTGGTGCTTTTTGTATGTGTCGCGGCGTATCTGAATTGGTCATACAACAGAACGCTGGACGACACGGAAGCCGCCGCAGATCCGCCGTTTGAAGAGATTCTGCAGGCATCCCCGATTCCGCTGCCGCCGGTGGACGACGCGCCAGACGCCCCGGCACCCGAAGCGGGGTTGTTCTATCGAAGTCGGCAGGAAGACCAAACGATGTCAAATTACTTTGCGGCAACGCGCATAAACCGCCGTCAAGCAAGGGATGCGGCAGCGGAGACGCTGGCGACAGTCTCAACAGTCGAAGGCGCATCCCAAGATGTGATAGACGCGGCACTTGAAAAAATGTCCGCTTTGGCCATCACCACCGCGGCGGAAGCGCAGCTGGAGAGTTTGATTATGGCCAAAGGGTTCGCCGATTGCGTTGTGTTCATTTCCGATGAAGGCGTGATGGTCACCGTACCCGCCCCGATAGAGGGATTATCTATGGCGGCTGTTGCACAGATAACGAACGTGATTACGACTGAAACGGCTTTCCGGGCGATGGACTTGCAAATAATTGAGGTGAGATAGGGAAATAGCTTTTATTTCCGCCATGAGTGTGGTATAATGCCTATCAAAATAACTTGTCAGGAGCGCTGAAAATGGGAGAGAGCAAAGGATATATCAGAAGAACTGACGACAAGGGCAGCGTTAATATTTCCGAGGATGTGATTGCTGTCATTGCCGCAAACGCTTCAATGGAAGTTGAAGGCGTGCACGGATTGTTTGCTTCGCACGGAAAAGAGTTCACAAGCAAGATTGCGCGTAAAACAGCGTCAAAAGGCGTGAAAATTTCTGTGAATGACGATGATATTTCGATTGATATTCAGCTGGTGACCGAAGCGGGCTTTTCGATCAATGACGTTGGTGCGAAAGTTCAAAGTGCCGTCAAGCGCGCGGTGGAAGACACGGCCGGACTGACCGTCAGCACGGTACACGTCCATGTATGCGGCATCGCGCTGAAGAAAGATAAATAGATTGCCTGCCGCGGTCGAGCGAGCCGCCCTGAACCGGGGCGGCTTGCCGTTGCGTTAAATCACCCCTCTTTAGTGAAGCGGGTGCCGCCCACAGTCGGCGGGTGCTTTGCCCCACGTCTGCCTTAGACTGGCACGCAATCCAACAGTGGGGCGTTGCGGGCATCATTCAACAATATACAAACGCGACGCCGAGGGTGCGAGTCCCCGCGCCAATTCTAATTCACAAAGGATAAAACAAAATGACAAGAACCGATGCAAGAGAAATAGCGGTCAGACTAATCTTCGCCCTTTCTGAAAACCCAACAGAGGCAGGCGAGTTCCTGAGTCAAATATTCGACGAGGAATATTACTCCAGACTGGCGGAAGAGGATGCATTGTACCAATCCCGGCCGGACGCAGAACAACTGGCATATATAACCCGGCTTGTCACCGGGGTTTTTGAGCATTCTGCCGAGCTTGACGGATATATCGAAAAATACGCCGTCGGCTGGAAGTTTGCCCGGATATCAAGAACAGCTGTGGCCATCATGAAAACAGCGATGTTCGAGGTGCTGTATATGCCCGACATTCCGGACAAAGCCGCGATTAACGAGGCGGTGGAACTGGCGAAACGATATGAATCCCCGGAGACTGTGCCGTTTATAAACGGCGTACTGGGGAGTTTTTCGCGTACGGAGGTATTCGATGGAGAATAAAGTCCTCTCCGTCAGCGAGGTCAATGGATATATAAAGCATTTGCTTGACTCCGACGGACTGCTGGCGGAATTGCACGTCAGGGGTGAGCTGTCGAACTATAAAATGTATCCATCCGGGCATCATTATTTTACAATCAAAGACGCCGAATGTTCATTGCGGTGCGTCATGTTCAAAGGCAGTGCCGCGAAACTGCGGTTCAAGCCGGAAAACGGGATGCGCGTCATCGTGTTCGGCAGAGTGGCGGTTTATCCCAGGGATGGGGCGTATCAACTCTATGCAAATGCCCTTACACTGGATGGTGTGGGGGATTTAGCCATGGCGTTCGAGCAATTGAAGGAAAAGCTTTATAAAGAGGGGTTGTTCGACAGCCAGCATAAAAAGCCGCTGCCACGCTATCCGGGGACAATCGCGGTGATTACTTCATCCGCCGGTGCGGCGGTGCGGGATATTATACGTGTGTTGAAGGCGCGTTGGCCGCTCACGCGTGTGATCATCATGCCGGTACGCGTGCAGGGGGTGGAAGCCCCGCCCGAAATCGCCGGGGCGATACGGTACGCTAACGCGCATCATGTGGCAGACCTGATCATCACCGGCAGAGGCGGCGGGTCGATAGAAGACCTGTGGGCGTTCAATGACGAGCGCGTCGCCAGGGCGATATTCGATTCACAAATCCCGGTGATTTCCGCCGTTGGACATGAGCCGGATGTTACGATCGCCGATTTTGTTGCTGATTTACGCGCCGCCACCCCGTCAAACGCCGCTGAGCTTGCGGTGCCGGATATTTCCGAAGCGAAAGATTCGTTGCTGGCACTGGAAATAAGAATCAGCCAGGCGATGCAACGGGAACTTATATCGCGCAAACAGCGTCTGAATGATTTAATGGGAAAACGGGTGATGCAAAGCCCGAAATATTATATTGACGATAAACGGCTGATGATCGATCATATTCAAGACAGACTCTCCGGCGCGATGCAGCGGAAGATTTACACGGAACGCGAAAAATATGCCCGCCTGGCGGCCGCACTCGATGCGATGAGTCCGCTGAAAGTCTTAGGCCGCGGGTATGCAATCGCCCGGCGTGAAGACGGAAAAGTGATAAAAAAAGCCGCCGATGTCAATCCGGGTGACCGGATAACGGTGCGGATGAAAAAAGACGAGATACATTGCGTGGTTGAATAGACTGCGGGGGGCACTGCGTTCGCTAATTTTCGTTCTTCTGATTATATGTAATGATTATCTAGCATGGACTGGGCATCCCCCTTTCCCCCTTCGTGTGCGAAGGGGGCTTTGGACGGGAGACGAAGGACGAAAGAATGGCGTTTCCTACCCCCTGTCCCTCGTCTCAAGCCCCCTTCGCGCACGAAGGGGGAAGGGGGATGTCCCCAATAAATACCACCATACAAAGGAGCCGACATGGAAAAAAAAGAAAAATTAACCTTCGAGCAATCCGCCGCGAGGATCGACGAGATTGTCCGTCTGCTTGAAAAGGGGGACGCACCGCTGGATAAATCACTGGCATTGTTTGAGGAAGGTGCGAAGCTGATCAAAAACTGCGGCAAAATGTTAGACACTGCGGAGCAGAAGGTGGTTCGCTTGCAAAAAAGCACCAGCGGCGAACCGGAGGAGCTGGCGTTCGATGACGATGAATGACAACCCCGCGATGAAGCGGGCATTTGCGCTGTGTCATACGGCGATTGAAAATCGGCTGAACAGCTATTTCACCGAAGACACGGGATACAAAACACTGCTGGAATCCATGCGATACAGTCTGCTTGACGGCGGAAAGCGGATCCGGGCAATCATATGCCTGAAATGTTGTGAGGCGGTATCCGGAGATATGGAAAGCGCATTCAATGCCGCTTGCGCGATTGAAATACTGCACGCGTATTCGCTGATTCATGACGATCTGCCGTGCATGGATGACGATGATATGCGGCGGGGCAAACCGTCAAACCATATCAAGTACGGCGAATGCACAGCAGTGCTGGCAGGGGATGCGTTGCAATCGGCGGCGTTTGCAACGTTGCTGGAGTCTGCGTTGCCGCCGGATCGAGTGGTTGAGATGGCTCAGATTTTCGCACGTGCCGCCGGACCTTATGGTATCTGCGGCGGGCAGTATCTCGACATATTCGGCGATGGCAGCGCGGCGGATGCGCTGATGGAAGTCCATAAATTGAAAACGGCGGCATTGTTTTCAGCGGCGGCACAGCTTGGTGCAATCGCCGGCGGGGGAACACCGGCGCAGATTCAAGCCGCATGGGAATATGCCACAGCATTGGGTCTGGCGTTCCAGGCGCGGGATGATATGCTGGACGATATGGCGGCAAGTGAGGCCGAACGCGTGATTCGTCTGGAAACGGAAAAAGCAATCTCAGCAATAAACGGCCAATTTAAAGACACCGATTTCCTGGTTTGGCTGGTGCAAATGTTAGCGGATCGGTCGAATTAAACGGACGCGATGTAGGGGACGATGGTAATCGTCCCGACGCGAGGCAGGTCATATCACTGGCGGGGTTATGCAACAACCGCAGGCAGGTTATGCAGAAACCAGGGGCGGATTGCCATCCGCCCCTACAGGGAATTTTCAAAAATAAAACTATTGAATATTTCGTTGAATATTGTTAGAATAATGATTTATAGCGGCGCAGTATCCTAGTCGGATCTGCCGTCTACCAGGAAGGGCCTAAAAATCCTTTGAAGGGCATATCTATGAAACTCTTTGTGCCTGCTTTGGACGCCCAGTCTGGGGTGGGTGCTGAGAGGAAGCGCGCACGGATTATGCAACGCATGATCCGACCTCGCGCTTGCGTACTCAGGGCGATCCTCAATGGCATGAAGAACCCGACCCTGTTTACGCGGAGACCTGATCTTGTGCCGGTTGACCGGTACGAATCAGTTGTGAACCTGCATTGCGGTGCATAGGGAGACACGGTTTCTCCCGGGCGAAAGCTCAGTGCTGTGTGCAGAGTAGCCTGCCTTGAGTGGGGAATGCGGATAGGGGAACAACGAGCATTTGCGGTGGCCAAGCAATATAATCGATTGCCCCTTGAAATATTTTCTGCAAAAGAGGCTAAGAGACGGTAAGACTGTTGTGGAAATCACCTAGGCTGTCTGGGGAGGTAAAGTCCCCCGGGGCGGTGTGGAGGATTGCAGTGCGGACTAAGTGGCAATCGGGCAGCGGAGACGGCGACGCTCCGAACGTGAATTTAAAGGGAAACCGCCTCACTGGCAACAGGGGGTAATCGCGGTGGAAATGTGCGTATGCACAGTACAAGCCCGACCTAAGCCGTAAGATTTACTCTCATCGCTGCCGCTCATCGAAAGAAAACAAACGACATTTCCTCTTCAACGCAAAGCCGAGGGTTTGCGTTGGGTGCAGGGACAAAACACCCGCCTCTCTGCGGAGGCACCCTCGGGACGTGGAGGGCTGGGAATGAGAGGCAGAGTTGTCTCAACGCAAACCTTCGTCTTTGCCCTCTTTAGTAAAGAGGGTGCCGACTGCAGTCGGTGGGTGTTTTGTCACGCCCCAACAAAGGGGGAAGAGGAATAGCCTAATGAAGATTAAAACAAATTACAGATGGGTTATCAAAATCGTCCTGATCAGTGTTGTTGCGTCGATATTATTCACGCTGTTATCCACCGAAGTGCTTGGCAGGGCGGGGTATGTTATTGCTTTCGCAGTGCTTGCGATATTTATTGCATTGGGAATATTTGTGGATATCATCGCCATCGCCGTGACTGTGGCACCCGAAGCGTCGTTTAACTCAATGGCGGCGCATAAAGTGCGCGGGGCATCAGAGTCGCTTCGGCTGAAGAAAAACGCTGACAGGGTCACCAGTTTTTGCAATGACGTCATTGGGGACGTCACCGGAATTATCAGCGGTGCCACGGCGGCACTGATCGCGGCAAGGCTTTCAGAAAATCTAAATATTGAGGGGCTGCTGCTCTCATTATTACTGACCGGCATCGTCACCGGATTCTCCGTTGGCGGAAAAGCCATCGCTAAATCTTTTGCATTCAACCACAGCACCGTGATTGTGCTGCGTGTGGGAAAGTTGATTAATCTATTCAAAAAAATGAAGGGTTAAAGACCGTTGGATATATTAGATAATATTGATTCACCGTCAGACCTTAAAGTGCTGCCTGAAGATAAACTTCCTGCGTTATGCGCTGAACTGCGTGAATTTTTGGTTCAAAACGTCTCGAAAACCGGGGGGCATTTGGCATCAAATCTGGGCGTGGTGGAGCTTAGCGTCGCTATACATAGGGTTTTCGATACATTAACGGATAAACTGATTTTCGATGTGGGACATCAATGCTATGTGCATAAGATTCTGACCGGCAGAAAAAACAGATTTCACACCCTGCGGCAGTTCGGCGGACTGTCCGGCTTCCCGAAGCCGGAGGAAAGCCCGCATGACGCGTTTATCGCGGGACATGCCTCAAACTCAATATCGGTGGCACTCGGCATGGCAAGGGCTCGGACGATTACCAGATCAAAATTTTCGGTGATCGCATTAATGGGCGATGGCGCGTTGACAGGCGGGCTGGCTTATGAGGCGTTGTCAGACGCGGGCGAATCGGGTGAGCCGATGGTGATCATTTTAAATGACAACGGCATGTCAATCACCAACAATGTCGGCGGGGTTTCACGCTATCTCTCCCGCCAGCGGATGAAACCGTCGTACGCCGCGTTTAAGAGACGATATAAGCGGCTGTTAGAAATCCTGCCGGGCGGACGGGCGATATATAAGTTCACACGCAACATCAAAAGCGCGGTTAAAGAGACCATTTTGCATTGCAGCATGTTTGAGGAAATGGGTCTGCAATATGTGGGGCCGGTGGATGGACATAACGTCAATCAATTGATTGACGCGCTGGAATGGGCCAAGGGCTTGAATGAACCGGTGGTGGTTCACGTAATCACACAAAAAGGCAAAGGATACGCCCCGGCTGAGTCTTCGCCGGAGGCATACCATGGTGTGGCACCGTTTGAGATCAACACCGGTGTTGTGAGCCATCATGGGAAAACATTTTCATCTGCCTTCGGCCATGAACTCATCGCACTGGCCAAGCGCGATCACAGAATATGCGCAATCACCGCATCAATGGCACCCGGTACCGGACTCTCCGGATTTGCAGAGCGATTCCCGGACAGATTCTTTGACGTTGGGATTGCCGAGGGGCACGCCGTAACCATGGCCGCGGGATTGGCAACCCAAGGCGTCATCCCGGTTTTTGCGGTGTATTCAACATTTTTGCAGCGGTCGTACGATATGTTGATCCATGATGTTGCCATCAGCGGATTGCACGTTGTTTTCGCGGTGGATCGGGCAGGGCTTGTCCCGGGCGATGGGGAGACGCACCACGGCATGTTTGATGTGGCGTATTTGAGTACCATTCCAGGCATGACGGTGTTGTGCCCTGCGAGCCTTGCGGAACTGGCGGACATGCTGACATACGCAATCGACGATATTGAAGGCCCTGTCGCCATCAGATACCCGCGCGGCGGGGAAGGCGAATATAAAGACGGCGGCATAGACAGCGCAAAATGTGTGATGGCGGGACGAGATTGTACGATTGTTACATACGGCATCACCGTCAACACCGCCGTCAAAGTCGCCGAAACGCTCTCTCACGAGGGGATTTCGGTTGAAATCATCAAACTCGGAATGATCAACCCTATTGATATGGATGCCATCGCCGCATCCGTCCGGAAAACAGATAGACTATTGGTACTGGAAGAGTCGGTTGGACGCGGCGGGCTTGGAGAGGGTATCGCGGCGAAGCTGGCTGCGAATAAAATAAATCTAAAAAGCGTTATACTAATGGACGCAGGCGAGACGTTTTATCCCGGCGGAGATGTTGAAAATTTACGCAAACTTGCCGGCATCGATGAAACAAGCGTCTGCAACGCAATCAGGGAGGACTTAAACCATGGGTAAAATCCGTCTTGATGTGTTGCTGCACGAACGCGGACTGGTTCCCAGCCGTGCGATGGCGAAGGCGGTGATCATGAGCGGCAATGTCTTCGTCAATGGCGAACGCGCGCTAAAGCCCGGAATGCCAGCTGATCCCGATGCCGAGATAGACGTCCGGGGCGGCGAGCAAAAATACGTCAGCCGCGGCGGCTTAAAGCTTGAAAAAGCGTTGTCGGATTTCGGTGTTTCACCAGATGGCAAGGTATGCGTGGATTGCGGCGCGTCCACCGGCGGGTTTACGGACTGTCTGCTGCAAAACGGCGCGAAACTGGTATACGCCATCGACGTCGGATACGGCCAGCTGGCGTGGCGTCTGCGGTCTGACCCGCGCGTGATTGTTTATGAGCGAACCAATGTCCGGTATCTTACACGGGATAAATTCGAGATACCACCGCAGTTTGCGACGATTGATGTGTCGTTCATCTCATTAAAACTGGTGCTTCCAGCTGTGCGGGATATTTTGACAGCAGACGGTGAAGCGATCTGCCTGATTAAGCCGCAGTTTGAGGCGGGGCGCGAAAGTGTCGGCAAAAAAGGCGTTGTGCGCGACCGGCAGACGCATAAAGCAGTGCTGGATGCGTTCCTGACCAATGCCGAGGCCGCCGGATTCACAGTAAAAGGTCTGACATTTTCCCCGGTGACAGGGCCGGAGGGTAATATTGAGTATTTAGGCTATATCAACGCTGACAAAGAAGGCGGAACCATCGACACGGAAGCCATCGTTTCCGCATCTCACGCGGCGTTTATAAGGAGCGATAGCGGCGATGAATAAGAAAATAATCCTATGCCCTAACGCGGGCCGTGATATCGGCCTGGAAGTCACGCGGAAAGTAGACGATTTGCTGAAGGCACTGCACAGACAAACCGTGATCTGCCCGGTGTTTGATGATGATTCAGATGATATCCCCCAAGGTTTTGCGCCGGCAAGATTTGAGGATGAACTCAATTCAGCGGAACTGATCATCACGTTCGGCGGAGACGGTACCATTTTACGCGCGGCGCGCTTGGCGGCGCATTCGGGTGTGCCGATATTGGGCGTAAACTTAGGCGGCAAAGGCTTTATGTCAGAGCTTGAGGTGGCGGATATCGGGCTGATAGCATCGGCCGTATCCGGAGACTATAAGCTTGAGCGCCGTATGATGCTGGATATCGATCTCTTGAGGGATGGGGAAACGGTTTGCAGTGATTTTGCCCTGAATGATGTGGTGGTCAGCGGTGTGATCAAAGTCATTGACCTCACGCTGTACGGTGACGGGCAAAAGATATCGCAGTTTTCAGGGGATGGGGCGGTAATCGCGACGCCAACGGGCTCCACCGCGTATTCCATGGCCGCCGGCGGGCCGATTGTTGAGCCGACGGCCCATAACATCATCATTACACCGATCTGTGCGCATGTGCTGGAGGCAAAGCCGTTTGTATTAGATCCGGATCGGCGTGTGTCGGTTGAAATCGGGCACAAAAAGCCCAGCCCTGCGTATCTGTCAACGGACGGCTGTGAGCCTGTCAGCATACAAAGCGGAGACATCATCAACGTACGTAAATCAGAGAAGTACACATATTTCGCGCGGCTTTCAAGCAGAAGTTTTTACACGATGGTCAGTGAAAAATTGGGAGTGGGAGAAAAACCATGAAAAAAGATCGCCAAAATGCCATATTGCAAATCATTGGGTCGGTTGACGTTGAAACCCAGAATCAGTTGATTGATGAACTGGCAAAAGTCGGCATTGAAAGCACTCAGGCGACGGTGTCGAGGGATATCAAAGATCTGCGTCTCTATAAGGAGCTGACATCTCACGGCAAGCAAAGATATGCCGCCGGCGGTGTCAAAGGCGCGCAAAATCATTTAACTCGGTTAAAAACGATTTTCAAAGAGAGCGTGACCTCATACGCCTGCGCCCAGAATATTGTGGTGATAAAAACACTCCCGGGCTTGGCTCCCGCGGCGTGCGGTGCGATTGACTCGATGGGGATACGAAGCCTTGTGGGCTCAATCGCCGGGGATGACACCGGTTTCCTGGCAATGCTTGACAAAGAAGCCGCCGAAAAATTCTGCAAAGAGATCGAGGATATGGTGAGATAGGGTGTTGTGCGGGGGCAGCACACCCGCCGACTGTGGTCGGCACCCTCGGGACGCAGAGGCAAAGAAGAGAGTTTTCTTTTGGACAATCCCCGTCTCCCGTCCCCAGCCCTCTACGTCCCGAGGGTGGCTCTGCAGAGCCGGGTGTTTTGTCTCTATCTTCTCGATACCATCCAAACAAAGGAGGCCGGTGCTATGCGAATCAAACTCTTGCATATTGAAAATATAGCCGTTATTGAAAAAGCGGATATTGAATTTGCCCCCGGCCTGAATGTTTTGACCGGGGAAACCGGCGCGGGGAAATCAATTGTCATCGACGCACTCACCGCTGTGACAGGTGCGCGTGTGTCTCGCGAGATTATCAGAACCGGCGCGGACAAAGCCGCTGTCACCGCTGAATTTTCAGCGGATGATGAAGCACTTCCGTGGTTTGCGGATAATGATATTGACCTGGAGGATGGCGAGATTATCATCACCCGCAAAGTAACGGCGGATGGGAAAAGTACATGCAGAGTCAACGGAATGCCGGTGTCGGCCGCGCAATTGCGTGAACTGGGCGCAGAGCTGATCGATATACACGGACAGAACGACGGCAGAAAACTGCTTGACGAATCCTCACACCTTACATATCTCGATGCATTCGGAGACCTGAGCGTTGCGTTGAATGCGTTCAAAGCGGCTTATAAAAAGATGCGGGACAAGCAGGCAGACATTGAAAAATTCAGCATGGACGCGGATGAAAAAACGCGCCGTATTGACGCGCTGAAATATCAGATAGATGAAATTGAACATGCCAAGCTGAAACCGGGTGAGCAGGACGAACTCACCGCCCGGCGGGATTTGATGCGCAACGCATCGAAACTGACGGAGGCGGTGGAAACCGCGTTTGAATCGCTGTACGGCGGCGATAACGGGGCGGTGGCGCAAATCAGCACGGCGCAGGCGGCACTGGATCGTGCAGCCGGATATTCCGAAGCACTGCAATCACTGGGTGAACGGTTGACAGACGCGAGATACACGGTGCAGGATATATCGGATTCACTGCGCGACCTCCGTGCGGAGCTGGATTTTTCGCCCGACGCATTTGATGCATTGGAAGACCGGCTGGATGTCCTGCGGCGAATCACGCGCAAATACGGCAGCGAACAGGACGCGTTGGATCGCCTGGCGCAAAGCCACACGGAACTTGCGGATATTGAGGATTCATCGGATAGGCTGGAAAAGCTTTCAAACGAATTGGATGCTTGCGTGAAAGAGGCGGTGGCATTCGCAGAGGCGTTGTCCATTGAACGCCGCGCCGCCGCTGAAACGCTTGAAAAGCGTGTGATGAGCGAACTGGCGGAGCTGAATATGCCGGGTGTGGAATTCAAGGCGGAGTTCACTGCCGTTGCGGGCGAACATGGGCTGTCTGCCAGCGGGGGAGACGATGTGCGCTTTCTGATGTCGGCCAACGTAGGGCAAGCCCCGGGGCGGATTAGCCGCATTGCTTCCGGCGGTGAGTTGTCCAGAATCATGCTGGCACTGAAAAACGTCCTCAGTGCGAAAGGAGATACCGGCACGATGGTGTTCGATGAAGTGGACGCAGGCGTATCCGGCATCGCGGCGCAGCGGGTGGGGGAGAAGCTGGCCAAACTCGCGCAGAATCGCCAAGTGCTGTGCGTGACGCATCTGCCGCAGATTGCCGCAATGGCCGACATGCACTTTGAAATCCAAAAAAGCGTCACCGATGGAGAGACATTCACGCATGTGATTGCACTTGATCTGGAAGGCCGAAAGCAAGAAATCGCCCGCCTCAGCGGCGGCGAGAACATAACGGCATCAGCCCTGACCAGCGCAGAAGAGCAATTGGCCTCTGCGGAGGGATATAAGCAGGTGCTTAGGGATTGAGGAAGATATAAAAATCCTACCCGCTGCGCCCCGAGGGTGCCGACCGCAGTCTGCGGGTGTTTTGTCCGAACGGAAAATAACAAGGGCGCACATTAATTTGTGCGCCCTTGAAGATTCTCGGTTATCGCATCACGCGTCCGCCGTTTTCGCTTCCTTTTTCACCAGCGATAGTTTTTTCCAGCGTCCCGACAGATAGTACCACATACACAGTGCTGAGGCGATGCCGGTGCAGATGACCATCGACCAGTATATTCCGGCCGGTTCGCCGCCGGGATTCAGTGCGGTTCTGCTCATCCCGACCCATATATACGCCATCGGCACACGCATGAACACGGTGGCGATAATCGTCACTATCATCACCGAGAACGTTGCGCCCGCACCGCGCAATATGCCGGTGGACGCTTGCATGAACGCGATGAAAAAATAGTTCCATATCATAATGCGCTGGATGTATACGCCCCAGCGCACGATCTCGCGCGCATTCGGGTCAGCCGGGTCAATGAACCACCCGATCAAGTGCCCACCGAACACGTAGATCAACGTGAACAGCACCGCGGATATAATCAGCGAAGTGATCAGCGTGATGCGGAAGCCTTTTTTCACACGATCCAGCTGCGCCGCACCGATGTTCTGCCCGGTAAATGTTGAGACACCGAGTCCAAGCGCCTGTCTCGGCAGCATTGACACCGCTTCCACCTGATTAAACGCAGCAGCCGCCGCCACAAAAATCGTGGTTGAGGCGATGCCCGCCGCATCTGGGACGACCGTATCGTTAATCAACGCCTGCACGAACACTGACGCCATGGTCAACACCGTCTGCTGCACACCGACAGGCACCCCGATCCGTAGGATATTCTTCACGTATCCCTTGGTCAGCCGCAGGGTGCGGCGCGTGATTTCGGCGATATCCTTCATTTTCAACAGACGGATCAGACACGCGACTGCGGACAGCGTCTGGGCGATCACCGTTGCAAATGCCGAACCCGCGACTTCCATATCCAGCATACCGACGAAAACAATGTTCAAGAGTATATTCAGCAAAGACGTGCATATCAACACCAGCAGCGGGAATACAGCGTCCCCCATGCCGCGCAGTATGCCGGACAATACGTTGTAAAACCCAACGCCGACCGCACCGGCGAACATGATCATCAGATACTGCCGCGCCCAGGGGAAAATCTCATCAGCAACATTGGTTGCGTTTAATATCACGCCGGACAGCGATATGCCCAGCACGGCGATCGCCACGGTCGCAATCAGCGTCATCACGATTGCCGCGCCGACGGAGTGGGACAGCTTTTCTTTGTCTTTCGCGCCGAAATACTGTGCCACAACAATGGATATGCCCGCGCCAACGGTCATAAAGAACACGAAAAACAAGTTTTGTATCGGCATCGATACGCCGACTGCGGCGAGTGCCACGGGACTGACCATTGTACCCAGCATTCTGGCGTTGACCATATTGTACATCAACTGCGCAAGATTCCCCAGCAGCAATGGCAGTGAGAATTTCATCATCACAGTCAGCGGACGCCCCACAGTCATATCCTGTGCGCCGAACAGGCCCTTCATTTTTGTCAATATCATCACAGCGTCACATCTTTCAGCTCACACTCTGCTGTGCGCACAGAGAGGCGTATATGCCGCCTTTGGCCAACAGTTCTTCGTGAGAGCCGCATTCAGCGACTTTGCCGTCCTGCAACGCGATAATCAAGTCGGCTTTGCGTATCGTGGACAGTCTGTGCGCGATGACAACAAGCGTCCGCTGTCCCATTATCTGGTCGATGGCGCGCTGTATCTCGCGCTCTGTCTCGGTATCAACGGCCGAGGTCGCTTCATCCAACAGCAGGATCGGACAGTTGCGCAGTACTGATCGCGCAATCGCCAGCCGCTGCTTCTGCCCGCCGGAGAGGCGGACGCCGCGTTCACCGATGACGGTGTCATATTTGTCCGGCAGACCATCTATAAACTCATGAATACACGCGACTTTGGCGGCGTTTTCGATCTCTTCCGGTGTTGCGGAATCACAGCCGTAGGCGATGTTTTCAGCGATCGTGCCGCTCCACAGAAACACATCTTGCAGCACAAAGCTCAATTGATTGCGCAAACTTTCCAGCGTCATGTCTTTGATATCAATGCCGTCTATCGTTATTTTGCCGGATGTGGGGTCATAAAACCGTGCAATCAGGCCGGAAATGGTGCTTTTGCCCACCCCAGTGGGGCCGACAAGGGCGATCATCTGCCCGGCCTTTGCCTTGAAGTTAATATCGTCCAGCACCTCAATATCCTCACCATATGAGAATGATACATTATGGAACTCCAGCTCCCCTTGCAGTCTGCCAACTTTTTGGGCGTTGGGTGAGTCTTTGATATCGGGTTCTGTATCCAGTATCTCAAACACACGATCCGTACCGGCGATGCCTTGCTGAACGTCTTCCATCAGGCGTGTAATCGTCGCCACCGGGGCAAAGAAGAGGTTTATGTACAGCAGAAATGCAACCAAATCAGAAATAGCGAACCCGGTTCTGACGGCAATGATCGGCCCCGCAATCAGCACAATGATCGTGCCGAGCTGTGTGACAAATCCGACCGATGGCTGCAAAATGCCCGCGAAAAACAAAGCCTTGATCAGCGCGGTGGCGTGCTGTGTCGATTTCTCACGTACTTTTGCCGATTCTTGCTTCTGTTTATTAAAAACCTGGATTTCTTTGATGCCGGAAAAATTGTCTTGCAGCGCGGCGTTGAGTTCGCCGATTTTTTTCTGCCCTTGGGCAAAGTATTTCCCCATCAGCTTTGGCACCATTGACAGACCAAAAATCAACGGAATCGGCGCGCAGACCAGCAGGGCAAGCATTGGGTTGATCGTCAGCAGAATGACAAAAACACCAAGCAGTGTGATTATATTCGTAATCACCTCCGGCAGTGCGTGGGCGATCAGGTTTTCAAACGCCTGCGTGTCGTTCACCACGCGTGACATCAGCTGACCGGTTTGTTTGTCGTGATAATAGCTCATCGACAATTTTTGCAAGTGATCATATATAGTACATCTCAACCGGTTGACCATTTTCCAAGAGGCGTAGTGCGAGAGATAGCTGTTCAAAAACTGGCAGACGCCGCGCACTGCGAACAGCCCAAGCAGCACCAACGCAAGTCTAACGATACTGCCGATCGCCTCGGCCAAGTCCCCGCCTTCCATCAGCACGATGACCCGCCGTATCACCTCGGGCGCGGCTAAGTTGACTGCGGAGATCACGAATAACGCGAGCGTTGCGGCAGCCAAGTGCTTCGCCCACGGCCCCGCAAAGCGGAACAGTCTGAAAATTTTCCTCATACTTCCAACTCCTAATCCCATACATTTTGCGCTAATTATACCGATAATTGTGCAAAAATGCAAGCATCAACACGCTTGACATTACGCCGCCGCAAAAGTATAATGACCGATGTTAAAGGGGTGAAGAAATGCACCGATGTTTCATCGCCGGGGCAGGGGAATACTGCGGATTTTACACGCCCGGCACGGACGACTATATCATCGCGGCGGACGGCGGGTTCGCGGCGTTGATTTCACGCGGCGTTGCGCCGGATATTGTCGTTGGCGACTTCGATTCTCTCGGCGAAATACCGGATCATCCGAACGTTGCCATATCCCCGGAGGAGAAGGATGATACCGATATGCGCATCGCCGTCGATCACGGATTGACTCGCGGATGCAACGCGTTTATCATCGATGGCGGATTGGGCGGCAGGCTTGACCACACGCTGGCGAATATGCAGCTTTTAACATATATTGCAAAAAAGAACGCCACCGGCGTTCTGATTGGTCACGATATTTGTGTCACCGCTGTTGCAAACGGTACGATAAGATTCTCGCCCGGTGCTTCCGGCGGCGTATCCGTATTCTGTGCGGGCGACAGGGCAGAGGGTGTGACGATCACCGGATTAAAATACGCATTGCAAAACGGCGTGCTGACCGGGGATTATCCGATCGGCGTAAGCAACGAATGTATTGGCGAACGTGCGGAAATATCCGTATGCAACGGCATGCTTATAGTTACATGGGAATGCGGACTATCATTTTTGGAGGGGTTATGACAAACATCAAAGGCGCGATTTTTGACGTTGACGGCACGATGCTGGACTCGATGCAGATATGGGAAAACGTCGCGGAGAACTATCTGATAAGCCAAGGGGCGGTGCCGCAGCCTGAGTTAAATGATGAGCTGTCCCAAATCGGCGGACATCAAATCCCGGCTTATTTTCGGGCGGAATACGGGCTAACCCAGACAGAGGAAGCCATTCACGCCGGAATCCATGCGCTGCTGGCGGATTTTTATTTCAATGAAGCCCCATTGAAAGCCGGCATCATTGAAATATTGGAAGCATTCCAAAACCGGGGAATAAAAATGTGCGTGGCCACAGCAACGGATCGAAGCCTGATAGAACCCGCGCTGCAACGCTGCGGCATTGCAAAATATTTCGGCAGAATTTTCACCTGTGCAGAAGAACAGACAAGCAAATCCCGCCCGGATATTTATCTCACCGCCGCAGAATTCCTTGGAACGGAAGCAGCGGACACGCTGGTGTTCGAGGATGCGCTATACGCCGTAAAATCAGCCACACAAGCGGGATTCCCGGTGGTCGCTGTATATGATATGTTGGCGGAAGACCATCAGGACGAAATCCGTGCGTTGGGGGATTATTATTTTAAGTCGCTGGCGGATTTCCCCTTGTAGGGGCGGATGGCGGTCATCGTACCGCAGCATGTCAGCACCAAAAAACGCGCCGTCCTTCACCATTGGAGAAGGACGGCGTTTTCTATGATAACTTATGACCTCAGCTCAATCCAAAGCTCGTCATACAGATCCAGTATATGTTGCGGCAGGTGCAGGAAGACTTCTGTATTGGCATAAACTTCCGGGGTTGCAAATACGACGTCGCGTTCCATCGGACTCAATTGCTCTGCGAATATCGCCGCCGCCTCGTAGTTAGCCGATGCGTAGTAAGACCAGCTCATGTTCATCAGTGCAATATCGGTGCGTGACATGAAGTTGATGAAAAGCTCTGCGTTCTCTCTGTTCTGTGCGCCGCGTGGGACGGCCATCGCGTCCACGAAGAAGTTCGCGCCTTCAACCGGGTGGGCGATTCTCAAATCAGGATTATACGCGTACATGGTCAGGAAGTCTGGGGAATAATACGGTCCGATCCATGCTTCTCCGGATATCAGCTTTTCAAAAATCTGATCCATGACGTATGCCTGCAAAATATCCCGTTGTTGAACCAACAGGTCAAATGCCTCGCGAATTTCAGTCTCGTTCGTTGTGTTCAACGAATAGCCAAGATATAGCAATGCGACACCGAATGCGTCACGCGGATTGTCGAACATCAGAATCTGCCGCGCAAACTGCGGATCAAACAACGCGCCCCAGCTTGTCACAGGTTCCGTGATCATCGCGGAGTTGTAAATCAGCCCGACCGTGCCAACTTTGTACGGGACAGCGAATCTGTTGTCAGGATCGAACGCAAGGTTCTTGAATCGCGGGTCTATCAAGTCGAAGTTTGGAATGTTGGAGAAATCCAGTTCATACAGCATGTCTTCTTCAATCAGCCGTCCAATCATGTAGTCAGACGGAATGATGACATCAATGCTGGCGCCGCCCATTCTCATCAGTGAATACAATCTCTCGTTACTTTCAAACGTGCTGTAAATTACCCGGATTCCGTATTCTTCATAGAACATATCCAGCACATCCATGTCAATGAACTCGCCCCAGTTGTGTACGTGGACGACGCCACCGGTGGTTCCGTTCCCGGCATCGGGGGTTGTGTCTCCATTGGCGCAGCCCGCGATGATTGCAAGCATCAGGCACAGGGCAGCAATTACAGTGATCGTTTTTTTCATTTAATTGACCTCCTTTAAATTAGCGGCGCGTTTCTTCATTTTATCCTCATGCCGTATCTCTCTGACATTGAGGATGACAAGCAAAGTGAGCACCGTCATAAACAAAATACTGGACAACGCGTTAATCTCCGGACTGACGCGTCTGCGCGTCATGGCGAATATCTGCATCGGCAGCGTCATTACGTTGCCGCCGGCGGTGAAGTAGCTGATGACAAAATCGTCAATCGACAGAGTAAAGGCGATGATCAGTCCGTTGATGATCCCCGGCCTGATTTCCGGGATAATCACTTTCCAGAATGCCTGCATCCATGTACAGCCAAGGTCACAAGCGGCGTCTACCAGATTCCGGTCAAGCTGGCGCAGTTTCGGCATGATACATAGGATCACGTACGGGATATTGAACGTGATATGCGCGATCAACAGCGTGCCAAATCCCAGCCGGAATCGCAGCACGGTGCCCAACGACACAAACAACAGGCACAGTGAAACACCCGTCACGATATCGGCGTTCATCATCGGGATATTGTTCACCTGCATCATCGGTGTGCGGAATTTCCGGCGCATATGATGGAACCCAACAGCGGCGAACGTCCCGGCAACCGTCGCGATGATTGCCGC
>Ga0123355_10004912_pt1 | contig 19459 bp, 16 predicted proteins | sample TergutEmb28metaG_3_FD_89872 | JGI IMG/M metagenome (GOLD analysis project Ga0123355, IMG submission 89872) | Embiratermes neotenicus P1 segment gut microbial communities from Petit-Saut dam, French Guiana - Emb289 P1 | ecosystem: Host-associated > Arthropoda: Insects > Digestive system > Gut ... | reverse complement strand
TACGCGCCACGATTCTCGTCAATCATGCGCTTGTTCTGGGTACGGCTAAATGCGCACCTTTTGTAGGGGCGGGGTCATCCCGCCCGAGGCACATTTTCAGGGATACGCGGGCGGGATAACCCCGCCCCTACAGGTTGCCATTGCACGCAGACACGCTTTGTACCCATCTACCTGTAGGGGCAGACCTTGTGTCTGCCTGGCAGTGGTTGTCGCAGGGCAGACACAAGGTCTGCCCCTACTTTATGATTACGTTTTCTGTGCCTAGCATTTCCACAAGTTCGTCCACAAGGGCGGGGTGGATGATGCAAGGCGCGGAGAGGCGTTTTTCTGCATCGCTTAAATAGAGTACCATTTGCTCCTCTCCGGGGAACATAGTGAGAATCAGCTTGATTTTGGCGTATGCCGGGTCATGTTCGCCCTGCAAGCGGACATAGAGTTTTTTTCGCCTTGTCTCTGTTCGCGCAGGAGCCGCAGTGCCGGAGGGGGAGGACACACCTGTTGCTAAATCGCTTATGGGACGGATGGAATCTGCTAAAATCTGGGGGTCTTTTTCGTCTCGGATGCTGATTTTACCTCGGACGATTACCGGATTATTCTCTGCAACATACGCACCGTCTCGATCCAGACAGCGGGCAAAGACCAAAAGTTCAATGTCGCCGGAATCGTCTTCCAAGGTGATGTATGCCATCAGCGTATTATTGCGGGTTGTTTTGGTTTTATATGCGCTCACGATCCCCACAATGGTGACGTATTGTTCATCCTGAAAACGCCGCTCTCCTCCGTCGCCGGTGGAGCCTGTTAAGATATCCCCAATGCGGACAGCGCCATGCTGCTTGGCGAGGGTGCGATATTCATCCATGGGATGACCGGAGAGGTAAAGCCCTGTGGTCTCTTTCTCCATGCGCATGAGCTCGCTTGCCGGAAATTCTGGGATGTCCGGCAGGGGAATCTCTTCACGAGCGACCTCGGTTCCTGCTTCTGTGCCGAAGAGATCGAACTGTCCCTCTAAGTTCTTGCGCTTGTGTTCCGCTACGCTGTCCAGCACAGAGTCACACACGCGGAGTAGTTGTGAGCGTCTGGCGCCCATACTGTCAAAGGCGCCGCATCGGATCAGATTTTCCAGTGCGCGGCGATTGAGATCATGCCCATAGAGCCGCTGAGTAAAGTCTGTAAGACTTTCGAACTTGCCGTTTTCCGCTCGCTCTGTGACCAATTTGCGAATGAATCCCCAGCCGATATTTTTGACAGCAACCAGCCCGAAGCGAATGCCCTCATCCGAAACGGTAAAGTTCGCATCGGAGGCATTTACGTCCGGCGGCAGAAGATGAATGCCCATATCTCGGCACTCTGCGGTATATTCTGCGACTTTGGCGGAGTAATCCAGTACGCTTGTAAGCAGCGCCGCCATGTACTCCCGAGGGTAGTGACATTTTAGAAATGCCGTCTGGAAACTGATGACAGCATATGCCACGGCATGTGCCTTGTTGAACGCATACTCGGCAAAGGCGAAGATATCGTTATAGATCTCAGACGCGGTGACTGGGTCAACCCCATTGGCAACAGCGCCGACAATGCCCCGCTCTGGATCGCCATGAATAAAGGCTTGGCGCTCCCGCTCGATTTCATCTGCTTTCTTTTTGCTCATGGCACGACGGATAATGTCCGCTTGTCCAAGGGTAAAGCCGCCCATGCGGCGGAAAATTTCAATAACCTGCTCCTGATAAACGATACAGCCATAGGTGGTGTCCAGAATATCACGGAGCAGCGGGTGTTTGTAAGTAATTTTTGACTGATCATGCTTACTTGCGATAAAGCGCGGGATGGAGTCCATGGGACCCGGACGATAGAGCGCGATAATCGCAGTGAGATCTTCGATATTCTGCGGTCTGAGTCCGGTACACACGCCGGTAATGCCGGTGGATTCCATTTGGAACACGCCCGCAGTCTTCCCGGCGGCAAGCATTTTGAACGAAGCTTCATCGGTGATATCAATGTCCTCTAGGCGAAAATCCGGCTCGCGCTTATGAATGAGATCAATGGCGCGACGGATGACGGTTAGGTTGCGAAGTCCAAGAAAGTCCATCTTCAGGAGTCCCAGCTCTTCCAATGTGGTCATGGGATACTGGCAGACGATGGATTCATCGTTTCGCGCAAGGGGAACGTATTCATAAAGGGGCTCTTTTGTAATCACAACACCCGCCGCATGGGTGGAGGCATGGCGGGGCATCCCCTCTAAGGCGCGGGCGGTGTCGATGAGTTGTTTCATCTTTGGATCGCCCTCGTAAAGATCACGGAGAGGTTTGGAGATTTGAAGCGCATCGTCCAGTTTGATATTGAGGGTCATGGGCACTTGCTTTGCCACATTGTCCGCTTCCGCATAGCTGATGTTCAAAGCCCGCGCCACATCTCGGATGGCACCTCTGGCTGCCATGGTGCCAAAGGTCACAATTTGCGCCACATGATCTTTGCCGTATTTTTGCGCCACGTAATCAATGACCTCACCTCGGCGGTCAACGCAGAAGTCGATATCAATATCCGGCATACTTACCCGCTCCGGATTCAAAAAGCGCTCAAAAAAGAGACCGTAGCGGATGGGGTCAACATCGGTGATGCCCAAACAATAAGAGACCACACTTCCCGCAGCACTGCCCCGCCCGGGACCCACGGAGATGTCTTGCTCTTTGGCGTAAGCAATGAAGTCAGAGACGATGAGGAAGTAGTCAATGAAGCCCATATCTTTGATCATGTCCAGCTCATAGCGGAGCTGCTTTTCCACTTCGGTGTTGTTCTCACTCTCGCCATAGTGCCGCTCAAAGCCCGCATAGCTCAAATGCTCTAGATACGCAGCGCCATCGTCCCAACCCTCTGGAAGCGTAAACGCCGGCAGATGATACTCACCGAATGTGAAGTCTAGCTTGCACTGCTCGGCGATTTGTTGTGTGTTTGTGATCGCCTCTGGACAATCAGGAAAAAGCTCGTGCATTTCCTCTTCGCTTTTGAGATAAAAGGCATCTCCCTCAAATTTCATCCGATCTGGATCATCTACAGACTTTCCTGTTTGGATGCAGAGCAAGACATCATGAATTTTGCTGTCTTCCTGTGTGAGGTAATGGGTGTCATTCGTTGCAACGAGGGGGATGGCGGTCTCTTTGGAAAGGCGAATTAATTCAGCATTGACTGTTGGTTGCTCAGGCATATGATGGTCTTGGAGCTCTAGATAATAGTTTCCCTTACCGAAGAGATCGGCATAGCGGAGCGCAACGGATTTTGCCGCCTCATAATCACCCTCCATGAGGCGCTTTGGCACCTCGCCGCCGAGACAGGCGGAGAGACAGATGAGACCCTCACTGTGTTCTTTGAGCAGGTCAAAATCAATCCGTGGGCGATTGTAAAAACCCTCAGTAAAGCCCGCGCTGACAAGGTAGCAGAGGTTCCGATACCCCACTTCGTCTTTGCAAAGCAATACCAAGTGATAGGGCGAGGGTTTGCCCGCTTCCCGATCAAAGCGACTGCCGGGCGCTACATAGACCTCGCAACCGATAATGGGGCGAATCCCCTCTTTGATGCAAGCCTTGTAAAAGGCAATTACACCATACATAGAGCCGTGGTCGGTGATTGCCAGATGCGTCTGTCCCAGCTCCTTTGCACGCCGCGGGAGGTCGGCAACCCGACAAGCGCCGTCAAGGAGGCTGTATTCGCTATGTACATGTAGATGGGTAAATGGCATGGCGGTTCTCCTGTAGGGCGCGATGTCCACATCGCGCCGTTTGTCAATTTGATCGTGGCTCTGGACACGATGTATCGTGTCCCTGCCGTAGGGACGCCATATATGGCATCCGATCCCTACAACAACGTTGTAGGGGCGGGGTCATCCCGCCCGCGGCTACAATGTTTGCCGCATTGTTGGTGGTGCAGGCAGGGAATGCGGCGCGATGTGGACATCGCGCCCTACAATGTCGAATATCGATGTAGGGGCAGACCTTGTGTCTGCCCTGTCTAGCGAGCGTGCAGGGCAGACACAAGGTCTGCCCCTACAAAGGGAACACATATGGCGCAAGCGGGATCCCGCCCCTACACGGTCTTTGCGCTCAGTTCCAACAACTTTCGTAGCCTATGGCTCATACACGACTTGCTCACCGGTGGATCGGCGAGTTTTGCCAGGTCAGTCAAGCTCATTTCCGGGTTTACAATCCGCAAAAGTGCGGTTTGGTGGAGCTTTTCGGGCAAGCTTTCTAAGCCCTCACTCTGTTCAATGCGGCGGATGGCCTCAAGTTGCTCTTGAGCAGCTTCCACCGTTTTTTCCACATTCGCCGCATCGCAATTGACACGCCGTTGGACGGCGTTATTCATATGCTTTTCCACTTTTGCCGTCATATGGGCAAGGGCAGAACCGGTGGCACCGATGGTGGTGAGCAGATCAGCAATCGCGTCAGATTGCTTGAAATAGATTGCATAATTTCCGCGCCGCATGGTACATCCGGGAGAAAAACCCATTTCTTGTAAGAGAGAGACCATACCCCGACTCACATTCCGATGACTGGTGCTCAGTTCCAAATGATAGCCTTTTTCCGGATCTGTCACAGAGCCCCCTGCCAGCAGTGCGCCGCGCAGAAACGCTTCTCGTTCGTCTTGTTCTTCCAAGACACCAAAGTTAATGGTGTGGGACAGATGCGCTGTCGGATCATAGCCCACAGCGTCTGCAATGCGCTGGAGTTTATCTGGATTTCGTATGATGTATGACTGTTTCCCTGTGCCGGTTTCATCAGGGATTTGGTCAAAGCCAAAGCCAAATGATTTCTGCAAAAGCGCTTCAAGCCGCGACCCAAAGGCGCGGCTTTCTGTAATGATTCGTATGGAGCTGGGCGTGAATGTATTGCCGAACAAAAAAGCGCCGTAGACCTCTGCAAGAGAAAGTGCTTTCTTGCTGATCGGCAATGTGCAAAGTTCTGCTTTGACCTGTTTGGAAAAGGACATGTCAGTTCCTACTTTTCTAAATCTCGATGGATGGTTTCAACTTTATAACCCTCGTCTGCAACAAAGCCTGCAAGCGCCGCAGTGAGCGCTACACTTCGGTGTCTGCCCCCTGTGCAGCCGATGGAAATGGTAAGAGAGGGTTTTCCCTCTTCAATATAAAGGGGCAAGAGGAAAGAGACCATACGCTCTAAATGCTCCATAAATTCCGAGGCTTGTCCGTGTGAAAAGATAAAGTCTCGCACAGGTTCGTCCAGTCCGGATAAGGGTCGCAGGGACTCAATGTAAAAGGGGTTCGGCAAGTAACGCACATCAAATAAAAGATCTGAATCCATGGGGATGCCATACTTGAAGCCAAAGGCGACAATATTGACATGAATCGGCTTCTCCTGTGTTGCCGATGTTGCGCCAAATAGCTGAAACAACTTGCGTTGCAGGCGACCAAGGGCAAGACCTGTGGTATCGACAATATAGTTTGCCCGATCACGGACAGGAAGCAGAATATGTTTTTCTGCCCGAATCGCCTCTTCCAACCCACGACCTGATGGATCAAGTGGGTGGCGGCGGCGGGTTTCCTTGAAGCGGCGCACAAGTGTTTCGACAGATGCGTCCATGAAGAGGATTTTATAGGGACAACCCAGTGCTTTCATTTCGTCCAGCGCAGAGAAGAGCTCATCAAAGCTATCCTGTTCGCGCACATCTGTAACCAGTGCCACGCGCTCGTATTTCCCCCCTGCTGCAAGACAAAACTCCGCAAAGCGCGGAATCAGCGCTGCCGGCATATTGTCCACACAGTAAAAACCCAGGTCTTCCAGCACGTCAGCAGCGCGGCTTTTTCCTGCTCCGCTGATTCCGGAGATTACGACAAATTCCATTTCAGTCCACCTCCCTGTGTATGATTATGTGACAAATTCCACTTCCGGCTCTAAGTGAACGCCGGTTTGGGCGAATACGACTTCCTGCACATGCGCCATCACAGCAAGTACATCAGCGCAAGTGGCATTTCCGCGATTGACAACAAAACCCGCATGTTTTTCTGATACCTGCGCCCCGCCGACTGTGTAGCCTTTGAGTCCCGCTTGGTCGATCATCGCTGCGGCATAGCCTGTTTTGGGACGCTTGAATGTGCTGCCGCCACTTGGCAGGTCTAAGGGCTGGCTTGTGCGGCGTTTCTCGGCCAGTTCTGTCATCCGTGCGCCGATCTCGTTTGGGTCGTCGGATGTGAGTGTGAGATCTGCACCTAAGATGAGTTCTTTCGTATCCATAAACCGACTGTGGCGGTAAGCAAAGGCACATGTGTCGTGCTCTGCCACTTGCCGTGTCAGATTGCTGTCCAGATAATGCACCCGCCTTACAACGCCCGCCATTTCGCCGCCGTAGGCACCGGCGTTCATGAACACAGCGCCCCCCAAAGTGCCCGGGATGCCATGGGCGAACTCTAGACCGGTGAGCGCTTCATCTCGCGCAAAAGTCGCAAGGCGGGCAAGCCTTGTGCCGGCAGAGGCATAGATGGTGTTTTCGTCTAAGCGCTCTAAGCGAGACACACCGTCTTGGGTTTTGATGGCGATGCGTGCAATCGGCGCGTCATTTGCTAAAATATTACTGCCGTTGCCAATCAAAAGCGGTGTGATGTCCGCTGTTTGCAACAGTGTAATCGCTTGGATCAATTGCTCCTCGCTCTCTGGAAACACCATTGCCTGCACAGGACCGCCGACACGAAAGGAGGTGTGCAATGCCAAAGGTTCGTCTCGCAAGACGCGCAGTCCGCTTTGTTCTAATGTTTCGATGATAGCCTGCATGGGTACCTCACTCAAACAAAGTATTGATTCAGTTGCTTGGTAAACTCTAAGGCGGCGTTGTAGCCCATCCGCTTTTGTCTGTTGTTCATGGCGGCCACTTCAATAATGGCAGCTAAGTTCCGCCCCGGGCGGACAGGGATTTTTAGGTTTGGAACGTCAATGCCTAAGATTTCAGTCGTCGTTGTGTCCACGCCGAGCCGATCATAGATTGCATTGTCTTTCCATACTTCCAGATCAATGACAAGATCAAGCTTTTCTGTTTGTTTCACTGCACCAATACCGAACAGGCGGCGGACATCAATTACGCCAAGCCCACGGAGTTCAATATAATAGCGAATGCTCTCCGGTGCGGTTCCGACCAGTGCTGTGTCTGATGTGCGCCGGATTTCCACTGCGTCATCCGCAATCAATCGGTGACCGCGTTTGACCAGCTCAATCGCCGCCTCACTTTTCCCCACGCCGCTCTCTCCAAGGAGGAGGATTCCCTCGCCGTAGACTTCTACAAGGACACCATGCCGTGTCATACGGGGTGCCAGTTCAACTCTCAGCCAGGCGAGAAAGCTTGCAATGGTGCCTGTTGTGTCTCGGTCAGAGCGCAAGACGGTAATGCCCTCTTCCTTGGCAGCCTCCAAACACTCAGGGAAAACTTCGCAGCCGTGACAAATTAAAAAGCCGGGGATGCCTGTAGAGAACAGGCGCGTAAATGTCTCCAAGCGTTCAGCGGAGGAGAGCGTGTTCAAATAAGCCGTTTCCACCTTGCCGATAAGCTGAAGCCGTGGGGGGGCGAAGGCATCGAAAAAGCCGGTGAGTTGAAGCCCGGGACGGTTGAGATCGGCAGTTTCAACCTGCACCTCCTCAAAGTTTTCCGGCTTGTGGAGGATTTCCAGCTTAAAGCGATCTACCATGGTTGAAAGTTTAATGCTTTGCATAGATTCGTCACACCCTATTACATGCATCTTGATATTATATGCATTTTGTAGGGGCGGGGTTATCCCGCCCATCTATTGTTTGAAGTAACAACATTCTACTATACATTATACCAGCTTTCGTCAAGGGGAGCAATGGGGTGCGGCATAGAAACTACGACGCAAAATGCATACGCAGATTTATCATGGCGGAGTCGGGGATTAAAACATCCCCCTGCTCTGCCAGATGCGCTTCCAGATAGGTACACTGCCCAAGGTCACGACCAAACTCATAAAGCACAGCAGGGGGCTGATCTCCCTCAAAGGGATATACAGTTAAGAGATATCCGCTAGGCGTACGAGAGAGTGTAGAGGGCAGTGTATCCGAAGTGCTGTGTACGGCGTGGAGCAGTGTTTCAAAGTCGGAGAAGAAAAAATGGCGCGGAAGACCGGATTTACGCCGCGCAAAGAGAAGCACGCCAGATCGCCCCGGAAAAAGCGCAAGCTCTGCGGCTTCCCAGTCATCTAAACTGTTCTCTCGCAAGGCGACTTGCAGCAAAGCAAGCGCCTCAGATCGGTCTAACTGTTCCGCTGTGAGATTTCGCGCACGCAGTTCCGGTTCTGTTATGTATAAAGACATGGCACGGTTGCCAATATGGGATACGATCATGGTGTGACCCCTCTTTTCTGAAAGTAATGTCTCCATTATACGCCTCCTGTCCGCTGATTTCGATGCTTAAATTCTGGAAGTTCTACCGGGGGCTGACGTAGGGGCGGCATTCTGCCGCCCGTAAATGTTATCCACAATCTCGCGGGCGGCAGAATGCCGCCCCTACAAAGAGCAATCTGTATCCAGGGTCTTTTATCCGCGCCTACAACATGGTATACTACTAGAGAGACACAGTGACGCAATGCAAAACATAAGGTTGTGATATGTTCATGAACAAAAAAGTCCTAATCGTTGAAGATGAAAAACGAATTGTAGACATTTTAACCCTCAATCTCAAGATGGCGGGGTATGACACGATTTGCGCCCATGATGGGAAGACAGGTCTGGAACTTGCGCTTTCGGCGCGTCCGGATCTCATCTTGCTGGACGTAATGCTGCCCTATATGGACGGCTTTGCTGTCTGCAAAGAGTTTCGCAAAACAGATACCCTTACGCCGGTGATTATGCTGACAGCGCGGGAAGAAGAGCGGGATATGATCTACGGACTTGGAGCGGGCGCCGATGACTATATCACCAAGCCTTTTTCTATCAGGGCGCTTCTTGCCCGTGTGCAGACGAATATCCGCAGAAGCGAAAGTGTGAGTGCCGGTTCAGCACCTGCGCATAGCGACAAAGCCTTTGGTCGCTTTTCGCTGGACATGACACACAGCGCGGCATATAAAGACGGTGCCATGCTTGATCTGACACAGAGAGAGTATGACCTGCTCCTCTGTCTCATCAAAGAGCCGGGTCGGGTACGCAGCAGAGAAGAACTCATGCAGGAAGTGTGGCAATATGACTATTATGGCGACCTCCGTGCAGTAGATGTTGCAGTGCGAAGACTGCGGGAAAAAGTGGAAGACGATGCGGCAAATCCGAACTATATCCTTACCAAACGTGGCATAGGGTATTACTTTGCCGCACATGCGGAGGCATAGAGGCGAATGAAACAGAGCTTGCATGTAAAACTCGGTATTGTCATGCTGTTGATGATGTTGCTCCTCATTGTGGTGGTCAGTGCCTTTCTGATCCGTGGGGTGCAGTCTTTTTACATGGAAGAATTTTACACCCAAATGCAAGCCTTTTTCGGAAATCCAGATATTGCCGGAGAGCTCCGAAGCGCACAGTCCACAGCAGAGCGGACAGATTATCAAACCCTGGCTGATCGCCTGAGCTTCTATTCCGGGCGGCTGGGGCTTGTATATGGCACACGGAATTTCTATGTATTAAATGGTACCACGGGAGCGTTTCTCACAGGCTCACAGCCGATAGACCAGGGGACGTCTCGGATTAGTCCAAATGTACTTACAGCGCTAGGCGGACAGCCTGGAGACCGGAGTGATCGGAGTCTGCCATTTATGGATCTTGCCTTGCCCATTGAAACGGCGGATGGGAATACATACATTGTCCAGATTCTCGATAACAAAGAAGTCGCCGCCGCCTTATCTGCAAACCTTTTTGCGATTATTCTACGCACAGCGGTCATTGGCTTGGTTATCTCGATATTTTTAAGCTTTGTGCTGAGCAAAACCATGGTTGTCCCCATACAGAGTCTCACCCGAGCGGCGGAGAGTGTGGCAGCGGGAGACTTTTCCAGACGGATTGACTCCAATGCCCATGATGAAATCGGCGAGTTGGCAGAGACATTTAACAACATGGCAGGACAACTCGAACAGACCGTTGTCCAACTGGAGGGTGCGGCTGAGCGGCAGAAAGAGTTTGTTGCCAATGTGTCCCACGAACTGCGAACCCCCCTTACCAGTGTGCGCAGTTATGCGGAAACCCTGATCGAGAGCGCAGAGATCGAAGAGGACACACGGAGAGAGCTATTGCAAGTTGTTGTAGACGAATCAGACCGGATGACGCGGATTGTGCAAGACCTGCTCACTTTGGCACAGTTAGACGGACGCTTGCAAAAACTCCCCATGGAAACCTTTTCATTCCAAGCCGCTGTCGAGCGGACCATGCGTGCTGTGGCGCTTACAGCGCAAGAGAAACATGTACGCCTGAAAATGCACTTTGCGCCGAATCTGTCGCCCATTACAGGATATCGACCCTATGTGGAGCAAATTGTGCTAAACATTGTGTCAAATGCGGTGAAATATACCGTTATGGGCGGCTATGTGCGGGTAAAAGCGGATGAGACAAAAGGATTTGTGCGCCTTACCGTGGAGGACAATGGCGCGGGGATTCCGGAAGAGGACATTCCGCGGATTTTTGAGCGTTTTTACCGTGTGGACAAGGGCAGAAGCCGCGAACACGGCGGCACAGGTCTTGGCCTTGGTCTCGCACGAGAGATGGCGCGGGATGCAGGCGGGGATATTACCCTGTCCAGCATTCTCGGACGCGGCACGATTGTAACAATCACCCTGCCATTGGAGGATCAGCGATATGCGCCGGAAGATACATAAAGAGCGGATAAAATCCTTGCTTATCCTCGTTCTCAGTCTGAGCGCGGTATTTCTTGGACTTCGTACAGGTCTTTTTGACGAGCCGCTTCGCGCCGGAAGACTTGAGGACGCGCCGCCGCTTGTGATCAGTGGGCAGGCATCTCCTGCGGCTTTTCCCACGACGATTATGGTGAGTCTGGGTTCCGGCTCCTACCACGGACAACGGATGGACGGACAAGGCGGCAACTATGATACAGGACTGACGATTCTCTACCACTTGTTTAGCGGAAGCTTGGGCGAAGCCTTGGGTTCTTCAACCCCCTCAGAGCCTGTTAGTTTAGAGGAATGGGAATCAGCCCTTGCAGGTGTTGGCGTGTTCTTTCAATATGACACAGAAATTTCAGGCACAGTTCTTGCAGGATGGCTGGGAACAGAAGTGGGTGGTGCCGACGGAGGAATGCAGCGCATGGTACTCTCTCTGCGGCAGAATGCGGTGTACTTATACTACATGGGACAAGACGGCATCCCCCATCGGAGCGGGACAGCAGTTGCCGGCAGTGCCCTATATGAGAATCTGGAAGCCTTTGAGCCAAACGGAGCGCAGTATGGCTTTCAAGTAGCAGCCTTTACAGGAGAACCGTTCACGGTTTTGCTGTCCTCTTATGACGGCATCCCTGTGATTGCGGAAGCAGGTGTCATGGTCGAGGTATTCAGACAGCTTGAAACGGTGCTTGGATATTTTGGGATGCACCTCTCTCTGGCGCGCTATTTGGATGAGGATGGTGTGCGCAGAATGGAAGAAGAGGGCGCAACGTTACGCCTGTCAGAAAGCGGACTCATCCACTATCGCTGTCAGGCAGACATGCCTCGGCTTGTGGCTTGGGAAGCAGGCGAGTCATCCCTCTCTCTGGCAATCGAGGCGGCAAGGGAAATTGCACAGGTGTTAGAGCGCTTCTCAGGCGAGGCGAATGTGCAACTTTCAAACTGGTATTATGGAAGCGACTATATCGACGGATCGTTGATCTTATATTTTTCATATTATCTGGGCGGGATTCCGATTTGGACGGATGATCCGGCAGCAACAATTGTGATTCGCGGGTCTTATGTGCGAGAGGTCACGCTCTTTGCTCGTGCCTTTACACGAACCGGACAGTATTCCATTGTAATGCCAGAGCTGCAAGCGGCAGTTGCCGCCGGAGATGCGAGACTTAGGCTGTCTTATGTGAGTGCGGAAAGAGATAGTTTGCGCGCCGGCTGGCTTGTTCAACCAAGGGAGAGGGAGGAAGCCGATGGATAGAGCCAGACTAAAAACTTTCGTCTTAATGCTGCTTGTCCTGATCAATCTCACCTTTCTCAGCCTAATCGCCATCGATGCCCTCCAGATGGCGCGCTTGCAGAGCGAGGTGCGCGCAGAGCTTGTACGCGCATTGGCAGGCATGGATGTTTCCATTGACGAGAGTCAAATTCCGCGAGAAGAAGAGCAAGCGTTATACTTCCTGAGCCGGGATACGCTGCAAGAAGGGCGCATCGCAGCCACTGTTTTGGGCGGAACGGCAACTGCATCAGATGAGGGCGGCGGGATTTTCCGCTATCTGGGCTTAGAGGGCGATGGTGAGGGAGAAATTCGCAGCGGTACCTTTCGCTTTCAGCTAGAAAGTCAGGAATTGAATGAAGAATCCATCGGGCAAATACTCCGCCAACTGGAGCTTAGCACCCGTGATTCACGCATCTTTGTTGAAAAGGGCGACAACAGGGTGATACATGTATATCCGCTTACCTTTGACAATGCTCTTGTTATAAATGGACATTTAACATTTACATTTTGCTTTCAGGCTGGTATGCTACAAGAGGTCTCAGGCACAGCGCTCTGGGGCAACGCCCAGCGATATCCCAGCGGTCCCCAGATGGATGTGACAACGGCACTGATTTCACTGGCGGGACATCTGCTTGAACGCGGCGGGGTTTCCCGGTTCGAGTCTGTGGAGATGGGGTATTATCTGGTGGAGGGAACGGGACTGCTTGAACTACGCCCGATATGGATTGTACAGACAGATGTAGGTGTTTTCTCCATAGACCGACAAAGCGGCGAAATACGTTCGTAGAGGCAGGGTTCATCCTGCCCGCCAATCGAAATACGTAGGGGCAGACACAAGGTCTGCCCCTACAAGAAACAAGAAAGGGGCGATCACATTGTCAAAGACCAAAGAGGGCTCCAAACAAATTGCATCGAACCGCAAAGCCTTTCACGACTATTTCGTAGAAGAACGCTTTGAGGCTGGCATCTCGCTCCACGGCACAGAGGTCAAATCGCTCCGCGCAGGAACGGTAAATTTGAAAGATGCCTTTTGCCACGTAAAAGATGGGGAACTCTATGCCCAGAACATGCACATCTCCCCCTATGAAAAGGGCAACATTTTCAACCGCGACCCCATGCGCCCGAAAAAGCTTCTCATGCATCGGCGGGAGATCGCAAGGCTTTACGGCAAGGTAAAGCAAGACGGCTATGCCATCATCCCGCTCAGTCTCTACTTCAAAGGACCCTGGGTAAAAGTGGAGCTTGGGCTTTGTAAAGGAAAGAAATCTCACGACAAGCGCGACAGTGAAATGAAGAAAGACGCACGGCGCGAGATCGATCGAACAATCAAAGAACACAATAGATAAAAGGAGATTTTAACATGAAAAACAAGCCACAAAAAGCCCTTGCAGTCTTATTGGTCCTGATCCTACTCCTTGGGATCGCAGTGCCGTCAGTGGCGGCAGGTCATTCTTTTGCCGATGTTCCTGACGGTCGGTGGTACACAGAGGCGGTACAATTTGTCTATGAACATAACATCATGGGTGGCGTTGGAGATAACCAATTTAACCCACAGGGGAACTTGACGCGCTCGGCGGTAACCGCTTTATTATTTCGAGTGCATCATGGGCGTATGGCAAACGCGCAGGATGAGCGCAGTAACAATTTTACTGATGTCGGGAATGCATCATGGTATGCGCCCTATGTAGCCTGGGCGTTCAATAACGATATTGTGTTGGGTACGTCTGCGACAATGTTCAATCCGCATGGGAATATTACACGTCAGGAATTTGCAGCGATGGTCTATCGGTATGCGATGTATATGACGGATTTGTACGATGAGAACATGACATTGCCGCAGTGGTTGCAATTTACAGATCGCTGGGATATTGAAGCATGGGCGCATTCGGCATTGCGTTGGATGAATTTTCATGGTATCGTAACTGGTTCGACCGCGACTACGATAAATCCGACAAGGAGAGTAACGAGAGCAGAGGCAGCAATAATGATGGTGCGCTTTGTTGAGCGACTTGCACATCCACAAACGCCGCTGCCACCGCTGGCACCGCTGTGCCCGGGACTGGAGATGAGAATTAGGGAAGATTTTGCAGCGAGACGGCCGGGATTCACACCTGAAGCCGTTAGGATTGACGGTTATTTTGGAACCTACAACGGCAAGGTTGCGGTGATGATATGCACCGGTGGCGCTGCCGGTGTAGTATGGGAACAAGAAGTTGCGGGATTTGTGTTTACTTATTCTGACGGACGACAAATACAAATTTGGTATAACGGAGACTTCTTTTTTCTGCCTCAAGCATATGAACAAGGCTTAATAACAGCAGAGGATGTTGGTAACATTAGCTACCGTTACGCAAACAGGTTTTCCCGTTTGTATTGACATATAATTCTTAAAAAAATAAATAAAAGAGGAGAATCAGAAACATGGCAGAACATCCAGTAGTTACATTTGAAATGGAAGACGGCGGACTCATCCGCGCAGAGCTTTACCCGGAGATTGCACCCAACACGGTGCGAAACTTCATCTCTCTGGTGCAAGACGGCTTTTATGATGGTCTCATTTTCCATCGTGTCATTCCCGGCTTTATGATCCAAGGCGGCTGCCCTCTTGGTGAGGGCTATGGCAATCCCGGCTACGCCATCCGCGGTGAGTTCGACGGAAACGGCTTTGAAAACGACCTGCAACACGATGCAGGGGTCCTATCCATGGCAAGAAGCGGTCACCCGGATTCCGCAGGCAGCCAGTTCTTCATCATGCACGAAGCTTCCCCACATCTAGACGGTCAATACGCGGCATTCGGGCAAGTAATTGAGGGGCAAGAAATAGTAGACAAAATCGCCATGACTCCAAGAAACCGCGCCGACAAACCGGACACCCCACAGGTGATGCAGAAAGTAACAGTGGACACCAAAGGTGTAGACTATCCAGAACCGGAGCGGATGTAGGAAGCCATGGGCTTTGAACTTAAAATCCATGACTTGTATTGGATAGATGACTCAGATGATAATCCGGACGATTTATGCTTACACGGCAAAGTGCTCGTTAAAATTGGCGATGAACTTGTAGATGATGGAACAAAGGACAGCTGGACTGTCAGCGCGGGTGCATATCATATGCTCAAGTCCGTATATGAGGCTCACATACCTAGCAGGAATAGTGCGCACATGTTCCCATGTTGTGGACACTTCATGTGCATAGATGAAACAAGTGGAAAGCTTGGCATCATCGGTTGCCCTAGTGGTTTGGACTGGACAGTTACACATGAAGATGACACAGTAAAACTTACGACAGGCGCGGGGATACAAGCAACTATACCGCTTGCACAGTATCGAAATATTGTGTTCGTGTTTGCGGACGAAATTAAAGCCTTTTATGAAACATGTGCGCCTAAAATCTCTCCAACAGAAGCCTTTGAGCACGATGCGTGGAAACGATTCTGGAGAGACTGGGAACAGTGGAGACATCCCCAGAAGCAGAGCACTCCATGCAAAAAGGGAAAACATGCGCAAAATGGTAATCTGATATCATAACAACAATTTCCGACTAGCTATCGCACCAGAAATATGATACAATAAAAAAACGACCAGCCCTTGACCTAAAACCCCGCCGGCAGGCTAGGGGGAATCCAAAAGGGGGACTAGTCTCCCTTTTGAGGTGCACCGCGAGCAAGGCGAGCTATACGTTTTCCGCAGAAAACGTGTGCACCATATGGGGGTGTACGGGCTTCGACGGGGGTGTGGAGCTGGGAGTAGCGGGCGGATGCGCCTACCATCCTTAAAATGGGCATCTTTATAAATTAAAGAACACTAATAATAACCAACTAGTAGCCGCTTAAGGCCGCTACTCATCCTAGTCGGTTTCCCACGGATCGGCAATAGGGTGTCACTTTAGTGGGGCACGTGCGTGCGGTAAGCTTTGCCCGCACCATGAATCATGAAGCTACCAAACCCAAGAGCCTGACGGTGTGGCGCTTGGGCAAGGGAATGTAAATCACCGTCTGCGCCCGGAGAAGCTCCTTGTAAAGCGCTTTCGGACGGGGGTTCAACTCCCCCCACCTCCACCAAACGACCCAAAGACGAACCATTTTTACTTTCGTGGCGGTTTCGCCGTGACGGTGTGGTTCTGAGGGTGAACAAAAAAGGGCTGGCGTCGTAAATTGCGATGCCAGCCCTTTTCTATGCTATTACAGCGGAAACCGTTTTATGCGCCAAAATATCTTGCGTTTCCTTGTGACACAATGTAAAATAATGTAAATATGGTAAGGAGTACATTCCTATGAACGAAATCAAATGTCCAGAATGTGGAAAGGCATTCAAAGCAGACGAGTCAGGCTTCGCGGATATTGTGAAGCAAGTGCGCGACCACGCGTTTGAGGAAGAAATTAGCAAACGAGAAGCCATATTTGAAGAACAAAAGGCAAGCGCGATTAAAGTCGCCGTTTTAGAGGCTGAGAACATGTTCAAAGATGGCGCGGCAAAATTGGAGAACGAACTCGCCCAGTTGAAAGAGCAAGTCAAGTCTGCCGAGACAGACAAGAAACTCGCTGTGAACGAGGCCGAAAGTGCCCTCAAAGGTGATGTAGCGAAACAAGAGAATAAAATTGCTGCACTAGAGCAACAGCTCAAAGCCAAAGAGCAGGAGAAGGCGGATGCCATACAGCTGAATGTGATTGCCGCCGTAAGCGCAGAGAAGGAGACGCACGCCGCACAGATGGAAAAGGTGCATCAAGAGCTGAAACTCGTAGAGGGTGAGCGCGACCGATACAAAGAGTACCGAGCAAGGCTTTCGACAAAGCTAGTTGGCGAAACATTGGAGGAGCATTGCGAAATTGAGTTTGAAAAGTTGCGTGCCGCGGCGTTCCAAAATGCGGAATTTGGGAAAGACAATGATGCCAGCTCTGGCACGAAAGGCGACTATATTTATCGAGAGCTTGACGAAGCGGGGAATGAAATTGTCTCTATCATGTTTGAGATGAAGAATGAGGAAGAGACAAGCGTCACGAAGAAAAAGAACGAAGATTTTCTCCAAAAGCTGGACAAGGATCGCACAGAAAAGAAATGCGAATACGCCGTTTTGGTCTCTATGCTTGAAGCGGACCACGAGCTTTACAATGCTGGCATTGTAGACAAATCACATCGACATCCGAAAATGTATGTGATTCGCCCTCAGTTCTTCATCCCTATGATTACGCTCCTGCGCAACACTGCCATGAACGCCATGCAGTACAAAGCGGAGCTAGCTCATGTGCGGAATCAAAATGTTGATATAACTAACTTTGAGCGGGATATAGATGCAGCCAAAGTTGCCATTTCGAAAAATTACGAACTTGCCGGGAAGCACTTTGATTCTTCCATTAACGAAATTGACAAAGCGATTGGCAATCTTGAGAAAACGAAAAAATCATTACTTGCATTCAAAAATAATCTTCGTCTCGCCAGCGACAAGGCAGAGGGTTTGTCAATTAAAAAACTTACTCGCGGAAACCCTACAATGCAGGCAAAATTTGCCGAACTGGAAAACCAAGATGAAACCGAAGGGTAAACAGAAAAAGGGTGGTGGGTTGTGTTTCACAACCCACCGCCCTTTTGTCATTGCTTTTTCTCTTGCTTCGCTTGCCATTCGGCAAACATTCTCATCTCAGGAACAAGAAAACGAGCAAACTCGCTGACAATGCTCTGCGGCAGCTCGATTTCTTGAGGGTTGGTGTTTGGCGCTTGGGATTTGTCCGGCATAGATTGGCAGCCCTCCGTGATATTAAGTTTTGGTGGTGCGGGTGTGTAGTAATCACTCTCTTTCGTGGTAATCTTTTGCTTGCCGTTGCGGTTGGAATACCGCCCTACCCCTGTTTTTTCACCCTGTCGGCACGCGGCTTGCAAAGATGTGGGTAGCGTGGCTGATGGGGAAGAGGCGGTGGAGTTAGGATTGATTGACCAACTAGGCGGATTGTCGGATGCGCTGGGGTAATTTGCATGAAGAGATACAGAAACGCCGTACACAGGAGCCTAGTTCACTGTCTGTAAAGCATCTACACGCTACCATCAGTCGGTTGCCTTGAATTTTTTATGTTCCTTTCTGCAATTTCCAGGCTTCTCTGGCAATCACGATGTCTTCATGTTCGGCATCTTCCCGATCCAAGATTGTAAAGTCGATGGGATTCCAGACCGCAGTCCACAGAATGTGATAGCCATCTTCTTTCATCACATAATCTGCTGTGTTTGTCGCTAGTTGCATGTGGAGGTAGTACCATGCTTCCTCCTCTGTATTGTCTGTCCAGGTACACATTCCATCCAACAGCTCGCTGGTATGCTCTTTGTTTCGTCCGAGCATACGGTTTATAATTGTAGCCGTCTCCGCGCGGGAAATCAAGTCATTGGGCCGGAAGGTACCATCGGCAAAGCCTTTCGCCCACTCATACTGGGCAATTGTATTAATGTATCCTTCTGCCCAGTGACCGGCGGTATCATTAAACATGCTGACCGCTCCACTGATAGGCAGTTCATCCAAAACAAACCGGGCAGCTACAGCCGCAAACTCACCACGGGTAATAGCTTGGTTTGGTGCAAAACTGCCGTCTGGCAGACCATAGAACAGACCTGCTTCTGTCATAGTAGAGGTTGCGTTGTTGAACCAGTTGCCTGTTTGCACATCGTGATAGGCATTTGATTTACTCCACACTTCTGCGCGGTACTCATCTGTAATCAGGCGGAAAAAGATCTCCGCTATCTCTGCCCTTGTAATCGACTTGTCAGGTTGGATTGTCCCGTCACCGGGACCAAACAAGTAAGCGTGGTGTTCTTGTGTCAACGGCACAACAAAATCCGGTGCCCACTGCGCATATAATTGACGGTATTCAGAGGTTGCCACCCGGTCTGTTTCCTCTACACTACTGCCGCCATCGCGTTCCGTGAACCATCCTTGGAACAGGAATCCGTCTCGTGTCGGCTCCGTTATCCGTTTGATAAGGTCGCCAAAGGTCGTCTCATCTGCTATCACTGTTTCCGTCTGAAGTTCTGGCATTCCTCCATTGCCGTTAAAGGAGATGGTGATAGGAAAAATCGGTTCCACCTCTTCCTCCGCTTGCCATTGGGCGTAGAGGATCCGGTCGCCTGTGATCAGGTCAGATTCCGTCGCCTGAGGACCGGTCTCAGTGAGAGACCAGAATCGGAACTCGTACCCGGTTCTGGTGGGTTCTGTGACCAACTCAATGATATCCCCCAGCGCTGTGGTGTCGTTTTGTACCAGCTTCGTCTGAATGGCGGGGGAGCCGCCGTTGCCGATGAAAGTAATGGTGTGGCTTGTGGGTTCCTCTTCTTCCTCCGCTTGCCATTGGGCGTAGAGGATCCGGTTGCCTGTGATCAGGTCAGATTCCGTC
>Ga0123355_10004910_pt1 | contig 19462 bp, 11 predicted proteins | sample TergutEmb28metaG_3_FD_89872 | JGI IMG/M metagenome (GOLD analysis project Ga0123355, IMG submission 89872) | Embiratermes neotenicus P1 segment gut microbial communities from Petit-Saut dam, French Guiana - Emb289 P1 | ecosystem: Host-associated > Arthropoda: Insects > Digestive system > Gut ... | reverse complement strand
TTCACTTATTTTTCCTAATGATTTGAGAGTTTTCAATCCACAACATTCACATATATGAGGATTCCGCGCAGAAATGCCGCCTGTACAGCATGTATGTGAATATTGCTTGAAAATACAGAAACATAAGTGATTATAGTTGAATTGGTAGCCGTCTGGGCAGAAATTGTCGCAGGGTTTATTAATGCTCTATAATTGTGTAAAGTTGAATCCACAAGTTGACAAATTCAAAATAACAAAAACAAAACATAAAGAAAGCGGCGTTGATTTTTCAATAGCCGCTGTTTGCTGTAGGTTTATCTTCATAAATATATTTTACAGCAAAAAACGAGAGTTGGCTTACGCCCAATGTCATTAAGTTAAGAAAAAACGGATGAGAAAATTCAACTCCTCCGTTTTTTAACCCCCGTTATAATGCGAGTCATGCATTTAAAAATCCTTAACTTAATGACATTGGGCTTACGCCTCGTTTTTTTCGACTGTTGTTTTGAAACAGCCCCGATTGCACCTTTCTTTTTTTGCCGTTGATTTATTGAGTAACCCTTGCGGATATAGTATAATTGGTGGCGAGGAGGCGGATAATCATGCAGGAAGAAAACAACGTACCGCCAGACATCACTTTAAACAGCAATGACACCATCAGCCAAATTTTCGACAAGATATTAAAGCGCATATTACTGGCATTATCGAAACCCTCTGTCACTGCCTTTATTAATGGGATGTTTTCAGAAAGTTTTCCTTTGGATAGTGAAATCACCTACCACTATACAGAAAATGTTGACGGTAGCCTAAAGAAAACCGTGGCGGATATAATTATAACACTTCGCATCAAAGACTGCGTTCGCAGGTTTCATTTGGAAGGGCAGATTAATGACGATAATACTATTGTGATTAGAATTTTTGAGTATGGCTTTGCTAATGCCTTACTGCATCAAACTACACAAGGCAATCGGATAACCTTGCCATTCCCAACGCCAGCAATAATTTTCTTAGAACACACCGAGGCAACACCAGATGAGGTCATTCTGGAATTAGATTTTGGCGAAAGCGGAAAATTCGACTATCCCGTTAAGGCTATGAAGTTCTTAACCTACAGTGTTGACGAACTATGTGAAAAGAACATGACTATTCTTCTGCCGCTGTATCTGTTAAAACTACGCCGTGAAACTGACAACGCCAAGAAAAGGACAGAGAAGAATCGGGAAGCCGCATTGCGAGATGTTGCTAAAAACTTAAAGAAACTAATCGAAACAAGTATCCTACCTGCCATTGCCGAAAGCGAAAAGGCAGGCAATATAACCCATAGTGATGCGTTTGAGTTATTAAGCCTGTTAGACCGCTTGTATGATTACCTGTATGGCAGTATAAATGAGTTCAAAGACGAGGAGGCAAATATCATGCTGGCAGATGTATTGGAATTAAAATATGATGCTGAAATTGCTGAAGTCAAGGCAAAACACGAAGAAAGACTTATGGCAGAAAAAAGAGCTATGGCTCGTATCATGAAAGAAGAAGGAGATTCCATTAGCAAAATAGTAAGAATAACGGGACTCCAAAAAAAAGAAGTGGAAAACTTGTAGAGCCTAAAAGCAAAGCCCCTACACGGTCAACATTCGTGAAAGGGGCTTATTTACTGATTTTGTTGGGGTGTGCAGGAGGGTGCAAAAATCTGCACACCCTTGCACACCCCTCTGGTGCGTTTCCACGTTATCAAGTAATTGTACGCATATCAACGTGAATACGCCCTTATGGAATGGTTCAGGGTTTAGCCGCGAAGTACCACGCTTTGACCCTCCGTGAGTCTATGCTCAACGCCAGTTGCGACAACTGTGATGATTAGGACGTTGCCTTCGTTTCTGAACGTGAACGGTACGTTTATGCCTACTCTGTTATTCAACGCTCTACCGCTTCCACAAGTCCATCGTGTGCCGTCTCTACCGTTGAAAGTGGTACGTGTGTAGGTGATTTGCACAGTCTCGTTACCTCTAGGGGCGACTCTGTGACCAGTGTGCGTGATTGTGGTAGTTGCTTCGACGTTTGCCGCAGGTGGTTGTGGTGTTGGAGCTGGCGCAGTGGGTGCAGGAGCGGAGGGGTCAACCTGAATTGTTACGGTTTGACTGGGGTTTATGGTGTAGGTTCTGCCGCCTATGGTTGCTGTGATTGTTGTGCCTTCCACAGACCATGCAAGACCATTGGTGGTGCCGCGCCCGCTAAGTATACCGCTTGTTGTACCCGTAGCACCGTTTACACCATTAGTGATGATAGTCATTTGTGTGCCGCTGTTGGTGACGGTGAATGTGCCGCTTGCCGCAGGTGGGCGTGGTGTGGGGGCTGGTGTAGGCTGCGGGGTTGGAGCAGGCTGGTTTGGTGTTTGTGGAGTCGTTGGTGTAGTTGGGTTTGTTGCGCCAGTGTCTGCGGGTTGTTCTGGGCTTTGGTCGCTCAAGAACAGATAATTACCCCCTTGGGGGAACTGCCCGAATCCTATAAATCTGTGTTCGGGGGACAAGATATATGCGCGATGCCCAGGTGAGTTCATCCACGCGTTTACAGTTGATTCGGCTGATAAATGTCCGCCACCAGCCAAGTTGCCGCCATTCCAACGCAACTCTCCACCGAACGCACGTACTACTTTGCGGGATGCGCCGTGACTTGCGTCAAGGTCGGTTGCATACGGACCGAAATTATGGCCAGCACCGCCTGTATTAACGCTACCTATAGTGCGACCTAGACGAGAACCTTGCTGTGTGAAGAAACGTGCAGACATCATCAAGATGTCGCATATCTCCACTTCGACAAGATTGTGGTTTGCCCTCTCAATGTTGACAAGTCGTACAGCTTCTAATTCATTTGGTGTAGGACCACCGTGTACCCAATAATCGGCAATCCACTCTTGACGTTCTTCATCCGTCAATCTTCTGTTCGGCAAAGTTATGCTTGTCAGCATATCGACCGTATACAGGTCGAACGTGAGACCACCAGTGTCACGCAAGGCGCGAGCGCGAGCGTCACCTTCTCTCAAGATTGCACCTTGGATGATTTGGTCTCTTCCGAGTGCGAGCGAGCCCCACATTCTTATTTGGTCGTCTGCGTGTTGCTTGATTGCACGCAATTCAGCATCTGTTAAGCGGATGAACGCAGCGAGTTCGGCGTTAGTTGCGCCGTTGCGCGCCATGTTGCGTAGTTCATAGTTCTCTGCAGCGGTTATTTTTGGAGCGGTCATTGTTATAGGTACGCGAGGTGTTGCCGCCTTTACGCTGTTGTTGGACACCGTCAAAGCGGTGAGCATGAAGACTGCGACTACGAGAGTCAATGTTGCAAGCATTTTCTTTTTCATTTTGTTTCCTCCTTTTGGTTAAGGCAACTAAGCCTTCTTTATGTTCAGGGACTTAACCCCATAGGCACTTACTTTAGGACAAATGGCGTAATCAAGCCGCTTCTTGGACAAATAATGGCTTACTTAAGCATTTTCAAGTGCCATTTTAGCCCCAGTTTGGGGTGAAATCCATCAAAATCCAAGTAACATTTACCGCTGAAAGCGGCGTAAATTCAGGCTTATACGCTTAAGTGAGTGCGAATGGGACTTAACCCCAATATTGAGGTAATCCCCTATACCTAACGCCGCATGTAGTGCGGCGACAGTTGCGAATACTGTGCTAGGGCAAAATAATTTCGCGTACAAACTCGCCGTCCACATTGCCCTCAACCATTCTGTAAAGGAATGTGCCTACATTGTCTTGTACAATTAAGTATTCATCACTTAATACAACAAAGTTTGTATTGAAGTTTGGGGCTACAAAAACTTCATCGAATCCCATAGTGGCAGGGTTATATCTCGCAACCTCACGCTTTGTGTGCGTTAAGATTTACCAAAGAATCAGAGCTTGAGGCAATGCGTTTCTTAGTGCGTCTCTGTGTCTTTGAATATCATTGCCACGCAAATCCAGTTCTCTCAAATTTGTTAGATTTGCAAGAGGGCTTATATCAGTGATGGAATTATCACCTAAATCCAAGCGCGTTAGGTTGGTCAGATTGCTTAGAGGGCTTACGTCTTCGATGCTTGCAGAATCCAACCGTAGTTCTTGTAAGCCTGTGAGGTTGCTTAACGGGCCTAAATCCTCGAAACTAAAGCCGTAAATCTGCAAGAATGTTAGATTTGTAAATCTGCTCAACACTTCTGCGTTGACTACGCTTGTCGTATTTCTTCTGTTGCCTTGGGAAGTCAATGTCAACCGTGTTAAATTTGTCATCTCTCTTAATTCGCCTATATCTAATTCCCTAACCAAGACATCATGCATTTGCATTGGTGCTCCATCAAAATCTATCGAAAGAGTTAATGCCTCTAAGTTCGTTAATCCCCCAAGAGGGCTGAGACTCGCATGGACGAGATGTATTACAGGGACATAGTGATAAACCGGACCCTCAGGGCCCAAAGGAATATCATGTCTGACGCTCATCATATCACCAGTATCTTCCCGCACTAACCCCAAGCTTACAGTCAAATGTCTTAGGTTAGTGGCGCGAGCCATCTCTGATAAATCGGTCAAACGTTGATTGGCAGGAATAGAAATACTTGTTGAACGCACGCAAAATTCTTGGTTGCCAAAGGTTATAAAATCGTTACAATCGAAAGTACATGTATGAGGCTCCCAAGCGGGTGTAGTGTCAGTGCTTTGTGTACCAGTTGCTTGTTGTTGGTGGTCTGCCATTGCGCCCTGATTATCGTTGGACTGGCTTTGTTGTACGCTGCTGGATTGCTGTCCTTGCTGTTGCTGGCTTGCGCTGGGGTAGTGTCCTCTGCGCCGCCGCAAGCGGTTATTAACAGCGCAAGTGTGGCTGTTAATAAGATTGTAAGTAGTTTTTCCATCTTTTCCTCCGAAAAATTTATTTTTGATGATTTTGGTGGTCGATAAAGTACAGGTTTTCGACCAATGGCAGATTGATTCTGCTACGGCACTATGTTATTATTAAGTAGACATGGCACATAACCGACTGGAAAATTTGGCTTTTCAATCGGCTTTGATGCTATGATTTTGCTTGGTCGAAAACCTGTACTTTTTTTGACAGCTTTTTTGGCTTACGAAGTCTATTCTTTAGCCCATGTTGTGAAGGTCGCACGGCTTACACCCAGCCGTCTTGCGGCTTCTCTCGCTGATATTTCTCCACGCTCCCACGCCTCCTTTACTTCCTCGAATATCGCTGGACGTTCTATAGGTGGTCTGCCGAACCTAACGCCGTTCGCTTGCGCCGTCGCAATGCCCTCTGCCTGCCGCTGGCGGATAGATTCTCGCTCGGTTTGTGCTACATAGCTTAAAATCTGCAACACAAGGTCGGCAATAAATGTTCCTGTTAAGTCACGCCCTTTCTGGCGCGTGTCCAACAAGGGGATGTCGAGGACAACGATGGCGGCTTGCTTTTCTCGTGTGATAACTCGCCATTGCTCCAAAATCTCGCTGTAATCACGCCCCAGCCTGTCGATGCTCTTGATAACAAGTGTGTCGTCAGGCTTTAGCTTTCTCATCAGCCGCTTGTACGCTGGTCTTTGAAAATCCTTGCCAGAAATTTTATCAAGGAAAATGCTGTCGTCTGGTACTCCAAACTCCTTCATTGCGGCAAGCTGCCTGTCCTCCTTCTGGTCTTTCGACGAAACACGGCAATAGCCGTAGGTTTGCGTTTTTTGAGTCATAATGCACCGCTCCTTTTCTAAAATATGCTCATCGCTTATTTTAAGGGCGCGCTGTAATATTTTTGTAACATAAGTGGTTTAATGATATAGTGAATATTATTTCAGCCACTTGAGGAGGGCATAGTGTGAAAAATCGTTCTAATATCGCGCTGTATATATTGGCGGCGGTTATTGTTTTGGTAACGGCGCGTTATGTACAGGTTAGAGTCGGGAATTTTATCTCCGCCAGACGGGTGCAGGAGGTTGCACAAGTTGGGCCGTTACATCGGTTAAATCTTGTTACTAGCGACGTTTATTATGTGGGAACAGATTTTATCGCTACGGTTCAGTTAAATGATATGTATGGACGGCCTTTACGTGCGGAATTACAGGTGACACTGAATCAAGAAATGACGTTGAATCAAGAAGTCACTAGCGTTGATGCGCTAACATCTATCACTAGGCATTTGTATACGGATTATCACGGGCGTGGCATTATTGATTTTTCGTTGCGTGGCGTGAACACTGGATTGCATACCTTGGCTATCGCGGTTGAATCCGAATTGGGTGTTGAGCATTTAAGCAAAACCATTCAAGTAGTGGAAGACACTGGGCAGAATTTTATCATACATTTCGATAAGGGGCTATACAACCCTAGTGATGATGTACTGTTCCGTGTGATGGCGTTGGCTGGTGCAACTGCCCGTCCACTTTCTGGCGAAAGGTTTACTATTTCCATTTTTGATGGCAATGACAATCGCGTTTTTTACGAGAATGTACAGGCATCGGATTTTGGAATTATTAGCGGAAGATTCAGCCTTGGTGATGAGGTAAACAGCGGTTTTTATCGGCTTGCGGTGGCACAGGGGGAAATTGTTGCGGCGCAGGCGATATTTGAAGTAAGTCCGTTTGTGCTTCCGCGCTTTGAAGTTATATTGGATACAGACAAAAGCGCGTATCTTGTGGGCGAGACAATTTATTTGACTGGGACGGCTATGTACTTTTTTGGCGAGCCAGTAAATCAAGGCGTGGCCAACTTGTATGTAAACAGCAATCGCGTAACAAGCGAAGAATTAGGCGAACACGGCGAGTTTTCGCTAAGTTACATTACGCGCCAAACGGGACTTTATGAAATTTGGGTAGAGGTCATAGATAATTCAAATTATAGAATTGAAGCGTCCGTAACCGTAAGCGCGGCGGAAGGTGCGTTTGTAATAGACGTAATGCCCGAACACGGCTACTTAGTACGCGGAATGCCCAATACAGTTTATATTTTTACACATACTCCCGACGGTGTGCCTGTGCGAACTTTTCTGCAAATATCTGGACGTGGGTTTAGCCGCCAAGTAGCCACCGACGACAACGGCATAGGTGTGCTTATATTACAAGACGTAATCGAGCAAAATGACATATCCATTCACGCCGTAGACATGGAAGACAATCGCGTACAACAAGATTTTAGTTTCGCGGGCATTGAGCGAGATGTAACCATAAGCACCAACCGACCACGTTATGTTATGGGTGAAACAATCTACCTAGAACTAAATCGTCGTGGAGAAGGCGGCATGTTCAAAATATACGCATACAGAAACGACCGTCTACTGCAAATAATAAAAACCGAACACGACCGCGCACAACTAAACCTAGACGACGTGTTCGGGTTGATTGACATTTACGCGGTGTGGTTTAATCCTGCGGATTTCAGTCATACAACGAGTCGTCCTCATGCTCGCAGAACTATTTTCATAGACCCAAGTAGATACATGCAATTGACTGTTCAAAGCGACAGACCAGAATACAAACCAGGGGAATTTGTAAATCTAAACTTTGGCGTGACAGATAATATCGGCAATCCGTTGGAAGCCGCGTTGCTGGTAAGCATAGTTGATGAAGCAATGTTAAGCCTTGCCGCGAACGACCTATCCATTGATAATGTTAGACTCGCGCTGGAAGACATACGCTTTGGCGAAGACCTTGATGCCGCTACTTTGTATGTATCGCTAATCGCGGGGGCTTCCGAGCAAGCCATTACGCGTTTGCTTCTGCGGCAAAATAACAACGCGCCTTTTGTCGGAACAACAATCGTTGTTAATCCGCATCCGCATTACGATCGAGGTGGATTCAACTTCGTTGCGTTGTATCAGGCTTTTCTTAATGCGTTGCGGCTTTTTGTTATATTGTGCTGTTCTGTTGCGTTTTTTATCGTGGCTTTAGCTCGCAGAAATCCCATGCCTCCTGCGCCTTCTCCATTGGAAACGCAAGGTTATTTGCCCAATGCTCCTGCCGTTGAAAGTAGTTATTTCTCAACGGGCAAGAGACGGGCGGCTTGGATTGTTGTGATAACCTTGGTTTTGCTTATTCTTTCGTTTTTCTTTTTTACGTCGTGTGGTAGTTCGGGAAATGAAAGATTTGCAGATGATAGCTCTATGCCACTTCCCCAGCAAGATATGGCGACTGATTTCTTCTCCGCGCCTGCCCCAGCACCGCAACCCTTACCACCTGCGCAAGGTCAAGTTACCCAGCCGCCAACAATACTAGACGAAGCACCAACAATCGGAACAATGCCAGAACTTCCCGCCGCCGCGCCAACGGCAGAAATAGAAACGCAAACCGCGAGAGTACGCCGATTATTTTTGGAAACAATGTTATTCGTTCCAGAATTAATTGCCGATAACGGCTATGCAGATTTATCATTCATACTCGCCGACAACATCACTACATGGAATATCCAAGTAGTTGGCAATACTCGTGATGGGATTGTTGGGCATACGCAAAGCAGTATTCGTGCGTTCCAGCCATTCTTTGTGGATTTTGAATTGCCACGCAATAGTATTCGTTACGACCGCGTAAGCATTCCCGTAACCGTGTTTAACTACACGGAAGAGGAGCAAACGGTAATTCTAACAATCGCGGAACTAGATTGGTTTGACCTGCATGTTAGCCCTGTGCAAACTTTGGTTGTTCCGTCTAATCGTTCGCAAATGGTGTACATTCCCATTACGATTACGCAGTTTGGTGATTTTGTTTTCCGCGCATATGCAGACACCCACGGCTTTGCAGACGCGGCAGAACGAAGCATTAGAGTAAATCCCGAAGGTTTTAGAATAAGGCAGGTAGTATCAAGCGGAAACATTGAGAACGACACTAACTTGCATCTGCTGTTCATGCAAGAAACAATTCCCGATACTCGTAGCGCGGTTATTACGTTTTATCCGTCTGTCATGTCGCAGGTGATTGAAGGCATGGAAAATATTTTCCGTATGCCATTTGGTTGCTTCGAGCAGACTTCGTCAATTTTATATCCGAATATTCTCGCGCTGCGTTACATGCAACAAAACGGCATAGATAACCCTCAACTCACAGATACCGCATTAAGGTATATAAGTTCTGGTTATCAACGTCTGCTAACCTTTGAAGTGCTTGGCGAAAGAGGTGGGTTTTCGTTATTTGGCCATGCTCCCGCAGAAACTTTGCTAACCGCATACGGCCTAATGCTACTGGAAGACCTAACCACCGTGTACACCATAGACAAGAGAGTTATGGAAAGAATGTCCGAATTTTTGTTTGCTAATCAAAACAACGACGGCTCGTTCCAAATAACAGGACGCGACCCGCATAGAATCTCCGATAGTCAACGTCTAGCCTTCAACGCGTATATAATCTGGGCGTTAAGCGAAGCCTTCCCAGAGGATTACCGCCTTGATGTTTCTGTAGAGTACTTGCTTCGCCACTTGAATATGGTTGACGATAACTACACATTAGCATTAATCGCAAATGTGCTGGTAAACAGAAATCACCCAAGGGCAAATGAAGTTGTGAATCAGTTGGCAAGTAATGTTTTTATACTTGGCGATACCGCATATGTAAACTCGTCCACGCGGGATTATTTCGGGGCTTTTGGGCGGATTCAATATTTGCAAGCTACCGCGCTTACTTCGCTTGCGTTATCAAACCACGGCTCGCACGCCGATACAAACGAATTGTTGATTAACTACATCATAAGTCAAAGAGATTCTTGGGGAACGTGGCACAGCACCCAAGCTACGATTTTATCACTAAAGGCACTAACCAGCTACGCCGCGCAAGCCCCACTACAAGACGGGCAAATTACCATAACAATAGGCAACGAACAACGCGTAATAGAAATCCGAAGCGGCAACACTTTGGACTTTTATCAAGTAGCCTTTACAAACTTGCAGCGAGAGAATATCATAGATATTCAATTCCCCTACCTAGGCAGAATGACTTACAAAGTTGTACAGGAATTTTTCGCGCCATACGACTCTGTAGAACTAGACCGTGGTTTTGAACTATCCTCCAGCATGAACACTCAACTAGACGTACACGAATTAGTACACCAAGAAATCCGAATAATAAACACTTCTGGCGATATTGTGAAAAATGGTCTAGTTGCGGTGTCCATACCGCAAGGCTTCCGTGTGGAACGAAGCAGTTTAGCATTACTACGCCACACGGGCCTAATCGAAAGATACGAAACGCGCTTCGATAACATCAATCTATACCTGCGCGACACAGAACAAGGCGAAATCATTACCCTAACAATAGCCTATCGCCCAGCTTTCCCAGTGGCAGTAACAGGCGGGCATGTTCGCGTATTTGATTACTACAATCCTATGGTAGAGGGTTTTTTAAAGCCAGTTCAAATTACAGTGCAATAGGCATGATTTGAGGAGAGGAGAATTTTTTTTATGGCTTCTACGATGATACATCTATACTTAGCAAACAAAATAAATCCCGATGGTTGCGGTTTATATTTTATGGGGAGCTTTGCACCTGACACATTTGATAATAACCGAAGTGATGTTCGCATGGCTAAAATTAAAAATCATTTTCGTGATACGCCAAGCGGAAACGCGGAAGAAGCAGAAATTATAAAGTTTTACTCGCAGATTGACAAAGACAATCCATTTCATGTGGGGTATTTTGTCCATTTGCTTTGTGATTTATGGTGGCACATAGCAATTGATAAAATTGCTGGGGATAGTGGAGATAGGCAGGGTTGGTATGCTAATCTAAAGAACGAATATCGTGTTTCAGGTATATGGATACGAAGGAATATGCCTTGGGTTGACGATGTTTTTCGCAAGATGGAATCATGTATGAATGACTTTCAAAGTCCTACGCCAGACCCTACAAGCGAGGAAATAATCAACTACACAAAAGGGTTGGTATCGCCTTCGTTGCGCGAGAGTGACAAAAATTCAGACGGTAAACCTTCGACAATTCTAACCCCTGCGTTTTTAGAATCGTACTCGAATGAAATTGCTAAAAGATATATGTTGTGGGTAGGTAACAAATAAATCCAAGCGGTATATGTCGCAGTATAAGCATTAGTAGCGTTATATCCATCTTTAGTACCGCACAAACCACTAAAAAGACGGCGGGATTTCTTCAAAATTTACAAGCAAATGCCGAAAAAAAAATAACCGATTCTCCCTGCGCAGGAGTCGGTTATTTTTTCTTGCGTTTTTTAATGAGGACTAGCAATTCAAAATCTCTTGTGCATATTCCTCGCCTAGCATCTCGCCTAGTGTGTTTGCTATTTCTTTTAAATTTACGCCCATTTGTATTGCTAGTATGCCCTCGGCTATTATTAGGCGGCGTAAGTATTCTGCGTTGGGTTGATTTTCTGTTAGAATCATTACGCGGAAAGTACGCTCTACCATTTCTGGTGGGCGACCGTTTACTACAAGCTCTAGGCCTTTTGTTAGGAAAGTGCATTGGTGGGCTTTTGTGTCTAGGTTTAGTACTCCATTTTGGCGTGCCTCTTTGGCCAGTTTTATGATTTGCTGCGCCGTTGGAAGGCATTGTTTTTTGTCGTCGTTGGAGAATACTAATTTTTTCTGAAGGATTATGTCCTGCATAAATTTCCTCCTAAGTGTGAAACTTTAGGGTTTGTAGGTCTATTTCAGAACCTGGTAGGAAAATGAAACTTACTGCCCCCTTGCCCTTTAGGGGAGTATCTAAGTTTAAAATAGCTTTTGAATATTTATCGGTGCTTGCGGGTAATGTCAACAGGTTTGAGATTTCGTTTTCTTCGCCATTGAAGATTAGTGTTATCGTGTTTTTGTCCAATTGAGAACGCCAAGATAGTTCTAGTTTTGTGGTTGTTTCCTCAAAATTCATTCCTGCGAATGTTATTGTGACGTTGTTTCCAATACCTTCGACAGATTCGCCAGAAATTTTATAGGAATCGCCATAAATATTATCGCAGGCGGCGAAGGGGATTGTTTCGTAGGTTTTCGATTTGAACGTAAAACCCTTGATGTGAACTTTTTGACGGAAGGCGAATCCTAAAGTTTGTATGCCGCGAAGTTTTTCAGGGAGTTTGTAGGTTACTTCAATGTAGGTGTTCCATATTGAACCTTTGTCGTAGGTAGGGGTTAGTAGGAGCTTGCTGTCTGGTGAAGAATCGTCGGGCATTCCGCGCCAGATGTCAAACTCGAAAGGCGCGCCGCTTAATGGGAATAACCATAGGGTGATTTCGTCTGCGCCGTATGTGCCAAAATCTAGGTCGGCGAATCCTACTGTGCTTTCTCTGTCGCGGGCGGTGGCTATTCCGCGTTCGTTGCCGTTTGTTACGGTGTCGTTGCCGCGATTGTATAACCCACCAGAAATGAAGGTGTAGGGGTCTAGGAAGGGTTTGCCATAGCCTTCTATGGTGATTGGTAGCATTGAGATTAGGTTTATGTGGTCTTTGCCGTTGTTGGTGGCGCATCTGATGTATACTTCGCCGTCACCTTTGGGGTGTAGGGTGGCTATTTCGTTGCGTTCGCCTGAGATGGTTAGTTTGCCTAGGGGGCTGTCTATTCCTGCGGAATCGGCAAGCCGCCATTGTAGGTCTGAATAGGTGGCGTTTGCTGGGTGGATTTTTGCTGTGATTATGCTTTTGCCTTCCGATTCTTCGCGTAGGAGTTCTATTTTTCGTATGGGAATATCTGTCGTGTCTAGTTGCGCGGTTATTAATTGATATATGTTATTGGCATAGTAATCGGGTCTGTAGATGGCTAGTAATTTCCCGCCGAAAAGTCTGCGGCTGGTTACGCCTTGGTATTGGTCGTAATCGGTGGAATCTCCATTGTCTAGGCCTAATAGTTCGCCGTTTTGTACGGTTATGTTTACGCGGTTGTTGGCGTTTTCTACTGGGTTGTTGTTTGCGTCTATGGCGGTTATTTCTGCGAATATTAAATCGCCCATATCGTTTACTTCAACTTTTGTGGCTACTGCATCGCCGAAGGAATTGCGTTCGCATTCGGCTATTACATTTCCGTTTTCGTCGTAGGCTATGGCTTTTAAGCAACCTGCTTCGTAGGGAACTATATAATCTGCGCCGCCATTTAAGGGTACGCGCACTGTGCCTGTGCTGTCTTCGGGGGTTAGTTTTTTGCCGTTTAGGAAAAGTTCTGTCCGTGGGGCGTTGGTGGTTATGCGAACATCTATGAGTTGCCCCAGCGACCAATCCCAATACGGGTACAGGTGAAGAATCGGGCGGGTTTTAACATCTACCCACGCCGATGCATACATATAAAAGGAATCCTTCGGAAAGCCAGCGGTGTCAATTTGCCCGAAGTAGCTGTTTTTTGTATGGTATGGCGTTGGCTCGCCGATGTAATCGAATCCAGTCCAAATGAATTGCCCCATGTTTGTTAAATGGTCGCGGATTACTGTTTCGGTGCTTTTCGCGCCCCAACTTGTTGCTGAATTTCCTAGTGCAGAGCATTGCAGGTCGTCATCGGCTAGAAGGGCTTTTTTTAGGGGGAAGTGATACACCCCGCGGCTTTGTACTATTGCTGATGTTTCGCCGCCGTAAATGACCCAATCTGGGTAGGTGGCGGCGTGGTTTGCGTATAGATATTCTGCGTAGTTGAAGCCGATTAGTTTTACCATGTCGGCGCATTTTTGGGTGCTTTCCCATGGTAGGTAATTTGAACAGAGGGTTATTTCTGCGTTGCATTTTGGGTCGTGGCGGCGAACTTGTTCCATTAAATATGTTAGGGTTGCCGCGCCGCCTTCTGTTTCTGTATCGTGAATTTCGTTGCCCACGCTCCACATTATAATTGATGGGCAGTTTCTGTCGCGGCGAATCCACGCGGCAACATCACGTTCAGACCATTCTTCAAAAAATCTTGCGTAATCATATTTTGTCTTGGGGCGTTTCCAAATATCCGTGAACTCCGACATTACCAGAATGCCCATTTCGTCGCAAAGTTCCATGAAAACAGCGGCAGGCGGATTATGCGCGGTACGAATCGCATTCATGCCCATATCCTTCAAAGTCTGCAATTGCCGTTTAATCGCGTCGCGGTGAACCGCCGACCCTAAAGCCCCAAGGTCATGATGATGACAACAGCCATACAGCGTAACTTGCTGCCCGTTAAGGAAGAATCCGCCTTCGGGCGTGAACGCGATTTCGCGGAAGCCGAAGAATGTATGTTCAGTGTCAACGACTTTCCCATTTACAATCAATACGGATTTTAAGCCGTAGATCGCGGGATTTTCAAGATCCCAAGGTTGCAGATTTTCCACGGAAAAAACATTATCTTTTTCCGTTGGCACAAGTTCAGGTATAAATAGCGGCAAGTTTATAAATTGGCAAGATATATGATGGTCTATGGTGTATTCCTGCCCCGCGGATTCAACTTCTGCGTCAATTTCCACATGCCATTCCGTTTCTGATATTTTGCGAGTTTTGATATAAATTCCGTCTTGTACAAAGTGAACTGCATTTTTGCGCACCAACCACACGTCGCGATAAATTCCCGCGCCGCTGTACCATCTTGTGTTTGGCGATTCGTATTTTACTTTCATCAAAATTTCGTTATCGCCTGTTTGCAGGAACTCCGTTATTTCGTGGCTGAAAGCGGTGTAGCCGTTTTTCCATTCGCCTGCTAGTTTGCCGTTTACATACAGCGTTGAATCTTGGTACACTCCGTCAAAGCGTAGAAAAACGCGTTCGCCTTGCGATAATGATTTGTCAAGTTTGTATACTTTACGATAGCAACCAATGCCATCTTTGTACAAATTTTTGGTATCTTTAATTAGCCAGTCGTGAGGAATCACAACATCTGACCAATTTTCCTGCCCTTCCATTGAAAATTGCCAACCTGATGTAAATTCTTTCATGTCATAACCCCGATTCTATTGTGTAATATTTCCCTGTTTATTTATATTTTGCAAAAGATGTTTAGTTATTCTATGTACCCTGCTAAGAATGTCGCATATTATTTTCTTCGCAGTACATAGTATTAGACACAGTATAATGCATTTTTCAACTTTTGTAAGTAGGATTTGAAACTTTGGAAGGACGTGATTTCGTCGTGGTAAAAATGAAATCTGGTGGTGGAAGAACTCACCCAGCTTTGCGATACCTTCAGCGGTACTGGGGGCTTTATGCAATGCTATTGCTCCCAATTGCATTTTTTGTTGTTTTCCGTTATTGGCCAATGATAAATCTTTTGTTGGCGTTTAAGGAGAATAACCTTATTTTGCCCGTTCTTGAAATTCCTTGGGCGCAACCTTGGCGTATGTATTTTGCTGATGGTTCTCGTGTGATTAGTCTTCCCGCTATGGCAAACTTTGAACGCGCCATTAATCACCCGCCTTTCCAAACGGCTTTCCGTAATACTATCATGTTTAGTATTTTGGACTTGGCGGTTGGTTTTCCCGCGCCTATTATTTTGGCGTTGTTGCTTAATGAATTGAAGTTTAAGAAATTTAAGCGTATTACGCAAACTATTTCCTACATGCCGCATTTCCTTTCTTGGATTATTATTTCTGGAATGGCGTTGCGCCTTTTCTCTCCCACCGTTGGTACGCTTAATGGATTGCTTGAATCAGTTCAGTTGTTCCTTGGCATGGAAGCGAACCCAATTCCTTTCCTTAATTCCGCGCCGTATTGGGTTGGCACGGTTGTATTTCTTGGTGTGTGGCGAAGTATCGGCTGGAACACAATTATTTATCTTGCGGCAATCACGGGCGTAAACCCCGAGTTGTACGAAGCCGCAGATATGGACGGTGCATCACGCATTCGCAAAATGTGGCATGTTACTTTGCCTTGTATTCGCCCTGTAATTATCGTGCTGTTTATTCTCGCGATTGGTGGCATGATGGGCGCAGATTTTGACCGATTCGTGGCGTTGCGTAATCCGCTTGTTCATTCTGTTTCCGACGTTCTGCCCTTGTATATTTGGGAATGGGGTATTCGTCAGCCGCTTACAGGGCAGGCAATGGCAACTGCTGTTGGGCTTCTGCAAAACTCAATTAACTTGGTAATTCTTTTGGCGGCAAACTACCTCGTAAAATTCCTAGGCGGTCAAGGCCTCTGGTAACGACGCAGTCGTTTTTCGCCGAGGGCATGTAGTGCATGTTTACATGTTCGTCTCGAAGCCAGATACAACTTTTGGCGGCACAGCCGCTTTTCGCCGAGGGCATGTAGTGCATGTTTATATGTTCGTCTCGAAGCCAGATACAACTTTTGTGAATGAAGGAGACTTTTGATATGGTTGAGAATGCAAAACCAGCCGCAACAACACAGAAAACTAAGAGCCGTTTAAAACGCGCTACCATAGGAGATTGGGTGATTGTTGTTATAATGGTGGCACTTATTATTACCTGCATATTTCCGATTTTGAACGTGCTTGCAACGTCGTTTAGCGCGCCTAGTGCGATTATGCGACAGGAAGTAACTTTGATTCCTCGCGTTGAAGTTGACGAAATGCGTCCAGTACAGCGCGTTCGCGAACTTGGGGACGGGACTTACGAAACTTACACCACTTACGAAAGGCATTTGAGTTTCCCTGTAGGTATTCGTACAGAAGCGTATCAAGATATGTTTTTGGACGCACGTTTCATGCGTTCTATGGGTTGGACGGCGATTTTGACCTTTGTGTTTACAATCCTCGCGCTGGCAATGACTGTACTTTGTGCGTATCCATTGACTTACGACCAGCTCAAGGGCAGGGGAATAATTACCGTGTTGCTGATTTTTACTATGTATTTCCAAGCGGGAATAATCCCGAACTTCATACTTTTTAATCGTCTAAACATGCTTAACAACCCAAGCGTTTTGATTTTGCCAGGGTTAATCAGCGTTTTCCTTATGATAATAATGCGGAAATTTTTCTTGGGAATCCCCGACAGCTTGAAAGAGTCTGCCGAAATGGACGGCGCAGGGCCGCTTACGGTATTGGTTAGAATTTATCTCCCTCTTTCCACGCCCGCGCTTGCTACTCTTGGTTTGATGTACGCCGTTGGGCGTTGGAATGGCTTCACAGACGCGCTAATGTTTATGGCACACCCCGACGCAGCAATATGGCATCCAATTCAGCTTTTGCTATTTAATATTTTGCAAGGGCAACAGGGTGTTGAAACTGTTCTTGACCCAGGCGCGGCGGCTGGTTTGGCGCACTCGCGTTCTGTGCAGGCGGCGGCTATTGTTATGGCTATGGTTCCCATTTTGTGCGTTTATCCTTGGTTGCAAAAATACTTTGTTTCTGGCGTTACCCTTGGTGCAGTTAAAGGTTAATTCCCAAGGTTTTTATAGATTTTGGAAGGGGCGTGATTCGTTAAGTTTTCGCAGGTTTTCGCAAAAAAGAGCAGTGACAAATTGTTGAATTAAATAGGAGGTATTTATGAAGAAGTATTTAATCTCATTAGCAGTTTTGACTTTTTCGGCGTTATTTGTATTTGCGGCATGTGCCACTGATACAACGCCCGCAGGCCCTACAGGGCCAGTAACAACACCACCACCAATTGAAGATTTACCCGAAATTGTAGAAATAATCGACGGTGATGCTAGACTTTTAGCACATGGATTATCAGTTGTGAGCATTGATGGCGAAGATGTTTTCCGTTTTGACAACCCCCGCAACATTTCTGTAGCGGTGTGGAATCGCGGCGACTCTCGTATGCCTCATATTTCCCAAAGCTACTGGGCAGAATGGATTCAAGCAGAAATGCTTCGTTTGCACAATGTTTATGTAACTTTTGTTGAAATCCCACGTTGGGACGAAGTAACATTTATGGCAGGGCTTTTGGCTACTGGCGAAGCTCCAGACGTATCTTTCACATTCGAGTATCCGAATGTTGAAGCACTTGCAGGAATGGGCGGAATCCTTGACCTTTCTCCGCTTATGATTAACTATCGCGCACTTATTCCTAATTTTTACACATTGCAAGGCACCGAGAATGTTTGGTGGAATCGTGATCCTGTTACAGGCGAATTGTGGGCATTTGCAACACGCCACTATGCAAGTTCGTTGCGTATAGGAAGCTTTGTACGCGGCGATTGGCTTGAAGCACTTGACATGGAACCACCAACCACCCTTCAAGAATTTGAAGATATGCTATTTGCTTTCCGTGATAACGCAGACCTTCTGCTTGGTGCAGACGCCGGGCAAATGATTCCTTACCGTCTCACACAAGATGTGGGCTGGACTGGCGACCCACTTCTTACGTCATTTATTCCCAGCGACCTCACAGATAGACAATGGTTTATTTATGGCTTTGACGACAGACGCTTTATGTATCCAGGCATAAAAGAAGGCGCACGCGTGCTTAACCGCTGGTATAATGAAGGGCTACTTTGGCCAGACTTCAGCCTTCACCAAGCTGGTGATGCAGTTGGTGATGACCTTATTATGACGGGTTTTGTTGGTGCTTTCTGCGGCAACTGGGATTATCCTTTCCGTCCCAGCCCTGGTATTATCACAAACATGCAACAAGCTGTTGGCGACCATGCGCATTTCGTTCCAGTAGCACCATTCCTAAATGATGCTGGCGAAACTAGAATGATTGTTCCTCACGGAACATGCAGAAGCCTTTTCTTCCCACACACCAACACAGAGCCAATCGCAAGTTTGTTATACCTTGACTTCATCAGCCGTCCAGAAGTTCGCGAGTTTATCATGTTTGGTTATGAAGATATTCACTTCCATTCAGTAGATGGTTCTTTCGAGCCGCTGTCTTTTGATTATGTTGATGACCATATGTTCATTCCATCTTTGAGAAACTTCGACCTTCTTCCAACCTTCAACGGTATTCCTCCGCTTGCTAACCCAGGTCTTGCAACTCTTGTTCATGCTTTTGAAGGCATTGACCCACAAATCGTTGCAAGTGCTGTTGACCTTGGACTTGCTGGTGCGTTCAACTATCCAAGAGTTGTTACCCGCGCAATTACTGCCGAAGCTAGATATGGTGGCGGCTTACAGGGCGCACAAGGCATGGGCAATGGTGTTCTCAACCGCGCAATTAACGCTTCCGTAGCCGATTTCGATTCAGTATTTGATTCTGGAATGGCAGACTACATGGCGGCAGGCGGCGCGGCAATAATAGCAGAGCGCAACGCCGCTTGGGTAGAGATGTTCGGCGATGTTGATATGCTACCATAGGTAATAAAAAAGTTAAAAGATTTTAAGGTCAAAAGATTTTAAAGTCAAAAGATTTAAGACCTTGGGACGCTGTCCCAAACCCTGCAAGGGGCGCGCCCCTTGACCCGCTTTTTTGGGAGGGTATATGAGAAGAACCCGCGCTTGTTGGTTTGGCGCGGGTTCTTTTTTTGTTTTAGGAAATTGTATCTGGCTTCGTGACGTATGTGTAGCTTGGAATGCATGTAATCGGCGAAAAGCGGCTTTGCCGCTTTAATTTTTGGGAATTTTGGAAATACTACCAAATAAGGTAGGTGAAAGAAATGGCAGAAAAATTTATAGTAGAGCCATGTGGGGCATTGCGGGGGAAGATGGAGATTGGCGGCGCGAAAAACGCGGTATTACCCGTGCTTGCGGC
>Ga0123355_10004909_pt1 | contig 19462 bp, 22 predicted proteins | sample TergutEmb28metaG_3_FD_89872 | JGI IMG/M metagenome (GOLD analysis project Ga0123355, IMG submission 89872) | Embiratermes neotenicus P1 segment gut microbial communities from Petit-Saut dam, French Guiana - Emb289 P1 | ecosystem: Host-associated > Arthropoda: Insects > Digestive system > Gut ... | reverse complement strand
TCCGAACAAGTGGACTATGGTCGAATGCTTGAAGAGATTATCAAGGCGAAGGCACAGGAGCGTATGTTGTCAGGCAAGAGGTCGGATGACACAGACCCTGTGAACCACGGAGCCGAGGGTCAAGGGCGAAGCCGTGACATTGTCGGCTCTAAAATCGGCATGAGCGGAATGCAATATGACCGTGCGAAATACATTGCTGAAAATGCGTCGTCCGAAGTTATTGAGGAACTCGACAAAGGTGAGCGCACTATCCGCGGTACTTATGACGAATTGAAAAGCAAAGAAAAAGCTGCTAAATCATCATCTGCCGATGTCAAAGAAGATGTTTACGAGAGCCTTGTCAAAAATGAAGATGAATTGCCGGACGATTCCCAAAGCAATGTTTCAACCAACGCTGCACCAAAGCCCGCAAAGAGCAACGACAAGCCGAAATCATCAACATCTAAGTCCTCTAAAGCATCTGCATCAAAATCTCCGCTGGAAACGGAAATTAATAGCGTTCTCTCGAAAAAAAACATTGAAGCCATCAAACGCAACGAAGAATTTGCGGCTATGTCTGATGCCGAAAAGGTGGAGGAACTTCAATGCCGTCTTAACGAAGCTCTTAAACGAGCGGCTATCGCCGAGTCAGAGCTTTCACGGCTCAAAGATGTTCACCATAACCTCGCATATCACAGCGACAGCAATATTAAGAATTTACAAGCGCGATTGGATATGGCAGAGGCGCGGGTTGCGGAATTGGAAGCTTTGCACGGCTCTGATTCTGCGGGGGAGTAAGTAACTACAATCACACTCCGCCATTTTACAAAACAAAATAAATACCACATTACTTGTCATAGGACAATTTTATAAGCTCATACATTTGTTTTGAAGAAGGCTGTTGCCACTCCCACCAATCGTGGTCTTGCGACAGTCTTTTTGTATCCAGAGAAAAGGGGGACGAACTCAATGACCATGACTGCGGGGGTATCTGCACCAATTACAGCGGCAACACCCATGACCTTTCAAGAAATGCGAGATATAGATATTCGTTCGGTAGACGTGGGGCTTCTGGTTGATATAAAAGATGTTCAAATTAATACATCATTACCCCGCGATGATCGGGTGTTGGACTTCTTGGAACAGATTAAAAATCCATATTGCTTTAAGGTGGGCAAGGCGGCAGTAAAAGTCAGCTTTGCCGATACCGAGGCTACCGTGGAGGATTGCTTGGAACGATATTTGCTTTCGCTCTAATTATAACAGGAATTGGCGTTTACGGTGTTTGTTAGACTTCTCGCAAAATCAGCAGCCAATACCAACAATATAAAGACCGTTTTTGTCAAGGTAGTAATTTGTTGAACCATAAAAATATTGGCTAAACACCAGAATGTGTGGTTGACATAAAATGTAGAGAATGAACCCGTTTGCACCGAACTATGTCACAGCCGCCGTGAACTCTTGTTAATTCAGCGGTTAGCTGTACTTGTAAGCTTGTGCGAATTTTCCTGTGTTTTCGCAAAAACATGTCAACCACACATTCTGATGAAGACCCATTTCTTCTAGGTTTTTTTGTCAACTACACATTTTGGTGTTGAGCTTGTTTTTTGTTTATGTTTGGATAAAAACTTTTTCAAATGTCTACGACCAATATCAACAGATTGCCCATTCTCAAGATACAGCTTCATTCCTTTGGGGTTAATTGAGACAATCATTGCTTCATTCACAATGCAGGACATATGACACTTAGCAAAAGATGCATTCAGTATCTTTTCAACATTTTTTAAGCGCATTCTTACAAGGTAATTGCCGTTTCTCGTGTGGAAGTATAGATGGTGAGGTTTAACCAAGTTTGTTTCATTACAACGTGGGCAATAACGAAAAAATATACAGGCTTATCAGACACGGACGCACTATGCCTGCGTCCATCCGAATCCATCTTGACCACACCCAGCGAACGGGAATGCTGTATTATTCATTTCGCGCCTTTGAACATGATGACGCTATAATCATCAACGACTACATTTTAGTGGAAAATGCATTTCCATTGGATTCTTCACAGTACTGGGAGATAAAACGAGCTTTTTTCCGCTACAGGTTTTGGCAAACCCCGACCTTCTCTACATCTCTTAGGCATATGCGAGGTCGTTTAGTGTGGGTCATTGAAGGCGCAGACAGTAGCAGGTATCACGCAGTAAGCAGACTAGCACATGACTTTGGGAATACCGCAAAACTTGGGCAATTTCTTTTCGACTACGCCGATAATCTTCTTTACGAAGCGGGATATGGTGACAAATATATAATCTTCGTCTAGGGTGTGTTAAAAATGATGATTAACGTCATGAAAATTTTCTTTGCGGGGGCAATCGCGCTTACAATGGTTTGGTTTGCGGATAATGTCGTAAGCTTTTTAGCCTTCCACGAAAACGATATAGTGTGGTCGTACACCATGAGGTTGCTCACGCGTGAACCTATTGCTTGTCATGCGTCCTATCTTGCCACGGAAATACTTATTCGTGTATTGCTATTTTATTATTGGCGATTGATGATTTCTTTGTTTTTATACATGGTAGTTCGTGTCGTGTTTTTTTACGTGGAAAGCAAAAATCGGCGTGTGTCTGCGGTGCTGGTTGTTATAACGGTTTTGTTTTTCGTGGCGCAATTTCATTTGCCTATAGTGCAACGCCCCGATGATTGCTATTTTAATGACGATTGGGGCTGGGGGCAGAGAGTTCTGGAATCCGTAAACGAGCCTAGTTTGTTCCATTACAACATAAGTGATAACGAAACAATATACAGGATTGTTTATCGGCGCAATATCGCGGTTTATTCTGTCCGAATCCACCTTGACCACACCACAAGAACAGGAATGCTGTATCTTACTTTTCGTGGTTATGAACACGAAAACTTTACGCACACTTCTGAAAACATGCTAATAGAAAAAGCCTTCCCATTAAATTCTTGGCAGTATAAAGAGATTAGATGGGCATTTTGCCACTACAGATTTTGGCAAACCCCAACCAACCCCACACCAAAAAGGCAATTGCAAGGCGGCTTCTCTTGGATAATTGAGGGCGTAGACAGTAACGGGTATCACGCAGTACGCAGGCAAGTACCCAAATACGGAAACACCGCAAGGCTTGGGCGATTTCTTTTCGACTATGCATTTAATCTTCTTCGCGAAGCGGGGTATGGTGACAGATATATAATCTTATGGTGACAATCGTTGTTTAGGGGGTAGCAAAATGGAATTGCTTTTCATATTGGCATTTATATTAGTTTGGCTTGGATTCGCGTTATTGCGCAAGGAAGAGGATGCAGAAAAAATTTTCGCAAAGATTGTACGCAAAGGAGGGTTAATGGGAATCGTCAATTTAGATACGCACTGGCTTGTAGAATTTGAGGAAATAGAAACAGGAAAACGCCTCGAAGTACAAGTGTCGGGCTGTAAATACGATGAGATACAAGAAGGGCAAATAGGAACATTGCATTACAGGTATATCACATATCGCAATCGACTTGGGTTTGTAAATAGTTATCCGACCTTCTGCAAATTCGAGCGGGACATTAATCATTTGGATAGCGAAAATGGCGACATATAAACCGCCACAACAATGGATGGAGTTGATGGCTAGATGAATATTTTAGTGGTCGTGATAATGATAGGTATTTGGATAACACCTGTAGTAATTTTTATGTTATTCTCACATGGCGTTGGAACACCTACAAAAAAAGTTATAGCAAAGGTTGCAAAAAAAGGAGAACGGGCTAGAGGTATAGGAGCGGGCTGGTATGTAGAATTTGAGGAAGCGGAAACAGGAAAATGCATCAGTCTTCTAGGAGTGTCCAACAGTAAGTATGATGAACTAAAAGTAGGAGCAATGGGAATTTTGCACTACAAAAGCGGCTTCTTAGATGCTGCAACAGGAGAATTACAAACATTGTACCAGAAAAACAAAAATGGCTTAGTTGCTGGCAGATTCCTGCGATTCGAGAGAGATAAAGACAGCGACAATTTGGAGGGGTTAGAGTGAAATCAAAAATTGTTGTGATAAGCGCGTATTTGATTGTGTTGGCGGTTGGGCTGATTTCCTGCGCATTTGTGTATGATAGTTTTTTTCATTTTGATGAGGAGTACGCCGAAGAGAGTTTTGTTCCGCTAAGCATAAACGAAGTCGCCGCTTCAATACCACAAGAACAAACGTGGTATGAAGCATACACAGCTTTGTTGATGCAGTATCAAACTAACACGGCTCATTTGCCTGCGGAGGAAGGCTGGTTATTTGCCTTGCATGACATCAGCGGGAACGGTATTCCTGAATTGATTATTTGGGAATCTACGTTTGGCAGTTTTTTCTTTGCAGTCCATGCGGCGTATTCCTTTGCTAATAGCGAGGCGCAACGGCTTGAAATTACTGAAGACTTCGGCGGTCGTCCAGCGTCTATTGGGATTTCTTCGCCACCAAATGGTGTTTCTGGTTTGGTTGTTCGTGGCGGTGGCGAGGGGTTCATGCGGTATATGCTTGTTACCATGGACGGCAACCGCTTGATTGTAGAAGTTTGCGCAACATTAAGCGTGGCAATCGGAAGTGATATTGAACTGCACTATGTAAGAGGAATCCCCGCGACGGAGCTACCCGAAATTTCGCCACAGGTGCTAGAAGAACAAGAGGGAGTTTCCCGCTTCGTATGGGGACGAGAATTACCCGCCGCCGCAAAATTACCCGATATTCCATATTGGTGGCAGGAAGAACACGAAAGAAAGCTATCACAAGGCTATGAATTTGTAACAATGTATCAACTAGCCCGCGTGGTTGATGGCGTAATGGGCGGAGTAATTGGAATGGAAAGCCCGCTTCCAATTACGCAAGAAAATATTCGCCGCATAAATCCCAACTACATGCCCGAAAAAATCCCCGAAATTGTGGAAATAATAGAAGATGCAGACGATTCAACCGCAATTCTACAAAGCGCAGAAGACATAGTTCAAGTAGAGCCATTCACCTCCAGAAGCGAAGGGCAAAGATTATCCGCCAACACAATAAGAATCTACAACGAAGGACAAGGCTGGAACGGAGATTGGTACGGCTTCCTATATGTAGAAAAAGAAATTTGCAACGAAAATTGGGTGCAAGATACAATAAAACATATCCGCGAAATCCTATCAATAAACGTGAGGGATATATGGTTTGAGGGGAATACCATACACATTCAACAAGCCCCAGAAGAAGCCTACGTCCCGTGGAGCCCTGCCTACTACAGAGAAACAAAACTATTCCTAACCGCCGCAAGCCTACCAAATGTGGAATATGTCGCGCTATCCATAGTACCACCAAATTGCATTTACGGGCAGAGCATAGGAGACATACACGACGCACCTCCATACAAAATACGCAAGGTAAGAGACGGGCATCACTGGGCGTGGGTAGGAGATGGATTTTTCGAGGATTAAAAACCTGCGGTCAATAATAACGCAAAATTATTGACCACAGGTTCAAAATTGTTTATGTGTACTATTTTGCGGCGTTTTGTCCTGCTAATCTTCCAGTTGAGAAAGCTATTTGTAGATTATAGCCGCCTGTCATAGCGTCTACGTCTAGCACTTCGCCTGCGAAGAATAGGGATTTTTGTTTTTTTGACATTAAGGTGGAGGGGTTTATTTCTTTTACGTTTACTCCGCCTTTGGTTATTACGGCTTCTTTGTAGCCTGTGGTGGCAGTTGGAGTTAGCGGGAGGTTTTTTAGCAAAGTTACTAGGGTTTGGCGTTGGTGACGGGTTATGTTGTTTACTTTTGTTTCGGGTGAAATTTTTGATAGGGTTATTATAGTTTCTATTAAGCGTTTGGGGAGCAGGTCGTCTAGGGCGTTGGCGAAGTTTTTGTTTTGGCTTTCGGCGAAATCTCGTAGAATACGGTTGTCTAGTTGTTCGGGGGATAAGGCGGGTTTTAGGTCTATTGAAATGGTGGGGTTATTTTGCGCGTTTGCGCATTCCAAATGGCCTACGAGGAATGCGCTTGCTCGTAGAATTATCGGCCCAGTAACGCCGTTACGCGTGAACAACATCTCGCCTGTTTCCTCATAAATTACTTTTCCGCTTGCGGCTTTCGCGGTGCAACGCACATTTTTTAGGCTTAGTCCCTCCAGTGCAGATACCCATGTCTCGGCGGTGATGATTGGGACTAGCGCGGGAAATGTTGGGGTTATGTCGTGACCTAAGCTTTTGGCAAAAATATAGCCGCTACCAGTCGAGCCTGTAGCGGGGTAAGATAGCCCACCTGTGGCGATTATTACTGCATCAGCTTCAAAAACATCACGATTATCTGCATATATTTTGAAAAGGTTGCCTTCAACGTCTATTTTTTGCACGGCGGTTTTTAACCGCACTTTTACGTTAAATTCTCGCATATACCCCGCTAGTGCTTTGTTGATGTCGTCGGCTTTATCGCTTACGGGAAAAACACGTCCACCACGTTCGGTTTTTAGAGGTGTGTTGCGGGATTCAAAAAATTGCATTAGTGCTTGACTATCCATGTTATAGAAGGAACTGTTCAGAAAGCGCGGGTTTGTTAGTGTGTGTTCTAATAAACCTGCAACATCAGTGTTGTTGGTTAGGTTGCATCTGCCTTTGCCTGTTATGTGAAGCTTTTTGCCTAGCTTTTCGTTTTTTTCAAATAGAATGACATCTGCGCCGTTTTCGGCGGCTGTACCTGCCGCCATCATTCCTGCGGGGCCTCCGCCTATTACAACTACGCGGCGCATGGTAAACCTGTTTTCAACGAGCGATTGCCTAGAATTTCTGCTAAAATTTCTGGGTTTAAATCGCCATAAACGTAGCCGTATAGGGCTTCTAACATTTCTATGCCCTCGTCAACGGCGGCTTGGTACATATCCATAAAACTATCGTTGTGAATCTCGTCCTTTGGCGACCACGGCGAATGCCAAGGAGTTTTGTTAATATTCAAGTAATCGGTGTCGCCTGTGATTTCTTGCATGTGAATTATGCATGAGGTCGTAGCCTCACCAAATGCTAAATTCTCCATGATTTCCATGAAGCGTTTGCGCCGTCCATTTTTGGATTGCAGAAAACGCGTACATGTAATCGTGAATTTTAATGCGCGGCGCGCAACCTTGGGCGAAATCCTCCGTCCGTAGATGGCCTGTATTCCTTGGCTTAACGCCGCCGCTGATATTGATAACTCATCTGGCGCGGCGTTGATTAATTCCCATTGACTCATGCCAGCGGGTTTTTTGCCGCTTACTAGCTTTAGCAACGCGACATCTATTGCCGTCTCGAAGCGTCTGTGGTCTGCGCTGTTTTTTATTTTTATGGCGTTTTTGTTAAACGCCCGTGCGTACACATATGGATGCGCATAGCAATCCACAGTGTAGTGCATCAAAAACCCCGCCGTGTACGCAAAAATAATATCCCGTTCGGGTTTTGCGGGGGCATCTTTCGCAAGCCGCGCCATGTACGCCAAAAATAGCCCCAGACTTCCAAGGTGCATATCCTGCGCTATTCCGCGTGAACGCTTCAAAATTTGACTAGGAAAATAGTAGAAAAATATATCTGGGCCTTGCGTGCCTAAATTATACAGCTTTTCGCCTTCGGTAATAATCTCTCGAATTTGTGGCGAAGCTCCCTGCAAAGCGGCTTTCCCCGCAATGTAATGTGTTAAAAATCCAGGCATGTTCATTTCCTTTCAAAATTGTGAAATTTTTTTGCCATTTTTACTATTTGACGAGCGGTGTAAGCGGTGGAGAATGATTCAAAAAATACGGTGTGTGGCCCATACAACGAACTTTCAAAGTCATATGTGAACTGCACACCTTCAGGACTTACACGCGTGCTACGACACCTTTTAAAACTGCTGATATTTTCCCACGGGATTGTAATGTCGCTTGAATGCAAAGTAACACCATTATTCGACAAAGTGACAACTTTACTCCCCGACAACATCTCGCGAACATAATAGAACGGTGCGCCGCCAAAAATCAACAATATCAGAATCCCCATAAGTATTTCGTAAATATTGCCTGCCAAACCCTCGTCCATTAAGGTTATAAGAAACATCAAACCAAAAAAAATCGCAATGCCAAACGAAGCTAGGAGACTAGAGTATTTAAGAAAAGCCTTCCACAAATTGCTACACTGGAAAGTATTTTGAATCACAATTTCATTTTTCATAAATAGCCAACCGCCCTAACAAACAAAATAATGAGTCAAAAATGATTATCAATTGTTCTGAAATTTTTTTGCCATCTTTACTATTTGGCGAGCGGTGTATGCGGTAGCGAATGGTTCAATTTCAATAGATTGAGTGCTTGGCTCGTTTTTTCCAATTTTTAATTTATATGTGAACTCCACACTTTCAAACTTAGTGCGTAAACCTAAGTTGCTATATCTTTTCACGCTAATGATATTTTTCCACGGAATTGTAATGAATCTTTCGTGCAATGTAACGCTCTCGTTCGAGAAAGTGATAATCTCATCGCCCCATACCATGGGAATAACATACATGATTGTCGCGCCGCCAAAAATCCCAACTACCACCAACCCAAAAATTAATTCACCAATATTATCCGATACTCCCCCAATTAAGCTTGAAACAATCCAAAAAACTCCCCCAAGTGCAAAGACGCTCCAACCTAAGAGAAGGCAATATTTACAAAAAAACTTCCACAGAGTACTGCATCGAAAAGTAGCTTGAATCACAATTTCATTTTTCATGAACGCCCCTTCGCCCCCTAAGCAATACGAAAATTCTAATCAACCACACATAAAGAATACCACAATAAACACGATAAAAGCAATCTGATTCGTCAAACAAAGCCACATCTAAGGCGAAGATGTGGCTTTGTTTAACGCTTTATGATTCATGTCATTGGTGAAAAGCGGCTGTGCCGCTACAGCTTACGCCCACCAACTAATTCTTACATCTACATCTTGTGCGCGGTCGAAGCGTAGGGTTACGTTTACTCTACCTGCTTGGAATGCTGACATATTAATTTGTTGGTCGTGGAAGCCAGATAGGTCTATTATTTCTTGGGTGTTGCCTTGTTCTAGGTGGAGAATTATTCCGTCGCCGCTATCGCTTAGTACGTGGAAGTTGGCTAATTGTTCCGCGCTTAGAACTGGCGAGCGGCGTTCCCAGCCGTTGGCGGTTCTTGCTGTGAAAGTCCATTCGTCGTTTTGAACGCGACTCCACGACGCGGAGAAATTACCTATACGCGTACTGCCAACGCCCGAATCCATTGCACTCACAGTAAAGCCTATAATACTTACGGTAAATAGCACAGTTAAAATCGCATACAAAATCCCTGAGACAATCAGGAAACTTTTGTACTTTCTTGGCGGTTCAACGTCCTTGTTTGTTCGTCCTGCCACAAGGTACACGATTGTTCCGATAGGAAACACCAGTACGGAAAACAGCACCCATAGTAATGGGGATTGGTCGCTTTTGACCTTTGCATCTTCGTAAGTCCATAACGCAAGTGCAATCGTAAACACGATTGAAAGGATTGAGAATAACGTGGTTGATACAATAAAGAATGCTAACATAGAAATTACCTCCCTGCCCAATTGGGCTTTTTTATAGTTGTTTCAGTTTTATTTTCGACTGTGCTACTACCGCCAAGAGACGGTTGTGTTTAAATTTGTTGCGTGTTCAAACTGCATGAGTATGGTTAATCTGCCAATCGCGAAGCTACTTAAATCAATATAGCCGTTAAAGTTTTGGGAAATATCAAAAATTTCCTCGCGGTCGCCTTGTTGTATTTTCAAAAAAATGCTTCCGCTGTCGTTGATGCTTTCTACGCGGAAAGCCGACATTTCTTCCGCGCTTAGAATAGGATTTCTGCTACTGTAACCGTTGGCGCGTGTTGCCGAGATTTCCCATACGCCGTTTCGCAGGTTATCTTCAAACCCAACAAACGAACCCATTTGCCTAGTCCCAGAAGCTACAGGCCCAACCGTATTTTGAAGATGCAGAATACCACCCACAAAAGCCCCAGAACTCAAGACAAAACAAATTGCAGAAATAATCACAAGCCGCTTATAAATGGCGGGTATAGTACCTGTTTTATTCGCCCGTCCAATCAAAAGGTACACAATCAGCCCAACCAGATTAGGAACAAGCGTCACAATCAAAACCCACATTAGCGGCGGATGCGTGCTTTTGACCTTGGCATCTTTGTAAACCCACAACGCCAAAAACAACATAAACACAATCATTGCCCCAAAAAACAGAATCATCCCGACATTGAACCAAAACATAAAACCCTCCCTTCTACCGAACGAAACACCGCAACCGCCACAACGGAAAACAGCGACATTCCGATAAATAATGTAACCAGATAAACAACAATCCCATGCCCAAACAACATCCAAAGCGCGAACAAAATTGCCGCCGAAATAACAAAATCAAAAGCAACAATACCCCACACACGAATTGACGAAACACTAATACTATTCACGCTTTCCGCCTCGCGTTCGCGGGCTTCTGCTAGTTTTGTTAATGTTCGCGCTGTAAGTTCTGGCGGTGGTGGTGTTCTGGCTGAAAAGTATTTTTGTAGTTCGTTGTCTATTGTTGGTTTTGCAGTCATGTCAGCATTTTCCTTTCGCGTCGGTTTTGCAGCCATGTTAAAATCCCTCCTTTTCTAGTGCGGCTTTCATTAGTGCGCGACCTTTGTGCAATCGGCTTTTGATTGTCCCTTTGGGAACGCTGCATATTTGCGCAACTTCTTCCAAACTCCACTCGTCAAAATAGTGCAACAATATCGGAATCCGAAATTTATCATCTAAACTGGCAAGCGCGTCCCGTATAATTTCCCGCGTAAATGAACTTTGTAACTGACCCTCTGGGCCATCTTCAACAGGGGCTTTCGGCTGAACGGACTGCAACATCTCGCCATCTAACGGAACTTCTGGCACAATCGCCGCCCTACGCCAAGCCTTACGCCGAATATTCTTCCATTTACCAACCGCCACCGAAAAAAACAATGCTTTGGGGTTCTGCGAAACATCTATTCGCCCCCGCATCTCAAACACCGCCAACACAGTATCTTGATACAAGTCCCCAGCCATTCCTCCAGCAAGATAACCACAAAACGAATACAAATCCGTTCCAAAGTCCTCCAGCAGTTTCTCAAATACAGAAGCGTTCACAGTCCACCCCCTTCACATCTCTATGTATATATTGTCGCAAGTTTTAAAGCGGTTCATTGTGCAATAAAAAAAATTAAACGACACTTTATGCTTTGTCGCGAAAATGGTATACTCTAATGCACGGCAAAATATATCTGGAGGATTGATTCCTAATGCGTGCCATCTGGGGCATTTTAATTTTTGCGGTGTATTTTGTTTTGGCTAATTTAATTTTTGGGTATATTTCGCCATCTATGATATTTGTTGGTTTTCCCTGCCCTGCTTGTGGTCTTACTCGCGCTGGATTTTTGTTTCTCACTGGCAATTTTGCTGCTAGTTTTGAAATGCATCCGTTGTTTTTGCCTGTGATAATTTTTCTTGCGGTTTATGTACTGGTTAAATTTCGTTGGCCAGATAAGATGAAGGTTTTGCATATTCCTGCTGCTGTTTTGATTGTTGCTAGTTTCGCGCTGTATATTTTCAGAATGTTCTATTTATTTCCGCATCAGCCGCCCTTGGTGATGAATGAAAACGCCATTCTGTTTAATATAATATCCATAATAAGGGAGCTGATTTAAAATGAACGAGCAAGATATGCCCCAGCCACTACCGCCGCCATTGCCCTCCGAGCCGCCGCAAATCGAAGAAGACACCAGCGTAATGTCTATGACTGACTGGCTTAAATCCCTTCTGCTTGCGATGATTCCGATTGCGGGCTTGGTATTCTTAATTATGTGGGCAGTTGACAATACAGGAAACGTAAACAGACGAAACTACGCCCGTGCTTATTTTATCGTAGTGGGTGTTATGTATGCCGTAACCATCGTTATAACCACAGCTATTTATTTCGTCATGTTCGTTATGTTTATTATGCTTGGCGTAGCAATGGTTTCGTTTCCAGAGCTTTCAATTTGGTATTTATAAAAATTCAGATAGGAGATGATTCAAATGAATCCAAACAACATGCACCAACCTTCACATTTTCACGGAGGCGGAGGCGACCCAAACTTTATGACATTCAAAGATTGGTTTATCACCCTCGCAATACTTTCGCTAGTACCTTGCGGCTTCATAATGGCGTTTGTATGGGCGTTTGGCAGTGACCCCAACGAAACCCGCCGCATTTTCAGCAAAGCGTACTTGGTGGTAATGGGCATTTCTATGGTATTAGGAATGGTGATTGGTGTCCTTTACATGGTTGCGCTTATGGCGGCTGCCACTTCGTTTTAGACAATCCACTTACCACGAACAAAGCGTGTAAGCAACATTACAAGGCGTATAGATTGGTCGAAAAGAATTGCAAACCACGCGCCTGTAAGCCCAAACCCTAACGGATATGTTATCAAAAATCCGCCAAGGGGGCGTAGTATTCCTACGGTTATTACCATGGTTATTGCTACGAATCGCGTATCACCTGCGCCGCGTAGGCTTCCGCCCATTACCACTTGCGCCGTTTGAATTGGCATAATCACCGCCAAAATTAAGATTAACCCAGCGGCAGTTTCGATTATTCCCTCATATGGTGTGAACAACATTGGGAAGCGGAATCGTATAAGAATGCACACCAAGCTCAACACAGCGGCCACCATGATTGCAAGACGCAACCCGATTTTTCCATACATAATGGAAAGGTCGGGTCTTTTTTTGCCAAGATTCTGCCCCACTAATGACGTGGTTGCTATGCCTATTCCGTCTGCGAAAGTAAAACTCAACGCCATCAACTGCATCGTAATTAAATGCGCCGCAAATTCTTCTGTGCCTAGGTTGGCAACCACTAGCGCGTATAGGAAAAATCCTACGCGTAGCCCAACTTGCTCCACGAAGCCGCCTAATGTTAAGCGGGCTACATTTTTTAACATTGGCATGTCGAATCGGAAATTATCATTCTTGGACAGACGAAACACGCTATCCTTTCGCATTATAGACACCACGGCAAGCGAAAACGCCACAAACGCCGCAATTACCGTTGACCACGCCGCGCCTTCCACTTCCATTCGCGGAAAGCCGAAACGTCCTTCGATTAACAGAAAATTCAGCGCGACACTTATTACCTTCGCTACTACATTTACTTTCATTGTGATTTTTGTGTTACCGCACGCCCTTTGCGCCGCGCATATTGTCATTGTCATTATTTGCAGTAGCAGGCTGTAACTTGATATTCGGAAATATGATGTTGCTGGCTCGATTGTGTCTGCTTGCGCTCCAGCTAGAAGCATCATTGGTCGCGCAAGCATTACAGATGTTGCAGTTACGCCTACGCCAAGAAAAATGTTTAGGACTAACGCAATTCGCAGACAACTTCGCACCGCGTCCATGTCTCCTGCGCCTTTATTCCGTGCTATAATAGCCGTAACAGCTACGTTCAGCGCGAAAAACACCGCTAGAAATATCATTCGCGGCTGTATTGTAAGCCCCACTGCCGACACGGCTATTCCATATGAATCCAGCCGTCCCACCATCACAGTGTCAATCATTCCCATTAGCGTGATGCTAACCATCTCCACCATAGCAGGAAACGCTATACGCAAAGAAGCCCCATAAGCCTCTCGACTTCTGGGGATTTCACCACGACGCATACTTTCCTTAACCATGTTCTGCGTAGAGAATAAATTAAATAACAAAGTAAATCACCTTGAACCGACTATAAGCCGCATTCAAGATGATGTCAAGACTTTAGGGCGTGTTGCATTTCTAATTGGAGTAGGTTAAATTGTCAATCTACGTGTTTTTATTAAGATAGAGAAGGTTGTTTGTTTATGAAAATAATTGTAGTGAGTTTAAACCCCTGCATAGATTGGCAATATACCGTGCCAAAATACGAACATGGTGAGCTAAATCGTGTGCAACGCACGCGCAGTGATGTTGCAGGAAAAGGAATAAACGTCGCAATTGCTTTAAAAAACCTAGGACTTTCCCCACTATGCGTGGGGTTCAATTTTGCGGAGAATGGCGCGTTGCTTACGCAACGGCTGGACGCATTGGGGGTACGTCATAATTTTGTGGAAGTAAACGGCGCGATTAGAGTAAACATCAAATTATACGAAGAAACAACAAAAACCATGACAGAGTTGAACCAGTCAGGGGCATTCGTGGCGGAGAGTGCGCAAGCAGAACTTTTAGCGAAATTGGAAAACTTGAATGATGAAGCGGGAATTTTGGTGTTAAGCGGGAGTTATCCGCAAGGCGTTCCCGTAGATTTTTACGCAAGTATTTGCCAGAAATGGCGCGGGAAAATTTTTCTTGATGCGGAGGGGGAAGCACTTGTTCGGGCGGTGGATACGGGTTGCGTTTTTGCTATTAAGCCTAATCTTTTTGAATTGACGGGGGCGTTTGGAGTATCACAGCGCGAACGGCTTTCCGCTGAAAATCCTATAGAAATTGCAAAGTTCTGCCGCGAAGAAATTTTTTCGCATTCGCGTAGACGCGGTAATTTAGAAATCGTTTGCGTTTCTATGGGTGCGAATGGCGCGGTTTTTGCTACGCCAGAAAACGCGTTCTACTGCCCCGCGCTTGATGTTATTGCGAAAGGCGTTGCTGGTGCGGGGGATTCCATGGTTGCGGGAATGGTTTACGCGTATGCAAAAAACTTTCCCCGCACGAAATTCCTACCCTGCGCTATGGCGGCGGCGGCGGCTTCCATTACTTTAGACGGCACAGAAATGTGTACGCTAGAAGGTTTTAACACGCAATATGCAAAACTTCACGATTTCCGTGGTGGCATAATCGCCCAACTTGACAATCTAACTCATAGCAACATATAATCCTAACTGCATTAAGAACCTACGGTCAGTAAAACATAGGAGTTGATTAAGTCCGGCGCACTTGATGTTACAAAATCGGTAATATAAGTGAAACGTGGAAAACACAAGTAATCATTAACAGCATAAAAACAAGAAAGCCTGTCGCTAGTTTAGGTCTTGTTGATATGTCTAAAAATGGCTATTTTTTGTTTTTCACAGATTAACTAGCTTTCAAAGCTGTGGAAAACAATTTCCACAGCTTTTTTTATTGTGGAAAAGCAACGAGAAAACGAAATGACAATCAAACAAAAAGGAGAAAAAACGATGAAAAACAACAGCATTTGGAACAAAAATTTTATGACATTTGTACTTGCTTTAGAATTGCATCTGATAGCGAAAACACTAATCAGATTTGCTTTGCCGCTTTACGTTCTAATAGAAACAGGCAGTCCAGCTTTACAGGGAATGATATTATCCCTTTCAGCATTACCCTTAATTATTCTCTCTCCAATTGGTGGCGCGCTCACCGATAAATTTAATAAGAAAAAAATATTGGCAATCATGAATTTGCTTTCAGCAATTGTCGTTTCAGTTTATTTTCTTATTAACCCAGTCAACCATATTGTAGTGGTGATTCTGCTGATTATGATGTTTGTTTCTATGTTTGAAAGCCTAATTTCGCCTACATCAGAGGCTTCTATCCCGTCTTTAGTGCCTGCTGATAAATTAGTTAAGGCAAATTCGGTTACTTTTTTACTGACAAACATTTCATCAATAGGCGCGCCAGTATTCGGCGGGATTATGCTGCATACTCGTGGCTTGACGGAGCTTTTAATCATCATTACTGCTCTTTATATTTTGGCGGCAGTGATTAATATATTCGTTATCATACCTACGCCAGAAAAGATTGATGTTCAAGCAGAAAATAAAGGTAATCTTGTTGCTGGGCTTTTTGAGAACATTAAGGGTGGTATTATTTTTGTAACAAAGGAAAACCGAAGTATCGGAAAAATGATTTTCGTTGTTTTCTTGCTTGCCATCACCATGATTACCAGCATGACCATTACTGTTCCAACGCTAATGGTTACTTATTTAGAAATGCCCGAGCATCTGATTGGATTAAGCCAAGGGGTTGTGGTGTTCGGCGGAACATTAGCCGCAATACTTTTGCCCATGCTAAAAGGAAAACACCGTACAAGCAAGGTCATCCTATTCATACCAAGTTTAACAATCGTTATAACAGGTGTTCTCCTGCTGCTTGGAGAAAACCCGACAACAAGCTATATTTTACTGATTGCCTGCTTCTTTATTGTTCAAATATTTTTGACAATGTATGGTGTTATATATTTCTCTTTTTTAGGAAAAAAAACACCTAAGCAGGTTATGGGTAAAGTTATGGGGCTTGCTATCTCGTCTAGTGTTTTGGGCTTTGCCATTGGGGATTTTCTTCATGGTATTCTTTTTAATGTGTTTGCTACAACTCCTGCGATTGCATTAATTATATTAGGTGCTATTTCTATCATTATTGCGTTGAATGCAAAAATCATAGAACAGGGGTAGAAATTTTTTGCATCAAAAATATAGCAAACGCGCGCTCTTTTTCGTTCGCTATATTCTTAGAATGGTGGTATACTATCTTTCGTGGAAGGAGTTTTGTAATGCGCGACTTTTTTAGTATGGATGGAGCTTTTAACAAATATGGCGGTTTTGTTGCCGACACTGTTATTTTGGGGTTGTTGTGGATTTTTTTTAGTCTTCCTATTGTTACTATTGGCGCGTCTACAACCGCGCTTTTTTATGTTTCTACGCGACGAATTGCTAATCGGGAGCGGTATATAACTTCTGATTTTTGGCAGTCGTTTAAGGCTAATTTTCTTAGGGCTACTACGTTTTGGATTGCGCTTATTGCAATTGTTATGATGATTGCTTATAACATGTGGCTTGCGCTTCAAAATCCCGAAATGATGGGGCCTTTGAGTATTTTGGTTCTGCCAGCGCAAATTATTATTCTTTTGGAAATTATGCTGATTGCCATTTATATTTTTCCTGTTACGGCGCGGTTTGACATGGGTATTCGGCAAACGCTCAAGACTTGCTTTTTTATGGCTAATCGGCATTTGCTGACTTCTATTACTTGTATGCTAATTCTTGCCGCGCTTCTTGTGGCTATTCCGTTTTTTCCGCCGATTGCATTTGTCGCGCCTGGAATTTACGCAATGTTATCGTCGTATATGCTGATGCGTATTTTCAAACGCTATCGCCCAGAAATGGATAAAGACCCCGTTTTGGAATTGCAGGAATTAGAAAAAAAACGCGCCGAAGAAAAACGCCGCGCAGAGCTTGGATTACCCTTTACACCGCAAGAAAATCCCCTTATAATTGGAAAAAACTCCGAGGAGGAAACAAACATGGGGCTTTCAGTTTACACATTAGCAAACAAGAACGGAATGGAAATGACAGTAACAAACTTGGGTTGCGCAATTATAACCTTAACTGTGCCAACCAAAGACGGCAACAAAAAAGACGTAGTGCTAGGCTTGGACAAGCCAGAGGATTACAATAAACCGCATCCATTTTTCGGGGTGGCGGTAGGACGTTTTGCTAATAGAATCGGCGGCGGGAAATTCTCGTTAGGTGGCAAAGAGTATCAGCTAGAGAAAAACGACGGTGGCACGCATCATTTGCACGGAGGTAGCGACGGTTTTGACAAAAAAGTTTGGGACGTAGAATCTTCTTCCAACGAAAAAATCGTATTCACGCTAAACAGCCCCGACGGCGATAGCGGCTATACCGGCGATTTAACTGCCCGCATAACCTACACATTAACCGACGCAAATGTACTACGCATGGACTACGAAGCAACCACCGAAACAGAAACAATCTGCAATCTTACGAATCACAGCTACTTTAATCTTTGCGGCCATGACGCAAAAGATATTTTCGGACACGAAATGCAAATTTTCTCCGATAAAATTACCGAAGTTGACACAGGGTTAATCCCAACAGGCGGTTTTGTGGATATTGCAGGAACACCATTTGATTTCCGCACCCCCAAAACTATTGGGCAAGACCTTCAAGCCGCAGGCGACGTAAACAAAACAGGCGGCTACGACCACAACTACGTTCTACGCGGCGAAGGAAAAGCCGCAACAGTATACTCACCAAGCACAGGAATCCGCATGACAGTTTCCACCAACAGCCCTGGTATGCAATTCTATTCCGCAAACTTTGTTGATGGTACAGTTACAGGCAAGGGCGTAACTTATCAAAGATACAGCGGTTTTTGCCTAGAAACACAACTTTTCCCAGACAGCATAAACAAGCCAGATTTCCCTTCATGCGTTGTGAAAAAAGGCACACCACAGAAATTCTACACAGAGTTCGCTTTTGAATGGTAGGCGGGCGGCACAGGCGGCATAGCCGCTTTTCGTCGATGAGAGACACAGTCTCATTTCGCCGATGACATGTAGTGGTTGTCTACGTAACGTCTCGAAGCCAGAAGGTGTTTATGTATTTGGAAATTCTCAATAGTTTTGCGAAAAAACATAACATAATTGTAGGGGCTTGCCACTCTGCGCCGTTGGACACGGCGCGGTTGTTGGCAAGCCCTTTTGTTCCGTTTGTTAGTGGGGATATTTCCAAACGCACAGACCCACAGGTTAGCTTGCGCGATGTGCGTAGCATTATAGTTATTGGTGTGGGGTACGGGAATCCCACGCACGAAACAATTACAAATGCAGACAATGACGGCAATAGCGAAGTCTCCCCACTAGCACAATTATCGTCCCTTGGTGTGAACGAGGATTACCATATTCGCGTGAAAGGGCTGTTGCGCGAGTTAGTAAACGAGTTGAAAGCGCAAGGCGATTTCAAGCACAGAATATTAGTTGACAGCCCAGCCCTAGACGAACGCGCTTTAGCATATAGGGCGGGGTTAGGTTTTTTCGGACGGAATGGGCTTATTATTTCACGGGAATTTGGTTCGCGGTTTAATATCGGTTGTCTGCTTACTGATATTTTTTCCATCTCTTCTACCCAGCCCGTTCTGGTAGACGATAATCTTTCCTGTCCACCAAATTGCAGTTTATGTATCAACGCCTGCCCAGCAAATGCAATTGGTGGCGATGTTTTGGAAGCTTCGCAGTGTATTTCATACCTCACGCAAAAAGAGGAGCTTTCCCCCGCAGAAGAAATTTTTATCGGACAACAACGGCAATTGTACGGCTGTGACATTTGCCAAGATGTATGTCCATTTAACGCGCATATGCCAAAATACTCAACCCTAATAAATCCGCAAAAATGGCTTTCCATGAGCGACGAAGATTTTTGCCGCGAATACAAACACACAGCAATGTTATGGCGCGGCGCAGACATTTTAAGAAGAAACGCCCGCGCCATTTGCGACATAGGATGTAATCTGTGTAGGGATAAATCTTAATATATGTACGGGAGTGGATAGTCGTGTCGGCAGAATGGCTGTAAGCGTCAAATAGAGGCGCGTCTGTACAGAGGCCGACGAGAAGCGTATACTCTATCAGGATTAATAAATAGCTGTACCATATTCGACAATACAACCGATTATGGAGCGTATCAAAATGAAC
>Ga0123355_10004908_pt1 | contig 19463 bp, 16 predicted proteins | sample TergutEmb28metaG_3_FD_89872 | JGI IMG/M metagenome (GOLD analysis project Ga0123355, IMG submission 89872) | Embiratermes neotenicus P1 segment gut microbial communities from Petit-Saut dam, French Guiana - Emb289 P1 | ecosystem: Host-associated > Arthropoda: Insects > Digestive system > Gut ... | reverse complement strand
TTTGATCTATTCACTTTCACCGGCACGAGTAAGACAGCCAAACATTGACGCGACGTATCCCCGAGCACGACATAACCTATAGGTGAGTAACATATACTCGTGAACCCACTATTCAGTGTTTACATTGTTAATATTACTAAAAAGTCCATTTATGCTTGCAGGCATGCTGCCATCATACTGTAGTGTGCAACAAAAGAAAAACACATTATTTCGGTAATTTCATCATGTACTTATACAGACTCCCTGAGGATGGTCTATGTTGACCGAAACATGTTGGAGATTTTAACAGTAATATAATATCTTTTAGTTTATTTTAATAATAAAACATTGTGCAATACGCTGGCTATTCAAAATAATATTTAATATTGCACGGTAAAATAATGAAAAATGGCAGATGTAATTCATGTTGCAGGTCTGAGAGTTTTGCAAATGATGCTCAGATTTTGGATAAGTTGAATCGAATCAAGCTGGGCCTGCCCAATGATGCAGGTGGTCTGAATGGTCGTGTGGCTCCCATTCCAGAAGGAGGAGGGGATGCAGACAGACCACACGTGACAATACCCAGTTCTAGCAGGTAACCATTGTGTCATTTCTATGTCTTCTGCCTCGGTTAGCAGTCACAGAATAGAGATTTATGTTGGTAGTGTGTTTTTGGAGCAGATTTGTAGTGGCTGTTTTTTGTATGTTTCCTTTTACTTCACTTTTATCTTTGCTGCTGCAGCTGCTTTTTCTTCTTGCCGTTCTTCTCCACCTCTTCCTTGTCACGTTTCTTCCTGTACTTCTTCATCCTAGCAGCAGAAGTAGTAGTAGTAGTAGTAGGAGTAGTAGTAGTAGTAGGAGGAGGAGTAATCAAGTTGTTAAGAATTTTCTCTTAGATAGGAAATTGTCTTTTCACTGGCCGTTATGTACACAGGAATACATTTATATAATTCAGAGTAAATGTCCCTGAGCATTGTGGAGATCATTGTTGATTGTTGAATATAAAATGAGAGATGTAAATAGTTCTTTTCATACATATGTGTACCCCATGTTGGGTGCCTTGCAGTTAGTGGACAGTTTGTAGGGCCTGAAGTTTTCTATAAAGGGTACTCACAGAAAGCTGTTTTACTGCAAATTGGTGACCCATATTCTAGTCTTTTTCCACATAGGTATAATTGCATAATTTTTATCCTTGTGCATAGAGGAACTGACAGTTAACTGGAATATACTACAGTGAATGAGATAAAATTGCCTGTAGTTGGGATGTGCATCATGATGCTGAAGGAGTACACTTTGCATACCTGCAGTCACTTACGAAAACGACAGGGACACTGGGAAACTGTTGTGTATTAAATTCTTTTTTTGTGTATGTGTTATTGTATATCTGTTCATCAAGGCGTCACACTGCTAGTGGAAAAATTGTGAACATACATATATATACATATGGGGAAGAAAATTGAATACTGAGATCAGCTGTTATATTTTGTATTCATTCTCAATGGAAAGTTAACAGACCTTCCAAATTGTTCACAGATTTATTGCCATCCTGAACATGAACCCTTTGGCATCAGAATTAAACCCCTTGTATGATGTGTAGGAGACAGGAATGTAAATGAGAAATAACATGCGAAGACACTTATTACTCATTACATTTCATATAGCTGTACTTCTGTCTTCCATTACCTTATGATTTTCATACAGGTGGTAATTTTATATCAGCTTCTACTACTGCTTATCCTCCTCGTCCTCTTTATTCTCTTTTTCCTCCTCCTCCTTTTAGAAGTGATGGGGGGTGATATTTGAAGCTAAAGGTGTATCCTGACCAGAAGGCCACCAAGGATATGTTAAATGGAGTCAGACACAATGTCTGACGTATAATGACAGCTGATTACTGAAATGTTCTGCTGTTTAGTTGTAACAAGCCTGTGTTTTTAGATCCCTCTTCGGGCGTAGGAGCAGTTTCACGTTCCGTCGAACAAGTCGTGAGTCTTCTACAGAAAATCTAGAAGAACGAAGCTCAGCTGGTAGCACTGATGACTTGGATTCTACAGGCAGCCACACCCCAAAGCACTCTGCCAGCAAGCTGTTCGCCGGCTTGGGTGACCGAGTTAGTCGTATTAGTAGTGCAGTGTGGGAGCGATCTGGGCCAAAGGGTCCATTTAATTTAGGACACACAAAAGTTGACATGCAGACGTATGTGAATTCTCATAATAAAAAGAATAGCAGTTTAGACTCACTAGCCAAAGTTTCAGCATGTGACAGTGGTGGGAGCAGTAGTGACCTAGAGTTGCAAAATAACAGGAGGAATGGAGTGGGGGACTTGTTGTCTCATATTGACAGCTCTGGTGTGAAGGAGGAATGTGGTAACTGTGATTCACAAGATGTGATAATGAATAGGACAAACAGATCATATGACTCACCGTCCAAGTCGCCGACTTCACCTTCATGTAAAACATCACCGATTCGAATGCCTGTAACAGAAAATGATCCACTTGGTGCATTAGACATGCAGGAGGCTGATGAAGTACTTAAGGCTGTGGACACTCATGAGGATCAGGCAGGTTCTGGTTCAGCATCGTTAAGTTCGATTGTTGCTGCTGGAATCCTGGAAAATGCAGAAGCACCTGGTGGCCCAATTCTGTTTCAGGGACATACTAAGACAAGAGGGGTTTCACGTAGTGCCACATTTGGTCATGATTGTACTCATAATGAGTGTTCAAATTGTATGGAGCGAGGCAAGTCGATGCATAGATCATCAACAATGCCAGTTGATGTATCTGTGTCCACAGCTGCTGGTGTAACGTCTGGTTTGGGGAGCATTAGTTCAGGCTTCAAGTTACCTTTTAGGTAAGTAGTTGGTTGTCAATTGAATGAGGTGTTTTACAGATAAGTTCTGCCACATGTGTTGATGCTTGTCTGTTTTAAGTCCTGCTTTTTTTTCAATGAGATATTTTGTTAAAATTTTTAAGTTAGGTCTTAGAGTATGTATGATATCATTGTCAGTCATGTGGAATCACCATAGTCTTAAGAGAACAACACTAAATATTTCTTCTATCTCCTTGTTTGTTACTTGAAGACAGAGACTTTGCAAGTATCTAACATGTTGTAGGTCTTTCTTACCTCGTGACAAAGTACAATGTACAGATATGTCCTACATCACTTTGAGGACTTTTAAATTTACCTTTTTCAAGTGCAGTGTGAGGTGGTTAAGTTGATGGTTAGATTTATTTTAATCAGTTCGGTATTTCCATCACCTATGAAACAACCATCAGTTGATACACATTTCTTAATAGTTGGGCATGTTTAGTTAGTTTTGCAGTATCAGTTAAGAGCTGGGCTTCATGTGCCTTCTTTGATATTTTGGAATGTTTTGAGTGTCAGTTTTTTAAATCTTAAAATAGTGCTGGTTTTGTTGGTGAAAATGAACCACATTTTCTAATGGAATTGCAAAGCATGGACTTGCAAAGAAAACAATAGAACTGTGTATATTCTGTTCATGAAATTGTTAACAGATAGTCACTTGAAAATATTCTGAAAGAAGACACTACTTTTTTTTGTGTGGCACAGCAGCCCAACTGTGGCCTAGGCTGCCTCATTGTTGAGGTGTCTAGATCACTTGCATTAAGACAAACACACACCCACTCCTCTGACCGAGTGATCAGCTTCTCACACAGGCTGCTACCTACACTGCACACATCAAACATAAGAGATGAACATCCATGCCCTGAGTGGGATTTGAACCTGCAATTTCAGCAGTCACCAGTTGCAGGCCTACTCTTGTTATGCCTTAACACATTTTGAAACTGTAGCTAAGGAGTCTGTCATTTTAAACTTTTCAACTAATTTGGGTTACTAACCTGTGTAGGAATGCATCATGCAGTTTTAATATTGTCTGGAGTAACTGGCTTCATATGCTTTTCTTTTTTAGTCTGAATGTGAGAAGCCTCAAGGTTGAAATAGTACCACTTGATGTTTAGTTTTGTCATTCAAGTAAGAAGTTACATGCGAAATACTGCATCATAAGATGTAAGCGTGGGAATGCATTTAGGACTGCATAAATACAATGTTACCAGACCCCTGGAAATTCTTATTTAGCTTTCCTCTGAAGTTTCGTTGAGGAAAGACATTACATTTTTGGATGTGGAACTGTGTAGTGCAGTTGGTTTGTGAAGTAGTAACTTATTGCTGCTGTTACCTTTATGTACGATAGTCAGTAGTACACACTCATTTCCCCATACACTGGGGACAGTAAATTTACATAGCATATACTTGAAATATTTCATAGATTTTTTAATTTCTACTGTGTGACATATAAAGTTGTGTTCCTGTGTCTCCATTAAGACTGAGACATATAACATAATTGAAGTCATGTTTTTATGTGTTCTGGCTATAGAGCCAGTATCTGATCGGATTTGTATTTAACTGTTAGCACATGATTTATGAGAAAGGTATTATTTGAACAGAAAAAGATAAAATTTTGTTATTTACAGCATTCTGAGGGAAATAAAATGGAGAATATACAGCATGTCTTAAAAATGCAGTAAACTTCCTTGTTTCTTGTGCATATAAAATGAATTTTGAGGGGTGTGCCAATGCAAGTCTTTGAAATGTTAATGCAGTTCCATATATACTTTTTTTTCTCCCCACTCATATCAGTCCATTACAGTTAAAGAGCCATTGTTGGTACCTAAGATCACTCACAGGAACTAAAATAAGAGCAGTGTAGCAGTTTGCATAATATACTAAGCAGTTATATGGTATGCCTAAGTTGTGTTGATTTGGAAACAGAAGGACATTGATTGCTGTGATCAGTTGATAAACTTGTACTGTGGTTCCTGTGTCACCGTCTGTATGGAGACTGTACAGAAAAATAGTTTCTGTGTGTTACGATGATGTATTACGTGTGCTTTTTCTGATGGTAGGAAAGTAGACAGTTTTGAGTCCACTTTTAGTCCACTTCCCCTAAAGAAAGAAAGAAAGGTGCTAGTAGTGCATACCACTGTATATCACAACAAAGAAATCATTGCATATTTGTATTTAAAATGCAGGATATTCACTTGAAAGCAATGTGTTAACCTTTAGAAGATCTATGGTAGAAATTTATTTTGTAGGTTTAGAAACAAGGACATTTACTGCATTTTAAAGACATGCTCCATAATCTCTGTTTCATTTTCCATAAAATGCCATTTATTTCAAAATTTTGTCTTTTTCTGTTCAAGTAATAAGTTTTTCATAAACCACATGCTAAAATTTAAATACCCACACCTTGCTAGAAGGATAGAGGTGAAACATACTGTAAGATGCACCAAACTTGTACAGACTATATTTCAGGAAAGAGTACATTTTATACTCTAGAAAATATGGTATAACCTTGCAATCTTTCTCTTTGCGCCTCTATAAATAATGAAAATACGGTAGAAGTGTTTAGAGATGCATTGTGATTTATTTGTGTCCTTTCAATCACCATGGTAGCTGCATGGTTGTTTTAAAGTAGAACTGCAGTACCCATAACAATGGTTCTCTGTTGGCTGACCTATGAAGTTAATAGAGCCATCAACTGTTGTCAGTGTATGCTCATAATGCCTCAGTATGTGCTCACTGTGTAATGTTTAATTAAAATTAAATCATGATGGATATGACGTGATACATGTGATGTGTGTGGCAAAAACAAGTAGCTTATACAAAATTTTGGTTTGAATACTAGAAAGAAAGGGACTGCATGGTAACCTACATCTAACATGGGATTGTGCCATTGAAGTGGAAGTAGCTGGTAGGTGCAAACTCAGCTAAATTAGGGGATCTGTTTTTGGACTTGTGTGGACTCATTAAGTTCTGTACCAGAAAATATATTGTTCACCTGAGTCAGTAGCAGCTGTACTGTAAAGATGTGTATCGTTGTTATCATGCAGTCATTTGATTAAATTGTTGGTGCTGGCACTAGTCAGTTGATGTCTCTGTGGTTGCAGTGCAGCCACCCAACATTATGAAGAGTACGGGTTAGGTCAGGTTTGCTGTAATTACATAGTCAGCCACAGGGCAGCACATGATGCTAACAGTACTGTCTTGCTTGGTTTATTTTCCGTTGCAGCCGCTATTCCCCTGCTCGCCTTAGTCTGCGCAAAGCAGATCTGCGCATCGGCACTCAGATCATTGAGAATGCAATCACTAACTTCAGGTCAGACATTTGCTAATACCCAACCAAAGTTTGTATAGTTTTGCATGATATTCACTAACTTACACGGGCATTTTGTTTCATTATGCTTATTTTATTATTTCAGTGGTATTTGTTTGTCTGTGGCAGTTGTATGACTGTGTTATCTCAAGTTACACTTCTTAAGAAATACTTATTTCTGGAAAACTCATATTTCCTTATGTTACAGTTTTCTTAATGTGTATCATGACCCACCTGTTTGTAAACTTCATGTCACTTTGGTAACTGTGGTCAGTAAATTTCTGTGATTGATGCTATAAGAACAGTTACACGTCAAAAACAAGAACTTTTTTTTTTTAATTTTCCTTCAAAATAATCTCTCTTGGCTGTTACACATTTTTGGCGACAGTCGTTCGAGGAAACTGCTTATAATTTGGCAGTTACAGTCATCTTTATGTCCGCAACATCCTGAACTCGTCACCATTTGAGGGTGGTATTCACTGCAGGAATAGAAAAAAGTATCAGGTGGTGTGAGTTCAATTGAATGAGGAGGGTAGTTGTTCTCCATCATGCTGCAAACACCAGAAAGCACTTTGATATCATGACAGAATTAACTAATACAGGAGACTGTGTGGAACAAACTTCACACGGTTTTTTTTTCCCCACTCTTCGTGAAGAATCTGAGTGATAAGCTTCTGGTTAATTTGCAGTTTATTCATCATTTTTAGGATTGGTTGATGATCGTTGGCCACCAGTTTATGAAGTTTTGCAACTGTTTCCAGATTTTCAGCAGTTGACGGCCATCCATCCACTCCCTGGGTGATGTTTAAGGACCTCACATCCCTCTCTAAATCTTTTAAATCATTCAGAAATGAGAGTACAAGGTCAACTTAGTTCCCATAAACACTTTTTAGGCATTTTTGTATCTTTGGGTAACTGTATTCTGGAGTTAAAACAAATCTTGATGTTTGCTTGTGCTGCTGCATGACAAGAAAGTAAACCATCTTATACACATGGTGGCTGTGGATGAACTTTATGAGCTGTAACTGTCTGTTTACTAATCCCTGGTGGCCATAACATGAAATTACAGAAACCAGTGACAGTCAGGTCATGTGCCAGTCCATACTTGTGTGATAGCATCAATCACAGAACATCATTGTGTGACCACACAGATGCAGATTGTGGACTGTTGTGAACAGAATATCCTCCTTAATGAAAGACTGAATCTTACGGAAAAGCAGTATACAGGGATCTCTTTTATCCAACATTTAAAAATGACTGTTGCTATTATGACAGTGGTGTTGTAATATATAGAATCTTTGAAGCATTTTTAAACAAACAACGTAGAATAGTGATTATTGTCTTTCTAACAAAAATATCAATGTCCAGTTTCTTAATTGTGAGATTTATGTTGTTAGATTACAAAATTTTTGTCAGTCATGTACTCTGAGGATGAGGTTGTAGCAGTTAAGTATCACGTTGTATTGACTGCATGCCAGTAAGCAGTGGCAAGGCAGTTTATGGTATAAGGGAGAGCCACTGCAGGTTGATGAAGTGAGATTTTGTTGCGCTGTTTATGGCAGTGTTTCAGTGCGCTCACAGCACCTTCAGTTTGGATGATTCTGCTGCTGATGTCACAAAGTGTACTTTGTGTGTGGGATCATCAAGCTGTGAAGTTGTATATGATTGGAGCTAAATCCAAGCAGTAGATGGAATCTAGTGAAAGTGCCTTTTTTTTTTAAAATAAATTGTGCTGCTGTTATCAGTTTGCTTGTTCATCATGACTTGTTAGGGTGTGTTGCTGTTGCCATGTTTAATCTTGTGGTGCTGCGTAGTGATTTATTGCTTAATGAAATGGCTGCCTAGCAACATTAATCAACTTGAATTAGTTTTCTACTATATAAGCAATTAAGATCACCAGGTAGGGTGCAATGTTGAGTGTAACTTGAGAAGAACCAGTATACTCTAATGTTAATATGGTATGTGTGTGTGTATGTGGTGCTGAGTGTTCTAGAATGCATGAGAGCTGTTATAAGAGTTCATTTTATGTATGTTTATGGTGTGAAGTGTTTAGAATGCATGTGAGCTGTCACATAAGGCCATTTTATGTATGTTTGTGTTACTGTGTTCAGAACATGTGTAAGCTGCCATGTAAGATCATTGTATGTATGTCTGTGCTGCATATTGTTTAGAATGCATGTAAGCTGCCACATAATGCCATTGTTTGTATGTTTGTGCCAGTCAGTATTTAGAATGAACATAGGCTGTTACACAAGGTCATTTCTAAATAACTCTGCAAATCTCGTATCACCTGACAAGACACTCCCTGTACCAAGCAGTGGCTTCCAAAATGTTGCGATTGTGTTAAGTACTAGTCACGATGTAAAAAGTCCTTGTTGATGTTAGTGATATCCTTTAAACAGTGATGTTTTGACTTGTATTCCAGAAGTGCCCATTTTGAATTTTGGAAGGGACATTAGCTATATTGACAGGTGTGTGTGGCTTTCCTCATTCCCCCCCTACTGACGCATTACCTTGAGTAAAGCCATTTTCACATCCCTTTCTTCCACATGCAGGCACAGTGCTTTAAATAAGGCTATTTTTGTATCCCTTTCTTCCACATGCAGGCACAGTACTTCAAATAAAACCATTTTCACATCCCTTTACTTCACACACTTTCCAGTTTGTTAATGCACTAATTATCCTGTTATTTATACCGTGTTTCAGGTTCTTGTGATGGTAACTGTGAAGCTTCTGCAATCTGACACCCTGTAATCCTGTAGAAATTTGCCATCCTCTCAGAGTAGCCTACTGCTCCAGTCATCTGCAACTGTGTTGTTGAGGTCTCCATTCCGATGGGATATGATGCCACATCACAGGGTGATTGGTACCTGACAATGCAAGACAATGTAGTGATTTCATCTTTAATGGTCAGTACATCCAAGAAGAATCTTGGACCACTGCACTGTCTTGAAATGTCAGACAGCAGTCACCCAATGGTTCAACACTGCATCCCAAAGTTATGGGGACCTCAACCTGCTGCCTGCTTTTTCAGGGTGCAGGATGGAGTCATTTGGTTCCTCTGACATGTTGGTAGATATGTGCCAGACTGCACAGCGACACAACCCACAACACTGATCATCAGCTCCCTTGAAACAGTGTAGTCTATATTACTGAGAGCATCATTCCATAACAAACACTAACAGATGTGTCTGTGATAGAATCTGAAGGTTTAAACACCAATAATGCCAAAGCTGTCCATGTGATATGATGCTGTTCCAATTCCTTCTAATTCTCATCTTCATGATCTCTTATTCTTTAGTATGCAAAGGTTTAGCCCTCATGGTATCAGAGCCACCACTGGTCATTGTTTTAGCCAGTTTCCTGCTTTCCTTATGACCTGTTTTGCATCACATCTGTCTTAAAGTAATTCTCCATTCTCCTATTTTCCATGAGGTCTCCATGTCGGTATTCCTTAAAATGAAATGCTGTGTATGGCTCTACACTGGGTCCTTGGAATGGCCTTATGCTGACTTGCTCTAAACACTGTGTTTTCCCAACAGTAATGCACAGTTTCTCCCACCAAATAACTGATTGCGTATTATATTTGTTCACATTTCATTTAGTTATATATTTTACTGTAAGATGTTAACGAAAATATCTTTATTTATTGACGCTATTTACCGTTGTGTTGTGAAAACTGAAATTTGTCACAATGTTCAATATATATTGGTAGCTTTTTTGTGCTGTGTGGAATTTATTCATGGGCAAAAATATTTATTTTTGATGTGAGGTATTCACAGCAATGACAATTCTTATTGCTGTCTCCTGGTTTACGACACTGTACCAAAGTACCAGATGACAGTGTTATAAGCAAGAGGTCATAATGTGTAAAAAGTCTTTGCCATTTGTCTTAATATTTCTGAATTTGTGTGCAAATTACAATAGAGGACATATATTTTAATATATTTGATACATTACGTAAGTTGTTCATTTAAATGAACTGTAAATTATTCAGGCAAAGTGTTGTGGAATCAGGATGTATAAACTACAGTATGCATGTAAAGAGTTGACATAACATAGTCCCAGTATCAAACAGCACCGGTATTCATTATGGCAGTGATATAAAATTACAGGTGGAATTATTTTGAAGGCATGCTTTGCATCATTTGTTCAGGTTTGTGAATGTATGAATTATTCATAAATTTTAGGTTATAACTTACTTAATTGTATTATAAAGCGCTGGGAAACTGGGACACTGTAAACTTTACGTCTTTTGAACTGTGCATTTTGATATACCTATGTAATAAGAAGCAACAAAATGCATGCTTTATACACTGATGTTTTAATTTTATTATAGTGTCTTCGACATGTTTTGGCCCTCCAAGTGTTCATCCTCAGGCAGACTTGTACATGCAGTTTTATGGTATTTTTTTCATGTCCATATAAACGGTCTGGTCGATGGCAGGATGTGCTTCGTACTATCAAGCTTCTTATTCTTGTACAGGAATGTCAGTACTGTATGCACTGTGCATGATGTCAAATGCATCCTGTTTCACGTAGTTGAGTAGATAGGTTGTACTGTACAGGAACTTGTCTCATTGTTACTTTATACATCATGTCAAGAAACAGAAATGTTTGTCAAATGTTGCTCTCCATTCCTGGAATCTTGTAGCACAAGTTATAGATGAATGAAATTTTTGAGTATGGAGCATAGGTGTAATGACACTGAGGGGAAAAACTGAATTACTAAGAGAAACACCTGTTCCAGTGCCACCACATATCGCACATGGTCTGGCCTGAGTTGGACCCAGTTCTGCATAGTGGGATGCTGGTGTCTAACCTTCTTATCCATGTTACAGCATACCATATCAAAAACTGTTTCCTGCAAAATTAATTGATCCTTCTGTCACCACTCTTCCATTTGATGCAGAGCGTTTCTTGCTGTTTGTAGACTACATTATTTGTTGTATCTTTGCAGTAATTGAGACTTGCTTTAGTTACCACTGAATTGTTAATAAGGGGCATAGGGTAATTAGGGGAGGGTGTCATGCTTTCTTTTTTTGTTTCTCCCATCATCTGTCATGCCACAGATATTACAAGCTATCATAGACTAGCATACAGCTTCACTTGAGATATTCATCTGTGAGTTTTAAATCCTTATGAGATCTGTACATTTAGTGACCCTTTTCCATACTGTCCTATGTTTATCAAACGTTTGAAAGTATCTGTATCACTTCTTGTGTCCTGATTCCATGAACACTTTTCTTGAAAAATTTATAGTTCTTGTAAGAGCAGAACTAAGACATTATATCATATTGGCAACAATGTAATGTATAGTTTTTTTGTAACTTGCACCCAATTCTGAAATATTACAAGGAATGGCAAATCTTTTTATGTTTAAAATGACTACTCCAGACCTTAACTGGGTGTTTATTTTTTGTTGTCTTTCAGATTTTTTTTATGATGAACTATTTTTGAGAAAAACAGTGCAGTTTGATTTCAGCTAAATAGGGATAATATTGAACTGATATGTATCAAATTTAAATTTGGCAAACAGTTTTTGTGTAAAGATCACCCTTTTCTAGAATGTGTATGTGTATTTGGTAGACAAGGAACCTGTCTGTGACACTGGACATTGTCATATCCCAGAAGACATTGATGTTTATAGTCAATGCTGTGAAGATTTCCTATTTTGTGCCTTTTAATGTAGAACCCCAGAATGAAGTTTTTGGATGCACTCTGCGGATGAACTTACCTCTGTTACATGTCCATTTAACCTTTATCAGTCATACAGATTTCCATTGCCCTGTTAAGAGTAATTCTTTATGTAGGAAAGGGAAAATTCTGTCTGTGCAGGTGCAAGCAGGGGTGTTTAAAAATGGATGTAAACCCAGCCATCAGCAGCAGCATTGGGATTTAAAGGCAGAATGATAAAGGTTAATGTGTTTTATGCAAAGAACATAAACCTGCACTGATTTTGTACATGTTCATGATATGGTGGATACTTAGCCATATGTTGAATCAGATTTTGTGACCCATTACTGCCTGTAATATTTGTAACTTCCTTTTTGAATTCTTAATGTTGTAACACAAATGTCATGGCATTTGTCTGTCTGCCCACTGAAGTGTATAAGTTGTAGCATTGTATTTTCATGTGAATGACCTTACTTTTCCTGAGTTGGTAGCTCTGAGTGACATGTACACCAATAGATATTCCCCTGATTCAATTTAGCATTTCAACTACAAGTTTCCTATGAAAGATGCATCATGTTATTTAGCAATGTATGTTACCATTCCGCACAGCAATTCCAAGTTCCATTTTTCAGTTATAAACTCCTACCAGAATTTGATTTGATGGGACATTATGATATTAATTTATGTTTATTCCTGATAGCAGTGCCTACAACAACTGAAGTAATATGCCCTCCCCTTCTCCCTTTGCTACCAGGACCTTTCTATGAACAAGCCCATATTGAACACAGTATTATTCATAGCCACATTCATGGAACTCATTATGATGTGACTAGAATGAACTGTAATTGCTTCATTATTTTAAATGCTGACAGTAATGTCATCTTTGCAGTTTTGGGTTGGTGTGATTTGCCATTTGACAGCCAATTTTGTTTATAGTCCCAGTAGTTTGACAAGCAAGAATGAACTGCTTCGAGGTGGACTGAGCACTCTGAAGTCAGCAGGAAATTTGGTTGCCAAGAAATTTGATGAATTCAAGGAGGCCATATCTGCAAACAGTACTCCTGTCAAACCAAGCCTTGGGTAGGTGCTTCATTGCATTTGCTTTGTTGCTAGAACTGTTTTATAGTTACGTCTGCAGCAGGAGGCGATGTACTGCAGAAGTAAGAATGTGTCAGACTGTACAGTGTGCTGAACTGGAGAATTTGATATAAGGAACTGTAAATGACGTAGCAATATTGACAGTCAAGTATTTATTGTGAAAATCTCAAGTATTTTATGTATTTAACAAGATGGGCTCAAGAATATGTACCTGTATGTAAAATTATTATTTCATTATCATCATCATCATAATATATCTTACAGGGTTTTAGGCCTCGTGACCTGTTCTGGTCCGATTAACAGTCGGAGAAGTCTTTTGAGGGGTCGTCCTTGGCTTCATTTCCCACATGACTGATATATCATAATGAAGTGTAGTGTCTGTCTCTGTTCATTCACTGAACATTGTGTATCCATTTGTGTCTGTAATTTTGAATTTTCTTTGCAGCTGGGTTAATTTTGAGTTATGGTAAAATATCTTCATTGGTTTTATAATCTTGCCATGTGTGCTTTGCCATTCTTCTCATAATTTTCATTTCCGCTGACATTTTATACACATGGGTATATAAGTCACAGCATGAAAATAGTTAATAAATCCTTTGAAAATGTGGGAAGGTTAAAACATTTGGGAATGATACTGACAGATCAAAATTACATGCATGAAGAAGTGAAAATCAGAATGCAGTATGGGATTGCTGACAGCCCCTTAGTCTAGAATCATTTGTCATGCTGTTTGCTGTCCAAAAATGTAAAGATTAAAATATTCAGAACTGTAATTTTGCCTGTTGTTTTGTGTGGTTCTTGTACATTGAGGATGACACACACAAGATGAGGGTGTTCAAAAATAGGGTGCTGAGGAAGATATTTATGCTTCATAGGAAGGATGTAACAGGAGACTGGAGGGGATTGCATAATAAGGAGTTTCATGATTTGTACTCCTCAACAAACACCATTTGGGTGATCAGAGCAAGGAGTACGAGATGGGTGGGGCATGTGGTATATGTGAGGGAGACGAGAAATGCGTGTGGGGTTTTGTTCAGAAAACCTGAAGGAAAGAGACCACTTGGAAGACCTTGGTGTAGATAAGAGGATAATAAAGTGGATCTTAAGGTAATAGTATGGGAGGGCATGGTGTGGTTTTATCTGGCTCAGGGTGGAGACGATTGGCAGGCTGTTGTGAACATGGGAATGAAACTGTGAGTTGCATAATGTGGAGGGAATTTTTTTGACTTGCTGAGAAACTGTTAGCTCCTCAACAGGGACTCTGCTCTATAGAGTTAGTTAGTTCATTAGTTAATGTGTAAATTAAAGAGGTAGGATGCTTTATTAAATATTGTTTGGAGTAATAGTTGTGGTAGTCATTGTTAGTACTAAATATGCAATTTAGAAAGTGAATGTGTAATGTAACAGTTTGAGTTTTGTTACCTCAGTAACCATAACTGTTATGGAGAAATGTGTATTAGGCATAAATTCTGTCTGCAACTTTGTTTGAAATGTTTTCACTGTGGTAAGTATTAACCAAGTTATTCTGAAGGTATGCACAGAAATGCATGTAGGTCTTCATGTGAAGTGCCCCCCCCCCTTTTAAAGCATTGTTCTTAAAACTGCAGTACTGATAAATTTTGGCAGAACTTGCTAGTATCGAATTTGATGACAATCTGTTCAGCAGTTCTCAGGTTGTTGCAAGTGTATGGGATGGACAGACAGGTGGTTTCTGCACAGGGCTGCAGATGTGTCTACGTTGGAGAGCTCAGATAGATCTTGAGTTATAATAAAAGTTGCATATTCACATAGTATTTTATAATTGGGGTATTCATTAGTAGTGTGATAGTTGTCACTTTGTTAAATGTTGTCTGTCTCATGTGGAGTTAAATATGACTCTGTGTGTCCTGTGTCACTTGACAGAATTGTGAGAGGTTATATAGAACACACATTTATTGAACAAGATCTCACTTTTGGCCTGTTGTCGGATGTTTAGACGGGGGGTACATTAAACCTGGGTGCCAGGTCACCATTGCAACTAAATTTTGTATGGTGGTGCCTAATATTTGTGGGTGCTCATTGTGGATCTTGCTTTGTGTCACCCTTCTAGCACCTACAGTTTTGAGGTGGCTCTTAGATGTTTGGAAATTCTGTGCACCCCTGGTTTAGACACTTTTTACATGTTTGTGGGATGATAGCTTTATTGGTTCCGGTGACAGGTAAAAGTAACATCGTCCCTGTCCACACCACAAAGCCATATAGAGGGAGTAGATATATAGCTCTATGTATTCTAACCCTCAGCACTAGATGGAGGTGGTTGGTGAATTTCACACCCCAACCACTTTATCCCCAGGGAAGAACCCAGGTGCCCATTGAATAGGAGGCCGGGTAGGTTCCGGCGCCTTTGTGGACTTTTGGTGAAGAGAAAATCTCTTGTGGCTGACATGATTAGACCCCATGTTTTCCAGCTCATGACTCCTAATATCCCGGGTCTACTTAGCGGTACCAGTAGAGTCTGTTTGTTTGGAAATGAAACAAGCTTGTCTGTGCAAGCAGCTAGTGAAATAATGAAAGATATTTACTGACATATCAATTTATTGTCACTTTGCATTTGAATGTATTGCATTTTTTGACTAGGCATGGTCGGGTAAGTGGTGAAGCAGAGAGTCTATGTTATGAGGAAGACACAGTAGATGGAAGCAGTGGACTCGAACGACGTGTGTCAAGTGAATTCCCACCACTGACAGTACACCAACATCTTGATTACTTCAGCAGCAACATTCTGGAACTGTTTGGAGATGGTAGCCGCAAAGGAAGCTCCTCCAACTTGCAGCCTCTTGATGAATCTGGTAACCTTGCATGATTATTTCTGTAAGCATAAGCCCAGGTCAAATGTGCCAAGTCTTTGTGGCACCCAAAATGTCATTTCAGCTCTCATTTTTTAATTGTTTAAAGTTTTCCCATTCTTGTATGTGCAGAGTTATAAACTTGGCTCCTTTTTTTCTGATTCTGTCATTTAGTTTGCAGCTTCAACCAGCCGTAACCCAATACACTAGTCTGTTCTAACTGCTCATTTGCTTGGTGGAAATAAAGGGGTGGTTTTGCATGACTGACATAACCAAATACTTGACATCTATATCAGTGTACACTAGAACCTCCATCTTGAATTTTATTTTATACACCTTGCAATAGATACGTACACATGATGAAGAAATATCTGTATTTCCCATCCAGAACTCAGTGTATACGGAACAATTCACAAACCCAGGCTTCACATCATGTGCAATAACTTGTGACTCAACATACACATATATTTTAGTGACATAACATAACCCAATTTAATGGAAAAGCTTTTAAATGTGTAATATATGTTAATTTCATTTCAGCTTCGAACATTGTATGTAACACTTTTATAGAAAACTTTAATACATCGTAGACTACAAAAACTGTTTCATCTTGTACCATTTTTATATATTTTAACCCTTTGATGCCTAACGACAACTATAGTGGTCGCAACACACCTCTAACCTCTAAACGTTGTATTTTATATATTTATTCAACAAATATAGGTACTGAATATTTTAAACATGGTATATACTCTCTGTTTTTCCTCTTCAAAATGCAGTTTGTTTCATAAATCTAATGTATTTGGTTCCTGTATTATTCACATTTTATATACAGAGTGTGCTAAAATTAAAAAAGGTATTCCGTCTCCAAAAGGTTAAGTAAGTTGTATAGGATCCCATATTACATAAACATTATTTGCACTGCATGTTACCTTATTCTAAGTTCTGTAAAGATGGCCTGATGATCGTAAAGTGACCAAACCATGTATTCATCGAGGTAAAAATAAAATAAAATAATATACTGTTACGTTGACTGAAACCAGGAACGTACATGTTGCACACCAACAAATGTAATATGTTTTGGAGGAACTGACTGCTGAGTGATGTTCTGTGAAAACAGTGTGTACAGTATGGCCACCTACTGCAAGTAACATATGTATGTATTTCCAAGCATGTGTATGTCTAGTTACAAACCATTGCATCTGTCTGCATTAACAGCAAGAAGATCTGAATACTGCATAATATTCAGTGTCTTACTCTGTCCAGCTGAGACTTTCAAGAGGCCCCTCCCCTCATTTTTATGTATCATTTTACTGGTGTTTGGAGGCAGCACATTCCTCAGAAACATTGGCAACACAGCCCACTTACACATGTCACCCAAAACAGGGTCAGCATCACCAAATACCACAGTAGTACTCTAAAACAGACCAAAACTGCTGACCCCCACATGATCTACAATTTTTGTTATTAGACAGCTCTCCCAACCCACCATTTGTAATCCGCGGCCACAAAGGCAGTACAGTCTCTAACTCTGTTTGGTCCAGGAACTTCAAACTGTGCAATTAAACTCCTGTGTATATGTGGGATTGTTTCTGTCACATGATTCATAGCTTAGTCAAGTGAACATGTACAGCAAAATTGCTTTAATCTGTCATCTGCCAATCCAGAGTTCGTGATAATCTGGTGCTTGAGGAGAGTAATATCAAGGCCAGAAGTTTTCCAACTGGTATTTTTGGTTTACCTATTGATTCTGTGACTTAATCTCCAGTTATCTGCATAGTATGTTACTGGCACATACGTTCTCCCCAAGCAGGATACTTTAAGTTTTCATTAGTTGGTATTGTCCCACACCCTGGTGACACTGCAAGCAACTAGCAGGTCACGCCAGTTGTTTGGCGCAGTCTTTCGCATTACTGCAAATTGTTTTCATCGTGTTATCTGTGGCATGTGTTACTACTTTTTTCAGGCTATTATAGTGGCCTCAAATGATCCAAAGATGAGTAAACAAGGTACATCTGGCAAGAGGAAACACATAACTTTAATGTTTTCTCATAAAGAAGGCTTGAAAGTGGCGAAAGCCATGGAGAATTTTTCAACTGTGTGTGATAAAAAGAAACAGGAGGATCAATTTTAATCGTATATGGCATCAAGTGAAAGTGTGAATGGCCTTTCAATATGACAGACATTAATAGAGCCTAAATTAGTGTAGTTGTACAGGGTGTTGTGTTGAGTGTTTTACAGCAATGCATTCCACCGGAAAACCTCTGAATGGGCCCATGGTAATTCAAAAAAGCTAAGTCTTTTTGGTGCAAATTCTCTGAGGGCAGTAACGCAAAGTTACATGTAATAACTTAGGTCAGTACAGGTACTGTCTGCTAGTTTGGAATATTTGATAGTCCAGCAACTGTCCGGTGCCATTTTGGCAGGATTAATGAAATTTTACTGTATTAATGCATCAGTCCAGGGCATTTTGGTGGAAGGCAGTAAACAAAGTGGCAGTGGGTTAAGACAGGGTCATGGCAAAGAAGGGAGTGGATAGAATGTTTCCTATTTAGTTTTGACTGTTTGTACAGATGGGGAGTTAAGTATCTGTAACTTGTCAGCTGAAACTACACAAGATAACGTTTCAGAAGCCAGCTGGCCTCATAACTTTTGCCATGGGAACCACAAATCTGACAGACATGTGTCATTTATGGTGACTGAGCTTCAAGTTCAAATCAGATAGAAGGAAATATTTCATACTGATAACTTACGTTGTGCTTTCTGTTATGAAGCGTACACATTATTTGTATGTACTAGGGAAGCCAAGGCCAAACTGAAAGGGCCATAGCCCTATAGGAAGAAGAAGAAGAAGAAGAAGAAGAAGAAGAAGAATTGGTGGGAAGAGTGAATTTTGATAAATATAAATCAAGGGTAACAAAACATAAATTAAATTTAAGAAAATGGAGAACATTTGAAGGGAAGGGTGATGATAGGCAGCCAACGTTTGGTTTAACCTTTACCCTACTGGGTTGGGTATTTAATTTTCAGCACATGGTTTATTTAAAACAGTGTTTGGAACACAAAAAGATAAAAGTATGCAATAAATGGCATTCTGTGGAAAATGAAACAGATTGTTCTGCTTATTTAAAAAATGCAGTAGATTTCCTTGTTGTCTAAATATGTAAAGTGAAATGTAGGGGTGTTTTCCTACATGTGTTTGCATGCACGTACACAGGTCTTTAAAAGGTTACCTGATGGCATATGAGGCAGCTGAATTAATTGCAAGGGTACAGCGTGATGGCTGTGCCTAAATCAGATTCATCTAACTATTTGACCTTGCATTACATATGCTGTTCAGAATATGTTTAGTACATCAGGGATCTGTCCCTCTGTTGAAAACTATAAATTAGTCTCAAATATCATTTTGTTCTGTAATATTGCTGTAATTCTATGCACAAGTCCTGCAGTATGGTGCCAGTCCCAGCTGTAAATTAGTCACAAGTATAATTTTGTTCCATAATATTGTTGCAGTTTTGTGTACTGGTTCTTTAAGGTGGTGCCAACCCCAGCTGTGCATTAATTTTGCATATAATTTTGGTCCGTAATATTGCTGTAGTCCCCCCCCCCCCCGTTTTTTTTTTTTGGTGCCTTTTCCAGGTTTAAATTTTTTTGGGTTTTAATTTTTTTTTAAGTAATATTTTTTAATTTTTTGTATAGGGCCCACAGTGTGG
>Ga0123355_10004907_pt1 | contig 19464 bp, 20 predicted proteins | sample TergutEmb28metaG_3_FD_89872 | JGI IMG/M metagenome (GOLD analysis project Ga0123355, IMG submission 89872) | Embiratermes neotenicus P1 segment gut microbial communities from Petit-Saut dam, French Guiana - Emb289 P1 | ecosystem: Host-associated > Arthropoda: Insects > Digestive system > Gut ... | reverse complement strand
GATATTTCATCATCTTTGTTATATATTAATCTTAAATAAGCAATTAAGTCTTTAATTTCCTTACGGTCAATAAAGAAATAGCTTCCGACAACTTTACAAGGGATTCCTTTACCTAAGAATACTTCTTCTACAATTCTTGATTGAGCATTAGTTCGATATAAAACAGCTATTTCTCGATAATTAAAACCATTATTAATTAAATTATTTATCTCATCAATGATTAATGTGATTTCGTGTTTTTCATCATAACTTCTTAAGTATTTAATTTTAACGCCTTCGCCTTTTTCAGAGTATAGGTTTAAATCTTTTCGCTCTAAATTATTTTTTATAACTTCATTTGCTGCTTCTAGAATTGTATTAGTACTTCGATAATTATGTTCCAATTTAATTACTTTACAGTCTTTAAAGTCTTTTTCAAAATTAATAATATTTCGAAAATCAGCTTGTCTAAAAGCATAGATACTTTGATTCATATCACCAACGACAAAAATATTTTTGTGTTTAGCTGACAGCATCACTGATAATTTATATTGAACAGGATTGGTATCTTGATACTCATCAATTAAAATATATTGATATCTATTTTGATATTTTTCGAGAGTTTCCGGATATTCTTTAAATAACTTTACTGGCATCAATAACAAATCATCAAAATCAACACTTGATGAAGTTATTAATTTATGATTGTATTGGTGATAAATTTCAACAACGATTCGGTCAATATGAGTATTAAATAGTTTTTCTAATTCCACATCAGTTAACATTTGGTTTTTAATAAAACTAATTTTGTTACGAATATAATATGGACTTACTTGTTTTGGATCAATATTTTTTTCTTTAAGAATCTTTTTGATTACCGATAAAGCATCATCTGAATCAATAATAGTGAAGTTATTATTTAAATTGAGTAACTCATTATTTTCTCTAATGATACGTAATCCTAATGAGTGAAAAGTTCCAATAAAAGATGAAACTTCACCAATTAAATTATAAACTCGCTCGCGCATCTCTTTTGCGGCTTTATTAGTAAAAGTAATTGCTAAAATATTGTAATCGCGCACACCATTTTGAATAAGATTTACAACTCTTGAAGTTAAGACTTTTGTCTTACCAGATCCAGCACCAGCCATAACTAATAAAGGGCCATCCATATGGGTCACTGCTTCTTTTTGTTCCTCGTTTAACGTACTTAATATATCCATATTTATGCCTTCTTTCATTAATATAATTATATCAAAAAACAGCATCTAATAAAAGGCTGTTTCGAATATTTGTTTGTAGATTTTTCAATCTATTAATAGTACGCTAATTAATTTATATGTTCCGTCAACTAATTTAAAAGTATGTCGATAAGTAAATAATGTTGCTGTATCAGAATCTTGCGTAAATGAATTACCATCATCTATATCAATTTTTATGGCTTCAGCAAATGTTCTTGCATTATTATTGGCAAAATAATACGTAACTATATCAAATCCCCATTCAAAGTTATCGCCTTCTACTTCTTTCTCAAAACCAAATCCGATTTTTTCATCAATATATAGATAGTTGCCATTCATTTTAGCGTTGATTATTTCACCTCGAAAAAAACGTCCATCCCCTGGGCCACAGCCAAATGCTCCTGAAAAAACAACTATATCATCATTAGTAATGTTGCTAATTCTAAAAGAGTTTATAACAAAATGATCATCAGAAGTAGAATTTTCAATTCTTATAAGGTTTTCTTTGATAGTTTCAGATTTAATAGGTCTTGAATTTAAAAACATTCTATCTAAAGCAAAATTCAAATCAGCTATTCTCACTGTTACTCCATCTTCTCTAATTTCATCTGGTCCTGGAATATTTTGTCTTATAAGAGCAAGCAAAATTAAACTATAGTCAGAAATATCTTCAGGTATAAAATTTCCAGAATAAATATCTGATAAAAAGCTTTCATCTAAATCACAAAAATTATGGATAATCCTAAAACTATTCAGTGTATTTATAACCAAAGGATTATCTGCACTTAGTTGTGTACTACCACCATTAGTTTGGTTTTCTTCTACATTTGTAAAGTTATTATAAGCCAAATAACCACCAATAATAGTCACTAAAACAATAATCATCATGATAATTACTTTTAAAATTTTTATCTTCTTTTCTTGTTCCATCTATTTCACCTTCTTCTTATTCTTTACTAATAATATTTTTGGCTGTTAGTTTTGCTAATAATTTATCATAATTATAAGCTGTTTCAAAATAAGTTGTTTCGCTAATATTATTTTTATTAATATATATATTTAAATATTTAGCATTACTTGGAGTTATTACTTTATAATATTTTAATCGGTTAACAATATGTTTATATGCTGCTCGATAGTTATTACTAAAGATTTCAATTTCTTTAAAATCGACTCTAATTCTTTTTGCATCAAATTCTTCAATAATTGATTGCCTTGGAATTAATAATGATAAAGCAAATTCATTGACTAATTCAGCTTTCTTTAAATCGTTTACAATTAATAATTCACCTAAATATTTGGCAATGGCAATTCGTTGTTCATAACCATTATCTGCTTCTGGAACAACAATAACTGGAACACCATTAATTATTTCATAGAACCCAATAAAATCTTTAGTTAATGAATCTTTTGGTAATGTTAAAATCATCATTCCTGAAGTTTCTAATAAATATACTAGGTTTGATATTGGTGTATTTAGGGGAATAGTAAAATAAATACGTAATTTGGTAGCTAAAGTTTCAGCTTCAAGTAAAGTGCCAATTGGATGCACACCAAACTTATTATGTAATGTAATATCCGATAGTTTTAAAACATTAAAGTATTCAGATATTCTTTCTTTAAGGATTTCTTTTATTTTTTCTTTTCTAATCTGAGAAGTTTTATTTTGACATTTTAAATTAGTAAATTTAACACTTATTTTTTCTTCGATATCTAAAATCTCTTCGACAGTTACATTATATACATGAGCAAATTCTTCTAACTTTTTCAAAGATGCTACAATAATATTGCGCTCATACTTTAAGATAGCGGGAGCTGACATATTTAATAATTTACCAGCTGCAGCCATTGATAAACTAGCACGCATACGATAGAGTTTTAAATTATCTCCTACGGTTTTTCTCATATTTCACCTGTTAATATCTTTCTAGTTATATTCTAATATATTAACCGTTTTTTGTAAAGAAAAAGTTCTATTTCTAGAACTTTGGCTCACTCATAATTTTAATAATTAAATCCATATCATCATCTTTCGCCATTTTATTTCTTTTAATAGTTCCGCACTTTTCACAAAGATAAACAATTTTATATTCGTTCTTTGGACCCGGGTCAATTGCAATAGGTCTTAATATTCCGAAACAATTGTTTGCTCTATCACCAGGATTGTTATCAACGTGCTTTGAAGATAAACACTTTGGACAATGATTTCTAGCTGTATAGCCTAGAGCTTTTACTAAATGACCACAAACAATACACTCAAAGTCTTCATCAATCATGATAAATTTTGCTTTATCCATACTAACTACGTAACTCGGCTCCTAGTTTCTTATTTAATGCTTTAATAATTGCATTAGCTGTATTATCAATTTCATCAGAAGTTAGAGTCTTCTCGTTCGATCCAATTGTCAATTTTAAACTAACCGATTTTTTACCTTCAGGAACTTGCTTCCCAGAATACTCTCCGATATAAGTAATATTTTGAATTAATTTATCTTGTTTTTCATTAATTACTTGAAGCATATCATCCCATTTAACCGATGTATCAACTACTAATGATAAATCATAATTAATTACTGGGTACTCAGGTAGAGCTTTAAATTCGTTGGTTCTTGAAGGATATAGTTTAAGATCTTCAATATCTAATTCAAATAGCATCACAAAGCTATTCTTGATTCCACATGCCAAAGCAGATTTTTTTGATAATAACCCTAGATGCCCAATTATCTTGTTGTTATGTTTAATATTTAACCATACTGTTGCATCTGCCCAAGAAGGTTTTTCTTTTTGTTCAAAAGTTAACGCTTCCATGTGAACATAAAGTGATAAGTTTTCAACAATTCCTTTGGTTTTTCTAAATAATAAATCAATTTCTTTTGCTTCACCAACTAATGCTCCAGCAATTGTTTTGTGTTGTAAAGGTAAGCTTTCTTCTTTATTATAGTTACTGATAAATTTATTATTAAAAAATACGTTTGCTGATTCAAAGATTGCAAATTCATTTTTATATCTTAAATTTCCTGCTACTGCTTTGCATAAATTTGGTAATAATGAACTGCGTATATATTTTTCTTCTGGTGTTGGAGGGGCACTTAATGATAACATTCCATCTATATTTCCATGAATAGCTTCTAAATAATCATTATGAACCCATGGATAAGTAAAGACTTCTTGCATACCACATCTAATTGCTAAATATTCTCTAATTTTTCGATCAATATCAACTTCTAACTGATTAATCGACTCTTCAAAAGAAGTATAAATTTCTTTTTGTTCAAAATTATCATAACCATGAATTCTAGCCACTTCTTCCAAAATATCTTCTGGTAATGAAACATCTCCAGTTGCTCGCCATGAAGGAACTAGTATTTTCATTACTTCATTATTAAGTGTTATTATGAAACCAAGTTTTTCTAAATTTGAAATAATCTTTTCGTTAGGGATCTTTTTACCTAATCTTCTTTCTAACCACTCAAGAGAAACTTCAATAGTTACTTTCTCTAGAGGTTTCGGATAATTATCTGTTGCTGATATTACCTTCATTTCCGGATATTGTTGGGATAATAAATTCATTGATAAAGCCATTGCTAAATCACATCTTTCGGGATCGATACCCTTTTCATATCTGGTTGCAGCTTCAGTTCTTGCTTCGTAACGCATCATTGTTTGTCTAATTGATAACGGGTTAAAATTAGCAACTTCGAGTATAAGTGCCGTAGTTTCTGGTAATATAGAGTCTTTTTCACCACCCATAACTCCAGCTAAGGCAATTGCTCCTTTATGATCAGCAATTACTAAGTCACTAGTTCCTAAACTTAATTCACGATTGTCTAATAACGTTAAGCTTTCACTTTCCGTTGCGTTGCGCACTATAATACCATCTTTAATACTATCTGCATCAAATGCATGAGTTGGTTGTCCGGTAACTAACATTACATAATTAGTGATATCTACAATTGCATTAATCGGTCTCATTCCCACAGACCAAAGCTTTTTTTGAATATCAAACGAAGAAGGCTCTACTTTAACACCTTCAATTTTCACACCAATATATCTTGGGCATAAATCTGCATTTTGGATTTCAATTTCTAGTTCTTTAGTTTTTACTAACTCATACGGTTCTATTTCTTTCATAGGTAAATCATAGATTGCAGATATTTCTCTAGCAATGCCAAAATGCCCCCATAAATCTGGACGGTTAGTAAGTGATTTATTATCAATTTCTAAAATTACATCATCAAGCTCTAGAGCTTCTGCTAACATTGTTCCAGCTGGAGCATCAATTAAAGACAGGTCTACTATTTCACCATCTTCTTGTTCAGGAAATAAATCTCCTAAGCCAATTTCTGATGAAGCGCATATCATTCCGTAACTTTCAACACCACGTACTTTAGCAATACCAATTGGTGCTAATTCTCCTTCACCGTGCCAGCGTACCATTGCTCCTGGTAATGAAACAGCAACTTTCATTCCGACTTCTAAATTTATTCCACCACAGACAATCGTTTTAATTTCATTACCAATATCAACCTTACAGACTCTTAATTTATCCGCATCAGGATGTGGTAAAACTTCTTTAATTTCCCCAACTACCATTTTGTCAAAGTTATCACTTAGATTTGTCCAGCCTTCTACTTCAACTGTTGACATTGTTAAATCATGAACTAATTTTGATAATTCAATAGTTTTTGGTATTTCAACATATTCTTTTATCCATTTTAATGATAATTTCATCTTTTATCCTCCTACTTAAACTGATTTAAGAATCTTAAATCTGCACTGTGAAATAGTCTTACATCATTAACTCCATAACGCATCATTACTAAACGATCTAAACCAATATTTACATAAAAACCTGTATATTCTTCTGGATTTAAGCCCGCTGCTTTCAAAACATTTGGATGAGGTGTTCCACCTGGCATTATTTCAATCCATCCAACATGCTTACAAACGCTACATCCTTTTCCATTACAAACTAAGCATTCCATATCAATTTCAAAACCTGGTTCAACAAAAGGAAAGAAACCAGAACGCATTCTAACATTTACATCACGTCCAAATACCTTTGATAAAATGCTTTGAATCATTACTTTTCCTGAAGCAAAATTAAAATCTTTATCAACAATTAAAGCTTCATATTGAAAGAATGCACGCTCATGTCTTGCATCAGTGTTCTCATTACGATAAACTCGACCAGGATAGACAAATCTAAATGGTGGTTTGTTTTTTTGCATATAACGAACACTTGCGCCTGTTAAATGAGGCCTTAAGCAAAGTCTTTCTCCGCCTTCTCCTTTGTCATAACCTTCTAACCAATAAGTATCCATACTCTCTCTAGCTGGATGATCTGGTGGAAAATTCAAGTAATCAAAAGCATAAAGTTCACTTGTGATGTCTTTTTCTTCAAAAGTTTCAAATCCCATTGAACGGAAAGTATCGTTTAGGTCATAACACATTTGAGTAATTGGATGTAATGCTCCTGCTATTGGTTCAATACCAGGTGTTGTTATATCAAAGTCTAGTGATATCTCAGATGCCTTTAAATTAAGTTCTTCTTCATGAGATAGGGTAAGTGCTGTTAGTTCTTTTTTCACTTCGTTAGCAGCTCTACCGATTTCTGACCTTTCAGACCCTTCTAGATTTGGAATTTCTTTTAATATTTCTGATAACGATCCTTGCTTACCAAGAATCGATGCTTTAATATCGTGTAATTCTGCGACAGTTTTAGCATTAGCTATTTTCTCTTTTCCTTCAATAAGTATTTCATTTAATTTCTCTTTCATACTATCTCCTCCAAATATTTGCCAATAAAAAAGCTCATGACTTAAGGACGGATATCATCCGTGGTACCACCTTAATTCATGAACTTATCATGCACTTAGTTAGTTTTATAGCCCTTCAGCTTTTATGCTCCAATACCTGAAATTCATTTTATTTCCTACTTAGGAATACTTCCACCAATCGTATTCTTCTCTAATAAGTATCCATAAACTACTTAGGGTATTATCTTCGCATTTGAATACATTCTATCACTAGTTAGTAGGATAGTCAATTTATTTGTTTTGCTTTTTTTTGCATTTAGAAGCTAAATCCTTAAAAAATTCGATTATTTTACTCATTTTTATATCACCCTACTAAAGTATAGTAAAAAAAAAGATGTTTATTACATCTTTTTTAGAAAATCACTATCATAATGACAGTCATAATTACAAACATAATTAGTAAGAATTGCCAAATATATTTTAGCCACTCTTTGTATGAAATCTTTGAATAAAATAAACCAACTAACAATATTAATGATGTCGGTGCAAAGAAACTTACAAAACCATGTATCGCTTGGAATAAAACTGCTAATTGAGCAGATAAATCACTATAACTAACACTAAAATAGCTTCCAATTAATTGCATTACAAATTGGTATTTTATGGTAAAGATACTTGAAATCATCCCTGATAAGAATCCGAAGAATAAACTAAATCCTTCTGTTCTATTCATTAACCAATCAACAGTTGTTGGTATAACTTGAGAATACATTGTAATTACAATGATTGCATGAATCAACAATAATAATCCTGCTAATTTTGCTGTTTTCTTAAGTCCTTCTCCAATTGATGATAAGAATTCATCAGTCTTAACTTTGTAAGAACACTTAATAATTAACATTGTTACTAGCATGAATACTTGAATAGTTAGTAAAGACCATTCTCCAAATGCTGGAACATCACCAAGGATGTAAGCAAATATTGGAACATTGCTCATGATTCTTGGGATCGATAATTCAAAGCCAAGAACAGCTTCGTGCCAATTTTGGAACAGCTCAATTTCAAATGCCTCATACCAAGGAATGAAAGCTAGAATAGTAATTAAAACAAATAGACCGCCGATAACAACTAATGGCCATACTTTTGCTTTTTTAACGGGCTCATCATTTACAAATGGATCTTCTACTGCTTCTGCCTTTTTATTTGCTAAAGTCTTTTTAACGTGTAATATGTTATAAAGATTAAATACAACAAATGCTGAAACTAATATTGCAATTTTAATCCATAAATGTTCACTGTAATCTACTCGAAAAACATTAACGTTCATTCCAGCAAATTGCGAGCTATATAAGCTCCCTAATAAACCAATTAGCACTGAACCAAAAGTTACTGCAAATGCAGTCATCTTACTAAGCTTCATCTTAGAAACAATCGTAATTGCAAATGGTATAAATACTGCCAAAATAATATATTCAGTCGTTAATGCAGCAAAAATAGCAAACAGAAATGAAGTTAATACAACAAATACATATTCTCTGTTTTTAAAACTTTTTGCTATTCCTGTTGTTAATCTTTGATATGCGCCAACTTTAGATAATACTTGATAAAATGCTCCTAAAACAAATACAAAAGAAAAGAATACTGCAAAATATGCCATTCCTAATATAATGTATTCAAAGAAATCAGAAATACCTAATCTAGTAATTTCTTCAGCAATTATCATTTGGCCTTGATGAAAACTTCCTGCTGGTATTAACCAAGTTAAAAGGCCCGCAAAAATCACCATTACTGCGGCAATTTTAACAATGTTATGGTTTTCCCATGCCTTACTTACTTTTTCCCAAAACTTTTTCATTTTTAAAACCTCCTCTAAATATAATTATATCATAATTTAATAAAATCAATAGCCTTTTTAATAACTCAATTTCAATAAAAAAGAAGCAAAGCTTCTAATTTTTATTTTTCATGGTTGGGAATAAAATAACTTCTCTAATTGTTTCACTATCTGTTAACAACATAATTAAGCGATCTAAACCAATTCCTAAACCTCCAGCTGGCGGCATTCCGTATTCTAAAGCTTCTACAAAATCAATATCCATTTCGTTAGCTTCATCATTTCCACTTGCTCCTTCAGCCACTTGAGCTAAGAATCTTCCATATTGATCAATTGGATCATTTAATTCAGTAAAAGCATTTGCAAATTCTGAACCATTTATAAAAAGTTCAAATCTTTCAGTCCATCTTGGATCATTTTCATTTTTTGCTGCTAGCGGACTAATTTCAATTGGATGACCATAAACAAAGGTTGGTTCTTTAATAACAGGTTCCCCATACTTTTCATAAAAGCTATTTACAATATGCCCATAACCAAAATGTTCTTCTACTTCAATATGATGCTCTTTAGCTAATTTTTTAGCATCCTCAAAACTCATTTCATCAAAGAAGTTAATTCCTGTTTGTTCATTGATAATATCTACCATATGAATTCTTTTAAATCTTGGCTCTAAGTTAACTGGCTCGCCTTTCCAGGTGTAATCATATTTACCAATTACTTCTTTGGCAAGATGTCTAAAAATATCTTCAGTGATATCCATCATGCCTTCCATATCTGAATAGGCTTTGTAAAGTTCAATCGTTGTAAACTCTGGATTATGTTGTTTACTCATTCCTTCGTTTCTAAATAATCTGCCAATTTCATAAACGGCATCCATACCACCAACAAGTAATCTTTTTAGAGGTAATTCCGTAGCAATTCTTAAATACATATCAATATCTAAAGTGTTGTGATGAGTTATAAAAGGTCTTGCTGCTGCACCACCTAGAACAGTTCCAAGAACTGGAGTTTCTACTTCAATATAACCTAAATCATCAAGATATTTTTGTAATCCACGAATGATTTTAGGCCTTGTGAAAGCTACTCTTCTAGCGTTCTCATTCATTATTAAATCAACATAACGTCTTCTAAATCTTTCTTCAGTATCTGTTAAACCATGATATTTATCTGGTAGTGGTCTTAAAGCTTTCGTTAAATGAGTATATTTAGTCGCACGGATTGTCAGCTCTCCTGTATTAGTGCGGCTCACAGTTCCTTCAATACCAACAATATCACCAATATCTGCATCTTCAAATAATGAATAGCTTTCTTCACCTAGCTCGTCCATTCTAACATAGACTTGAATTTGCCCATATTTATCTAAGACATGCATGAATCCAGCTTTTCCACTTCCTCTTTTAGTCATAATTCGACCAGCTATAATAACTGAAACATTTTTCTCTACTAACTCTTCTTTGCTAAAGGAATCAAATTCTTCCTTAATGCGTTTGGAGTCACTGGTTACATCAAATTTGTGACCAAAAGGATTGATACCCTTGGCTTTTAATGCATCCATTTTCTCTCTTCTGACGATTTCTTGATCTGTCAATTCTCGCATAATATATTCCTTCTTTCTGATAGTAAGTATAACGGTTTTATGGGAAAAAAGCAAGTTTTTGGGATAGTTTAAGGATAGCTTTAATAATATTATATGAGGTGAAGTATATATGAATGGAACATTTTTCAATAGTCCTAATTTTCCAGAAGAAAAAAACAGTAAACATGAATATTCATCATTAAAGCATAATGCCAGTAAAAAAGTTAAAGTTTATGCTACTTTTTCAGATTCTAAGGAATGGCAAGATAAGATTTTTTCTGGAATCATTGAAAATAGTAATCTTAATGAATTAATAATTAGTGATCCAACTAATGGTAATTGGTATTTGATTCCAATACAAAATATTAATTATATAGAATTTGAAGAAAAAATTAATCACTAAAAAAGAAGAATTAATCTTCTTCTGTAATATTAAATAATTTAAAGATTTCTTTAGCAAACTTAGGTAATAAAAGTGCTAATAAGTTTGAATCATCTATTTCTTCTAGAAGAAATTCCTGGGTATCAGGTATCTGAACACATAATTTAATATTTTCTTCGTTATTGTCATCTGCTAAAAGATAATACATTTTTTCTTGATATTCTGTTTTACTAGCAATTTCATAATTATTGCCATCACTAAATGCTACAATATCTCGAATTTGATATTCCATGTTATAATCCTCTTTTTTTCAGTTCTGCATCTACGGCTTTTTTTATTGGATCTGGTTTTGGTGCTTCCATACTTTTATATGCCGCACCAGCTTTATCAAATAAGGCTTTGCCAAATCTTTTTGCTTTTTGCCCAGCTGGTTGATCTGCTACACTTAATAAATCTGCTGCAAATTTACTTTCTTGAGCTCCTAATTGCGTTGTTCCAGTGATTTTAGACCCAGCGTCAATTACGCCTCCGATTATATCTAGTCCACCTTTTGCAACTGTTCCTAATCCTTTTAAAATACTCATAAAATATTCCTCATTTCGCTAGTATTATAGTTCATAAATGGTTTTTTTGCAACTATTTCTATGATATAATTAAAAAGGTGAAAATATGAGCGAGTTTATTACTATATTAACAATTTTTGTCATTGTCAGTATTCTGACTCTAACATATATGGTTTTATCAAAGAATTTAAAGTCTTATAAAATTAAAATTGATGAGGCAGAATCTGTTTTAGATGAATTATTAAAGGAAAAATATGATTCTTTATTTTCAATTGGTGAGATTATTACTAATGAAACCGAAGTAGATAATAAAGTTTTTACTAATCTAAAAAACATCAAAAAACAAAATCTTTCAGTTTTTGATTTTGATAAAAAGTTAGATGAAAACTATGAATTAATTAAGCAGATTATTGATGATTATTCAGAAATCTATAAAAATAAAGAATTTAATAAAATTATCAAAAATATTTCTAATTTAGATGAAAAATTAGAGGCTACTAAAGTTTTTTATAATAAATATGCTGAAGATTTAAACAGTATGGCAACAAAAATACCGATTAACATTCTTGCTAAACTACACCGCGTCGAAGATAAAGACTATTTCGAGATAAATTAACTCTTGTATAATACAAGGGTTTTATAATTGCCAATTTATTGGTTTTACATTATTTTTTTCTAAAAAGTTATTTGTTTTTGAAAACGGCTTACTACCAAAAAAACCATTATGAGCACTAAAAGGTGATGGATGGGTTGATTCAATTATTAGGTGTTTCGGATTTGTGATAAATACTTTCTTGCTTCTAGCAAAGTTTCCCCATAAAATATAAACAACTGGTTCATCTTTTAAATTTATTTTTTTAATAATTGCATCAGTTAATAGTTGCCAACCAATATCTTTATGACTATTAGGCATATCTTTAATTACAGTTAAGCAAGCATTTAAGAGCATTACACCTTCTTTAGCCCAAGCGGTTAAATCTCCACAATTGGGTGAATCAATATTTAAATCTTCTTTTAATTCTTTGTAAATATTTCTCAGTGATGGTGGACATTTGACACCTTTTTGAACAGAAAAAGATAACCCGTGGGCTTCTCCTTCACCATGGTAAGGATCCTGACCCACAATTACTACTTTAACATCTTTATAAGGGGTATATTTTAAAGCATTAAAAATACAATCTTTAGGCGGAAAAATTACATTTTGCTCATATTCATTTTCTATACATTTCATAAATTTATTAAATCCCGGGCTTTGCCATATAATTTTTAAGACATTATCCCAATCATTTTCAAATTTCATGCTATCACTTCCTATGTTCATTATACTAAATAAAAAATAGAAGAACAAAACTTCTTTAAAAAAACAATACAACCAGTATTGTTTTTTTCTTATCTGAAATTTAAATTAATATGACTATTTGATGTTCTAGCACTTATTCGATAATCAGCATTATTAAAGTTGTTAACATTAGTACCATGATTATTACCATTAATTGTAATTCGACCATTTGATGTTCTCATCTCTTGTTCAAAATCATTAGGGTTTCCAATTATAGTACCTTCTATTCTTCCATTTGATGTTCTTAAATTGATCTCATTAGCTAGTATGTTGTCTGCATTAATTGGTGAATTAGACGTTGTAAAAGTGATAGTTGTTGCTTCAACATCTTCTGCTACAATACGACTGTTTGATGTTTCTGCAATTAATCTTGCTACTTCAACATGATTTAAATTAATTCTTCCATTCGATGTTCTTATTTCAACATTATATTCACTTATCATATTTCTAATTGTAACTGAGTTATTACTAGTCCTAAAAGTTGATTCCATTACCATTAAATCTCTAAGGTAAATGCGTGAATTTGATGTACTAATATTATACTCTAGAATTAGATCAGTCGGTACTTCAATGATTATTTCTGGTGATCTCATATTGAAATTAAAACTAAATAAACTAAAATTAACGGTTCCACTTCTTTCTCTTATTAATGATAGTCTCCCATTATCTTCTGCTACTCTAATAGGGTTGCGATTGCTTTGTGCATAGATTATTCTAACACTATCACCGCCATAAGGTCTTATTTCTACTCTCATATTCGTTGTATCTACTAATATTGAATTTATTTCACTTGTAGATACAAACTCACTACGTGTATAATCTAAATTTGTATAAAAAGGCCTCCATAAGTTATCTAAGTTTCTTGCAGAAAGAATAACCGAAAGAAAAATTAATGCTAAACCTAATAAAATTGAATATTTGGCTAATTTATTCATTATTTTTAACCTTCTTTCTAAATTTATTATTGATTAGTTCAATAAACCATTTCATAATTTCTCTTGATGCAACAATTGTCCACTTAACAAGCATCCCAAAGACACCAATTAAAACTAAAACTATACCTAATGCAAATAACGCTGTTACAAAGGGCAGTTGTCCAAAGATCATTGCGCCAATTAATGCACCAATCGCAATAACACCTGCTAAAAATAAAGCTCCAAAAGTTACTACTACTGTAAATATTAATGCAAATATCGTAATAAATAGCGCAAATAAAACAGCGCCAACTGCTATCAACATTGGGAATGATAAAACGCCTAAGAAAGCGATTAATGCTTTAACACCATTTGATATGGAAGGTTTCTCTACAGCTTCACCAATTTTGCGTTCTGCCTTCATGTTTCTAACAATATCACTAACACTTAAATCGTTAATGACCTCTTTTTCTTTAAGGCCAGACTCAATTTTATCTTCAATTAGTTCATCATAATATTCAATAAGAGTGGTGACATCTTCACATCCATGGTAAATTAGTTCTTTTTCAAGTGCTTTTAAAAACTCTTTTTTAGTCATTTTCCACATCTCCTTCAATTAGTTTAATAACTTGTTGTAGTTTTTTAATTTCTTTCATTTGTTTTTTTAGTTCTCCCTCACCATCTTTTGTAATTTTATAATATTTTCTTAAACGATTATTATGTTCTTCTTTGTAGGTGGTTAAATACTTTGCCTCTTCTAAACGTTTTAAAATCGGATATAATGTTGATTCTGAAACATCAATAAATGTCGAAACATCATTAATAAGTTTGTAGCCATAAGAATCTTCTTTTATCAAACATTTTAGAATGCAAACTTCTAACAAACCTCTTTTTAATTGTGTATCCACAGCTTCCTCCTTACAAACATATTATGTCACACATAGTATAATGTGTCAACTATTATTTAAAAACTAAGTATATAAAATACTTAGTTCAAATTAATTTCATCAACTAATATTGCGTATATTACTGACCTTAAATGCGTATTAGCATTATAAGCACCGCACGTTGATAAAGTGATTATTCTATTTATATCTTCTTTCATAAAAGAAGATCCATTTACTCTACCTTCTTGCATCAATTGATAATAAGCATCTAAAGAACCCAAAGCAGATCGATAAAGGTTGCTTGCAGTAGTAATTTTATTTATGCTTACTACTCTATAAACGTTTAGAATTCCATTCGGTAGATAAATATGGATATATTCTGGGACTGGTTGTCGTCCATTTGCAATTCGATTAACGGCTGCGAATTTAGTATTATTACGCATGTTATGTCCATAGATAATTGTATTTAAATCATTGAAGCGTGAATCATTGGATGCTGCCACGAAAAGTGATCCAGCATTCGAATGATTCCTATCTAAATCACGCCTTAGATATCTTTCATTATCAGGACCTTGCAAAAGCGGATAATTAATATTAGTATTCGGAACATATATCCATCCTACAACATCCGGATTACGCATTGTTAACGCTGACCAATCTACATCTAAAAAATAGGTTTGATTACTAAATACTGAATTATTATTTTCAATGATAACTGTTGTAATATATCTTTCTCTGATACTCTCATTCATAGCACTAATTGAACGATAGTCTAAAAAGATAGATACCAAATTATATCCAGAATAAATAAAGATAATTAAACAAATTATAACAGCGAGTTTTCTTATTGAAAATATTTTGTTTGGCTTATTTATTTTATCATTAACTATCGGCTCAATATCTGATGGCGCAGATAAACTAGAGTCAATATTCCAGTTTTCTATAAAAATCGTCTGTACTAATGGTTTTTCTTTTAATTCTTCAGCATCTTGCTTACTTTTTTTAATATAATCATTCAACTTAAAATCTAACTCATTTGATAGTTGTTCTTGATGAAGTTGATTTTCTTTAATTGTATTAGAAGTTTGTGTATGATTGGTTTTCTTTTTTTTAAAATCATTGACTGTTGCCAATTTATACACACCTTCCTTCTATTATAAAAAAATTATAGCATATTAAATATTATTCTACAATTTCTGAGTTTTTTTGACAAAATAAAAAAACACCTAAGTGTTTTAGTACATAATATTATTTTCTTTAGCCCATGGAATAAAATAATCTTTAATTGCTGTTGATAAGTCTCTATCATCTAGGTTTAGATTATGCCATCTAAAATCAATAATTTCTTCATTTGGAATTAATTCAACATCAATATCTTTCAATGCTAGCATCATGTGCATCTCTATATCAAGATTCTCAGGATCTGATAATGCAGGTTCTCTAAAAACTAATATTTCTTGAAGCTCTTCTTCTAAAATATCAAAACCATTTCCTATTTCTTCTTGGCATTCTCTTCGTGCGGCTGCTTTAATTGATGTATCAAAAGGTTCTACACCACCACCAACTAATGTAAAGGTTCCTTTTTTAGCACTTCTATTCGACATACTAATTAATAATTCTCCATTTCTCACAAAAGCTGTTCCAACTACAATTAATAATTCTTTTTCCATTTTGCATTACCTATCTTTTCCATTTTATATTATAGCATGCTTTCTAAGCATTAAATAATATTACCTGATTAGCTTTACATAAATAAAAAAGTATTTATTAGAAAAATACTTTTTTATTTATGATAAGACTCATTATTTAAAATTTTAAATGAACGATATATTTGTTCTAGTAAAATAGCCCTAAACATTCCGTGAGGAAAAGTTAAATCGCTAAACGATATTCTCATATCTACTAACTCTAGAATTTCTTTTGATAAACCGTTGCTTCCACCAACAATAAAATTAATATTCCCTTGATGCATTAATGTTTTGTCAATTAACTGAGCAAAGCTATTTGAGGTATATTTATCACCCTTTATATCCAATGCAATATTAAATCCATTTTTTTCTATTTTAGAAACAATTTTGGTTCCTTCATCTTTAATATTATTATCTACGATTTCTATAATTTCTAGTTTATGATACTTATTAATTCTTTTCAAATAATCTTCTATCATATTAACTAGATATGTCTCTTTTATTTTACCAATTGCAATTATTTTAATCATTTATTATCAACTCCGTTTGTTCGTGTTGCTTAGCGGTTACAATATTATTAAACTTTATATTATGTTCTGCAAAGTAACTCTTAATATTTTCTAGGGCTATTTCTGGAGTATTGTTTTCTTCACTCAAATGAGCTAATGCAATTAGTTTAGTTTTTGGTCCAATTATTTTACTCAGATAGAATGAAGCTGATTCGTTTGATAAATGACCAATGTCGCTGTAGACTCTTCTTTTAAGCCATTTCGGATATCTACCATGCATTAACATTTCAACATCATGATTACTTTCAAAGATATAAATCGATTTATTACTGATTTTTGTAAAATGCTTTTGGTTAATATAGCCTGTATCAGTTATAATCACAACTGATGTTTCTTCTTCAGTAATAATATAACCACGGCTATCACCAGTATCATGACTAGTTACAATACTTTCAACTGTGACTGCATCTAGCTTAATGTCTTCTTCAAGACTAACAATATGCTCATAATCTTTTAAAAAATCTAAATCTTTATACATTCCATCTGTTAATACTAATTTCGGTTTTGCTTGTTTAACAATGGCTTTTAAGGCACTGATATGATCTGCATGAGTATGGGTTAAAAATATATAATGAATATCTTTTAAAGTGAGTTCAAGTTCATTTAATTTTGTTGTTAAATACTTAGCAGTCATTCCAGCATCAACTAAAATATTATACTTTTTTGTTCGAATTAAGTTTGCATTGCCTTTTGAACCACTTGCAAGTACATTTACTAACATCTTATAGCCTTAACAAGTAAAGATTGAACGGCATGGGTCAAGACGTGTTGCTGCTCCCCAACTTGGTCCTCTTGCGATTTCAAAATGGAGATGAGTTCCTGTACACCATCCACTACATCCCATTGCACCAACTGTTTGCCCTCTAGTTACTCTTGCACCAACTGGAATTGGGCTTGGTCTAGTAAAGTGAGCATATAAAGAAAAGTATCCATTTTGATGATCAACAATTATATAATGACCATATCCTGATTCAAATCTATTTAAAATTACAACACCATCTTGAACAGCACGTATTGGTGAGCCATAACCCGTTCCAGCAATATCAATTCCCCAGTGCATTCGGCCCCATCTCGGTCCAAATCTACTGGTAATAATTGAACCAGGGTTTGTTGGCCAAGTCCAGCTTTGGTTCCCGTGATCTCCACCGGTTCCTCCACCGCCGCCTCCGCCATGGTTGATTCTCGTACCCCTTGATACAATTCGGTTTTGACTAGGGACAAGCTCTTGACGATCTGTGACTACTAAAGCCTGAATTTCACCATTTCTAACACGAACTTTTTCAGTAACTCTTGTTAATCCTGTCTGCCCTTCTTGAACAACACGTCTTGTTCCTTGCCAAGCATTTGGATCATTGATATATTCTGTTTCATATCTAGTTACTACATCTTCGACAACGTGTAATTCTGCGATTACTGATACTAAGGGATCAATTAATCCTACATTAACTACTTGACCAGGTGTTAATAAGATATTTTCACTAGGAAAAGTTGGATTTGCTACTAAAAATTCGGCAGGGTTTAAGTTATGGGTTGCTGATATTGATTCAATATCGTCACCATCTCTTACTACATAATATTCTTGGTCTTCAATTGTACCAAAGAATAATAGTCTACTAATTTCACTTGATGTGGTTAAGATTTCTTCTTCAACACTAATTAGACTTGGTCTAATTGTAATGTTTTCTAACCAATAAATATTTTCAATTATTCGACCTACATCAATAATCTCTAGTTGATTTTCATTTAAATATAATTCGAATTGCTCAGCACCTACAAAAGCACCAACTACAGTTATCATTGCTGCTTCAAAATCTTCTCGATTAAGTAAATGAATAATTTCTGGTGGTCTTGTTACAGCTTCGTGGTGAGGAATTGAATCATCTTCTAAATAATTAATTGTTATGGTGTAACCACTAATTGTAAAAGGATCAGTGTTTTCAATTAATGCATATATTTCTTCAACCGTACTAACATTATTGTTAAAAGTACGGACTTTTCTAATTTCTAATCCACTTGGTGGATAAACATTTTCAACATTATATCTTTCTCTAATTGCATACTGTTTGGTATCAATTAGTCTTAATAATTCGTCTTCTGATTGAATTAAACCTAATAATTCACCATTTAAATAAACTCTATACACATGATTAGGAACAACTTCAGTTCTTCCTTCCACACCTATAAAGATCATAAATGTTCCGATAAATAAAGATATTATGAATCCTGGTATTATACTTTTTTTCATAAGTTATCTAATTTTCTTCTCCTTTTTTAACGTAATTTCTAAAATTACTTAAGTTTCTTTCAAACAATAATTCAATTGTTCCATTACTACCGCTACGATTTTTACCAATAATAAACTCAGAAACCGATACATCACTATTTTCTGATGCTGTTCTATTATAATAATCATCGCGATATAAGAATGCAACAATATCTGCATCTTGTTCAATTGAACCAGATTCTCTTAAGTCACTCATTAGTGGTCTTTTATCTTCTCTCGCTTCAACGCCACGTGATAACTGAGCTAAAGCGATAACCGGAATACTTAGTTCCATCGCCATTGTTTTCAAACTACGCGATATTTCTGATACTTCTTGTTGACGATTTCCTGCATATTTTGCACTTCCTTGAATTAAGGTTAAGTAATCGATCACAACCATTGCTAAACCTTTTTCTTGAGCTGCTAATCGACGACATTTAGTTCTAATTTCAGAAACTGTCATACCTGAT
>Ga0123355_10004906_pt1 | contig 19467 bp, 15 predicted proteins | sample TergutEmb28metaG_3_FD_89872 | JGI IMG/M metagenome (GOLD analysis project Ga0123355, IMG submission 89872) | Embiratermes neotenicus P1 segment gut microbial communities from Petit-Saut dam, French Guiana - Emb289 P1 | ecosystem: Host-associated > Arthropoda: Insects > Digestive system > Gut ... | reverse complement strand
TGTGACGAAACCGCCACAACCACCGCAAGAAACACCCCGCCCGGCCCAAAGTCCACAAAATGAATAAAAAAACCCGACTCCGCAACCAGCAAAAATAAGCAAGCCAACCCAACCAACGAAGGAACCAACGGGCTAAGCACCCGGCTGGAATAATGTGGCGAGTGAAGCGCCAATGTATAACTAATAGAAATAACAGCGGCTATAGGAATAATGCCCAATGCCCCGCGGTAAATTTGCTCGAATGTTATATGCCAATATAGACCCGGTACGCGTTGCATAGCGTCTAGGTATAGTGGAATTTCCAGCTCCACAAGCATGAAAATAAAAGCCCCTATAATCAAGACAGGCATAATACCGGCTAGTCCGTCTTTTATGGCTTTTAGTATTCTTATGCTTTCGACTTTAAGTGCCGCTTGGGACAGCCAATCTCTCACCGCCGAAGTTCACCTCTTTTGTGCAATCGTTTCATTCAAGGCAGTATATCATTTGTAGTGGGCCTTGTCACATTGCTACTTAATATACATAAACCCGCGCCTCATACGCCTGCATATCGCTAACCAGGTTACGATAATTGCCCATCACAAGCATGGCACCCTCCGGGTTAGTGCTTGTTGCAATTTCCGTACTAAGGTTAACCTCCACAAAAATATTACCCTCCTCATGGGTACGGCAATAGCAAAACAGCCGCTCGTCCTCTGCGTCCCAAAACTCTAACGCCCCGTAAACACATGCGGGCGTATTTTTTCGCCACGCGATAATCCGCTGGTAAAACCGCCACACAGACTCTCGTACCTCTTGCTGGCGGGTAACTTCATCCCACTTCATCAAGGTATGGGCGTGATCATTGGTGTCGTCACGTGTGCCTATTTCATCTCCATGGTATAAAAAGGGCGTGCCTTTAAGGGTAAACTGCAAAATCGCAAGCAACTTTGCCAGGGCTTCTGCATATTCTCCTATCGGGTCAATTTTACTAAGCATTCGCGGGTTGTCGTGGTTATTGTAAAACAGCGTATGCCACCCATGTCCACCGTCTGCATTAAGATGCTTTACATAAAAATCTTTAAGATGCGTAAGGCCATATTGATACTCGTCAAAACGCGCCATGCCTGGTGCTTCCAGATGGTCTTGGCTAAAAATCATATCCAGTTCTTCCCGGTAAGCATCTGTAAGAAGCCGCCCGGCCATTGGGCCTATTCCCGGTGTTTCCCCTATTGTGAAAGCGTTATAGGGCATAAACACTTCGCGCTTAAGTTCGTGCAAGTACTCGTGCAGTCTTGGCCCGTAAAAATACCGCTCTGCACCGGTGCAGTTCATAAGTTCACCAATAAACTCGTCACCGTCTGGCAGGCCGTCATACTTGGATATGTAATTGATAACATCCAGCCTAAACCCGTCCACGCCCTTGGCCAGCCACCAGCGTATTATTCTATGTATTTCACGCCTTAGATATGGCGATTCCCAGTTCAAGTCCATCTGATTCTTAGAAAATAAACGTAAAGCCCATATATCTTGCTGTGGGTAGTAATTCCATGCCGAGCCGCCGGAAACAGATGTCCAGTTATTGGGCGGCATATTACCGCGCCCTTTTCTGAAAAAATAAAAGTCGCGGTACGGTGAGTTTTCGTTGTGTAATGCCTCTTGAAACCAAGGATGCTCGTCAGATGTATGGTTAAGCACTAAGTCCATAACCAGCTTCATTCCACGCCTATGTAAGCCCGCAATTAGCACGTCCATGTCGCGCATTGTGCCAAGTTCTTGCAATATGTTGCAATAATCCCGGATATCATAGCCGTTATCGTTGTTTGGCGAGTCGTAAACAGGGCTTAGCCATATGGCATTTACACCCAGCTCATGCAGGTAGTCCAACTTTCCAATAATTCCTCTTATTCCGTCATATGTAAAGTTGCGTGGGTGCACGTGGTAGAAAACGGCCTCCTTCCACCATGCGGGGGTAGGAGTGACCACTTCGGAACAAGGTATGTTAGGCTCCGAATCTAATAAATCTTGCACTGCGTTAAAAAAAGTGGGGCCTACATTTATCCCTGCAACTTTTTTTAGGGCTTTTAGGCGCATCTCGCTTAAATCTTCCATGGGCCAGTCTGGTTGGCCTAGTTGCTGCAGAAGCTTATCTACAATGTCGCGCCCCAGTGGGTGGTTGTATAGGTCACCGACCTTGCTGTTTAGGCTTAGCATATGCATAACCCCTTACGTCATATGATTATATTTGAATTATATCAAATTTGTACTCGCACAATACGAAAAAAATCGCATATAATGCTAAAAATTGATTACAAATATCGCTATGGGCTTTCCGCTTATATCACGAATGCTTGCACTATAGCGGCAAAAAGGAGAAATGCCAATGGAAATCAACGCCATGCCATTCACCCACAAAACCGGTATCGTCACCCAAAAGCAGTTTAACGACCACATCACGCTATACCACGGATATGTAAGCAAAACAAATGAAATCACCCAAGTACTAACCACAGACCCACAGTACAGTACAGCAAACGCTACCGCCAGCCACTATCGCGGCTGGAAATGCGGGGAAACATACGCCATTAACGGCGCGATACTTCACGAGTTATACTTCCAAAACCTAGGAAACGAAGGCGGTGCACCCGGGCCAAGAACACAAGCGTTAATGGACCGCTTCTTCGGCGGGTACAACGGCTGGAAAGAGGATTTTGTCGCCTGCGCCACAGCCGCAAGAGGTTGGTGCATACTAGCATTCGAGCAACGTACAAAAACCTGCCGGAACATACTACTAGACAGCCACAAAGACGGGCAGATAGTAACCGCCTTCCCGATAATAGTGCTGGATATGTACGAGCATGCATATTTCCTAGACTACGGCACAGATAAGGGAACTTACATAAACCGCTTTATATCCCAGGCGGGCTGGGATGCGATAGAAAAACGCGCCGCGATTGTGGCGTAGTAATAATTAGGTGACGCATAGTACCGAAGCAATCCAAAAGAATAATGTTTAAGACATGTTTGGATTGCTTCGGCTTCGCCTCGTAATAACATACCACATACACACTGTGTGGGGTGGAACCCCACGGTCTTGCTTTACCCTAAATTGCCGTTATGTTATCCTACCTTCAAATATATACCACGAAAGGGGATTAACATGCCTAAGTTTGGAGCAAGCCTGTACTGCATAAGCCGCCATATAATAAGCGGTAAAATCACACCCGAGGAAGGCGTAGAATGGCTATGTAATAATGGTGCCGAGGTAATAGAAATAGTACCCTTTGGCTTTAACCCGTTAGAGGACAAAGAAGTGGCCGCCCGTATGAAAGCCGCCGCCGATAAGCACAGTATCCCAATTGATAACTACTCTCTAAACGCCAACTTCCTGCACCTTTCCCAGCCAGACTGGGAGGCGGAAATAACCAGGGTTAAAGCACACATAAACGTGGCCCACGAGATGGGTGCAACCACCTTTAGATGTGATTGTTCGGCCTATAGGCGTGATGCTGAAATGAATAGCATCGAAGCCTTTTACGATGACCTGCCAACAATAGTAAAATCTTACGAAGTGCTATGCGCACACGCCAAGCCCTTTGGCATAACTATCCTAATAGAGAACCACGGCTTCCACGTAAACGGAAGCGACCGTGTAAGGCATATTATTAAAAGCGTAAAATCCGATAACTTCGGCCACCAGCTGGATGTTGGCAACTATATCTGTGTAGACGACAACCCCGAAATCGCCACAAGAAAAATGATGCAATTCGCAACAACCGTTCATATGAAGGACTTCTATGTACGTAGTCACAAGCGTGACCCAGGCGACGCAACACAATTCGATTGCTCTGGCGCGTGGTTTAAGTCAACCGGCGGTCAGTACTTGCGTGGGGCCATAACCGGCCAGGGAGATTTGGATATGTACGAAATAATAAGTACCGTTAAATCCCACGGGTTTGACGGCAATATTTACGTAGAGTACGAAGGCATGGAAGATTGCTATTACGGCACAAGAGTAAGCCTGGATAATATCAAAAGAATTTACGCCGAGGTGTAAAACAAAAGCAGATAAGCGTCATATCGGCGCAAGGAGGAACTAAAGAATGAGCATAAAAACATTCGAACTAGCCAACAAAAACGGCATTACCATGACCGTAACCAACTTAGGTTGCGCAATAATTTCCCTGCGCGTACCCGGTAAAGACGGGAAAACCCGCGATATAGTACATGGGCTATGCAATGCCGAGGACTACGGCACAAAAACTCACCCATATTTTGGGGCAATATGCGGGCGCGTGGCAAACCGTATCGGCAACGCCGTGTTTACCCTAGACGGAAAAGAGTACAAACTAGAAGCCAATGACGGCCCGCATCACCTACACGGCGGGCTAACAGGCTTTGATAAAAAGCTTTGGACAGTTGAAGAGGTAGCGGTAAACAAGCTGGCACTTTCCTTAGTAAGCCCGGACGGTGATGGCGGATACCCTGGTAAGCTTACGGCATACTGCGTCTACCACCTAACCGATGACAACACCCTTCGCATAGACTACCGCGCCGAAACCGATACCAAAACCATATGCAACCTAACAAACCATAGTTATTTCAACCTAGAAGGCCACGACGCAAAAGACGTATATGGCCACGAGATACAAATTTTTGCAGACCATATTACCGCCGTAGACGAAACACTAATACCAACCGGTAAGCTGGCAGATGTAGCCGGAACGCCGTTCGATTTCCGTACAGCCAAGCCTATCGGCAAAGATATAGAAGCCGCTGGCGGGTACGACCATAATTTTGCACTGCGCGAAAATGGAGTTGCGGCTGTATTGCATTCGCCGGTAAGCGGTATTAGCATGACGGTTAAAACCAATAGCCCAGGTTTGCAGTTGTACACTGGCAATTTCCTAGACGGCACCGTGCAAGGCAAGGGCGTAACATATCAGAAGCATTCGGGTTTGTGCCTGGAGACGCAGTTTTTCCCAGATGCGGTTAACAAGCCGGAGTTCATTTCCCCGGTAGTAACGGCAGGCGCACCGCAAGAGTTTTATACAGAGTTTAAGTTCAACTGGTAGATACCGTCACCGCGGCAAGCCGTCGGTTTTGATGATACCGACAAAAGCGGTGCAATAAACAGCCGCAAGGCCCGAAATTAAAGGTGATAAGGCATAGTTGTGAAGGCGAAAAAACATCACTCATTTCCGTTAAAACCAAGCATAGTCCAGTACCGCATGCGCCGCCCATTAGTACGAAACTGCACCGCACCGCATTCAGATATTTGGTAAATATAACCACCAATGGCAACTACACCAGCACCTACAACAACACCTGTTTGCAAATCAGTTTCTTCGCAAACATAAACAAAATCAAAAACCGCATACCCAAAGCCCAGCCTAAATCCCGGTTGGGCTTTTGCATACATACGCAACCGCCCAACACCCAGCACATCCCCAGCGTTAAGCCATGCAATTTCTACACCATGTGCCGTAGCCGCAATAACTAACTCCTCAGAAATAACCAAATCACCATGCAAATACAACACCCGTACCCGTGGCAGTATCTCCGCAAGCCTCCTTATATCAGCAGGGCGCGGTGCTTCCGTAAGCACTAGCCCATTCGCACGCCTAATCCCCCGCATATCCATATAACTTAAAAGAGCCGTCTCGCCGCCCCTGCCGCTACCAACAACCAGCGAATCGCCTCTATGCCGCATAACAACATATCCACCATGAGTATGCAAAGCCGTAACCCGCAAATCGAACGGGAAATCCCGCACAAATACACAACCAATTAAAACCAATACCGCCCCAAAGAACAAAGCCAGCCGCCGCCCAAAGTCCTCACCATACCCAGAAAACGCAAATGCAAAGCTAAGAAGCACGAATACCGCCGTTGCAGTAACGGCCAAACTCCCGCCACCGGTAAGCGCCATAGCCCCCGGCAAGGCCGCGAAAAAGCTACTGGCAAGTTCATAAAACCGTAAAATATAATAAACCGGCCCTGCCATAATCATAGCCCCAGGCATCCAAAAAAGCCCCACAAACCCAACCAGCGCACCCATAACCAACAATATCGTAACCGTAGGCATAATCACCAAATTCCCAATAACACTATAAAGCGGAATCTCATACAAATGATGCTGAAACGCCGTATAAGAAGCCGCCACCGCCGCAATCCCAACAGCCAAACTGCCCCTAAAAGGCCCAGCAGGTAAGCGCAGAAGCGCAAGCCCCCTCTCGATAGGTGCCTTAAGCACCCCAATCCCAAACACAGCCCCAAAAGAAAGCTGAAACCCTAAATTAAACAAAAACAGCGGTTCATAAATAAGCAGTGCAATACCCGCAAGTGAAACCGATGCCAGCAAATCATAATCCCGATACAAAACCCGCCCAAAAACCAGCACCCCGCCCATAGTAACCGCACGTACCGTAGGCACAGCCGCACCAGTCATAAGGCAGTACGCAACCATTAACACAAGCACGATAATCCCCGCATAACGCTCCGGCATAACCAGCTTAAGAAGCGTAAACGCCGCAAGTGTTAGTATCCCAACATGCATACCGGAAATAGATAAAATATGAAAAATCCCCATCATTCGGTACTGCCCGGCCAGGTCTTGGTCCATATCCAGTCTATCACCCAAAACCATAGACCGCATAACCCCAGCCTCGCGTATAGGCAATATAGTATCGTACACACCGGCCAGCCTGTCTCTAAACTGCCTTAGCGTCACCAAAATTGAAGGTTGCAACTCACCCAGCATAATCTCATCCGGCCACATGGTAGAGTCTATCCCCTGGCTACGAAGATGCTGAAGCTGGTCATACCCGGCAGGGTTTTGTGCCCTTGCTAGTGGCCGTAAGTACCCAGTAATAACTATCTCCCGGCCAATAACCGCCTGTGGCTGATGCGGGCGGATATAGGCCATAATCCGAAAGCCCGGCATTTCTACATATGTAAACTCACGGTAAAAGTGGCTTTCCTCATTAATATCATCCGTGGCCTCTACCAGAAAACCTAATCTATAAATCCTACCCGCAACCGCCGCCCGCTGGTTCCCGCCCCCGGTATGCCCGGTATCCACCACCACACCCCTAAACTCCACATATACCGGCGCAGTAATATAACTATGCATACTACTCTCAACCCGCCAAAGCCCCACCAATATAAACAACACAAAAACAAACACCACTCCATACCGGTAAACCCGGTACAAAAACAAACAAAAAAGAAGCCCCAGTCCAAGACCAAGGCTTAATAGCAATATAGGGTCAAGTGCCCTAAGCACTTCAACCCTCCCTATAACAATGCCTAAAATAAGGCATCCAAACGCAATTAGTAGCGGGCGCTTCATTCGGCAATTACCTCAAAATCGTAGGCGTACCCTGCTTGTTCTTCGGCTAGTGCTTCTATATATGATAATAGCACTGTGTTGTTTAGGGTAAATGCAGTATGGAAATCCACAATACCATGAAATTCTTCCAACTGCTGGGCTTCAATCAAAAAATGGACACGACTATTAAGTGGAGAAGGCAGTTCCCAGATTAATGTGTTAACAATGGAGTAAATCATTAACCTTGCTTGCTCTGTACTTCCAACAAAACGGTTAACAAAATCGATGCTTAGATTTACATAAATATCCAAGGCATGGTCGATTTCTATGTCTAATATTCGAGTCTCTTGCGGGATTAGAGAAATCGCCCCTTCCTGACGTGGGCCATCAATCAATAGCTCAAGTGCATGCCTCCCTAGCCGTGTCGGTTGCATGTTAATACCCACTGCGTTATATGATTCAATTACCAAGCCTGTACCTGTATAATCTACAAAATGCAAGTGGTTGAAAGTTCTGTCATTAATAAATTGTGGGGATATTGGTGGGTCTAGCGGGTTAAGCAAAACACCTGCATGACTATTATCAAAAATAACGAGCGGGATATATGGCTCATAGTCCTCATCATAATCTTGGGTTGATACGTAATCCTCGTCTAGGCTACGCATTATCACATCGAAAGCATGGTTATAATCATCTGTCACCAAAATAATCATATCAGAGACAGAAGGCACCCCCCCAAGTGTATGGATAAACGCCGCTTTGAAAAGGGATTGGTTTAGAGGTGCAATTTCATGAAAAACAGGTGTAAAAAAAGCATATAGTGTCGCGCCTTCTAACTTCACCGCACTTATTAAATCCTCTAAGTCTGGTGCAATCTCTGTTGGCCATGTAGTATTTAAAGCCCTAGCTCTGGGCCCTGTATACAGATACATTACGACTTCTTGCAATTGCGAATCTCCTACCGGCAGTGACCGTGCTTCTGCCTCCATTTGCATGGCAATAGGATTAAAAAAATACACATTAATTTGATTGTCGTCCCCTCCTCTACGGGTTAACATAAATATCCCAATTCCAATAAACACTAATGATAGAAGCCCCAGTGCAATAGAAGTCCAAGTTCTCATGCCAATCAACTCCTTCTAATAGGTATACGCACAATGAAAACAGAACCTTCGTCTGGTCGGCTGTTAACACGGATATTACCGCCGTGTAGTAACACAGCAGAATATGAAATAGAAAGCCCAAGCCCTGTGCCGCCGGTTTCCCTATCGCGGGTTTTGTCTACCCGGTAAAAACGGGTGAAAATCTTGGTTTGTTCTTCTTCTGGTATGCCTATGCCTGTATCTTGTACGGTGATGTATGCATATTGATGGTCTGCATCTACTACTACCTTTACTGTGCCGCCGCCTGGGGTGTATTTTATGCCGTTTTCTACGATATTTGATATCGCAAGCGACAGCTTCAATTCGTCTGCATCCATATCTACAGGGCGTACATCTTCATATAGCAACACGATATTTCGTTGCTCTGCCAGTGGTGATAGCCTTTTTAGGATATCTTCTACTAAGTTGTTGATGGATATACGCACAAGATTAAGCCCTTGCTCTCGCTGGTCTATTCTTACTAGGGCTAAAAGGTCGTTGTTAATAGTGGTCATACGGTCAACTTCGGAAACGATATCTTCTAAAAACTCGCGATATACTTCCTCTGGCACAGATTCCTGCAAAAGAAGCGACTCACTAAGCACCTTCATAGAAGAAAGCGGCGTTTTTAACTCATGAGAAACATTGGATACAAATTCCTCACGGGTTTTTTCTACTTGCTCCAGTTTTTCGGTCATGGAGTTAAAGGCTGTTCCCCATATGGCGTACTCGTCGCCGCCTTTTACCGGTACACGCTGGTCTAAACGGCCTGCGGCTGTTCTTTGCACAACCCTTACCATCCTCCTAAGGGGGGCAATAAGCTGATGAGACGCAAATATAACCAACACGATAACAACTAAACCTACCAAAAGGCTATACAAAAGGATTCTATCGCTTATTTCAGTCAGAGAGTTAAATATGTCTTCTACGCACGATACCAGTAATACTACGCCAAACCGCTCTCCATCATCGTACGGGATGCTTACAGCATAGTATATTGCTTGATATTCCCTTCTTAGCATAGGCCCGTCTTGATACTGATTCCCCAAAACACTTAACACTTCTGGGATAATTAACGTCTGCCCTAAGCGCGCCGGGTTGGTAGTGGTTGCGAGTGAATCCAATAGTACAGTTGCAGACTCATCTAGTACCAAAATACGCAGATTCCACTCCGCACCACGGCTAACAATCCCTTGCCGGGCCACTGTTAATTGTGGCCCTCCCTCAAGTAGTGTTTCCATGCCTCTAGTGGGGCCAGTTACAAATGTAACAGCCATAGTTGCGCGTATGGGCATACTATGTTTAGGCTCATGTAGATAGTGGGTTTCTATATAATTCATCGCTGTTATATAGAAAATAAACATAGGAATTACGCTTAGCACAACATAACTAAGCGCAAGTTTCCAGCGTATGCTTCTATACCACAAAACTTTATCTAAAATAGTAACCCACTCTCCATTTTGTACAGATATATTTCGGGTCGCTTGGGTTTTCTTCTATTTTCTCCCTCAAACGGCGCACGTGTACATCTACTGTGCGTACATCCCCTGCGTTTTCGCTTCCCCATAACTGGCCCAGTAATTGCTCGCGGGTATACACTCGGCCAATATTACTCATGAAAAACTCTAGCAAGTCGTATTCTTTAGCGGTTAGATATATCTCCATATCCCGCACGATAACCCGCCTGGATTGGGTATCTAAGCTAATATCACGTAAGGTAAGGTTTTCAACAACAACCGGGGTAGCGGGGCGGTTTAGGCTACTACGCCGCAGTATTGCCTTTATACGGGCCTTTAGCTCTAATATATTAAAGGGCTTTGTTATATAGTCATCGGCACCGTATTCCAGGCCCATGATTTTGTCTATATCATCGTCTTTGGCCGTTACCATAACCACCGGCACGGGGCTAAACTCCCTTATCTGCTGGCATACGCTTGTGCCGTCTATCTTGGGTAGCATTACGTCTAAGATTATTAGGTCGTAGTCGTTTCTTTTTGCCAGCTCCAGGGCTTCTTCGCCGTCGTAGGCTGTGTCTACTTTCATGTTGTCTTGCTCTAGGCTAAATTTTATTCCTTTTACTATCAGCTTTTCGTCGTCTACTACCAAAATTGAATGGGCCATGTCTGTCTCCTCTACACTGTTATTCTATCTCTAATATTATCTAAAATCGTTGCGCCTATTAGCGGAACGTTTACTAATTCTTCTATTGAATTAAAACCGCCGTTTGTATCTCTGAAATTTATTATGTTTTCCGCTCTTGATGGACCAATATTTGGCAAGGTTTGAAGCTCTGTTAAATTGGCAAGATTTATATTAACACGGCCATCAGCTGTAATTCCAGCTTGGCCTGTGGCAGTTGCCGGGGCCCCTTGCTGTACCTCCTGCGGTTCCTCGCCATAGAAGGGGATGCGAATTTGCATGCCGTCATGTACCTCGGCCACAAGGTTTATTAGCGATAAATCTGCATAGCTGGTATGCCCTCCGGCCATTTCCACCACATGGAACACCCGCGAACCGTATGGCACTTCTACCACACCCTCATCATACACCGCGCCCACTACATGCACATATATCGTTGCGGGTATGTCTGGCACATAAGGTTGGTAGTTGGTTGCCCCCGGGCCTGTGTACACATCTTGTGGTGGCGGGGTTGCGTTTTGCCTTACTTCGCCAATAGTATGCCCCAAGTCCATCACCCCGGCTGGCCTATCGCGGCTTGCCAGAAACAGCCCGCCCAGGGCCAGCACACACACCACGCCAAGAAAAACGTAGGCGTATTTTTTCACAAAATCCACGGATTATCACATCCCAAATATAAATATGAAAGGAACCGATATGAAAAAAATATTATCACTAGCACTATGCATGTCCTTGTTAATGCTTCCGATAAGCGTACTAGCCTATGAGTACACACCGCCGGAAGAATATTACTACGACTATGATGACTATTATTATGACGAGGACGAGGATTACAGCTACAACGATGAAGATTACTACAGCTACGAGCCAATACCATCCTACGCAAACCCAAGCATCAACAACTTTGCCACAGCCACAATAGAAGACCTTCATGCCTACAGCGGTAATTACATGGTAGGCGATATTATACCGGAGGAAGTAGAAAGCTTTGAGCCGCCTTTGGCACCACCGGCAATTCCACCGCCTAGATACACCTCCGCTGCAGTACTGATAATGGATGCCGATACGGGCCTTGTGCTATACGGAAACGAACACAACACCACACACTACCCGGCAAGCATAACCAAAATCATGACCGCGTTATTGGTTCTGGAGCATATTCACGACTTGACCGAGCGTATCGAGTTTTCCCATAACGCGGTATTTTCCATCCCCCGCAACTCCAGCCATATAGCCATGGACGTAGGCGAGACGTTAACCGTAATGGAAGCACTGTACGGCCTAATGCTATCCTCCGCAAACGAGGTTTCAATTGCCCTGGCAGAGCATGTAGCAGGCACGGTAGACGAATTTGTAGACCTAATGAACCGCCGCGCCGCGTCCTTAGGGGCCGGGCAAACCCGCTTCGAAAACCCCAGCGGCCTGCCCGGCACAAGGCACGTAACCACCGCATACGATATGGCGTTAATAATGCGTGAAGCCGTGCGCCACGATGTATTTGTGGAGGTAATAAGCACGCTAAGGTACAATATTCCCCCAACAGAGCGGCAAAGCTATTCCCGCCCGCTGTTAAACACAAACCGGCTAATCCAGCCCGGCTCATATTTTAACGAGTGGGTTATTGGCGGCAAAACCGGCTGGACCAATGCCGCCCGGCATACCCTTGTAACCTATGCCGAAAGAGACGGCCGCCGCTTAATAATAGTAACCCTTAACAGCGAAGGTGGCGGTACTTTTAGGGATACCCTGGCATTAATGTCCTTTGGGTTTTCCATGCCATTCGAAAAAACGCGGGTATTCGAATCCGGTGTATATACACGCAGGGTGCCAGTTTACCAGGAAGTTAACGGTGTGCCGCTAAATATCGGCTATGTGGCCGTGCAGGCCGATGAGGACCTGCATTTTAAGCTACCGGCAGATTTTGATATCCGGGAGCTTAGATACGAGTTAACCATACCCGAACGCGTTGCCCCGCCGGTACTTGCGGGCGATGTTGTGGGGCATGTGGCGGTATATATCCAAAATTTACGTGCCGGTCAAGTGGAGCTTATTGCCCAAAACCTGGTACTTGGCCTACCAACCGGCCCGGATGATGAACCATATAATGCAGGTGGAAGTGAAAGGGTAGGCCCGTCGCGCTATGCAATGCCGCCAGGGTACCCAAGTTTAGCCGCGTACCCGGTGCACCAGCTTGGGCATGAATACTTTGCTACTATTTTTGTGCCTATTGCGATATCTGTTGCTACTATATTAGTCTCGGTATTGATAATTATCATAAGCCGCAGACGCAAGATGCGTAAGGCCATGCAGGATAATAGGCGTATGCGGTATTATAGGTCGTATAGATACAAGTAGTACCGGTTGGATTATATCACCAAACTAAATGAGGCTGTTGCTGTTATGCGCAATAGCCTCTTTGTGTGTATGTTCGATTCGAAACGGGCCGCGAATTTCGCCAATGATCGCTTTTGTCCACGGTATCAAAACCTGGCAAAGCCCACAAAAGCCCCTTCTAAAGAAGAGGGCTTTTGCGGGTTGCCGCAAATGTGTAACATAGGTTATAATTACAGCTGTGTTACAAAACGACATATAATCCGTTTTTTGGGGGGCGTAATTTAGCAATGCTTTTCACATCATCAGCCTTTTTAATATTTTTGGCTATTATTTTGCTTTTATATAGCGTCTTTCCGCAAAAACACCGTTGGTTTGTGCTACTGGTAGGTTCAATGACCTTCTATGGTTTTGCCGGGCCGTCGTTTTTATTTTATATTTCCGCCACTATTATTAGTACATATATCTGCACAACCCGCATACGTAAATTGCGGGAGGCAAGAGACATAGCCGTTACCAATACATCAGATAAAGCCGAACGTAAGGTTATTAGGGCAAAAACCAAGGCCGCATGCAAAAGGTGGTTTGTTGCTTGCTTACTAATTATCTTAGGGCTTTTGGCCGTGGCTAAGTATACAGATTTTGTTATAGGAAACGCCAACTCCATACTGGGGCTATTTGGCAGTGGCAGGCGGTTTGGCTTTATGCACCTGGCCCTACCAATGGGTATATCGTTCTACACATTCCAAACAGTAGGCTATGTAATGGACGTGTACCGGGAAAAGGCCGCGCCGTTAAAAAACCCATTCAAGCTGGCACTTTTCGTTTCGTTTTTCCCACAGGTAATCCAAGGGCCGATAAGCCGCTTTGGTGAACTTTCGGAAACCCTTTATAGCGGTACACCGGTTAATAGTAGCGGCCTTACACGTGGTGCACAGCGGATATTAATAGGTTTTTTTAAAAAATTGGTTATAGCCGATAGGCTTTGGCCCGCACTACTTGTGCTAATAGAAGCCCCAGACGAGTTTCGCGGCGCGTTTTATCTTTTTAGCATTCTGCTATATGCGATTATTCTATTTGCCGATTTTACCGGCGGGCTTGATATCACAATAGGCATAGCAGAAATCTTCGGCATTCGCCTAACAGAAAACTTCAACCGGCCATTCTACTCCCGCTCTACCCAGGAATACTGGCAACGCTGGCATATTACTATGTATACATGGTTTAGGGATTATGTTTTCTACCCCATGTCTGTAGGGAAAACAATGTTGCGGTTTTCTAAATTTAGCCGCAGGGTTTTTGGTGATGGGATAGGAAAGCGGTTGCCGGTGCATATCACGCTACTTTGGACGTGGTTTTTAACGGGCTTTTGGCATGGCGCTACCTGGAACTTTGTAGCCTGGGGGCTGGCTAACGGCATAGTAATTGCCGTTTCGTTAGAGCTTGCGCCGCTGTATGAACGGTTTCATACATGGTTTCCCTCCGTTGGTGAGAAGCGGTTTTACCGCATATTCCAGATTTTACGCACGTTTTGGCTTATGAATTTAATCCGCTCTTTTGATATTTACCAAGGTGTGTCAAATACCTTTAGGCTTATGCTTTCTGTTATAACAGAGTTTGACCTTTCGGGTTTTATTTCCCGCAATATTTCAGAGTTGACGTTGCCCGTATCGGACTATGTAAGTGCCGGTATCGGGCTAATTGTGCTGTTTTGGCTAAGCTGGCTTGGCCGCGATGGCGCAGATTTTAGGGATAAATGGGCCGGTTTTGCATGGCCGGTGCGCTATGCGGTTGTGGGTACTATTTTATTTATAGTGTTGGTGTTGGGTGCATATGGGCATGGATACGATACCCGGCAGTTTATTTATAATCAGTTTTAAGGCGGTTTGTTATGCGATGGGTTAAGATTTTTTCGGCAGTTGCCGTGTTTGTATTGGTATTTTTTATTTTTCAGCGTTTGCTTGTGCCTAAGTACGCCTCTGTTGTGCTTGAGGGCGGGCTTATTAGGGAATATTATTCGTCCTCTTTTGACCACAATGTCGTGTTTATAGGGGATTGTGAGGTTTATGCAAATTTTTCTCCTATTACGCTTTGGGAGGAGTTTGGCATTGCATCGTTTACTAGGGGTAGCCCACAGCAATTAATTTGGCAGTCATATTATTTGTTCCATGATACTTTGCGGTTTGAAACGCCGGATATCGTTGTTTTTAACGTGCTTTCCATGCAGTATAACGAGCCGCAATATGAGCCGTATAACCGGCTTACTTTGGATGGAATGCGCTGGTCGCGGGCAAGGGTTAACGCAATATCGGCCTCTATGTTAGAGGATGAGGATTGGCTGTCTTATATCTTCCCTTTCTTCCGATATAAAGACCGCTGGCGGGAGATATCCAGTGAAGATTTTAGGTATTTCTTCCGCAACCCCAGGGTTTCTATCAATGGGTTTATGATACGTAGCGATATTGTACCCGCTGGGTTTATTCCTGCGCCGCTCCCCAGGGGGGATTTCCGGTTTGGGGATAAGGCATATTACTATCTGAACCGCATGGTGCAGTTGGCCAACGATAATGATGTTACGCTGGTTTTGGTAAAAGCACCAACTTTGTACCCCCACTGGCATGCGCAGTGGGATGCGCAAATAGTTGAATTTGCCCAGCAACATGACTTGCTTTATATCAACTTCTTGGAGTATATTGATGATATCGGGCTGGATTTTTCTACCGATACATTTAATGCCGGGTTACATTTGAATGTTTTTGGTGCAGAAAAGCTGGCTAGTTTCTTTGGTGAGATTTTGACTTATCATTTTGACTTGCCAGACCGCCGGAACGAGCCGGAAACCGCCGCCCGTTGGGATGAAAAGGTAGAGCTGTATCATAGCGTAATTGCCCGGCAACAGGCAGAGATTGCTACCTATGGGTGGATTCAAAACTTTCTGATTAATTAGCCGCAGGGCACTATAGCATATCAAAGAAGGGATTATATTATGAGAAAAATACTATGTGTTGTTTTGTTGATAATACTATCATTTGTACTGGTTGCCTGCGGTGAAACGGTGGTAACAACGGACTTAACCCGTGAAAACGAAACAGAAAGCCATATCTATGAAGATATCGCCAATAATGACGCAGACGAACCCCCTGCCGAATACACTAATAACGATAGTGATACGGAAGCCGGTTCTGAAGAAAGCACCCAGGCAGCAGGCTTCGCGCTGGTATACAACGGCGTAACAATCCAAATGGATGACGACATAGAATATCTACTAACTAAACTAGACGAGCCGGTAGGCATATTTGAAGCCCCAAGTTGCGCATTCGATGGAATAGACCGCATTTTCGGCTTCCAAGGAATCCAAATCCACACCTACCCAGACGGCGACTTAGATAGGGTGCACACAGTAAGCTTCCTAAATGACGGCATAACAACCATATCAGGCATTACGCTAGGCGATAGCTGGAGCGATGTGGTAGCCATTTATGGTAACAACTACACGCAAGATACAGGTATGTTCACCTATACAATTGACAGGACAACTCTATCGTTTTTTGTAGAAGATGATATGGTTTTTGGAATTATTTTCGGTTTAATAATGGACTAAATATATGAGGGGGGAACCGATGGATAAATACACGTCAAGGCACACACAAAAGCGCATATCTAAAAAAAGGTTGCTCCTACGTAGGGGCGGCATCCTGCCGCCCGTGGCCAAAGCAAGAAAAGCTACACAGCCGCATACTTATCTAAACAATTTCGTCAAAACCGAAAATCGCGTGCGCACATTTTCAGCAACAGGCGTAACCGCTTTAAAAGTGGACGGCAATAAAGCCAAGCCAGTTCTTGCAAAAAAAAGCAAAGCACGCAAGTATATTATTGGCGTTGCGGCTGTACTATGCCTTGGCGTGCTAGTAGCAATACTAGCCAACACCCTAACCTTCACATTAGAAATCCCAGATGGCGGCATAAAAAACGTAGCCATACTAAACGGAACCCCCATAGCCCCAACAGATTTTATATCCCCAATAACAGCAATGGATGGCATTTATGTCGAGTTTCAAAACCCATACACTTCACCCATCCACCAAAGCGGTAGGCATTACATAGCCCTAACCCTAAGAAACGGCAGGCGTGTAAGCGCAGCCACTGCCATGCTTTACGTACTATCACCATATCAATATATACAAATCGAGGCCGGAACACCCATTTCCGGCATTTCCCCACTATACTTTGTGCAAGCGGTGTACATAGTTCCCCCCGGAACGGTTTTAGACATGGCTATCCATAGCGGTCTGCCATATCAAGGCGTGCTAGATGTAGGGGAGCATATCGTTAGCATTTCAGCCAACGGTACGCTTTTCTATTCCCAGCTAAATGTAGTAGACACCACCCCACCAACCGCCAATCTAACAGACATTACCATCCCCATGGGCCAAGAGGTGCAACCGGAAGATTTTATTATTTACATGTTTGATATGTCACCGATAGTGGCAGTCTGGTTTGTATATGAACCGGATTTATTCACCCCAGGTGACCAAATAATTGAAATTGCGCTAAAGGACTATTTTCATAACACCGCGGTATATTCCGCAGTACTAACAATTCTGCCCAACACAACCCCGCCACAAATATTAGGCACAAGAGACATAAACACACAAATAGGTAGCACCATAATGTTTAGGCAAGGCGTAACCGCCATAGATGCCTTTGGCAGGCCGCTAACATTTTCTTTTGACACATCCGGGCTAAACATCCACGAAATAGGAACATACACCGTTATATATCACACGCAGGACGCATGGGGCCTACGTGCAGAAGTAGCAATATACGTACATGTACTAGATGTAGACCCAGAGCTAGTCCGCACAATGGCAGACGCAGTGTTAGAAGGTATCCTACAAGAAGGCATGACCCAAGCAGAGCAGGCCCATGCCATATTCGACTGGATTTCCCACAATATAGCCTATGCCGCAGATGTAAGCCGCTACTCTATATACGAAGGGGCATACCAGGGCTTGCGCAATAGACGAGGGGATTGTTTTGTATTTTACTCCGTATCCGAGGTACTACTAACCCAAGCTGGGATTCCCAATATGCATATCGGGAGAATTGAAGGCACGTTTACCCGACATTCCTGGAACCTAATAAACCCCGACGGGCTAGGCTGGCATCATTTCGATACCACACCCTTACGGCTGATATTTGGCCAAAGGCTTAACCGTTTTATGTTTACCTCAAGTGAGGCACGGCACCATACACAGCTTATACTAAACTACCTAGGAATGCGGGATTACTATACCTACTATCCCGAGCTATATCCGGAGATTGTACAGTGAGTACCCTAGGCGTAATAGGTGGGATGGGAGTACAAACCACCGCACGTTTTTACACAATGCTTAACCATATGCAAGCAGTTAAAACCGAGCAGGAATACATGGACGTGCTAATATACAGTAAGCCCTCAACACCAGACCGCACCGCTTATATAACCGGTAAAAGCAATGCAAACCCCTTAACTTCCATGCTAAAAGCCGCGCAAACGTTGGTGGATGCAGGGGTAAGCTGTATTGCCATGCCCTGCGTTACGGCACATTTTTTCTACGAAGACTTGGCCCAGGCGGTTGCGGTGCCTTTTATTAATATAATGGACGAAACAGCGAAGCATGTACGAGAACGCGGGTTTGTAAAAGTTGGATTACTAGCCACAGACGGTACATTACAAAGCCAGATGTTTCATAAGGCTTTCGCTAAGCATGGTATAGATGTAGTAGTACCGGTAATGGAGGCACAAAACCACCTAAGCGATGTAATCTACAGGATAAAATGCGGGGAAATGCCCGTAAACGCCATAGACAGCATATCATCCGGCCTGTACGATGCGGGTGCCGAAGCCATAATACTAGGCTGTACAGAGTTAGGTTTACTAGAAAAAAGCAATGATTATATCTACATCGAAGCGATGGAAGCACTAGCACATGCGGCACTACTAGCTAAAACACAAACAAACGAGATAAATATATGAAAAAGCCATAAAATAAAGACCAAGGAAGTGCAATATGAAAAACGTACTGGAATACCTAGAACACACAGTAACCCACAGTGCCGAAAAGCCTGCATTTATTGACGAAAGCGGCGCATTAACCTTCGCCCAGCTATACAATAAATCCCAGGCTATCGGCTCTTTTTTATGTTCAAAAGGCATACACAAACGCCCCATAGCTGTATTCATGAAAAAATCCCCGCATATGATTGCCGCCTTCCTGGGGGTTGCATACAGCGGCAACTACTACATACCTCTAGATGCAGAAATGCCAGCCTTTCGCATACAGTTAATCCTAAAAACCGTAAACCCGCCCCTAGTAATTTGCGATGAAACCACCCAGGAACTTATGTCCAAATGGGGCCTAGACACAGAAACCCAGCTATACGCCAACCTATGTAACCACCCAATATCAGAAACCGCGCTAACCCAAACACGCGCACAAGCCACAGACATAGACCCGCTATACGTAGTATTCACCTCCGGCTCAACCGGAACGCCCAAGG
>Ga0123355_10004905_pt1 | contig 19468 bp, 21 predicted proteins | sample TergutEmb28metaG_3_FD_89872 | JGI IMG/M metagenome (GOLD analysis project Ga0123355, IMG submission 89872) | Embiratermes neotenicus P1 segment gut microbial communities from Petit-Saut dam, French Guiana - Emb289 P1 | ecosystem: Host-associated > Arthropoda: Insects > Digestive system > Gut ... | reverse complement strand
TCTGTGGATTATTGTAGATAATTCCTCGCCGAAGAAGTTTATTGTGTGCTGCGGGTTCATTGCATACATTATTGCTCGTCGTGCAAAGATACATCTTACTCTTGATGCATTGACACCTACATAGTGATAGCTATTGCTTAGCATCCTAACCGTTTGAATATCGGATATATCATTTATCTCATCAACAATATCAACTGTTGCCCAAGGAGTCCCGATATTGATTGTCCCGTCACTAAGCGCCTGAACTATGTCATAATTACGCATGACATGAAATGATTTATATCTGACAAGCGGTCTATGCACATAAGTCCCGGTTGTGTCAAAAAACGGATTATAAATAAAATAAACAATGTTATTAGAGAAAAAATTGTTATGATTAACAAGAGTACCTGTTGCCGGACTATTTCTCTCTCCTTGTGCATTAGACACTTGAAATGCGCCTGCTCCCATAGGCAGTCTTTGCACTGAAACATCTCGAAAAACATCAGTAAAGTAGGTTACATTACCCGGTCTAAACCCAGGACTTCTAACACGGCTAGGATCATAATTTGCCGGTCTTTCTACACCTTCAGGGAAAGTAAATCCGTCAAAGCTGATTCCCGGCATATTAAAGCCGTATGCACCGTCATATTTGTCAAAACTGTGTCCTCTTATCTCAGAATCAGAATAATAGTGCATTGGGGCGATTTTAATGTTTCCTAAACTATAAAGCGCATTAGGGTTGACGCCGTTTGTCATGATGTTTAAGACATGATGATACTCACCATAGTTTCTAAACCCATAGCGTAAGCCTTCAAAAGCCTGAGTTTGCGAAACAGTAATGCCCGATATTGTGGACACAATACGGTTGCCCACAGTATCAACAGGTCTTCCTGCAAGATATTCCTCAATCGCTTCTGCCACCCATCGCTGCAATAATCTGTTTCCTACGCCCCACCAAACTGCTGTATTAAAAATATTATCAGTGAATCCTCCTCTAACCGCATAACTATCCGGATGGTGGATTGGATCGCCAGGTCGAACAGGATTCATATTAGTATCACTCATCATCCTTGCCATAAGGTATCTGTTTGTAAGAGTTCTGCTGGCAGGAGTAATCGCGCCTGTTGCTTGCGTAACAGAGTATAAACGGAATCGGTTTCCGTTGAATACATATTGCTCATATATGTTTCTGGTTTCTCCGGCATTGTCAGGGTCCGGCTCAGTCCCAATCACTCTAAACCTATTTTCTTCACGAAGAATTTCTAAGGTTTCAAGGCAAACAAGCCAATCCGTAGTAGGGCTATCATAACAACCAAAAATATTAGGTGTTGTTAATATTTGACTCCTTCTTGTTCTGCCTATTTCATCATCATACAACAAACCTAAAGTGGTATTGTATATCTGACTTATTGTATACAAAGCAGATTGTCTTAAAGGTATAGCCAAGAGCTGTCTGTCACCTGCGTTTGCTTCACTTGTTGTCAAATTCACAAGCTGTCCGTATTCATAATAACGGCGGGCAGTCAAAGCCCCTGCGACCACAGGCACTCGCACTCCGCCATTTATGCGATACGGCACAGGCATGGGCAAGCCGTTTATTATTTGATAAAAGAATATATTTTGAGCAGAAATTTCAATCGTCGGCAGACTCCCCACAAAATCACGGGTATTGCCCCAAACAAAAGGACCGTTTGGATGTTCTGCTGAAAACGGAAACTCCTGCCAGCCGATAGCGCCGGCTGGAGTCCTCTCAATCCTAATCATACCCATCCGGTATAGCATAACCTGCCATGGCTCAGTGAATCCGACATGATCACCCACTCTGTGATGTCCTTGATAACCGTGACCTATTCCGTTTGCCGGAATAAACCACTGCTCATCTGAAAACATTCCGTTATTCGGGCAAAAGTCGGTACTGACGGCTTGATTCCACATAGATAACAAATCCTGCCAAAAGCCCGCTCTTACTTCATGTGCATCTTCAATTATACGGCGCTCTCTTGCTAATCCGAGTGCCGTATTAGCAGCCATAGGACTTGCCATATCTCTTCTGAAATTTCTTCTGTTGATAATAGCGTTATTATCTCCGTTATTCCAAAAGAAGTTTAAATCAGCTCTTCTTGATACAGCCTCTGCTTCAAAGCGTCGTCTCCAAGTTTCATACTCCTCCCGACCCACAATACCACCGCTTTGAGTCCTCCATTGGGTTAATCCTAAAATGTTTATAGAATTATTCAAGCTGTTTGGGCCGGTATAAACAGTATCAAGATACACATACATATTGAATAAAACATCCCTTATCGTCAGCGGTGTGCCGTCAGAAAAACGAATGCCGTTTTTAATCAAAAACTGATAGTGTGTACGCACCCTTGGGTACACTCTTTGGTGAGGAAGCAGCGCATTAAACCTTGTTAAATCAGGGTCTGCTATATTATCAACATAAACCATTTGTCTTATGTCTCTTGCAACCGTAGGCACATCGTCGCCTACTAGCACATTTCCTCTTGGGTCTACATTTAACATTCCTATTTGAGTTTGACCCGCAACAGCGCCGTCAGCAGCTGAGGTAGAGAAGAACGGATGAAAAACCATGTCAAAGTCAAAGCTGTCCATTCTTAGTGAACCTTGTGCCGCAGGAAGATTTTGTTCTCGTCTTGCAATTATAGTAGCATTCTCATTAGCAGGCTGACCAAACACAAACGGACGGCTTCTGTCATAAGAGTGGTTGCCCGCATGATACCAGCCATGGAAAATCCATGCCGCTTCAACAGGGTCCGGAACTTGACTGGCCAAAATAGGATCACCCATAGGAACTACGATTCTTCTATGGACAATTCCGCCGTATGTAAGCCTAAAATAAGTAACAACACCTCCGTAGATAAAATACGGAACAAGCGTCATATTTTGGGTAACAGGCTGACCGAATTGAAACTCAGTAGTTTGCCCTTGCAACATCCAAAATGCAAACTCATGCAAAGCGTCTCTAACCGGAATCTCAGGAATCAAAGCAAGAGCCGTACCATCTCTGACCTGTCTTGTCTGAAAGACTGTTTCGTCATGATTTAGAAAGGTAACGGTGTGGTAGGTATGATCTACATCTGGTTTACAGCTTTCAGAACCAGCAAACACAACCAATGTACCCGCCGCCATGATTACCGCCATAACAATGGTGATAATTCTTGATAATTTTTTCATTTTTCTCTTCTCCTTTTTTTAATTAGGTTAAATAATATATGTTACGACAAAATATTTGCCGGAAAGAACCGTTTAGAATAAAGCAACAAAGCTATACGGACTACACTCATTATCCTTGCCATGCAGGAATTATAAATGCTCCTTCGCCGTTATTTGCATTCAACAATCTATCAGGAAAAACAAATACTCCTTCAGACACTTCAAAATCTCTTATATTAAATCTGACAAACTCAACCTCTGCGCCCTCTTCATCAAAAATAAACCACCCCACGAAAGTCATACCCGGAAATTGCCCGTAAAAATCATCAAAGAAGACATCGAAATCCATATCATCAGTCAGTCTTAAACCAATGTGATTCGGACTGATAGGCGGCCGCGCTTCACCTGCGTACATATGATATACATTTAAATTTAAATGAGCGCCGTATAATCCTGCAATAGGCACAGACCCGAAATAACCGCCGAAGTTTGCTCCGACTTGCCTAAATGTCAATGCTTGCGCATAATCCGGTGTTTGAAGCTGTCTGAATGCTGCTAAACCGCCAAGCCTTATAGGATGGTATTGGTATATGGGGTTGCCGTCAATATCATAAGCCGGCACAAACACAACCCTAAAAGTATAGTTGCCCTCGCCGTCAAGTACAGGATATCCGTCTATATCAAGTATTTTTTCATAGTCTCTAACTGTCGCCCGCGCATGCTCATAACCGATTATATCATGCAAATAGTCACCTAGTTCCCAACTCCAAATACGGTTTCCGTCAATGTCTAGTATATATTGACGAATAGGTATCATCAGCGGCTGTCTGATTATCTCGCCGTTTGCATCCACCGCAACTTCATTACCTCTCCAGCCTGCCAATCCGCTTCCCACATACAACTCTTCTCTGTGAGTGAAATTCAGTCTTATATTTCTAGCTCTAGAGGCAGGAGAAGCACTTGCGGCAAACACATTTATGATTGGCGGTCTGAAAGGATGATATGACGCCAAATAATCGCCCATCAGAAAATTATTACTAATAGTGTTTATATGTATAAAGTTTATGATGAAATTATCAAATGTAATGTCTCTGATATTAGCGCTTGGACCTAAATGATTGAACAGCCCGCCGTATGCCGGATTAGAAGCCGTTGCATTCCATTCCTCTAGATTAGAAATCACACGCATTCTTACATTTCTGACAAAATTGTGAATTCTTACTCCGTTTCCTGTTATTCTTCTATTGAAGGTAGGCGGAAAATCAAGCGCTCTACCTCCTAAGTCAAGTTCAGGAGTCGCAAAATAATAGGGGCTGTCAGAAAATGCAAAGTCATCCCCAACCGCTAAGTCATCAGGCGACCTAATAATCTCATAAGACCTATCAATGTATCTAGGAAAAATCCTGATGGTAGTCATCGTATCTGTCTCATATCCTTGAGCATCACGCAAAAACTCCATCCTCGGCAGCCAATGACCCGCCGGAGTCCAAGGAATCGGCTGTCTATGCTGAGGGTCTTGATAAAAACCTACAATTTGAAAGCCTTCTCTGTAATATGCCATCCATAAACTCGCTCTTGATACAGAACCGTCTCTCCTAACAATTGTGCGGACTAATCTTTCGCGTCCCATACTGCCTTCCGGCAATCGCGCTATCATGTCATCATAATCAGGGTCATCAGGGTTTAAATCTCTATGCCACTGTGTATGCGTGGGCAATATAACAAATCTCCTTTGTGATTGCCACATGGCAACAAAAACAGAGCGTTGGTTATTCCAAATCTCATTGCCGTTTGCATCTCTGCCTGTATAGCTGGAAATATCCAGTTCATCCAACTCAAAATTCCACTGCTCTCCCGTAGTGAAGCGTGTTAGATACTCACCTTGGTCTATCCTGGCAACTATATCACCTTCTGCATCCCTTTCAAATCTCATCTCACTCTCTAAATCAATAGTAGTCAAAGAGCGAAACAGGTCAGGAAAACCCGCATAATTATGACCTACTACATACATAAACTGTTCATAGATAGGATAATTATCTGCATTATATCTTCTGACTGTCGTTATACCTATGTCATCCTCGCCGGCATTAACTTGATACCAACCTAGAAAGCTGTATCCCCGTCTAAGCGGATTATCAATATGGCTGTATGCAAGCCTGCCGCCGCCCAAACGGTTTCTTTGCAAAAGATGTGTCTGATAAAAACCGCCGCCAACGCGTCCGCCGTTGCCCAGGAAAAAGACCTCATGAATATTGTGGTCTCTTGGATCAACTTGACCTCTGCCCGCACAAGCGAGCATGGCAAAAGCGCTTATCGCAACGCCCAGCATCATCACAAACACAAAAAAACCTTTAATAATATTCTTCTTTTTCATCAATCTACCTCCTAATTTTGGTAAATTCTTGTCCCACTAATAAGCCTGTATTGTATAAAAATATACAAAACTATTTGATTATACCAAAAAACGATATTGTTTGTCAATTATTTTTTCACCATTTTTGCAATTTTTTTTCACATCCTGCAACAACTATTAATAGTAATTCTAACTAAAACCTAACATTTGACAAGCAAATTTTTAATGAAATATCACTATTTTTGAGCCAAAAACAAACTATCAGTGCATGATTTTGCATAAAAAGTAAGATTTTGACCAAATAATGCCGACATTATTTAAGATTATAGCTATGAAATAGTATTAGTAGTAATATATGTAAAAATCATATATGTAGTTATTATGTGGCAATTTATTATCCATAATTCATAATTTTTATAAAGTAGCATTCAATGTATGTACATAATCGATTAATGCTAAAACTACACATAACAATTTCTCAAATTTTTTCATGCAGTTTTTTCCTTTATTAAATCGTTTATGACCTCACTTGCTAAATAAAGACCGGCACACATAGGAGCAAACGGAATAGACCCGATAGTTTTTCTAACTCGCTTTTGTTTGCTATCTTCATTTGACAATTGAACTGAGGTATCCTCTGCTTTTGCAGTTATCTCATCATATTCACCATAATGCCCTTTGGGCGCTTCTAATGAGTATACAACTTTTAAACTGTCAATTCCCTTGTCTCTTAATTTCTTTCTCATCACTTTAGCAATAGGACAAATACTGCTCTCAAAAATATCTCCTATTTTAAAATCCATACTTACTCTGTTTCCTGCCCCCATACTAGAAATCACTTTAATCCCCTCATTATAGCAACGCTCTGCAATCGCCAATTTAGAAGTAATAGTATCTATAGCATCCACAACATAATCTATCCCGCTAAAATCAATATCCCCCAAATTTTCCTCAAGAACAAATATGTCAACCAAATCTACTTTCACCTTAGAACTGATGCCTAACACCCTCTCTTTCATGACTTCCGTTTTTTTCCTGCCCACAGTATCCTTGGTTGCGATGATCTGCCGATTGATATTAGATTCACTCACCACATCTCCGTCAATAAGCAAAAAACTGCCTATTCCTATCCTAGCCAGACTCTCTACAACCATGCCGCCCACTCCGCCCAATCCAAAGACTGCCACCCTGCTATTTTGCAAAATCGCCACGCTTTCACTTCCAATCAATAAATTTGTCCTTTCAAACATCATCTATACAAACTACACTCCGTTTATGTCAAAAATAACGATTTCATATACGCTAGGATTTATGCGCGCTCTGATTCTGACGGCAACAGTCCCCTCTTGCAAGAAAATTAACCGTACAGTACTTCCCCAATTATTTATTCCTATATAGTCTTCATAATCCTCATCTATCTCTATTATAAGTTGATACCAAGACCGGTGAGTATCAATATCGCCTGCAAAAGTAACAATTTCATCGGTCTCCAGAAAAACATGATTGCCTGCATTAACTGAAACGGTATTTTGACTCTGCCATGTTGACGGCAATGTTATGCTTATACCTACAGCAGGCAACTGATTAAATAAGGACACATTGGGAGCAGGAACAATCGTAGAACCCCAAACAATTCTAGCCTCAAAAGTTTCTATTGTTATTTCATTGTGCCAATAATCACGAATTTGCTTATTCACCCAAACAACTCTATAGTCAGCATCAAAAATCACCTCTACGGTGTCTTTGAAACTTCCTTCCTCACACTCGTCTTCAAAAATAAGTCTTGTATAGTTTCCATGCTGCGTCGCCACAAAAGAAAAATCATCAATTATATCGTTTATTTGCCAAAATGCTTCCCCAATCAACATTCCTATTTCTTCATCATGAGGTGAAAGCGTTTCAAACCTTGAGTATTCTGGTTGCCCGTCACCAGATCTAAACGATTGCTCTTCAAAATACCGCCCGTTGTGATACCATGCCCGTCTATTCCATTGCTCTGTTTCATCAACCCACTGCTCACGCTCCTCCATCTCAAAAAAATAGTTTGTACCGTCATAAATTAAAGCAACTGAAAAATGAAATCCTTCCGAAAAGGTTTGGTTGTCCTCTTGCCATGTTCCTACTTCAGATTCAACAAACCTTTTTGCAAAAGCAGGGATGCTGTCACTATAGATAAAATCAAACCATGCATCTATTATGTCATTTGCTTGCGTTTGGTTGAGAGTGCCTGTTTGGGCGGGTATATGCGGGCGGGAAAGCGTTGGCGGAGTAGTGGGTCCGCCCGTGCTTGGCGGAGCAGCAGTATCGGAACAAGCCATAAAAACAAACAGCAGCATAGCAGCAGCAAATATAATCGTTAAAACCAGCCATGCTTTTTTGAAAATCTTTCTCATTTTGTCTCTCCTAAAGAGTTATAATCTATATAGTCTATCACTATAATTCATAGCTGTCAAACAAATTAAAGTGAAAAAGAAAAAAGACCGCTTTAATTATTAGATTGCCTTAATCCTGTTTAAATGTATAGTGACTCAACATTTTATTCTTTCATGTTATTAATAATTTTGTATAAATTTTCAGCTGCTTTTAGCACTGCAAAACCCGCATAAAAAAAGTTCTTCTTTTTCAACATTTTTTGTTTTTACAATTTAACTAAGTATAATAAAAGCAGATTATCCGCAATATAAAAACACTGCAGATTAGCTATCTACAGTGTCTAATAATGCATTTAAAATTTGACTATACCAACTCAATCATTGCCATTTCTGCCGCATCACCGCGTCTTGGACCAAGCTTTAATACCCTTGTATATCCGCCGTAATTACCATTAGCAACGGTTTTTGCTCTCTGGTCATATTTTGGCGCTAATTCATTAAAAATCTTCTCAACGATAGGATATTTAATATGTCCTGTCCTAATCTTAAAGGCAGCGTTTGATTCATTTTCACCTCTTGCCGGAGGGACATTATAAACCTTACCCAAAATAGCACGCCTTGCTGCCAATCGCTTGGGTCCGTCGTTGACGATTTCCATTTGAATCTCTTTGCCTTTAGAATTCTTGCGCGTAACCACCCTTTTGACAACATCCATATATGTCGTGATGGCTTTTTGCAAAATCCTATCAGCAAGCCTTGATACTTCCTTAGCATGTTGTAAGGTAGTCTCAATTTTTCCGTACCATAACAGGTGCGTAACTTGATTTTTTAATACAGCCATTCTTTGATCTGTTGGCTTTCCTAGTTTTCTTTGTTCCATGATTTCTCCGAAATTATGAATTACTTCATCTTGCAGTCAGAATTCAGAATTATTGCGGTTTTATTTTTATTTTAACTTAAATCATCCTTAGTTCAAGATTCAAAATTCTGAACTATTTTCTAATCTTCCCCTTTAGACAAATCCAATCCATAGCTTCTTAATTTATTAATTACTTCATCAAGCGACTTTCTGCCTAAGTTTCTAACCTTGAGCATATCGTCCTCAGAGCGCATAATCAAATCCTCTACAGTGTTGATATTTGCACGCTTTAAACAGTTATAACTTCTTACTGATAAATCCATATCCTCTATCCTCATTTCTAATATCTTTTGATGCTCACCCTCTTCTCTGTTGATTAAAATATCCATTTCTGAGATAGCCGATGATAAGCCTACAAACAACCTAATATGATCCTCAATAGACCTCGCTGCAAGTGATAAGGTATCCTTTGCAGTCAACGACCCGTCTGTTTTTACATCAATAATTAATCGGTCATAGTCAATGTTTTGACCTACCCTTGTTGCCTCAACGCTATAGCTTGCCGCCTTAACTGGGGTAAATCTAGAGTCAATCGCAATGAACCCGATAGGTTTTGCAGCATCCTTATTGTGGTCAGCTACAACATAACCTCTGCCTCTTGCCACAGTCATTTCCATGTTAAGTCTAGCTTTGTTGTCCATAGTGCAGATGTATAGTTCCGGATTTAAAACTTCTACTTCAGGATCAAGGTCAATATCGGCAGCCGTAACAATCCCGGGAGTGTCTCTTTCAATTCTGATAATTTTTTTGAGTGACTTATCTGCATAGTTTGCTTTTAAGTTGAGATTTTTCAGGTTCAGTATTATCTCAGCAACATCCTCACGGATACCCTTGATTGTACTAAATTCGTGATCAACTCCTTCAATTTGTACGCCCACAACAGCAGCACCCGGCAAAGCAGACAATAGAACCCGCCTAATTGAATTGCCCAGTGTTGTCCCATATCCTCTTTCAAGCGGCTCTACAATAAACCTTCCAGTTCTAAAGTCAGCGCTTTCCTCTATCGTAATTTTAGGTCTTTCAATTTCCATCATAATGTTAATAATTCTCCTATGGAAGATTTTTGTTGGTGGTCAGTGGCTGGTACAACATCTAGTCAGTGTAATCAACCGCCGGTCACCACTATTTACTATAGCGCTCAACAATCAACTGCTCTCTGATATTTAGGTCAATGTCTTCTCTTTTGGGATTTTCAATTATTTTACCTTCTAGCTTTTCTGTGTCAAACGACACCCATTTTGGCATAACTATCTTAGCGCCTCTAAGCTCTTTAAACATTTCATTGCTGCGTTTTGACTCTTTAATAGCAATCTCATCACCGGGTTTTACTTTATAGCTTGCAATGTCAACAAGCTTTCCATTAACAGTAATGTGTCCGTGATTGACGATTTGTCTTGACATATTTCTAGATGCCCCTATGCCCATGCGATAAACCACATTATCAAGACGCCTTTCAATTAAAATAAGCATATTTTCGCCCGTAACACCTTTCATGCGCTTGGCTTTTTCATAATATGCTCTAAATTGCTTCTCTAAAAGACCATACATTCGTTTGGTTTTTTGCTTTTCTCTTAGCTGGATAGAGTATTCAGAATGTTTTTTTCTGCCCATTCCGTGTTGACCGGGAGGTGTGGGGCGTTTATCTATTGCACATTTTTTAGATGTGCAACGATCACCTTTTAAGAATAATTTTGCGCCTTCCCGTCTACATTGGCGGCAACTGTTGTCCATGTTTCTTGCCATTGTTTGCTCCTAGCAAAAAGTAATAATTACTAAATAATAAGCATAAAGTGTTGACATCTTTATTTTATTGTAAATTTAGATACCCTTACTTTTTTATTTATTATTTTTTACTTTTTACTTCTCAAATTTTACTTTTTACTTTATTATTATACTCTTCTTCTCTTCGGTGGTCTGCACCCATTGTGCGGTATGGGCGATACATCTGTGATTGATGTCACCTTTATGCCCACTACATCTAATGCCCGAATTGAAGACTCTCTGCCGTTGCCCGGTCCTTTTACAAACACATCAACGCTTCTTATTCCTGCCTCTTTGGCAACATGAGCAGCTCTGTCGCAAGCTTGCTGAGCGGCAAAAGGCGTGCTTTTTCTAGCTCCCCTAAAACCCAAAGCACCGGCACTGCACGCACTGATTGCGTTGCCCGCTTGATCGGTGAAGGTGATGATTGTATTGTTAAAAGATGACTGGATATGAACACATCCTTTGTCAATGTTTTTGGTAATTCTTTTTTTGACCTTAGCTTTGGTCGATGCTTTTGGTTTTGCTGGCATGATAACTCCTTGTTAGTACACAGTCACTGTTGACTAAAAACTACTTCTTCTTAGACCTTCCCACAGTGCGCTTAGGACCTTTTCTGGTTCTTGCGTTTTGTTTGGTGTTTTGTCCTCTTACAGGCAAGCCCTTTCTGTGCCTTACACCGCGATAGCACCCTATTTCAGACAATCGTTTGATATTAAGAGCAACCTCTCTGGTCAAATCACCTTCAACCTTGAGGTTTTTTTCGATATAAGACCTCAAGGAATTGGTTTGCGTTTCCGTCAAATCCTTGACTCTGATGTCTTTGTCTACATTTGTTGCAGTCAAAACTCTGTTAGACATAGGACGACCGATGCCATAAATGTATGTCAAAGCCACCTCTATTCTTTTTTCTCTTGGTAAATCTATTCCTGCTATACGAGCCATGATGTTTTACTCCTTATTAACCTTGTCTTTGTTTATGGTTAGGATACTTTGCACAAATAACCATAACCTTTCCGTGGCGTCTTATTACCTTGCACTTGTCGCACATAGGCTTAACCGATGTTCTTACTTTCATAATTTATAGCCTCCTAATGCTTGTTTCTATAGGTAATTCTGCCTCGTGTGATGTCATACGGCGACATTTCAATCTTGACTGAATCCCCTTCTAAGATACGAATATAATTAACTCTCATTTTGCCCGAGATTGTGCAGTGAACCATGTGTCCGTTTGCTAATTTGACTTTGAATTGCGAGCCTCTGAGGGACTCTATTACCACCCCTTCGGCTTCTATCATATCAGATTTTGGCATTGGTTTCTTGCTCCTTTTACTCTAAGTGTCATCCTGCAAGGATCTCACTTTATTAAAGTTTTTAATCGCTAATTTTATATCCGTAATCTTTGGTTTGTCCGGTAAATTTGTGTTTGATAAATACCTTAGATGCTTATCCCTTTTAAGTTTTTTATTTTTTAATGTCCTGTATTGTCCGTCTGCTAAATGCACAAAATCATTTTTGACCTCATCCACCTCTATCACTACATATATCCTGCCCTCATCATGCCCCGCTTTTGATACTACTATATCGCCTTTTTTTAATGATGTCTTCATAATCGCTCCGACCGTCATTGCAAGGAGGACTTCTTTAGAATTCCAAACAAAACAATTCAGCCTTATAGTGTCAGTATCAGCGGCTCTCCTTTAGTGACAATAACAGTATTTTCATAGTGCGCCGACGCCAGTCCGTCCTTTGTCCTACATGCCCAGCCGTCAATATCTATATAAACCTCATGAGTACCTAAATTTATCATCGGCTCTATCGCCGGTGCATAACCGCTTTTTAGCTTAATACCGGTATCCCGTTCACCATAGTTGAGGATTTGCGGTTCTTCATGCAACTTTTTTCCAATGCCGTGTCCGCACATACTCCTCACCACACTAAACCCGTGTCTCTCTACATATGCTTGAATAGCGTGCGACACATTACCTAATCTAATCCCGTCCCGGCATTCTTTTATCCCTTCAAAAAAACTCTCTTTAGCCGTATCAATCAATCTTTGCTTGCTCTTAGAAATTTTGCCTATAGCAAATGTCCTTGCTGCGTCAGCATGAAACCCGTTTATCTTAGCCCCTATATCAACACTTAAAATTTCACCTTCTTCAAGCAGTCTGTTTGACGGAAATCCATGAACCACAACATCATCTACTGACATACAGCTGGCAAACGGAAATCCGTTGTAGTTTTTAAACGACGGAACAGCTCCCTGTGCCAAAATAAATCTCTCCGCTTCATTGTTTAGCTGCATAGTAGTGATGCCTGCTCTAATCAAACTCTCCGTCAATGCAAGCGTATCAGCAACAATCTTTCCGGCCTTAGCCATTCTTTCTATATCTTTGTCATTTTTAGTACTTATCATTGTTTTTCCAACTCTTGCTTAATGTTCTCAAACACCATCTCAGCATCAAGCGACCCGTCAATCGTAATCAAGTTGCCTTTGTTAGAATAATACTCAATCAACTGCATTGTCCATTTGTCATAAACCTCTAACCGAGTTAAGAAAATGTCTGCATTATCATCCTCTCTGTTAAACAATTTTCCGCCGCAATCACAATTAACATTAGCTAGTTCATCAAGGCTGTCATAGTTGTCAATATTATAGTTTTTTGAACACTTCGCACACACTCTGCGTCCCAACACCCTTTTAATCAAAATCTCTCTGGGTGCGCTTAGATTGATTACTACTGTCTTTTGCTTGAATTTAATACACTCATTATCCATACACTCCGCTTGAGCAATCGTCCTCGGAAACCCGTCCAGCAGCGCCCCATACTTGCAATCATCTTGTGACAATCTATCCTTAACCATCTTGATAACAATCTCGTCAGGTGCAAGCCGTCCTGCGTTTATTAAGTCTGCAATGCCTTTAGCTCCTGTTGGGTCTTTTTTAATTTCCTGTCTAAAAATATCGCCTGTTGAAATATGCGGCATCTTATAATAGGTACGGATTTTTTCCGCTTGTGTACCTTTTCCGCTCCCGGGAGCGCCTAATAGGATAATATACATTACTTCAAAAATCCTTTATAGTGCTTCATCATCATTTGACTCTCCAGCTGTGTGCGTATCTCAAGTGCCACGGATACAACAATCAGCATACCTGTTGCAGAAAAAGCATTTACTAATCCTTCACCGCCTGGTATCTCCATAGCACGCGCAACTTCTGACATAATAATCGATGGCACAATGGCAACAAACATCAAAAATATTGCACCGAACAATGTCAGTCTTTTGTTGATTTTTCTTAAATAATCTTCAGTAGGCTTGCCCGGCCGTATCCCTGTTATTGTCCCGCCGTGTTGTTGCAGGTTTCTTGCAACCTCGTCCGGTTTAAACTGAATTTGCGCATAAAAATAACTAAACCCTAAAATTAACAGCCCCATGAGTGTAAAATATATCACCGATCCGTGCCAATTAATTTGATTAGGACTCATATTCGTCTGCCACCAACCTGCAAATCTTTGAAGTCCTGTTTCTTGTCCGTCTACTACAGGTTGAAAACTTGAAATAAACTGAGTAATAATCATAGGGAAAGTAACCAACGCCGTCGCAAAGATGATGGGCAGTACTCCGTTAGCGTTTACCTTGATAGGAATATGTGTGCTTTGCCCCCCGTACACCTTATTGCCTTTGACTTGTTTGGCATACTGCACGGGGATTCTCCGTTCTGCTCCGTCTATGAAAACTATTAAAAAGAATATAACTATTACAAACGCAAAGAACATCAGCATCTGCCAAACACCCAAAGTAATATCCGCACCAGGTCTGGTCATGGCTACAGCCGTTCCCCAAATTGCAAGACCTGCTGATGCCACAATACCTACAAAAATTAACAACGACATTCCGTTTCCGATACCGATTTCAGTAATTCTTTCACCCAACCACATAGTAAACATGGCACCTGCAATCATTATAAACGCAACTATTATTGCCACCCAAACCGTGCTTTCTGAAGCGAATATCGGGATTAGTGTGCCGGAGTTGTGCCAGCTGAACGCTATGCCAAACGCTTGTGCAGCCGCCAAAAACAAACAAAGCCATCTGGTAACCTTTTCTATCTTTTTGCGGCCCTCTTCACCTTGCCTTGACCACAACTCTAGTTTTGGAATGGCGATGGTGAGCAGCTGTGTGATAATAGAAGCATTAATATAAGGAGCAATACCGATAGCAAGTAAAGCACCGTTTTGAAGGGCTTGACCGCCGATAGCTGACAAGAGTTCAAAAAGTGTGCCGCCCCGAGCCATCGCATAACCCATCATCTCCATGTTAATGCCGGGGACAGGTATCCAACTGCCTAATCGGAAAGCAAATAAAAGAGCAAGAGTAAGCAATAACTTATTCCTGATTTCTTTATTTTTTACTGCTGTTTTTAATGTTTGTAACATTGGTATCTCCGTTAATCAGATTTCAGAATTGTGAATTTTTCCTGTTCTAACGCAAGCCGTCCCCCAATTCTGAATAGTGTATTCCTAATTCTGAATTATCTCGGCTTTTCCGCCCAACTTCTCTATTTTTTCAATCGCATTTTTCGTAAATTTATTTGCTTTGATGGTCAATTTTTTAGTAAACTCGCCGTCTGCCAAAATCTTTAAACCATACTTTTCAGATTTCCTGATAATGCCTTTATCCAGCAACATTTGCATATCAACCGTCTCGCCATTTTTGAATGTTTCAAAAACAGACAAATTGACCACCGCATACACCTTAGTGAAAGGGTTATCAAAACCGCTTTTGGGCATTCTTCTGTAAAGCGGAAACTGTCCGCCTTCAAACCCGGGCTTGACACCGCCGCCGGCTCTCGCCCATTGACCCTTATGACCTTTGCCTGAAGTTTTGCCTAGACCAGAGCCTATACCCCTGCCCAGTCTTTTTCTTTTTACTCTTGCCCCCGGTGCGGGTGCTAATGTTCCCATTTTCATAGGTAATCTCCTATAATATTATGCTAACGGTGTGACCTCAATCAAATGCTTAACAACAAAAATCATTCCTTGAATAGCATCATTATCGTTATGAATAGCAGTTGAATTGATTTTGCCAAGTCCTAATGCCTCAATAGTTTTGATTTGTTTCTCTTGGCATCCGTTAGTAGACCTAACTAATTTTAATTGCAGCTTTTTGCCTGTTTCTTTTTTCTTAGCCATTTTATTTAGCCTCCAAAACCTGTTGACATTTATTTAAAAACAAAAAGATAGATTTTGACCAAAACTTAGCTAAACAACTATATCAATACTGAAAGTATCAATGAGAAGTTTAGAAATTTTTAAGTGAAAAAACACTTTTTAACCGTTTTATAAATTAATTATGTCAGGTTAGTTTAGTATTTCTTCTACGGTTTTACCTCTAAGCCTTGCAATATGTTCAGGACTTCTGATTTCAGTCAAGCCCTTAAAAGTTGCCTTTACCGCATTAATAGGGTTTCTTGAACCATACATTTTTGTAGTAATATTTTTTATGCCGGCAAGTTCAACAACCGCACGCACACTCGCACCTGCTTTAATTCCGCTACCTTCCGGAGCCGGTTTCAAAAGAACTGCGCTTGTGCCGAATTTGCCGATATTTTCATGAGGAATAGTAATTTCATTAAGAGCAATACGAACCATGCTCCGCCGAGCCGCAGCTTCTGCTTTTCTCACAGCCTCAGGTACTTCAGCAGCTTTTCCGCCGCCTACGCCAACTTTGCCGCTTCCGTCTCCTGCAACAACCAGCGCAGAAAAACGCATATTTCGACCGCCTTTTACAACCTTAGTAACACGATTTACCGCCACCAATTTGGTTTTGATGCCGTCGTCCACTTTCTCTTCACGGTTTTCTCTAGGACCCCGTCCTTTGCCCCCGCCGCCTTTTCTATCACCGCCGCCTCGATTATCACCGCCGCGAAAACCTCCGGCACCTCTAGGACCTCTTGACGGAGGTGCAGAAACGGGAGGAGCAGTAGTTACTGCTTCTGTGTTCTCAGATATTTTCTCATTCTTTATTTCATCTGACATAAAAACCTCTTTAACTAATTCATAATTCTGAATTATTGATGTCTAAATTTAATTTAAGTCGCCTTAATTCTGAACTCACAATTCTAAATCCAGAATTTTTACTAAAAGTCCAGTCCGCCTTCTCTGGCACCGTCAGCTAAAGCCTTCACTCTGCCAGTATATAAATAGCCGCCTCTGTCATAAACAACTTTTTTGATACCTGCTTTTTTTGCTCTTGCCGCAACTTCGACACCTATTTTCTTAGCTGCCGCCGCTTTTGTCAAGCCCTTGACATTTATGCCTTTAGCCACCGTGGAGCATGACACTAAGGTAACCCCTTTAGTATCGTCAATGATTTGCGCATAAATATGGCTTGTGCTTCTATAAACGTTTAATCTGGGTCTATCCTTAGAACCGCTAAGATTAGTCCTAATCCTAAGGTGGCGGTTTTTTCTTATTTCATTTTTATTTGGTCTAGCAATCATTATTATTTACCCCCTGTTTTGCCTTCTTTTTTGGTCAGCTGCTCAGTTGAGTACCTAATGCCGTATAAGTGGTATGGCTCAACAGGTCGTTTTGACTTGATTGTTGCCGCCGCTTGACCAACTAATTCTTTTGAAATACCGGTCAGCACAATAGTAGTAGCATCGGGCAGAGTTATGACAACCCCGTCAGGAGCAACAAACTCAACCGGATGCGACAAACCGACATTCATCGTCAACTTGTTTCCGGCAAGTGCGCATTTCCAACCTACCCCATTAACAATAAGTGTTTTAGAGTAGGGCGTAACAACCCCGTTTACCATGTTATTGATTAACTGCCTGTACAATCCGTGCTTTGCCTTTGTAGGCTTTGCCTCAGACAATCTCACTACATCAATAGTGCCCGCACCGATTTTAACATCAATTTTTTTATCAACAATTTGTTGTGATAATTTGCCCTTAGGACCCTCTACAGCCACAATTCCGTCCTTAAACTCAACCTTTACGCCGGCAGGAACAGTTATGGGCATTCTTCCTATTCTTGACATATTAAACTCCTCCTACCAAACATAAGCAAGTACTTCACCGCCGACGGCTGCTTTTCTTGCCATTTTGTCTGTCATTACGCCTTTAGAGGTAGACACTATTGCTATGCCGAGTCCGCCAAGAACTTTGGGCAGGTCCTCATGAGAGCAATAAATTCTCAAACCGGGCTTTGATATGCGCTTGAGGTTATTAATAACCCTTTCATATTTTTTGCCGTATTTAAGCGTAATAAAAATATTCTTATGATTTTTTTCATCATTAATCACTTCAGCGCTTGCAACATATCCTTCATCAACCAAAATATCGGCCATAGCCTTTTTGATTTTAGAAAAAGGAATAGAAACTGTGTCGTGTTTTGCGATTAAAGCATTTCTGATTCTTGTTAAAAAGTCTGCTATAGGGTCTGTAACTACCATGCTCATTTTTTGTTTCCTCCTTTTACCAGCTTGATTTTCTTATGCCGGGAATTTCACCTGCATAAGCAAGCTCTCTAAAACATATTCTGCAAATACCATATTTTTTTAAGACTGCATGAGGTCTGCCGCATATTGTACAGCGAGTGTATTCACGGGTCTTGTACTTCTGTGGTCTTTGCTGTTTATTTATCATCGCTTTTTTAGCCATATTGTTGATTTCTCCATTGATATAGATTAGTTTTTAAACGGCATTCCCATTTTAGCAAGCAGTGTCTTTGCTTCGTCGTCAGATTTAGCTGTAGTAACTATTATCACATCAAAGCCTCTGACTTTTTCAACTAATTCGTATGAAATTTCAGGAAATACGATCTGTTCTTTAATTCCCATCGCATAGTTGCCTCTTCCGTCAAATGATTTATTAGATACTCCTCTAAAGTCACGCATCCTAGGCAGTGCAATTGACACTAATCTGTCATAAAACTCATACATTCTGTTTCCGCGCAAAGTAACCTTTGCACCTACAGGCTGATTTTCTCGCAATTTAAAATTTGCAACAGATTTTTTTGCTTTTGTTAAAACCGCTTTCTGCCCTGCAATTGCCTCTAATTCTTTGATTGCTGATTGAATACTTTTTGCATTGTCCTTGATGTCACCCATCCTCATGTTGAGTATAATTTTATCAAGTTTTGGCACTTGCATTACATTTTTATAGCCCTTGTCTTTTTGAAGTATCGGTATAAGCTCTTTTGTGTATCGGGTTTTTAAACGATTGGCAGGATATTTTGATAAGTCAACCGAAGGAGCAGAAGAAGCTTTTTTTTCTATAGGTTTAGGCGCAGAAGCCAAAGGCGAACTAGGAACAGGTTTTTTTTCTTCTGTTTTTACTTCTGCAGACTTATCTATCTTCAAAGCAGGTGCGGGCTCAAATTCAACAGGCTTCTCAATTTTGGGCGCAGAAACAACTTTTATAGGAGCCGGTTTTTCTGCTTTAGGCTTAGCTATAGCTTTTGACGCAACTTCCTTTTCTGCTTTAGGCTTAGTTTCATCTGCTTTTTTAACCGCAGGTTTTTTTACTCCGAGTCCGGTTGAAACAGGTACTTTTTTAGGTGCCACCTTCTCTTTTTCAGCAGGTTTTGCCTTTGCGGTAGTAGTTGTTTTTTTGGCGACTTCTTTGACCTCTTCTTGGGTTTTTACAGCCTTTTCTTTTGCCGGAGCTTTAGGCTTAGCAGGAGCTTTTTCTACTTTAGGCTTTGCAGGCGCTTTCTCTTTAGCCGCAACAGTTTTTTCTTTTTCCGGAGCTTTTTCCGCTTTAGGTTTTACAGGCGCCTTCTCTTTAGCAGGAACTTTTTCCTTAGCAGGAGTCTTCTCTGCTTTCTTCGCCGCAGTTTTTACAGGTTTAGATTCTACCCCGCCTTCACCGGCAACAGCCGCCATCGCCGCTGC
>Ga0123355_10004904_pt1 | contig 19470 bp, 17 predicted proteins | sample TergutEmb28metaG_3_FD_89872 | JGI IMG/M metagenome (GOLD analysis project Ga0123355, IMG submission 89872) | Embiratermes neotenicus P1 segment gut microbial communities from Petit-Saut dam, French Guiana - Emb289 P1 | ecosystem: Host-associated > Arthropoda: Insects > Digestive system > Gut ... | reverse complement strand
CAGTGCGCAGTTCCGCTCGGCGGCGAGGCCGATTGTTTTTGGCCTCGTCAACCAGCCCTCTAAGTGTGTCTTTTGATTACTTTTCTGCACAAACAGAAAAGTAATACGCCGTAGGCCGTTCCCTTCTGCTGAGTTTAACTCCCTCAGTCAGCTTCGCTGACAGCTCCCTCGCGAGGGAGCCAAAGATGAAATTACTTTATGCCTCAGCCAACTCCGCTGACAATTCCCTTGCGAGGGAACTCAAGTGTCACGACTTTTCATAATTATTGTGCATTTTATCACTTTTCGTCTACAACTTCACCAAGTTTGTCCATTGTTTACGAAAAATTCGCAATTTTATACGCGAAATTCACCATTAATAACATCAATCCTTTGCCAATCTCCAAGAATTTGATATAAACTCATCCAAAATCACAACTTGCCATTTCGCGCCTTTGCGCACAAAGAGAGATGGTCAAAAACCACCCCTCTGCATTACGAGTCGCTCTTGCGGTGGCGAAGCACCCGAATTAACATTTTTGCTGCCTTGTGATACACGCTTTTACCGGTGTGGGCATGCTGCACCGCAAGAGTGGGCATTTGCACAAGACGGCACATCTCCCCCACCTTTGATATATGCCGGAGCTGAACGATACAGCGTCTCTAAATCCTTTGACCCACAGTTAGGGCAAGGGATGTTTTTATTTGTCTTATCTGCCATCGTCGCCATGATGTTGTGCTCTGAATCACAACCCGGACAATACAAGTCATAAAACGGCATGATGAAATCCTCCTGTTACTATTGTGTTAATTAAATAGTACACAGACGGCGTATCAGAATTGTATCTACAAAAGCAATATATCAAGGTTGCTTTTTCCGATCAGCTCAAATATACTGTGTGGTACAATATTTATGAGAAACAAGGGAGTATCATCATATGATCTATTCAAGCAAGACAACAGAAAGAAGCGCAGCCATGCAAGCCGCCGAACTGATGTCCGCAGCGGCAAGGACAGCGCCCAAAGCGTGTGGTATTGATCTGACAGAAACCATGGTGCTCGACGGTGAGGACAAGGACAGACTGACGGCCGCCATGAGAGAAATCGGCGGAGGTGGTGACTCATTTTTCTTCCGCGATGCAGGCAATGTAGATGCCTGTCATTGCATTATTCTTATCGGTGCGGGAGTTAAAGCGCGAGGACTCAACTGCGCATTATGTGGCGTCGAAACTTGCGCACAGGCGAGCACAGACGGTATTGCTTGTGCATTGTCGGTTAATGACCTCGGTATTGCAGTAGGCTCTGCTGCAGCCACGGCAATGGATTTGCGCATGGACAATCGCGTGCTGTACACTGCCGGTATGGCTGCGCTCAAGCTCAAATTGTTTTCCGATGATATCAAAATGTGCTTCGGCATCGGTCTTTCCACATCGGGTAAAAATGTCTTTTTTGACAGACCGATGAAGTAGTGGTGTAACGCCGCAGGCCATTTTCTCTCTTTTCCCATCCAAAAGGACAACCCCCGCCGTCTGTAGACGGCACCCCCTTCGGGCGCGAAGGGGGCATTGGGCGACCGTACTCGGTCATTAACCTCACACGTTATACGCATAATCCAAATGGAAAAAGTATATCACCCGCTCTTTGACCGGCTTATTGGTGATGCGCCGGAGCGCATCTGAATATGCATGAAGCTGAGGTGCATAATACAGCGCCTTTTCCTCAAGTGTCTCATCAGTCACATAGTCTGTTTTAAAATCAATGACCGTCAGCGCACCTTCCTCTTCAATAAAACAATCCACTACACCTTGGAGCAATATTTCATCGTCACCACCACCGGGGTAAAAATGCTCAGCGGGATATAGAAGCGAAAACTTAAACTCACGGCGGAGCGTCTGCGCGGATTGTATCCGTTTGCCAATATCAGACCGGAAAAAGTTCGTCAATCGCTCTACCTCAATCGCTTGTGCCTGTTCCGGCGTGAGCACCCCATTTTGAGCGAGCTCATCAATCTGCGCTTCAATACCGCTCACGTCTCCGCATTTTTCAAAGTGGATATGTTGCAGGGCAAGGTGCAAAGCAATGCCGCGTTCCGTGGCTGTTAGTTTAGATCTTTCGGTAATAAAAGACGGACGCTTAAAGGCCGAACCCCCTTTTTCTTTAAGCGGGGGTTTTTGCTCAGGTTCCGGGCGTGCGTCTGCATAGAGCACCCCGGCTTCCGTGTCTGCATGGAGTCCTTTCAGTCCGGTTACGGTCAGTTTCGACGGCAGTTCCGGTGCATTGGGATATGGGTAATCAAATTGTTTCTTATTCGTATGTGCGGATATTTGTAACGGAGCACTGGATTCCTGCGGGCGAACACAGCTTTCCCCTACGGTATTGCTTTCAGATGTATCCATAGGCTGTTGGCCTAAGGCTTCAGCACCAATGACCGAAAGCGCTATGATCTCACGCCCCTGTGCACAACTTGTATACGCCGCTAAAATCCAGCCTGCCATGCTCCTGATATCTTCGAGCACTTGCGGCGCTACAGCTCCCTTGGCAACGACCCCTACGCTCCACTCTCCACTCTCCTCTTTCCTCTCTCCACTCTCCACTCTCCTCTCTCCTCTTTCAACCCAATCACCGATTTTTGAATATTTGTCCAATTCCTTCTGCGCATCTCGTAATGCCGCTGTGATAATCAGCCGCTCACGCGCTCTGGTCATGGCCACATACAACACGCGCAGTTCCTCTGCCATCATCTCGGATTTGAGTTTGCTCTGCACCGCCATTCTGGCCATCGTGGTGTATTCGATCCTGCGCTTTTCATCCATGCGCATTAGACCAAAACCAAACTCCGGATGCATGACCAGAGATTGCTGTGCATCGCTATTATTTAATTGCTTCGATGTATCCGCTAAAAATACAACCGGGAACTCCAACCCCTTTGATTTATGTATGCTCATAATCTGTACCGTGTCTTGCAAAGCTTCTGCTGACAGCGATCCGGAGTCATCATGTCTCAGCTCTGCCCCCCGCTCCCTCAGCCCACGAACATATACCAAGAATCCGAAAATCCCTTTATACCCATTTTGCTCAAAAGTGCGTGCGGACTCCGCAAATGAAATTAAATTATTGCGCCTTTTTTCGCCGCCGCGCAAAGCTCCGACAACTTCTAAAAGTCCGGTTTTGTTATAAAGATACCAAATAAATCTGTCTGCCGGCAAGTCCGGCATAATGAGCCGCATCGCATCGATTTCAGCTAAAAATGCAGCACATTTCAAACTCAGCGCACTTAAAGGACGATTGTCACAGAGATCATCGGCATGAAATGCAGACATTCCGGTACCCATCTCGGACTCAGGCACTTCAGCTCCGGATATCGGGTGTGATCGATTGGAGACATATAAGAGTGCTGTGTAAAAATCACTTCGCGGCGAATACGCCCTTATTTCAGCAAGCTCATCGGCACTAAATCCATAAACCGGCCCACTGAGCGCTGCGGCAAGCGCAATGTCTTGCATGGGATTATCTATGACCGATAATAGTGACAACACCGCCGAAATCTCTATAGTCTCAAAGAACCCCTCGCCGCCCGGCAGAGATACCGGTATCCCTTGCTCAGAAAGTGCCGCAGCATATTGCCATGCCTTACCGGTAATGGAGCGCAAGAGTATCACAATATCTGAATACTCAATGGGGCGCATGATCCCGCTTTTATCCGCAATCAGATGCTTTCCATCGGTCAGTTCCGCAATACGCCCTGCGATATATCTTGCTTCGATTTGCGCCTTTGCCGGACTTTCTTCATCCTCATCTTGCTCAAGACCGCTCATATCAATGACATTGAGTTCCACCGGAGTATCACGCAAGACAGGGTTGTCACTTGACGCTACACCCATTTCGGCCTCTGATATATGGAGGTCAGTCACTCTTCCCGGCACAAGCGCCTCTCGCTCCGTATAGTCCATCTCCCCGAATTTACGAGACATCACTGCGCTGAAAATAAAATTCACCGCTTCCAGTATCCCCGCGTGAGAGCGAAAATTCTGAGATAATAAAATCTTACGCCCTTTGTTTTCATCGCTTGGCGCTGCCTCGCTTGCACGCATACTTTCACTGATGCACGCTTCCTGCGCTTTAGTCTCTTGTTCTAAATGCCTGGTCTGCCGGTCTTCATCGCTCCTATCTTGCACACAATCCATTACGTCTCCAATTGCTAAATCCTCAAATCGCTCATATTTATCAAGAAAAATCGATGGATCAGCAAGCCGAAATCGATAAATCGACTGCTTGACATCCCCTACCATAAAAATATTTTTACCATCTTGTGCAATCGCATTAAAAATCAGCTCCTGAACTGCATTGACATCTTGAAACTCATCAATCAAAATCTCCCGAAACCGATGGGATATGCTGCTTGCCAGGCCTGTACGTTTTCCGGTTTCATTGTGGCTCAATAGTGCACACGTCAAGTGCTCCAAATCCGAAAAATCCACCACATTTCTACGGCGTTTTGCCATGGCATACAGCCGATCAAATTCAAAGATCAAATCAATAAGCGTAGCCATCGTCGGCGCTACCGCACGCATGTCTTCCATATGCGCTTGTGCGCTGCATTCAAATATCATGGTAAGCTTCTTCATTGCAGCCTTGCATCTGAGTCGAATATCTTTAAACTCCTCATAACCCTTTACCGCTTTGGCTCCGGGAAAATCAATGGCGCTCATGCGTCTGGCCTCATCCCAACCTTTATCCAGCGCCGAAAGAAATGCCTCAATGCTTACCCGCGTCGCCTCAATACTTGCTCCATAAGCCTTGTGAAAATCCGGAAACGCTTTCATTTGTGTGCTGACTTTGCTCATCTCACCCAGCCAAAAGTCTGCAATTTCATATGCCTTTTCCATGAGATAAGCGCCCCAGATCGTCTCTGATATCTCTGTAATTCCGTGCAAATTTAACATTTGCACTTGCTGCATGGCCCAAGCTTTTGGATTGGGATTGCTTTGCAGTTTGGCATGTGTGCTTAATATAATCCCGGCCAAACGCTGATCATCTCTTCCGGGAGAGACAGAATCCACCAGTGCTCTGAATCCTTCAAAATCAATAGCAAACGCATCGCTGAGATCGCCTTGAGGTTGTTCATAAGCTTTATCCAGAACATCTTCAAGGATTTCAGCTTTAAGCAGTGCGCATTCACTTTCATCAGCGACACGAAAGTCTGATGCCAGATTTACACTGTGCGCATTTTCCCGCAAAACATCAGTACAAAACGAGTGGATCGTACCAATTTTTGCCCCCCGGCACAACATGGCTTGTCTGCGCAATCTTCTGTTATCGGGCTTGTAAGACAGTCGCTTCTGTATTTCATCATATATCCGCTCACGAAGCTCAAGCGCTGCGGCTCTTGTGTATGTGATCACCAGAAAGTCATTGATATTGGCACCTTCCTCAATCCGGCTGATTAATCGATCGACAAGCACCTTGGTCTTGCCTGAACCTGCTGCTGCCGACACAAGCAAAGCGCCCCCACGGTATGCAACCACTGCTTTTTGCTCCGGTGTATAGTCAAATTTTTGCTCACTCATTTTACTGATCCTCGTCTGTTGCATCTCGCTGCAATATTTCCCATATCTCTGCCGTCTTCATTTTTCTAACAAATTTGCGTTTGCCGCCTGCCGCTTCATCAAAAGCGCATACCATATGGAAATCACAGTATAGACAAGCATTGTCACTTTCACTCTTGAACATCGGCTGGCACGCTATGGCGCCGCTCAGTATTTCCATCGCTGCATTACCCAGCATTTTTGCTACATGTCTTTCGATTAGCGCAATTTGCTCAGGACTTACCAAGCTATCTCCTTTGAACTCATTATCTTTAGAAAGCTTGACCGGCAGATATTGTTTGTCTTCGCCCAACTCCATAGCCTCTATAATCAGCGGATCATTGAGCAACAAGCCGCCTCTGCGCAGTGCTTTCTTGCGTGCTCTGCTGATCTCTTCCTCAGATGCATCTCTGTGCGACTTAATAATTACATCACGCGCAGGAACATACAATACGCCACCCGGAGCAATTGGGGCATCATAGCGTAGCGCTCCGTATTTTTGCAAGGCAAAAAGATAGATGAGCATTTGCATATCTCTGCCATACATCACATCGGACAGACTAAAGACCTTTTTCCCTGTCTTGTAATCAATGACCCTCAGATAGAGCTTATCTCCATGTGTCCATCCATCCACCCGATCAACGATTCCCCTCAGCGATGACAAATCAAATCCCTGTGCGGTATGTACGCCGCATTTCTGATTTTTAAGGAGTTCAGAAAAATCAAGCTCAAAATCAAGGGGAACAAAATCCGAAAGTTTGAGTTCTTCAATCATATCGGTGAGTATGCGGATCACATCCTCCTCCAGACGGCGGAAAAGGTAAATAAATCTGGCATTTCTTCCTTCAAACCCGAACAAATACTTTGATATATACTCATCAATATATTTTGCAGCCAAGGCCTTGCAAGATGTATCGTCTACATGATTAAATCCTATCGTTTCTTTAATCTCACGAGATATGCCTTCTAGGACAAAGTGCATGAACGTTCCCGCCATAGGTGCGTCAAAAGCTGCCGGTACCCGCGGCTTGAGCTTTAGTCCGCTATGCATAAAATGCTGATACGGACAGGAATAATACTTATCCACCCTTGAGGGTGACAGTGTAATGTGCTGTCCGTATAATCTCCGGGCAGATTCGGGCTTGAGCTTGCTTTGCGATACACCGGGTAAACAGGCCATTTCAAAAACTTCATAGCGCATGGGCGGTATACATCCCGATTCTGAGCTGTCCGGGCAAAGCGCACTGATACCAAACATTTCAGAAATCCGCCGCACTATAAAAGATGGCCTTGAGCTGCCGGATGTCGCGTACATCACAACCAGCGCTTGCGATGGTAAGGTCAGCGTTGAGTAGAGCATATTCATTTCTCTATAGAGGCTTTCCTCCATTCCTGCGGGCATACCTGCGGCCAATCTGCACAGCTCCTCGCGCTCACTTTCGGATAATGTCCCACCGCAATGACTCAGCATGGGCATATTTTCATCCGTTGCACCGAGGACAATCAGGCATTTTAAGTTCCTGCGTCTGCTCATGGACATACTGCCCAGTGCTGTTCTGTCCAGCGACACAGGTATCACGCCGACATCATAACGGGATAAGACCAGTAAGAGTATCTTCCGAAACTCTGATGGCGACAGTTGCGTATCTTTAACAATGCGATATATCTGTTCCATGGCGCTCACGATGATATCCCAGAGTTGCGTGTATTCATCTGCAAGACGCGGCTCCGAGCGATTTTTCAGTTCAGCGGCCTTGGCTTCTAAGTGCTTAGGAAATTCTGTACGTTCAAGAAATCTGTACAATGCACTCAGTTTGGTTCCCGCTTCCGACACGCCTTTGATTTCATCACGAAGAGTGATGATCGGATGCGTGATTTTTCGGCGTAATGCGTTCAAGTGGTCGAGCGCCGCCATATGCGCCGCCCCTTCATCATCGGATACCGGCAATGTCCAATCTTTAAGCCATAGCGTTGCACGTATATTCCATTTGAGTACATAATTTTCTAGCATCGCACACTCATCGGCCGAGATGCCCATAAGACCTGTTTTTATATATTTAAAAACAGGCTTATACTCCCAGCCTCCCGCAACAATTTCAAGTGCGGCATCTATATGAGTGATTGGCGGTTTGTCCAGAATATCGGCTCTGCCGCTTGAGAAAAAGGGAATTTCATATTTTTCAAAGACATTTTCACATATCGAACCATACTGCTCCCAATTCCGAGCCATAACGCCGATATCGCGCCACCGATATCCGGCACGAACCAGCGCCTTGATTTTATGCGCAGCACATACACATTCATCATACGGCTTGCGTACACCATATAATTCTACGGCAGTGCTTTCTTCCGGGTATTTTTGTGCTTCATGCCGGAAAAGATGTGTTTCAAGAAAGCTCAGTTCAGCGCAGCGCAGCGCATTTGCGCTTTTTTCTGAATGGCTGACGTGCACTTTTACATTATACTTTTTCGCAAGCGCAGCAAGCTCAGCAGCCGTCCTGCGGGGTATTTCAAATATCTCATGGTCTTCATCCGGATCATAGGTCAGGCATACTGTAATGTGCGCATTTTTCCGTATCAGCTCTTCAATAACGCTGCGCTCTTGCGCTGTAAAGTCATTAAATCCATCAAAGTAAATATGTCCTTCATTGCCAACAGTGCTCTCACCGATGACATCTGCAAGCCTTGAGACCATGTCAGACGCATCACCGCCGTGAACGTCCAGCAGGGCGTCATAGGCACTCAAGATCAGCGCCAGATCCTCCAGCTTTTCTGCCAACTGCTCTGAGGCTTTTTGGGCAAGTTGTTCCAAAATCTTGGCTGAAATCTGAAAGCTTTTGAGTTCCTTCATCGTCTGGAGCATACTGTCCAGAAGCTCCATGCGTATGCCTTTCGCGCCAAATACCCGCAACTGAGGTGCCACTGATTCAATCGCCCGGTGCATCACCAGCATTTGTCCGCCATCGTCCAATATTGTGGATGGATAACAAAGCTCCAAAAATACGCGCCCGCACAGGCGCGTAAAGCTCAGGGTTTCACCGCGAAGCGACAAAGAGTCACCGCAAACCGCAACGAGTTGCCGCTCCGCATCATGTGAGTATTGTTCCGGAACAATCAGAAGCAGGTTATTTTCTCCTGCTTCTATCTTCTTTTTAATATCGCGCTGAATCTGCGCAGTCTTTCCTGTTCCGGCACGACCAACAATCAGATGAATCATTGCTGATTACTTACCGTCGTGGAAGGATGTAAATTCTCTTTTTTCCTCCGGTGTCGGCGGAGGACTTCCATCTTTTATATTCTTTAGCATCCACGCCATATTATTGCCCAGCACACGCATGATTTGCAGACCCTCGGCATCTTGCAATACATGTTCGGGTTTGTTCCCATGTACGGCATTCCAATATTGTGAAGAAATAACAGGCATCTGAGCTATCGTAAAGTATTTATTCAACCTGTCAAATGCTGCCGAAGCGCCGCCGCGGCGACAACTGACCACACATGCCGCAGGTTTAAAGGCAAACTTTCCGCCATAACTTGCGTAAAACACTCTGTCCAGCAGCGCGCACAGCGCTCCATTGGGCCCTGAGAAGTATACAGGTGATCCGACAATAAGGCCATCCGCTTCATGGATTTTAGCCAGTACCATGTTGCAAATATCATCATCAAATATGCACACACCGGTTTTCCAACACTTTCCGCAACCAACACAGCCCCTGATGGGCTGTGTCCCTATGTGAAACCATTCGGTTTCTATTCCGTTTTTTTTAAGTGATTTTTCTACCTCGGCAAGCGCTGTGTAGGTGCAACCGTCATTCTTCGGACTTCCGTTGAGTAGTAATACTTTCATGTTTCGCTCCTTCGTTATTTATAATTTTTTATAGCTTTAAGTCCCACAGGGATACTATTTCATAATTAGTCTGCGCTCGATAATCCCTCTCGAAAGGCTTCTGATGTCACTCACGGTTACAAACAATTCATCATATTCCTTGAGCATTTTCATGGTGACAGGTACATCTTTTCTGTGCACTTTCAAATTGACCGCCAATTTTTTACCTTCTTTGCCCTCACAATCAAAAGTGGTCACACCATAACCCTTGTCACGGAGCTTGAGTGTAATTTCCTTCGCTTCATCAAAGCTCGTGATAATCTCGATCTGTTGCAGCCCCAGTGCCAGCTTATCTTCAATCACCATGCCGAGGAATATCCCCACCACAAAGGCCGCACCAAAGGCCACCGCCCGAAACGGGTCTTCTGCCAAGCCCAGCAGTACCGTACTAGTGAGAATGATCCATATGGTGATCTCCACCGCAGACAGTACGCTCGCTGCGATCCTATTGCCCCGCGTTGTAAGTACAAGCCGCACCGTGGTTACGGCGACTTCGAACAGTTTTGCAAAAAATATAATTGCATATATCACTGATATCCCAACCTTTCTACCGCTTCGGTCAAGAAGCATTCTTCGTAATCTCGCTTCAAATACGCATATGTCTCCTGTGCGGCAGCTTCATTATCAAAAATACCGATCACTGTCGGCCCAGATCCGGTCATCACCGCGCCCAGCGCATTGTGGTCATACATCTTGCTCTTGATATCCGAGATCTCTTTTGCACCTTTTGGCAAGACATCTTCAAACACATTGTACATACGTCTGGCAACCCCGCTCAAGTCGTCTTGCTCAAGCGCTTCGATTATGCCATCGGTATCCGGTCTTGCACGAATTTTATCGCATCGCACACGCTTAAAGAGTTCCGGCGTCCGCACCGCAAACGGCGGCTTACATATCACAATATGGCACTTGGGGAGCGGTGGAAGATTCGTCAGCAGCTCTCCCCTACCCTCGGCCAGACTGGTACCCCCATCAATACAAAAAGGAACATCCGCACCGATTTCATATCCTATTTTTTCTAAAGCTTTGCGCCCCAGATCGGTCTGATACATTTTATCGAGCAGACGCAGCACACATGCGCCATCTGCACTGCCCCCACCCAATCCGGCACACACCGGTATGCTCTTCTGAATGTGGATATATGTCTTTTGCCCCCAAATTCCTGTGTGCGTATAAAATGCCAGTGCGGCTTTTACCGCAATATTACGCTCATCATCAGGCAAAAATTGCAGCCCGGACTTGACTTTAATCCCCTCACCTTTTGTGCATTCTATTGCAATTTCATCAGCAAGGCTGACCGTCTGCATCACCATCTTCATGTTGTGGTAGCCGTCAGACATTTTAGAGACAATGTCGAGTGAAATATTTATTTTTGCATATGCCTGTGCTGTTTCTTTCATCAAAAATCCTTCGTCTCAAATAATACATCCATCAGCGAGGTTCCTGTATCAATATGCGATCCGCACTCGGCATCTGCTTCACAGAACCGAAGACCGGTCTGATGGTCGATTCGGCTGTCATAGATGATATACGGCACCGGTGTACCATCATGCCCGCGTGTGGACGTGAGCGTCTTGTGGTCTGATATCACCAACATTCTGAAATCCTTGCCTGTTTTATCTAGCTGCTCAAGCATCGGCGCAAGCACTCTGCTGTCTATCCATTCTATGGCTTGTATCTTTCCGGCGGTATCCCCATTGTGCGTACATTCGTCCGGCGCTTCGATATGGATTGTGGAAAAATCATGATCTTCAAGCGCACTCAGCGCCGCTTCAGTCATCCCTTCATAATTGGTATGAAGCTCCCCGGTCGCACCGTCCACCATAATGATGTCAAGACCAAGCAGCACACCGATACCTTGACATAAAGGCACTTCTGAAACTATGGCGCCAGTCTTTCCATATTTTTCGGTGAAATTGGGCAGCACCTTAGATGTACCTTGCGCCCAAAACCAAATCCCATTTGCGGGCAGCTTTCCTTCCGCACGTAGGGCATCATTGATCGGATGCTTATCTAACAACTCATGCGCAAGCTTCATCAGATGCTTTAACACGTTCGCATTGTCACCACCGTCGGGCAGTATTGATTCAATCACTGTACCCAAATGGTCATGCGGCGGAAAAAAGTGGATACCATCTATATCCCCTTGCGCTTGTACGGCAATATGTCTAAATGAGTTTCCGGGAAATACGGTCATCCCGGCTGCTTGCGCCGCTGCTGCAAATTCAGGTAATGCAAATAAATCCCCCAGAAGCGCATCGGCCAAATCACCCTCTATCGAGCCGCCCGAATGAGATAGAATTTTCTTTTTTTCGAATGGTACATCTGCATCTTCCAGCGTTACCATATTGCACCGATATGCGATATCTCCGGGCAAGACGGTTATGCCGCTCGCTGCGGCTTCCAATGCGGCTCTGCCGGCCAAGTACTGCTTGGGATCACATCCAAAAATAGATAAAATCGCAACATCGCTTCCTGCGGGCATCCCTTCCGACACCGTGCGCACAGTGCCTAGCTTTCCGGCTGAGGCAAGTTTGTCCATTGTGGGTGTGCTTGCGTATTGAAGCGGGGTTTTGCCGCCGTACTCAGATAGAGGTTCGTCGGCCATACCATCGCCTATGACGAGTATATATTTCAAGAAAGTACCTGCTTTCATCTGATTTGGTTATAAGGAAATATCACATCTCCCATGTGATTTGCTCCGAATCAGTCTCAAAGTCAATCAACGCCTCATCCATCAGCCTGAGCATTTCCAACTCACTGCGGAAATTCTGCTTCATGTCTTTTTCAACCCAAGTAATTACCCCCTGCCACGAAGCATTCTGCCTGAATCTGACCAGCACATCAAATGTGCAATTGCCATGACCCGGACCTTCATACATGGTCATATCAACCCCATCGTCATGGGGTGTGGTGCGCTTTGAAGTTTTTTTCCCGGACTTGCCTTTTTTATCATTAAACGACCTTGGCGCAAGAAATGCCTGTGGAAATTTCTTATCGTCAAAAATTTCTTCCATCTTTTCTATCATACGCACAAGGGTAAAAAATTCATAAGGCTCATCTAAATATTGGCTGATTAACTTGCCTTTATAAAAACCGCGTCCATAAGATATGATTTCTATTCTCATTTTTACCGACATTGCGGTAACGGGTGCCTTTTCCTGTAATTCCAATGGTAAAACACTCCTTTCGCATGGTTTGTTGAGCGTACATAATATATCATAGGCGCAAACGTAAATCTCGCAACATGCACAGACTTGGTGCGCCAAAATGATATATATATTTAAATCCTATATGATGATTGTGCGGCAATCATCATATCACATTTTTAATAAAATATCCACATCATTCATTGCCAATTGTAGTTCCGATCTCACTTTTCTTATCAGAAAACACAGCTTTGAGCAAAAGCGGCGTTAAAAACACCGTAATCAAAACCACAATAATCACGCTCGGATACATAGTCGAGGCAACATATCCCGCCATGATCCCCTTTGCCGCAACAATAAACGAAACCTCGCCTCTTGCAATCATGCCCACGCCAATTTGCAGACTCTCCCTACTCGTGAATTTGCTGATTTTCGCACCCAGACCACAACCCACGATCTTTGAACCTATGGCCACCACAACCAGCACCGCTGTAAAAATTATAATATTACCCGTCACACCGTCAAAAGAAGTATGAATGCCTATGTTCGCAAGAAACACAGGGGTAAAAAACAGATAGGACAACTGATGTGTCTTGTGCTCAATCACCTCAACACAACGCGTGGTACAAAATGCAATCCCGGCCAAATATGCACCTGTGATACTTGCAAGCCCTAAGACCTCCGCAAGATAAGCCATCAAAAAGCAATATGCTATAGCAAAAATCGCCAACCTGCTCCGGGTTCCAAATCTGGCAGTAAACCAGTTGAAGAACTTGCTCATCAGTACCCCGGCAATCACAGCAAAAGCGAAGAAAATAATGATTTTTAAAAGCGTCAGACCCAAGACGCCTATAGAGAACCCTCCGCCGCCCATGCCCATGACTGCCGCAAGAATGACGATGACCAATACATCATCAAATAGCGATGCACCCATGAGCGCCGTACCCACCGGCGTTTTGAGCTTACCCATTTCATGGAGCGCTTCAACAGTAATACTGGTAGACATCGAAGCGATGATCACACCGATAAAGAAACTCTCAAATGAGGGGTATCCGAATAAAAACGCAGTGAGAAAACCCCCGCCCAACGCCGCAATTACACCCAATAGTGATATCAGCAATGAAGATTTAAGTGCATGACGCAGTTGCCGAAAGTCTGTTTCCATACCCGCAGCAAATAACAGAAGTATCACGCCAAATTCGGCAATAACTGATATGGTTTCGTTAGGCTCTACGAGATTAAACACCGCAGGACCCAGCAAAACACCCGCAATAAGCGCCCCCACGACCTGCGGCAGATGAATTCGTTTCATAAACACAGCCAGCGCTTTTGTGGATAACAATATCAGTGCAATAAACAATAATAGTTGAATGTCGATCATTGTGAATCAACTCCCATCTGTGCATTTACTGTTCACAGGGCAAGGTCATTAAATTAGGCAAACCATCACCGTTTTAAACCTCTACAATGGCCTCTATCTCCACAGTGGCATCCAGCGGCAGTTGGTTCGTTCCGAGCGCTGATCTGGCATGTCTTCCCGCATCACCAAACACATCAAATAATAATTCCGATGCCGCATTGGTCACCATGTGCGGTTGGTCAAAACCGTCTTCGCAAGCAACAAATGAGAGCAGTTTGACAAAATTCTTGATTGAGTCCAGGTCGCCCAGTTCCGCTTTGAGCGTGGCCAGCATCGATATCATACAACGGCGTGCGGCAGCTTGACCATATTCTACGCCGTGTTCTTTTCCGAGTTTTCCGGTATAAATGGTTCCATCTTCCTTAACAGGCAGATGTCCCGAAACAAACAGCAGATTACCTACCCGCTTCACAGGCAGATACATGGCCTTTGGCGGTGACACTTCCGGCAATACGATGCCTAATGCTTCCAGTCTTTGTTCAGCTTTCATGATCAAATCTCCTCAATTAATAATTTTCAACTTTTTAGTTTTAGTTAGGTAAGCGCTTTTCTTTTGTGAAAAGAAAATATGCCAAAATCGCCAAAACCGGCATACCCACAGCCGCCAGCGTCAATGACCCATTTATGCCGCCTCCAAAAATGCTGCCTCCCGCTCTGAGTACATAAGGCGCAAGAAACATGCCCAAATTCTGAAACCCCAGATGAATGGAAATGGCTATTGGAATGAGTTTTTGTGGTGATAATGACATCACTTGACTTGAAATATATGGATTGGTCAGATTCCAGCCGATCCCTATAAAAGCGGCGGCAAGCCAAATCCCGGCGATGTGCGTTGTGAATACTATTTTCAAAACAAATCCCAACACGGACAAAATATAACCAATGGGTACAATCCATTTCCGGAATAATCTGCCCCAAATACTGTATGTCAGTCCAACGAGCACCGAAACAATCGTGAGTGTCGAATTAACCAGCCCCGCTTCCACCGAAGTGCCCAACTGATGTTCTGAGATAATATAAACAGAGCTGTATAGATTAAAGGAAATAATAAATACGACAAATACCAAATGAAGCATCATCATGAGGTATACTTTGCCCGGAATTTCACGCATACCATTTTTAATGACATTCAGCGTTGATGTCGGTGCACCGCTTGCAGGTTCCCCGATGCGCAAAACAGTTCTTGACAAAGTTTCCTGATCCGGTTTTTTCGGCATGAGCAATCCGAAAATTACAAGCGTGATTATACTGACAAATCCGAGAAGATGTGCAGTCGGCCAATTGGCACCATCATTTCCCGCAGCGATAACTCCGGCAATCACTGCCGTCAGCCCCGAACCCCCTTGCATTATCGCTCCGGTGAGCGCCAAGCTTGCGGCTCTTTTTTCAGGCTCAATAAATTCCCCTATGATTGAATTTACCAATGCCGACCCTGCACCTCTATGTACGCCCAAAAAACCCGCTGCGATCATCAAAAACACAAAGGAAGCCCTGCCGCCCGCAAATGAAAAAACAGCAAAATATATAAGCGTTATTGATGCCGAAATCATCAGCAGATACTTCTTGTTGAACTTTAAAACCAATGGGCCTATGAGAAAAGACACGATCAGTGCAATGATTCCCGGAAATGTAATGATTGTCGAAACTGTATTGGCTGATACCGATGGATATGAATTTATGATGTATGCAATTGAAGGAGGTGTTACCCCTCCGGCTAAGTACATTGTGGATCCAAGTATACACAATGCCAGCAGTGCCTTTTTTTGTGTAGGCATTTCGTACCCAATCCTTTTACATATATTGAATCTAACCATAACATAGTGCTGCGCTAATAACAAGTATTTGATTTCCCAATAAGTGTTCAATCACTTATTACAATATCCTCGCTTCTCAATTTAGACGATGCACAGTAAAATGGTAAACAAAACCACGCTCAAAGGAGACACACCTATGAAGCAAAAATGGGGCATAATCATCACCGGAGTCATTGTCGGCCTGGTGTCTGTCTGTCTGGGACATCTGGGCAATCCCGGTAATATGCAGCTTTGCGTAGCCTGCTTTATTCGTGACACCGCAGGAGCACTTGGGCTGCACAGAGCCGAACCCGTTCAATACATACGACCGGAAGTCATAGGACTCGTCTTGGGCTCATTCATTATCGGACTGATCAAAAAAGACTTTGCTCCCAAAGGCGGCTCATCTCCTTTTACGCGATTTATACTCGGAATATGCGTCATGGTCGGAGCGCTCATTTTCTTGGGCTGCCCAACAAGAATGGTATTACGCATCGCAGGTGGCGACTTAAATGCTTTGGTCGGACTGGTCGGATTTGCCGGAGGAATATTGACAGGCATAGTATTTCTCAATCGAGGATTTTCTCTAAAACGCAGCTATGACCAACCACTCGCCGAAGGTCTGGGTATGCCATTTGTGAGCGTTTTGCTACTTATTGCACTCATCGCCGCTCCATCATTTATTTTCTTTAGTCAAAACGGCCTCGGATCAATTCACGCTCCTTTCCTTATTTCATTGGTCGGCGCATTGATTGTGGGCGTGGTCGCCCAGCGTTCAAGGCTTTGTTTCATCGCCGGTGTGCGTGATGTTGTCTTATTCAAGGACTTTCACATGCTGGTTGGTTTTGTGGTCATTTTAGGTGTTGTTCTTGTCGGAAACCTCATCACCGGAAGATTCCATTTAGGCTTCGATGGCCAACCTGTTGCACACAGTGAATGGCTGTGGAATATACTTGGCTTGTATCTTGTGGGCTTCGGCTCAACACTTCTGGGCGGTTGCCCCATGCGTCAACTGATTATGGCAGGTTCAGGAAGCAGTGACTCCAGTGTGACTGTCCTAGGCTTTTTGGTCGGCGCTGCGCTCGTACACAATTTCGGTCTCGCCTCTTCTGCGGCAGGCACAACAGCCAATGGCCGCATCGCATTTTTTGTGTGTGTCGCCATTGTCTTTGTCATTGCCATTATGAATTCAAAAAAATCCTCAATAAATTAATGAAACACTGTTGTTCAGATGGCGTGTTGTTGCATCTAATTTCTGTGTGATTTTCACAATATTGCCCACTCAAATGAGTAATCAAACGATTAATGACAGCTCAACAGCATTTGTGCTATACTTTTTTATCTGAGCAAAACGGCGGCGGGGTTGCTTCTCTGAAAGGAGCAGCATATGACACTAACGGAAACAATTGCATTACTTATGCTTATCATTGCCGTTATTCAACTAGTGGTGTACATCTTCCGTAAAAAGAAGTAAGCACCTCACCCTACTAAACTAACAAGGCGTGGCGCTTCCTTCTTGATTTCAAATCAAACCCGAGGAGCGACCCGCTGTAGCAAGTAAGCCGCCCGATTGCTCATATATTACCATAAACATCTCAGTTTTGTCAATCGCAATACAATTGACTTAAGTTAAGGAAAGGCATGTTATAATATGAAAACAATCGTCGATGCACTGGGACTTTCGTGCCCGGAACCGGTACTCAAACTCAAACAAGTCATAGATACCGCCGATGAAATAGAGTTGTTGGTTGACAGTCAAGTCTGTGTTGAAAACTGCACTCGTTTCGCACGGTCAAAGGGGTACAACATCTCAGTTACAGGCACCACCGGACTATACACGATGACATTAACAAAAAATTAACCACCAAGGAATATTTCCCATGAACTACTTGGCCACATTTCATACACATTATGGGGCATTACAGTTTAATAATTACTGTAAAAAAGAAGGTTTGCCCGCAAAAATGGCGCCGGTTCCGCGTGAACTGAGCGCTTCATGCGGTGTCTGTGTCCGCGTTGAAACCGCTTGCGCCCCTGATTTATCAAAACATGAGGATATGGAGTGTTGCTATTCGGTTTCAGAAAATGGCACATACACACCATACACCACATCAAGTGACAGTCCACTTACATCAGAAGAAGGAGTCAAATAGCATGGGCAGTAATGAATTTAAGCAAATCACTTCTTGCGGCGGTTGAGTCGCCAAGTTGCCGCAAGGCTTGCTGCAGGATGCAGTTTCAAATATTCCGGTCGCCTCCGATGCACACTTGCTTGTAGGATTCGATTCATCCGATGATGGCTCTGTGTACAAGCTTTCTGATGACATCGCAATGATCAACACATTAGACTTTTTCCCACCGATGGTCAGTGATCCTTATCTCTTCGGAAAGATCGCTGCGGCCAATTCATTGAGTGATATTTATGCTATGGGCGGTGAGGTGAAGACAGCGCTGAATATTGTCTGCTTTCCCGAAGAGGACGATCCGCACATCCTCGGAGCAATATTGCGAGGCGGCGCTGAAAAGGTACTGGAAGCGGGCGGTGTTTTGTGCGGTGGACATTCTATAAATGATAAAGAGATCAAGTATGGGCTTTCCGTAACCGGAGTTGTCCATCCCGACCGGATCATGTATAACAATCGCTGCCGGATCGGTGACAAGATCATACTGACCAAACCACTTGGTGTGGGCATGGTGACTACTTCATATCTTGCCGGAGTGGCTTCAGAGGATAGTTATCAGCAAGCTTTAAACAGTATGCAGCGGCTCAATAAATATGCCTTTGAAATAGCACGAAAGTTCCGAATCCACGCATGTACCGATGTAACCGGGTTTGGATTGCTCGGTCATCTCAATGAAATGGTCACGCCGAGCTACTCCATCCGAGTGGAGTCTAGGGATGTACTATATATAGATGAGGCTAAAGAACTCGCCGAGGAATTTTTAATCACCGGCGGCGGCACAAAAAACCGACTATTTCTGAAAGGTTCAGTCGATTTGCGTGGCATTTCTATGCCCATTGAAGAAATACTGTTTGATCCTCAGACCTCAGGCGGCTTGCTTATCAGCGTCCATGGTGATGACGCCGATGCATTGCTTGATGCACTTTCAGACCAAGACCCCAAGTGCTGTATGATCGGTGACGTTATTGCGCGTGGTGAAAAAAATATCATTGTGGTTTAAGGGCGCATAAATTTTTAATTTCATCTATTGTCCAATTCTTTGAGACACTTATTGATTCATATCTTTTTATTTCCTCAATAATTGTATTGCAAAACCTTTTCAGATCAAGGTTATCTGGTTGGGTGTTTAGGCTGTCGGTTACTGTAGCAGTAACTTCATCACAATGCCCCCCTTTATTCTGCTTAACACGGCGTGTCGAGGTCTCCACCGCCCTACAAATTCCGCTAATTGTGTAAATTTTCACAGTTTAGCTCGCTCAAATGGGGAAACAAACGATTAATGACAGCTTGACAGCTTTTTGCTATACTTTCTTTGTGAGTAAAAACGGCGGCTAGGTTGTTCCCCCGCAAAAGGGGGTGATGGTAATAGTCGAGTGGTCAGAACTTTTTCAGTTAGGATTGCTGATTATCGCGATCATCTGTTTGTGCAGACCGCGTAAACGGAAATAACCGCCCACCATAGCGGTAAGCGGCGT
>Ga0123355_10004903_pt1 | contig 19471 bp, 20 predicted proteins | sample TergutEmb28metaG_3_FD_89872 | JGI IMG/M metagenome (GOLD analysis project Ga0123355, IMG submission 89872) | Embiratermes neotenicus P1 segment gut microbial communities from Petit-Saut dam, French Guiana - Emb289 P1 | ecosystem: Host-associated > Arthropoda: Insects > Digestive system > Gut ... | reverse complement strand
CCGTTTTTGTTAATATTTCAACGTTTGTAATGATTTTCGACGATTGCCAGTTAAATTGATATCGGTATTATTGATAAAAACAAACTGCATACAAAAGGAGCCGCCTTTTTGAGACAGCCCCTTGTACGAAAAAATCGTACAACTGAAAAATGGAGACAATGAAAGCATGACAAATTGTCACGCTTTGAAACATTGAGATTAAGCCCCTATCCCCCCAATAACCAACATTCCTAAAAACAGCACCACAAAATGTGCAGGATAAACGATATAGAAAAGCCATTTCATTTGCTTTCCTCTTTCTCCGTTATAGCCTTTTAGCAATAATGTTGCTACTAACATACCCACAAAAAAGACCATTTGCACTGAAGCAAAATCTGGATTTAAAAGCAATGGAAGGCTCACCCCTGCCGCCGCAAATTGTGCTGCTACATCCGGCGTTGCCATCGTGGTAACAAATATGCCTATCAGAAAGAAAAACGCTGCCGCAAAAAGAGGCGGAACAACACGGCTTGCTGTATCACTCTTCAAAATATGAACCAAAAGCACCATCGTAACTCCGACGAAGTACCATTCAAGAAATATCAGCGATAAAGGTGCAATTATGATAATAAAAAGCAGCCAGAAAAGCAGACGTGATTTAATTTTTTCATATAACTTAAGCACAAGTAAACCAACTACAATATTAAACATTATGTTGAAGAACGGGTAACCTACAGGATTTCCGCCACCCATCGGCATTGTGATTGTAAGAATATGAAAAGGCAGTGCGATTACCCCAAAGAGCAATACACGCAAAACATATTTTTTAAAATTTGATGTATGTTTATACCCCTGTGCTACAAAGTATGCCATGATAGGAAATGTAAGTCCTCCTGCAGCATACATAGGAAACTTAAGCCAAGTCGGAATAATCTCCCACCAAGCAATGACGATATGACTTGAAATCATTCCTATAATTGCAATTAGTTTTAATTGATACGCATTCAATCTGAGCATTTTGTTTTCTCCTGTATTTTCCTTAGATTTTTATTAACTCTCGCCGTTTGCAATAAATCAATTATTATAGCACCTGTTACTATGATGATATACATGATAGTATAATTTACTAATGCAAAGATAAACATTCTTTCAGGCAATGGCATAAATAAACCTTGGATAAATACGTAAAACACTGTAAGTCCTGCTGAAATCAAATAGTGCACTGGGGCACTAATCCAAAGTAAATAATCTCTTTCTTCCATATAGCCCGAACGCAAAAGGTGCTGAATTATTGCTAAAGGCAGTAAAGGAGCACTGATATAAACGGTAGACCAGATTAGAGATTGTACACCCAAAGTGATTGCAGTTCCTTGTAGACCTGCCAAAATTATCCTGATTACTACGTTCACCGTAAAAATAACACAAAACAGTACAAGCATATTGCCTTCAAATAGGCGGTCAAAAGAATATCTTTTTCTCATTTACTTGTCCCCCCCCCCTTGCTATTTCTTGTATCATCTCTATTAGTGCTCCTCGATAATATCTATTGATGATAATTTTTTCTCCATTTGTCATTTCTGCGGTTAGGCGAAAGTTTAGACTGTTTGAAATGGATTTTATTTTATAGATATTTACAAGTGCCATTCGACTGATACGTACAAAACTTCTTTCATACAAATCTTTTTCAAGCTGGCTCAGAGAAATCGGTATAGTAAAAACATCATTTTCAGTATACACAAAGCTCTTTCTATCTACTGACTCAATATAGAGAACATCGTTGACATCTACCCTGTGTGTTGCATCGTCTTTATCACAAAGCAAAACAAAACTTTTTCCTTCGCAAAGCTGGAAGATTTGATGAATTACAGGGGTGATTTCTCGATACTGAACCGTCACATAATCATCATTAAGGGTCACATCTTTCTGAGCGGTTAATTTCATATCATTGTTCCTCACTTTTTTAGTATACGAACCACAAGCGTTCAATTCAATAGGTTTTACGCGAGTTGCAGTCTAAGCAACATGGCTTGCAATTTTTGCCATAGAAAAGAGTATTCTACCATATTTAAAAATAAAAGGCTATGTAATTCTTTTGCGTTAAAACTTAAGAAAACGTTAACAATATACCTCGTTGTTTTGTAAGATTTCAAACTTATACTGTCCTCAAATACAAAGCTCATGGAGGAAAACAATTATGTTATCACTTAATAATGTAACAAAAAAATTCGGAAATTTTACGGCACTTGAAGATATAACTCTTGAATTTTCAAACGGTGTTTATGGTCTACTTGCCCCAAACGGTGCTGGCAAAACCACTCTTATAAAAATGCTCACCACTCTTATTTTTCCGACAAAAGGCGAAATTTTGTGGAATGGTGATGAAATTACAAAACTCGGTGAAAATTACAGAGATGTCATCGGATATCTACCTCAAGACTTCGGTTATTACAAAAGCCAAAGTCCACAAGAGTTCTTACTTTATATTTCAGCGTTAAAAGGCATTGGACATAGCACTGCAAAACGCAGAGTTGATGAACTTATTGAAATTGTCGGGCTTTCTCATGTTAAAAACAAAAAGATGCGTAAGTTTTCTGGCGGAATGGTGCAGCGTATAGGAATTGCACAAGCTATGCTTAACAACCCCAAAATACTTATTCTTGATGAACCGACAGCAGGGCTTGACCCAAAGGAACGAGTTCGTTTTCGTAACCTTATCTCTACGCTTTCAAAGGACCGAATCGTTATACTTTCCACGCATATCGTGTCAGATATTGAAACAATCGCAAATTATATAATTATGTTTAAAGACCAAAACCTCTATGTCAATGACACACCAAATGCAATATGTGATACACTTGCTGGAAAAATTTTTGAAACTAATAACATTTCCGCAATCCAAACTCCATACCTTATGCTTACCGAAAGACAAGATGGCAATGAAACTTTAATCCGTTTTGCAAGTGAAGCCTGCTGCATGGGGATTGCAATGCCTGTACGTCCTAACCTCGAAGACGTTTTTCTGTATGTCTATCGTGACGAGGTGGCGTAAGTATGCGAATCCTTATTTACGAATTAAAAAAGTTGCTTTCCACGCCTGCACTCTGGGGGTTTGTCGCACTGTGCATTGCCTTTAATATCTGGACTATGCCGACACATCTTCGCAATGTCGAATTTGATACAACTACTCCGTTTCCTGCAAATGTATTTGAAAACTACAATACAAGTGAAATTGCAGAAGCTTATATATCCATGTTTGGCTTGACTGGCAGAGTATCTGACAGAATGACTGCAAAGTACGATGCACTACAAACTGTAGCCTCTGAAAACGCTCTGGCAGAAGTAAGTTTTTCGCCATATTTGGGTGAGTTTACTCAAATAATGCATATAAATCTCTTTCATGGGGTCGCAGGAGTTGTCGGCAGGTTACTACTTCAGGGAATGTTGCTTGCTGTACTTCTCGCACTTTTAGCTATTGGATTTGAGCAAATAAACAACACCGAACACAGCGTATACGCAACAAAAACAGGTCGTCGAATAATACGCCATAAGATTGCTGCAAGCCTGATAACCGGCACCTTAATATATCTACTCTTGACTGCAATCACATTAACCGTATATTTTTCTATGTTTGACTTTGGCGATGTGTGGAGCAGTAACGTTTCAAGCGGTTTTAACTACGTCGTTGATGTGATAGGCACACGAGCATTTATCACATGGCAAAGCTTCACTGTTTTATCATATTTGCTTGCGAGCCTCGGCGTATCTGTAACGCTTGTTATATGCTTTTCGCTTATAGGGATACTAGTCGGAACACTTTCCAAAAATAGTTATGTGGGATTTTTAATGGTTATGTTAGTTAATGCTGTGTGCCTTGCACTTCCACTTATAATTCCTATGAATTCATACGCTTACTTTGCTTCATTTCACACACCAATCTGGCTTTGGTGGAACAGTCACTTATGGTTTACGGATGGTGGCGTAATTACATTATGGAGAAATTTTGAATTGTGGGGAGCAGGAATTTCACTTCTAGTACTTTCGAGTCTTTGTATGCTTGCTGTCAAAAATTTTGAAAAGAGGAATATTGCATGAGAATTATTTTAAATGAATTGAAAAAAATGTGGACTGCTAAAATCCTTGTGATTATCGTAGTTTTGTGTACTGTATACTTCGGGCTTTCTATGAATGATTGGATTCGTTGGTATCCAAATGACACTCACTTTGGCAATGTTAAATTTGCCCACCACCTAACTGAAAATTACGGGACAACGCTTAGTCTTGAGGATTTTGAGGATTTTCTTGAATATAGGAATGTGATACTCGTCTATTTAGACCCTTTTTTCCAATCAAACGCTGTGTTTGAAGAAGCAAGAATTTTTGGATTTGATGATCTTGTTGATTTTCGCCAATACTTTAGCTCGCAATATGAAACGCTAAACGATGAAGAAAGAAATCTGTTTTACTCAGTTAGTCTTGAACTTGGCTACATCGTGCGTACGGAAAGGTATGGGGATTTGACAAGTGAAGTTCAAACTCCAGACGCATATAATAAAATGACTAGCTTCTATAATGTTGTAGGCTTATATCAAACGAATATTATTGGTGATGATACTTTCTCCCCGCATATTGATTCATTTATGACACAGTCTTTTCTCAGCGAAAGAGAAGTTCAAAGACTTGCTGAAATCAGAGATAGTGGCGAACTTAAAAGCATAATGTCATGGCATACGCTTTTCCATACTTTGCGATATTTTCAAGGTCTAGCCGCACTTGTTATACTTATCACTTTGATATTAGTTTCCGCTTTGGTAACGGCTGACAGGGCAAATCGAGTGAGCTGGCTACAGTATTCGTCAAAGCAAGGTCGCAATATACTTAAGAAGCAGTTTTCTGCTGTATTAATTTCGGCTATTGGCATTACTACAATTCTCGTCATAATCTTTTCGGGAATCTTTGGAGGATTAACTGGAGTACATGCATTTTGGAATAACGGGATAAACTCGTTTATGAGTGGATCTTTTTACTGGCTTTCTATTACATATGGGCAATATGTGCTTTTGATGATTGGGATTATATACTTGCTATCTCTTGGAACAGCGACTTTTGCATTTATCTTGTCAAGATTTAGCCAAAACATGATAAAACTGATTTTTAAAATAATTCCGCTGTTTGCCTTTATGGTAATGTTATCCAACTGGATTTTAGGTTATTTCCTTATAATTTCCGCTGGTGGAAATGTACTATTGCAAATGCTTTCGCTCATAATTACATTAATTGTTGGAATGATAGCAGCACTGTTTGTTATACATCGAGAAAAGAGGTTTGAACTGGTTTAGGTGTTAGGAGTTATGAGAGGAGTAGGAAACAATAGATTTAAGCTTTTCGTTCCTCGGGCAATATTAATGTCAAAAGCCATGCGACGAATGTAATTCCCACGATGGTATACATGGCAGTGATTAGTCCAAAATTATCGCCAACTAGTCCAATTAGAGGTGCAAATACTCCACCAACGCTTACTGCAAGTCCTAACGTTATGCCTGTTGCTAAACCGATACGGTTTGGCATAGTCGCTTGCCCCATTGCAACGAGTGTGCCTGCGGAGCTGTTCATTGATGCACCTGCTAAGGCGACTAAAACAAGAGCTATCACACTATTGTTTGTCTGTAGCATCAAAAAAAGCAATGGTGCCATCGCGAAAAAAGTTATGCGAATCAAACGCCTAAACCCGATATCGTCCGAAATTCTAGCACCTATAATAGTTGAAACCGCCGCCGCAAATAAAAATATTGTAAGATTTGTGTTTGCAGTTGCTTCTGATTGTGAGAATACATTGATGAAATATAAAGGTATGAACGCTAGTAACGAATATTGTATAATCGAGCGAAACGAGATTACAATTGCGACTTTTGAAAAACCATTCCAGTCATCTACTTGCCCTGATTCTATTCTTTCATTTCTTGTTTTGCTTTCAGTAACGCAAATTTCTTTAAACTTTGATGTGAAGAACAAAAGAATTGTTCCCATTACAAACACTGGGATTAGAAAGACAAGCGTACCGCGAAGCCCCCAAAAGACGATCGCAGTTGTGGCAAGAATAGGTCCAAAGACAAATCCGAAATTTCCGCCTATCAGAAATACTCCAAGTCCTGTGCCTTTTCTATCTCCAGCGACAAAATTAGCAATTTTTCCACCTTCAGGATGAAATAATGCAATGCCGATTCCTGAAATCGCAGAAGCTCCCAAAATAGCCAAGTACGATGGGGCAATCCCTATAAGTGCAATTCCACTTCCCGCAAGCACCATGCCCAAACTCATGAGCCATGGCATCGAATATTTATCTCCAAGAAACCCAAAGTACGGTTGTATAACAGAGGATACGAGATTTGCCGCAAAGAACACACTCGCCGCGGCTGCATAGCTCAAATTATGAGAAAGCACCAAAAAAGGGATAATCGCTGGAAGCGCCCCTTGGTTGATATCAGTACACAGATGACCGAGCATCGTTAAATATTTATATCCTTTGTTCATTATCCTTGCCTTACTTTATTTTGTCAAAATTTCTGACATTTTTTATCTTTAAAGTGATGGTTCTTTAGCAACAGCGAGATGAAAACAACATTTTCTTTAGTCCTTCTTGATTTTGCGATTTTCTATCAATCGCCACCGAAAGTAATCCCTTATTGTCATCATCTAAAAACTGCAAGAACCAATATGTATCCCTCATCGTTCTAAAGGCAGACTCACCATCTTGCATACAAATATCGTTTATTTCCCTATACGCATTTAAAGCATTTTCATCATGCGAAATATTCACATCAGCCCACTCTTTTTCCAGCAAAAATGTAGAAGCATCGGCCTCAAGCCATGTGCTAAGTTCTTCTTCTGTTTTTATCGGAATTTCATTATATGAGAAGCGAGCTTCCTTCATTTTTTTAGTTTCGATAGACATTTCGTAGGCGGTGAAAAGCTCATCATCAGCCGTCTTGATGTATAGAACTTTTGTTGCACTATCTAGTGCCTTTTGATGTTCTTCTTTTGTGAGCTTCTCTTTTCTGGATTTTCTTATCATAGAAATTACATTTAGCGTAACTCCCACCACCAATATTATCAGTACTGCTACCGCAATTATGATTCCTTGATTTTCTTGCATTTTTTTACCTCTCTAATTAAATTTAATTATACTACATGCAAAATTCATATGCCACAATAATAAAATATACACACCACCATAAACGCGACGTGCATATTTTATTTAGTTATATTCTACTATCTAGTTATTTCCCCTTGTGTCTTTACAATCACCGCAATGCCCCTTAAATGATAAATTAATCTCTATAATTTCCATAGCTTCGGCGTATTTAACTCGGCTTCGGATTTCCGAAATATCACACTCCACATCAAAAATTCGTTGACATTTTTCACAAATAAAATGATGGTGGTCGTGACGGTTGTGGTCGTAATGCGTAGCTCCATTGAAGATGCCTATGTCTAAAAGTTGGCCATCTTCCGCCATTTGCTTTAAGTTCCTATACACTGTCGCTTTACTAATCGACGGATGTTTCTCTGTAATGTACTCAAAGACTTGCTCCGCATTTGCGTGTATATCCAGCTCGCTTACTGCATTCATTATGAGCTGTTTTTGAAGTGTGTTTCTTCTTTCTGTCATTTTTAAAAATACCTACTTAATAACCCCTGAAATGCCTTACCATGTCTTGCTTCGTCTTTACACATTTCATGTACGGTGTCATGAATTGCATCAAGATTAAGCTGCTTTGCTTTAGTTGCAAGGTCTTTCTTTCCTTGTGTCGCACCATGTTCTGCCATAACACGCATTTCAAGATTTTTCTTTGTTGAAACATCAACAACTTCGCCGAGTAATTCTGCAAATTTTGCAGCATGTTCTGCTTCTTCCCAAGCTATTCTTTTGTAAGCCTCTGCAACTTCTGGATGACCTTCTCTGTCTGCCTGACGGCTCATAGCTAGATACATACCTACCTCTGTACACTCACCCATAAAGTTTTGTCTTAAACCCTCTATGATTTCAGGGTCTACGTCCTTAGCTACACCAATTCTATGTTCATCGGCATAAACCATGCCTTCTTCTGGCTGTTCCATAAATTTTGATGCAGGTGCCTGACATGTAATACACTTCTCAGGTGCTGCTGCTCCCTCGTGTACCAGTCCACAAATTGTACAAATAAATTTTTTCATATTATTTTTTCCCCCTTTTATATTTATAATTTTCCCTTATTGATAATCATTATTATATAGCATCAATTATCACATGTCAACACTTTTTTAAAAATTTTTTTATTTTATCGAAACTGTGTATTTTTCAACGATATTTATAATCTAGTATTTAATATTTAAATAAATATTAAGGGTGTTATAAAATACAGTTTGAGTATAAATGGTAGTGGCTGTAAATTCTATGAGCGTAACCTTTGGTATCATATATCCTATGCTTTGGCATTAGCAAGTTACAAAAAGCTGACAAAGCATCCAAAGGTTGTGAAAAGAATTTATGCAGGCACCCATTTATGCGATTGTATTATATAACACCCTTTAATTATATATTCTATTATAAAAACATTGCAAATCGCTTTATTAGAATATATAATGACATATATTTAATATTTTAATTAATCATGGGTGAATTTATGGATTTTAAACAAATTGAAGTTTATATCAAGGTTATAGAGCTTGCCAGCTTTTCAAAAGCGGCAGAAGCTGTTTTTTTGTCGCAACCAACTGTTAGCAATTATATAAGCACACTTGAGAAGGAGCTTAACACAGTATTAATAAATCGCTCGACTAAAGAAGTTTCTCCGACACTTGCAGGCAAAATTTTTTACGAAAATGTCAAAGAAGTTCTTGCTATGAAACAAAACACTGTTGAGCGGATCAAAAATCTTACTGGCAGCCTTAGTGGCAACATCAACATCTTGGCATCGACCGTTCCATCTCAATACATCTTGCCAGAAATGCTTACTCATTTTAATAACACTTATCCTGACATCTCGTTTAACGTGACACAAGCCGATTCGCTTGAAGTGTCGCATGGCATTGCTTCTCAAAAAGCGGATATCGGGTTTTCAGGTGGAATTATAGAAGGTGATAAATGCGATTACATCGAAGTTGTTTCCGAGCAAATGGTCTTTATCGCACCTTATGACTCGCCAAAGTTTTCAATGGAAAAAGAATACTCGATTGACGAGCTTTTTTACGATTGTAAATTTGCTTCAAGAGAGAAAGGTTCTGGAACGAGAGAAATGTACGAGCGTTTCTTTGCACAGCAAGGCGTAGCACTTAACAAGGTAAGTTCTTTTGTTTGCTTTGATAACACACAAAGTATAATTAATGCAGTAATAAACGGACTGGGTATTTCTGCTGTATCTGCATTTGCTGCAAAGCCTTTTATCAAACAAAAAATGATTATGCCCATAAGGCTCAAAACCTCTTTGCCTGAGCGAAAGTTTTATTATGTGCTCAAAAAGAATTTTTCACATTCTCATTTGGTAGATTTGTTTTTGGACTTTTCAAAATTGTATTGGAGCAAATTAAATCAAGCTTCAAAAGTTTGATTGCTCTATTGTCAATAATTCATATATTTAATATAGTAACTCGTCAGTTCGTTTTGTGGATTTGAAAAAATAGAAAGGTCGTTTGCTTCTATCAGTTCACCATTATCCATAAACAAAACGTAATCTGCTATTCGCTTTGCTTGTGACAGATTGTGTGTTACTAAAATAATCGAAAAATATTCTTTGAGATTCTGCAGTAAATCTTCTATTAGTATAGTGTTTTTCATGTCTAAAGATGAGCAAGGCTCATCAAGCATCAATATGTCAGGTTCTGTGCAAAGGCATCTTGCTATAGAAAGTCTTTGCTTTTGCCCGCCTGATAACTTTGCAGCATTACTATTTAACTTGTCTTTTACTTCGTCATAAAGTCCTGCAAGTTCTAAATAATGGATGATTTTTTCGTCTTTTTCGCTTTCACTTAACTTGTAATGAAAGTCCAGAGGATATCGCATATTGTTTTTTATGCTAAAAGGGAAAATTACAGGTGTCTGAAAAACAAGACCTACTTTTTTTCGAAGTCTCTCTGCCTGCATATCTAAAACCTGCTTGCCATTTATGCGTACTTCGCCTGAAATCCGCCCGCCTTCTTCTTCTGCAATTCGATTAATGCTTTTTAAAAACGTGGATTTTCCGCAGCCAGACTGCCCCATTACAACGGTTATCTTGTTCTTTGGAATATTGCAAGTAATATCTTTTAGAATATGTGCATTGTTAAAATGTGTATTTAAATTTTCTATAGTTATAATATTATTTCCCTTTTCCAAAACGCCATTCAGCCCCTTCCCTCAAGTTTTCAAGTACTCTACAAATTATATTAACGACTAGCAGTAAAAGCAATAACAAAAGTGCCGACCCATACGCCTTGTCCATAGAAATTCCTTCGCTTACAAGTATGAACAAATGATACGCAAGGCTCATAAATGGCGACATAATACTGCTTGGGGTCTCCGCAAGTATAACAGCCCCTGTAAACATGACTGGTGCCGCCGCACCTACTCCATACGCCATGCCAAGTGCTGTTGATGTTATAATATTTATCAAATAATTAGGTAGTATCAGCTTTTGCATTACATACCATCTAGAAAGTCCAAGGCAAAGCGATGCATTTAGTATGTCTGACCCATCTTCGCTAAACACTTTAACAAGCCTTATCGTTATATATGGCATAATCATAATCGAAACCGTTATCCCCGCAACAAGCAAAGACCTTGGCAAACCAAATCTGCTTATCAAAATAGCGTAACCAACAAGTCCAAATAATATAGAAGGCATCCCTGCCAAAAAGTACGTTGATGTATTTATGGCTTTTTTAACAAAATTATTTTGACAATAAAACACTAAAAATATCGCTGTCACACTGCCCACAATTCCCGCAATAAATCCCGACAACGCACCGAGATATATCGTTCCCATTATCGCAGGAAGCACTCCGCCTTCTGTTCCTAGCGGAAGCCCTCTCGGTCTGTCAGTTAAAAATTCTATGCTGATGCTTTGAATCCCCATTAAAAATATATAGCCAAATATGAAAAGGGCTATTCCTATTACAAATACGCCAGAAAACATGACGATTGCTCTAAATAACTTGTAATTATACGTTGTCATCATCTTTTAGCAATCCTTTCCTCAAAAGGTGACTTCCTATCAAAACGCAAGCAATCAAAACGATGAGCGTTAGATTTGCGGCATAAATAGCTGATAAATGCAAGCTTCCGTATTCTGCATTTCCAAATTCGAGTGCAGTTAGTGCTGGAATTGTCTGTGCTCTGCCAAATAATCTTGGAAAAATCGGAGCGTTTCCAATTACCATCATGACTGCCATAGTTTCACTCATAGCACGAGCAAACGCTGTTACAATAGAAGCGAATGCACCTCTTTTCGTCGTTGGAATTATAATTTTTATCACCGAATACTCTGTGGATGTTCCGAGAGATAAAGCTGCCACGCCATATTTTTCTTTAGCTTTTTCGATTGATTCGCTGTATGACGACACAATAAATGGCAAAACCATGACAGCCAAAACGACAGATGCAGCAAGGATTGATTCCCCTGCAGACATGTTAAATATTCTTTCAAAGTTTGATATGACAATTATAAGCCCTAAAAATCCAAATATAACTGACGGTACTCCTGCAAGAAGGTCGATAAACGCCAATGCAGGTTTTGCGATTTTTTTATCTATACAATAATTTAAGAAAATTGCACATAAACACGCAACCGGCGCCGCCATTAAAACCGAGAGAAAAGCTATATACAGTGTCGCCAAAATCATAGGCAAGATGCTGAAAGACGGCGTAGCCGACAAAGGCCTCCACGCTCCTTCAGCATCAAATAGTCCTGTTCCGATTTGTGTAATCGCAGGAATTGATTCATATGTTACATGAAAAAGAATGATAATAAACGACATGGGAATTATCATAGCCACCGCTATTAACAAGCTTTTGATAATCCTTTCTTTTGCGAACATTTATCTACATCTCCTTCACGCAGCTGCTCAATTGATAGTTAAATCAATTAAACTATATCTCTTAATTTAGTTTACTGGCACAAACCCCATATCCGCAACTTTCTGCTGTCCGATAGCTCCCAAAACTCTGTCAAGGAAAACTTGCTGCATCTCACTAGGGTTCCCTGAAGTAATTAGAAGCAAAGGTCTTTGAATTATATAGCTTCCATTGATTATGTTTTCTGTACTTGGAGCTACACCATCAACGCTAAACAAAAACAGTTCCCCTGCATGCTGGTTTGACACACCGTAAGAAGCATATCCAATCGCATATCTGTTTTCGATTATTCTTGTAACGAGAGCTCCCATTGACGGGGCTTGTATAGCATCCGCTCTAACGTCTACATCTCCCATAATGTTTGTTTGGAAGACTTCATGTGCGCCACCACCGATATCTCTGATGATGACTACGATTTCTTCGTCAGGAAGTGAAGCGTCTATGTCGCTCCATCTCATGTACTCACCTGAGAAGATTCTAGCTATTTCTTCTGATGTAAGGTTGTCCTTCATCGCTACAATCGGATTTTCTGGATTTATCGCAATTGTAAGTGCGTCAATTCCAATTAAAAATTCTCTGAAATCTTCTATTTGTTCGATTTCGGATTCTCTTGCATGTCGTGCTAACATCCCAAAGTCTGTAGTTCCGTCAACTACCGTCCTAACGCCTTGCCCTGACCCCCCTGTTGCTACGAAAATTGAGATAGGCTCATTTGGAAATCTTTCGTCAATATTCTCCCATAGCGTGTACTCTTCATTAAAGTCAGCTGCGATAGAAGCGATAACAGGAGCCAAAGTCGAAGAACCGTTAAACGTGATACTAGAATTTACCACAGTATGACCTTCTACAACTACTACATTTGGATTTTCTGTGCAGCCTACTGCAAAGATGCTCATAAAGACAACTAGACAAATTATACTGATTTTTTTCATTATAATATACTCTCCCCTTTTTTAATTTACTTTGAAGATTCTAGCATTTTTCAAAAAGCATGTCATGTTTTATTAGAAATTGTAATGAATTATAATGTTTCTATTACATATGTAAATGTCTCTGTTGCGTTCGAGTACGGTTTTGTGCGTTTTAAGTCCAAAATGGCTATTTTTCAAGAAAAAATACTTTACATGCTCTACATGTGTATGGTAGAATATTCTTCGTGTGATAAACATAAAAAAGGTCTTCTTGCAAATTACAACATAATTTGAGAAGCACCATTAAGAAAGGAAAGATTAAAAAATGAAAAAAATACTTGTTTTAATGTTAATTATTGCAATGGCAACATTTACTTTCGTTGGATGCGGCGGTAATGATACACCTCCTCCAGCACCTCCAGCACCTCCAATATCAGATGAGCCTAATAATGGACTATATGATGAGCCTGGCGACGAGCCTGGTGATGAACCTGCTGGTGCAGACTTCACTTTCGTTGGTACATGGTTATGGATGGGTATGGAATACTACGTTTTCAATGCTGACGGTACTGGAACGATGGCTGACGAAGCTATCCTTTGGACAGCAGAAAATGGAGTTCTTTCAATCTGCGTTACTCCTGATGCATGCAACAGCCTTGCAGCTTGCCCTGCACCAATGGAGTGGGGATATGAGTTTGACGGAACTGAACTTCATCTACAAAGTCTTCTGATTGACGAAATGGCATTCACATACACAAGACAATAATTGAAACATTTTAAAAACCTAAAAACCCCAAATTCCAACTGGAGCTTGGGGCTTTTTTATTTGTTTTTTATAAAACCTTATACATTACACCAAATTAAAGTCATTTTTCTCAAGTTCTGATTTTATAAATTCTATATGCTCATCGCCTTTTGTTTCTACCATAAGCCTTAGGAAACAACTATTTACAGGCATATTGGGGTCGCTGTTGTCATAGTTGACTGCAACGACATTTCCACCGCTTTTGCTTATGATTTCACTTACGCTCGTAAGCTGTCCTGGTTTATCTACTAGCGCAATTGTAAACGTCGTCTTTCTTCCGCTCATGATAAGACCTCTTGTGATAACTCTGTTTAGGATATTCACGTCAATATTTCCACCACTAACGATACAAACCGTATTTTTGCCTTGAATCGGAAGTTTGTTAAATATTGCGGCTGCAACAGAAATTGCTCCTGCACCTTCTGCAACAAGCTTTTGTTTTTCCATAAGCATTAATATAGCTGCTGCGATTTCATCATCAGTTACTGTAACGATTTCATCTACGCACTCTCTTGTTATTTCATAAGTAAGCTCTCCAGGGCATTTTACTGCTATACCATCAGCAAAAGTATCTGAACTGCTTAACTTTCTAATTTCATTGTTATTTACTGCTTCAAACATGCTTGCAGCACCAGCCGCCTGTACCCCGTAAACTTTACATTCCGGCTTGAGGCTCTTTATTACATGAGCAACACCGCTTATAAGTCCACCGCCACCTATCGGCACGATGACCGAGTCAACGTCTGCAATTTGTTCTAATATTTCAAGTCCGATAGTGCCTTGCCCTGCTATAACATCCTCATCGTCAAACGGATGTATAAATGTATAGCCTTTTTCCTTTTGAAGTTCTATCGCCTTATCATACGCATCATCGTAAGTACCTTTTACAAGAAGCACCTCTGCACCGTACTGCTTTGTTGCCTCTACTTTGCTTATCGGTGCGCCATCAGGCATACAAATTATACACGGAATATTACTTTTTTCGCAAGCAAGGGCGACCCCCTGTGCGTGATTTCCTGCACTGCACGCAATGATTCCTCTTGCTTTTTCTTCTTCGCTTAACTTGCTTATCTTGTAGTACGCGCCCCTGAGTTTAAAACTACCTGTAAGCTGCAAGTTTTCCGTCTTTAAGTAAATTTTATTTCCGTTACTAAGACCTTGTGCAAAAATCAAATCCGTTTTGCGGGCAACGTCCTTTAACGTAAATGCTGCGTGGTATATCTTATCAAGACTTATCATTTTTTAACCTCCCCTAGAGATGAAATATTATATATTTTTAGCCACTTATTATGGTATAATAATCACATAAATTTTTTATTACACGGAGGTTTTAAAAACATGAACAATCTGAAAAATTTACAATTACAATTTAATAGCCTTGCTATTTTCAGAAATCTCTTAGCATCTCCTGTGATTAAAAAGCTTGAAGCTCTGATTTTTACCGTTGATAACGCTTATTGTGATTCGGCTCACCGTGTCCGTGCGTATTCCGACTTTGTATCCGAGCTATATCAACATGGCAGTAACCTTAGCGACTATATTTATAATTTTGTCATTGAAGACGAAAATTTTTATATCAAATCCAAAGCAAAGGGCTTAAAACTTGATGATACTGTAGAAAACGCTCTTACAAGCGAGCTTGCCATATTGCAAAATTTATCTCGTCTGACTTCTGATACTGTCAAAAGTTTTCTCGACTATGACGGTTTTCTTCCTGATTGGAACATTTCCGAACATGACTTCACAAAGTTATACGAAAATCGCATAGAAAATGTTTCAAAGCAAGGTTTTGGTATATTTTCTAAGTATCATATGTTTGCAGTTTCTGACGGAAACATAGTTCCTGTCAAGCATCCTGATTCTCAAAGCCTAAGCTCATTTAGCTCCTATGAGCGTGAACGCAATCTCGTTATAAAAAATACGCTTACGCTAATAAATGGTGATAAAGCAAGCAACGTCTTGCTTTATGGTGATGCTGGAACTGGCAAAAGTTCCACTATTAAAGCTGTCGTAAATCAATATAAAGATGAAGGGCTGCGTCTTGTCGAGGTTAAAAAGCATCAGCTTTTCGGTCTTCCTGATATCTTAGAAGAACTTGCAGAAAACCCTCTCAAGTTCATAATCTTTATTGACGACCTCAGCTTCTCAGAAAACGACGACAACTTTACTGCTCTAAAAGCTCTGCTCGAAGGCAGCGTAACTGCTATGAATCAAAATATCGTCATTTATGCTACAAGCAACCGCCGCAACCTCGTTAAAGAACAATACTTAAATAGAGCTTCTAGCGACGATTTACGCGTTAACGATACTTTGCAGGAAACAGCCAGTCTTTCAGCAAGGTTTGGACTTATTGTGACATTCCAAAAGCCTGACAAAGACACTTATCTTTCTATTGCGACTGATCTTGCCGCATCGCATGGCGTTCCTGTTGACGAGCAATTTTACATCAAAGCCGAAGCTTTTGCCCTAAGAAATAATGGAAGAAGCCCAAGAGCCGCAAAACAGTTCGTTGAGCTTCAAAAATCTGGCATTTGATTCATTCCATTATTACTCTTTATGAGAACTCATTCTAGTCTAAGCTGTCTTTTAATACTGCACCTGTGTTAGCTGATGTTACAAGACCCATATATCTTTTTAGCCAACCCGAGTTAACTCTTGGCTCTGGTGCAACATAGCTTTCTTTTCTTTTCGCAAATTCTTCTTCAGTAACTCTTGCATTTAGCTTTGAATTCGGAATATCAATTTCTATGATATCGCCTTCTTTAAGAAGCCCGATTCTTCCGCCTGTTGCTGCCTCTGGACTAATATGTCCGATTGAAGCACCTTTACTAGCTCCACTAAAACGTCCGTCCGTTATTAGGGCTACTGATTTGTCAAGCCCCATTCCCGCAAGCGAACTTGTTGGGCCTAACATCTCTCTCATGCCTGGGCCGCCTTTTGGCCCTTCATAGCGAATTACAACAACATCGCCTTCTTTGATTTTCCCTGCATAAATTGATGCTATCGCATCGTCTTCGCTGTCAAAAACTCTTGCAGGGCCTGTATGTACAAGCATTTCTGGTGCAACTGCACTTTGCTTTACTACACCACCGTCTTGTGCAATGTTACCCCAAAGCACTGCAATTCCTCCGATTTCGCTATATGGATTTTCTACAGAGCGAATTACATCGTTGTCTTTAATTTCTGCACTTGCAATGTTTTCTTTTACTGTTTTGCCTGTTACTGTCATAAGATCTAAATCTATGATGTTTTTCTTTGATAATTCCTTAATTACTGCTTGAATTCCACCTGCACTAAACAAATCCTGTATATGGTAATGTCCTGCAGGAGCAAGGCTGCAAAGTGTCGGAACTTTTGCACTGTAATCGTTTATTACTTCAAGGTCAAGCGGTGCTTTTGCTTCATGTGCTATAGAAAGAAGATGAAGAACGCAGTTTGTCGAACATCCAAGTGCCATATCACATGCAAGAGCGTTTCTTATAGACTTTTCGTTTATGATATCTCTTGCGGTTATACCTTTTTCTACTAAATCCATTATTGCCATTCCCGAGTACTTCGCAAGTCTAAGTCTGTCACTGTGTACTGCTGGAATTGTTCCGTTTCCTGGAAGTGCTATACCAATAGCCTCACATAGACAGTTCATGCTGTTTGCAGTGTACATTCCTGCACATGAACCGCATCCTGGGCATACGCCTTTTTCGTAAGCTTCTAATTTTTCATCGTCAATCATTCCTGCTTTTCTTGCACCAACAGCTTCAAATATATTTGAAAGACTTATTTCTCTATCGTCAATCACGCCCGCAAGCATTGGTCCGCCAGAGCATACTATCGCTGGAATGTTGAGCCTAGCCGCTGCCATAACCATACCTGGGACAATTTTATCGCAGTTAGGAAGAAGTACTAGTCCATCAAAACATTGTGCTTCTGCCATACTCTCTACGCTGTCAGCAATAAGCTCTCTACTTGGAAGACTAAATTTCATTCCGTGATGCCCCATAGCTATCCCATCACAAAGACCTATGGACGGGAACATCATCGGCGTTCCTCCTGCCGCAATTACCCCAGCTTTAACAGCTTCTACCAATTTTTCGAGATGGAAATGCCCTGGCACAACTTCACTGAAAGCAGAAACAACACCGATAAGCGGTTTGCTTAATTCTTCCTTTGTGTATCCCATTGCATAAAACAAACTTCGATGTGGAGCTCTTTCTACTCCTTGTGTAACTTGATCGCTTTTTCTTCTCATAATATATTCTCCATAAATATTCTAGATGCAGAGGAATTTTTTCGCCTGCCCTACCCTAACCAGCTCATAAGTTTTCTAAGGTCTTGCCCAGTCTTAACAAGCTGATGCTCCGCTTCTTTTCTTCTAGTTGCTAGGAAACGAGCTTGTCCACCTGCTCCGAACTCTTGAACGAATTCAGATACAAATGTTCCATCTTGTATGTCCGCAAGGACTTGTTTCATCGCTTCTTTTGTTTCTTTTCCGATTATTTTCTTGCCTGTGATGTAATCTCCATACTCTGCTGTATTTGAAATTGAATATCTCATCATCTCATATCCACCGCTGTAAATAAGGTCTATGATAAGTTTCATTTCGTGAATACACTCAAAGTACGCCATTTCTGGCTCATATCCTGCTTCAACTAGCGTTTCAAAGCCTATTTTCATAAGCTCTGTTACACCACCACAAAGAACTGCTTGCTCACCAAACAGGTCTGTTTCTACTTCATCTCTAAATGTTGTTTCAAGAATTCCTGCACGCCCTGCACCGATTGCTGCTGCATACGCAAGTGCGAAATCTTTTGCTTTTCCAGATTTGTCTTGATGCATCGCGATAAGTGTTGGAACTCCTTTGCCACCTTGGTATTCACTTCTTACTGTGTGTCCAGGGCCTTTAGGTGCAACCATGATAACGTCTACATTTTCTTCTGGTTGTATCAAGTTATAGTGGATATTTAAACCATGAGCGAACATAAGGACATTGCCTTCTTTCATGTTCTTTGCAATTTGTGTGTTGTAAATTCTTGCACAATGCTCGTCTGGAACTAGCATCATTACGAAATCGCCAGCCGCCGCAGCTTCTTCGACTTCCATAACTTTAAGGCCAGCAGCCTCTGCCTCAGCCCAACGATTTGAACCTTTTCTAAGTCCTACTACTACATTTACTCCGCTTTCCTTTAGGTTTAGCGAATGTGCATGCCCTTGGCTACCATATCCAATTATAGCTACGGTCTTGCCATCCAATAGTCCAATGTTACAGTCTTGATCATAATACTTTTTTATCATTTGTTTTCTCCTCGTATAATATATTTGTTTTTAATTTATTAGCAATAAGCAATTTTTTAATTAGCTTAGTTATGCCCAAATAACCTATATCTTCATGGTCGCGGAATTTTTTCGTAGTTTGAGTTCTAAAGGCGAATTTTGTACCGGAGTGTACTCTAATATGTACGCGAGGACACGAAATTTGACTTTACGGTTCCAAAATGCGGAAAAATAACCGACCATACTCTAAAGACCTCGCTCGATACCAGTAACCCCCGTCCTACAAACTTCCGCTATTTCATAGCTTTCGAGCATTTCCATAAATCCGTCTATCTTTTCTGGTGAACCTGTGAGCTCGATTATCATGCTACTTTTTGATAGGTCTATTATCTTTGCTCTAAAGATATCGACAATTTCGCGGAT
>Ga0123355_10004902_pt1 | contig 19471 bp, 17 predicted proteins | sample TergutEmb28metaG_3_FD_89872 | JGI IMG/M metagenome (GOLD analysis project Ga0123355, IMG submission 89872) | Embiratermes neotenicus P1 segment gut microbial communities from Petit-Saut dam, French Guiana - Emb289 P1 | ecosystem: Host-associated > Arthropoda: Insects > Digestive system > Gut ... | reverse complement strand
CCTGTATCATATTTTTGCCAAATAGCTTGCGCCATAGGACTGCGGCAAGTATTGCCTGTACAAACGAACAGAACTTGATCTAAGTCAATAATATTGCCGTTTGCCGCTTTTGCGAGCCTATTCATCACAGCCGTACCTACGCCTTCTTCTTCTATCGCATGAACATATGCATGACGCGTTTCTTCCAAATCCAATTTGCGCAAAGTATCGAATAAGTTTTCAGGGGTAAGTGTATGTACCTTCACCCCATGACTTTGATAGTGCATCGAATGCTCTTCCGAGACAATCACTGCATATTCAGACGAAGTATGCTGTGTTTTTTGTCTTATAAATTGCGCCGCGCGCAAAGGTCTTTTAGCTTTTACTATGGTCAATTTCGCGTTCGGAGCATAGTGCTTATATTTCATTCCCGGAGCTCTGGGCGCTTCATCATTTTTTATCAACAAGTCATATCCAACAGCAACATGCCCAACTACTTCCTCAAGCATCTCCAGAGTTATTGCGCCGGGCCTCAGTATCGTTGGCACATCAGCGCTCATATCAAGAATGGTCGACTCAAGACCCACCGGCACAGTGCCTCCATCCAAAATCATGTCAATCTTACCGTCCAAGTCAGCCTTTACATGCACTGCACTTGTTGGACTTGGGCTCCCGCTTATATTAGCAGAAGGTGCAGCTATAGGCAGTGCCGCCGTCTTAATCAACCTAATCGCCATATCGTTATCAGGCATTCGCACAGCAACCGTGGCAAGGCCTCCGCTCACTGCATTGGGCACTCTAGGTGTTTTTCTAAAAATCAAAGTCAGCGGCCCCGGCCAAAATTTTTCCATAAGACGCTCGGCCGTACCGCTAATATCAGATGCAATATCTGAAAGCATGTCCATATCTGCAATATGCACAATAAGCGGGTTATCTGATGGACGCCCTTTTGCCTTAAAAATTTTCCCAATCGCCTGTTTGTCCAACGCATTTGCACCGATACCATAAACAGTCTCTGTCGGAAACGCCACTAAACCACCTTTTTTCAATATCCCGGCAGCTTCTGCTATGGCTCCTGAATCTGTTGCGCACATATGCTTAGTCATCAAGCCCACAACATTTCTTATATTTTTTGCCACTGTCACATGGGCATGGGTCATTTCTGCTTACCTTTTTGTCTTTAACAATTGTTCCTGACTTCTGCTGTTCTTTCATCAGCCTTTTTTGCTCTTCTTCATTAATTACGTCATTCCATTGCGGCAGCGAATAAAGGTGCTTTGCTTTATACTCCACCATTTTTTTGAACAAATTCTCAAACTCGAACGATACGTTAACCTGCGTAGCCGCCTCAAGATTTTCTATATCGAGTTCTTCGTTAAGCGCCTCCACAATCCCGTCGAAAAAGCCCGCAGCTTCACATTCTTGCATATCATGGAGCTCAGCGAACTCAGTCACTGTTGTATTTATAGTGTTTGTTTTACTGGCCAGCAGGTTTTCATAAACCGCCTGCTCGCGCTGCATATAGGACTTCCAAAACTTTTCTTCAAGTCTGCCATACTGGTCACGCGACCTCGAAAGCCACTCTTCATATAATGTAGACATTTATTTTCCTCCACTCTCTATACTGCTTCAACTTTTAAAACAACACAAGTAAAGCAGCGGCATTGCGCGCACTATAAAAAATTAATCCAGTCCCAGCCTTCCAATCACCACCACAATATCAAAGCGTGGATCAAGGTTAGGATTATATATAATAGTGCTGTTTTTAAGTATCTCCTGAATATCTCCGCCCATGCCTCGGCGAGAAACAAAAATGCGATTATTATCAGTTCTCATACCTTGATAGTCTCCAATCGCTTCCACTTCCAACCCGTTCATCTCAAAAAGCTCTCTGGCATTGCGCGCGAGTCCCGAGACATTACTGCCGTTTAGAACTTGTATTCGCAAGTCCTCGCTGGTTTGCTCAACAACCTCGACAAGCCCTAGCAGCAAATCATCTACCATTTCGCGTATGCCCACTTCGTTTAATATAACAAAATCAACACCATTTATCACTCTGGTATGATTATGCGGGAGAGTATGTGTGCTGATATTATCCGGGTTGAAAGAGTTAATATAGCGTAAATAGCGAGGAATGTCCGAAATACCGAAATTAGTATCCACATATCTAAATGCCGCCGTTGCAAACGCAGGCAGATTTGACATTATAGTTTCTACATTCATGGCTTGGCCTACAAACGCCCGCAGAAAGTCTTGCTGGGTCTGCATGCGCGCAAAATCATCACCACCCATGTAGCCTGCGGGATAGTTCCTAAATCTTACCATATTCAGCGCATTATAGCCATTCAACATCTGTGGCCCCGGATGTAGATTTATCATCAGATTTTGACAAGGGTCATGATAAAACATGCGCACAGGCACATTAAAGTATACACCACCCATTTCATCTACCAAAAACTCAAAAGCTTCTAGGTCTATTCGTACATAATAGTCAAGCTCAATCCCTAAAAGCTCCTCAACTTGCAGTTTAAGGAACCTCGGCCCCCAACTTGAGTCAGCCAAAAGCGCATAGTGATGAACTTCATTTAATTTCATAACACCATCAGACGGAGCCCATCCACCCGCTCCGCGAATCTCTGCGACTCTATCAGGCGGCATTATTACACGCGAGTCTCTGGGAAGGCTGATAAGCGTTACTTCAGAGTTTTCAGGATTAAATCCGGCCACCATCATGGTATCGGTACGTGTATCATCAACCCCCATAATGAGCGCGAACGATCGGCGCGGCGGCTCTCTACGCGGCATATTAAAAACTGGCAAAAAACCACTCGAGCGAGGCTCAGAAGAGCCAACAGCACGACCTCCGTCAGCACCCGCTTGATGCCCTTCGCCATGAACATTATCTGATAAAAAACTAAACCCAGCCGCTGCTATTATAAAAACACCCAAAAAAACGCCAAGTGTCGTAAGCAATGTGTTAACGAACAAGCGGGCTCCTGTCTTTTTCTTCTTTTCTTTATTTGCGCTCATTGTTGATATCTCCCTAGAACTTGGGTATATTATAAGCTTATTACAAGTATAATCGTTCAACTTTAAGAAGGCTCTTAAGTTAAACCAAGTCACATCGCTCCGCGAGTGCCTTGCCTTAATCTCTACACTTGTGGTGTGCCGCTTAAAGGCGCTCACTAACTCTAAACTCTAAAAACACACACAAGCGTGTCTTTTTAGAGTTAATTCACTACAGTTTATCATATTAAGAAAGAATAAGAAAGAATTCGGTGTAATCTGTAAAAAAATCGTAAGATACGACGTGTTATGCCGGAGTGAAGACTTTGCCTTCACTCCGCTCGAAAAAATGGCCATACCATGCAAATGAGCTTGCTTTCAGTTTGATATAAGATACGACGTGTTATGCATATCTCTCGATTGAATGTCATACAATTATTGTACCGATACATTAAGGAGGCAATATGGAGCAATTCGACCTTTACAATGACATAGCAACACGCACCGGCGGCGATATTTACATAGGCGTTGTAGGGCCGGTCAGGACAGGAAAATCAACATTCATAAAGCGTTTTATGGATGAGATGGTTATTCCCAACATAGAAAATGACTATTCAAGAGAGCGCGCACGCGATGAGTTGCCGCAAAGTGCCACAGGTACCGCAGTAATGACTACGGAGCCTAAATTCGTGCCAAACGAGGCCGTACATATTGAACTTGAGCGAAATGTTTCATTCAGGGTAAGGATGATCGACTGCGTAGGATATCTTGTGCCGGGCGCTACGGGCTATATGGACGGCGATGAGCAGCGCATGATTAGCACCCCTTGGAGCGAAGAGAAAATGCCGTTTGAAGAAGCCGCGGAAATCGGTACACGCAAGGTCATAAACGAGCATTCAACAATAGGGGTTGTAATCATAACAGATGGCTCTATTACCGACATCCCACGAGAAAACTACATAGAAGCTGAGGAGCGCGTAATTTCGGAGCTTAAAGCCATTGGCAAGCCCTTTGTCATAATTTTGAACACTTTGAGGCCGTATTCGCAAGAAACATCTGAAATGGTTGAAGAACTCACTGCGCGTCATGGAGTACCTGTTGTCGCACTTAATTGCGCTCAGCTAAAGCTCGAGGATATCAATCTCGTCATGGAAAGAATTCTCTTTGAGTTCCCAATCAAAGAGCTTAGAGTCCATCTTCCAAAGTGGATTGAAGCTCTCGGCACAGACCATTGGTTGAAAAGCCACATGATTGACTTCGTCAAGGACGGCATCGGCAATATCTCGAGGTTCAGAGAGCTTCGCGAAAATGCGTTATCAACAGAGCATAGCGATTTCATTAAAAAAGCTTTCGTCGAACGAATACTAATGGGCGAAGGCTCTGCCGACATCGAAGTCTCAGTAGACCAAGGATTATTCTACACTGTGCTGTCAGAGACTATTGGAATGAAAATAGAAAGCGACCACCAGCTAATTTCAACAATCAAGGTGCTCTCAGAGGCCAAGCGCGAATATGACAAAGTAAAATATGCACTCGAAGAAGTCCGTCAAAAAGGCTATGGAATCGTCACCCCTGTGCTTGAAGAAATGCGTATTGAAGAGCCAAAGATTGTGCGCCACGGCTCAAAGTACGGCGTAAAAATCAGAGCATCGGCCCCAAGCATACACCTCATTCGTGCTGATATTGAAACCGAAATCAGCCCTATCGTAGGAAGCGAAGAGCAGAGCCTTGATTTAATCGAGTTCATCTCGAACAAGATGGCGAATGACCCGGGCGCTGTTTGGGAGATGAATATGTTTGGACGCAATATGTATGACTTGGTGAAAGATGGCTTACAGACCAAGCTGTACAATGTGCCTGAAGATGCAAGAATGAAGTTCCAAGACACCCTGCAGAGAATCATCAATGAAGGCAAAGGCGGGTTGATCTGCATCATTTTTTAGAAGCGTTAAAAGCCGCCGGGGCAAGAGCGCTGCGCGCAGCTCTGATAGCCCAAAATCCAAAGGGCGGCAGCTTTTAACGAATTATATTGACCAGATCGGTACCTATTATAGTCATGGCAATCCGGAACTTTGGTGGATTGAGTATAGAATGATATAGACTTAAAGCCAGCGACGATAAAAGCCGCTCAGGACAGCCAAAAGGGGCACCAACTATGGTGCCCCTTCGTATGTATGCCACCATGTGTTTAGAAGGTGAAATATCGCGAGTTCAAAAGCACACACACTGGAAGTACTTGTCCGTCACAGTAAATGACTGACCGAAATATTGCTCGTGGTGCTGACATCTGGTGTGTGGTATAATTGTTAGGGTAGTTGAGCCAATATTTTTTATGAAGGTGGTTGAATACAATGGGACAAGATAAAAAGAAACTCGCTGTGATATTTCCGGGTGCCGGCTACAGTAACGATATGCCATTGTTGTATTATGCGGATTTAATATATGAATCCAAGGGTTACAAATGTCTTAGAATAAACTATGGTGGTGAAGGAAAATCCTTGAGTGATAGTGAAAAGATCAAAAACGAAGTGTTAAGTCAAATTGAAAATATTGATTTTTCCCAATATTGTGATATTCTGTTTATTTCAAAAAGTTTAGGAACTACCTTTGCAGGTTGGCTTGCCGAAAGATTAAGTGAAAAGGTTCGGCATATTTACTTAACTCCAATACAACATACACTCCAGTATATAAAGGGTCAAGATATTCAAATTGTCATTGCGGGGACAAATGATAAATATTTGGATACAAGCGTATTAGCCCTTCATTGCAAAAAAGAAAAAATCAGATTAGAGTTAATTGATAATGCCGACCATAGCTTGGAAATCCATGGAAACGCAAGCGAAAGCATTGATATATTAAAGCGTATCGTAGAACTATATCAACTGTATTGCTAGTAATATGCCTTGCTTGCTATGCGGTGATTTTAATGCTAATACAGAGTCAATGGCATACTCCAATATTGTTGATTGCGGGTTTATTGATTGTGCGGGTATATCGTCTGCTATACAGTATAATCAGCCATATTCTTATCATAAATTTCTACTTGGTAAAAACAATAGCGAGTTAGAAGAATATAAAAATGACACTCGTGTACTAAAAATAATTGACCATATTTTTTACAAAGGCGTGGTACAAGTGCTGAAACACGGCGTCTTAGGGGATAATTTTTCAGGGGTATATCCGTCTGACCACTTCCCTAAAATATGTGATTTTATGATTTAGGCTTTTGTAAAGATAGCTTGGGCTTCCTCCTAGTAACATTAGGATAGAAGCCCTTTTTAGACAGTAGATTCTATTGTTTACAACTAATTAAAAGGTTTTCAACTGTATTGACAAGAATAAATGGCTTTGATACAATGAATTCTGTGAATATATTCATACATTCATTCATTTGATCGAAAGAAGGGTCTTAAATGCCAAAAAGCTTTAGCGAGATCGAAAAGGAAAACATACGCAAAAACTTAATTGCGGAGTGTAAAATTAGCTGGTCAAAGTACGGCTATAAGAAAACAAATGTAGCTGAGCTGTGTGCCAAAGCGGGCATATCCACAGGGGCATTTTACACGTTCTACGAATCCAAGGAAGCGTTGTTTTGCGATGTTATGGATAGCTTTCAACAAAGCACGAGAAAGATGTATGATGAAATGCTGTCCTCACCACCAACCAAAGAGGAAGTCTGCCAAGTTCTAAAGAAGCTATATCTTGAATATGCAGAAAATGACATAATCACAAAAAGGCATAGCTCCGATTACAAGAGCCTTTTGAACAAATTGCCAAAAGAATGGAGGGAGCAGCATAGCAAAAACAGCGAGGATGGTCTTGCGGCCAAGCTCCTTGCCTCCGGCGTTAAGTTGAAGGTAAGCAAAGATAGGGCACGTGAAATAATAGATACGCTCTTGCTAACCGTGGTGAACAAAGAGATGATTAAAGACCATTACGAAATTTTTTGCACGCTGCTTGATTGTGTTATTGACGAGATTTATGAATTATGAATCGTATGGAGGCAAAACTATGGATAAGCTAATTTTGCAAGCGCAGGAAATCTTCAAGGGTTGTGGCTTTGACTACGCCATATGCGGCGGCTTTGCCCTTGATATGTTCGCAGGCAGGCAACTGCGCGACCACGGCGACTTTGACATGTGCTTTTTCAAAGAAGACAGGCAAAAGGTTCTGCAATTTTTGATGGATAGAGATTGGCCTATTTTTGGACGCTTTTGGGAGGAAGATAAGCCTATTACTCAATATCTGTTTTATAGAATTGAGAACGTAAATGATCCGGAATTGGAAAAGTGTGGCTTTTGGGCAGTTAAGCCCGGCGGCTGGGCGGAAATGTACCCGATAGAACGGGCAAACAAATGTGTTTTCTCATATAAAATGCATGAACCTCGCCTAAGCAGCTTTGTCTTTATTGAAGTTGGTTTTGACAGCAAGGAATGCGATGATTATGTTGTACATAACAACCCCAAAGTCACTCGCCCTATGGATAAAGCGATTTTATACACAGGCGGTATACCTTACCTAGCCCCCGAAATCATCTTGTTTTTCAAAACGGACAAGTTTTCCGCGACCCATCCGTACTTAAAGCCAAAAATGGAAGCCGATTTTAAGGCGGTTATGCCACTGCTTTCGAGTGAGCAGAGGGACTGGCTAATGAATGCAATAAGAACCGCTCATGGAGATGAAACACCTTGGCTTAATGAGTTAAAACTGGAGGACTATTGATGAATAATATTATCAAACAAGCCCATGACCTATTCAAGTCAGCGGGCTTTGACTATGCCATATGCGGCGGTTTTGGGCTTGATATGTTTGCTGACAAAGAAATTCGTGAACACGGAGATTTTGATATCTTGGTGTTTGATGAAGACAAGCGCTGCGCGGCTCAGTTTATGATAGACAATGGCTGGCTTCTTTTTGGCAGATTTGGAGAGCACGGCGCAGTTTGGCAGTTCTTATTCTACAAAGTAGATGACATCATGGACAGTTTTTGGGATGATTGTCCAAATTTTTGGGCTATAAAGCCAAGCTGTTTGCCTCAAGTGCTGCAAAAAATTAACCGCATACAAGGAGAAGTATATACCTATCAAACCCGCAAATGGTTAGTGGACAACGAAATTGAATTTATCGAACTGGGATTTGACAAAAGAGAGGGCAGCGAGTATGTAGCGAGAGAAAACCCAAGAGTAGCTCTCCCGATGGATAAGGCGATTCTATACCGTGACGGCATACCATATCTCGCGCCGGAAGTTACATTGTTTTATAAATCCGGCAAAGACTCTATGGAAAGTGCGTACGCGAAACCCCGGACTATAGCCGATTTTAAGACAGTTATACCTCTGCTTTCAAGCGAACAGAAGGGCTGGCTAATAAACACAATAAAAACCGTACATGGAAACGAAACCCCTTGGCTTGATGACCTGATATAAGGGGATTACTATTACTACGGAACCTAAATATAGCTATATTTAGATTCCGCGGTAATAACCAACAATTTGAAAAGAGGGATTCTATGAAATTTTCACAAATACCATATGAGAGACCGGTTCTTGAGGAACTGAAAGCCGGATTTGAAGAACTGCTTACGCGCTTTAAAGCGGCAAAGAGTGCAGATGAATGCTTTGCTGTGTACAAAGAATATGAGAAGCTTTTCTCTGAGAAGCATCGTACTCCCGGAACTTTGCAGTTTATCCGCCATTCTTTGGATACTATGGATGAATTTTATAATGGCGAAATGGAGTTCTGGGACGAGGCTGTGCCGGAGCTGGAAGAGGTGCTTCAAGAGTTTACGGCGGCATTGCTTGTTTCGCCATTTAGAGCTGAGCTGGAGGAAAAGTGGGGCTCGCTTATGTTTAGAAATGCGGAGATAAGGCTAAAGACCTTTACTCCTGCCATTGTGGAAGATTTACAAAAGGAAAATGCTCTGCGCAGAGAATATGGCAAACTGATGGCATCTGCGCAAATCGAGTTTGACGGCAAAACATTGACATTAGTGCAAATAGACCCATATTTTGAGAGCCCTGACCGCGCTGTTCGCAAGGCGGCTCATGAGGCATCTGCGGCGTGGCGCATGAGCAATGCAGACAAACTGGATAGCATTTTTGACGAAATGGTGAAAGTTAGGACGGATATGGCCAAAAAGCTGGGCTATGAGAATTTTGTGGAGCTTGGATATTATCGTATGACAAGAAATTGCTATGATAAAGAGATGGTGGCAAAGTTCCGCGAGGGTGTAGCAAAGCACATTGTGCCTATTGTAACAGAGCTGAAAAAAGCACAGGCAAAACGCATTGGCGTTGAAACCATAAAAATTTATGACGACAGCTTTAAATATCCTGATGGCAATGCAAAGCCTAAAGGCACAGCAGACGATATATTTACACACGCTAAGAAGATGTACAGCGAGCTGTCAAGCGAGACAGGCGAGTTTTTGGATTTTATGATAGAAAACGAACTTTTTGATGTGCATACACGCCCCGGCAAGTCTGCGGGAGGCTTTATGGCTACTTTGCCCGCCTATAGGTCGCCTTTTATCTTTGCTAATTTTAACGGCACCTCCGGGGATGTGGATGTGTTTACCCATGAAGTTGGTCATGCTTTTGCTGCACATCTGGCTTGGGACATTGAGCCTGCGGCTTTGCAAGATGCACCGCAAGAAACAGGCGAGATACATGCTATGGCTATGGAGTATTTAACGTGGCCATGGATGGAAGGTTTTTTTGGGGAACAAACAGACAAATATTATGAAAATCACCTGGCCATCGCACTGTCATTTTTGCCGTATGGTGTAATGGTAGATGAGTACCAGCATCATGTATATGAAAACCCGGAAATGACCCCGGCACAGCGCAATGAGTATTGGCTTACACTGGAAGCGAAATATAGACCATGGCTAGACCTTGCGGACACACCATACCACGGCGAAGGCAGGCAATGGCAGAGCCAAGCGCATATTTATGAAGACCCATTCTATTATATTGACTATTGCCTGGCGCAAATAATCGCGCTTGGATTTTGGGCGGAGAGCCAAAAAGACCATAAGGCGGCTTGGGAAAAATATAGAAAGCTAACTGCCTTGTCCGGCACAAAAACATTTGTGGAGCTTGTAGCGGAAGCGGGCTTGCCTACACCTTTTGAGGCAGATAATATTAAAGTGGTGGCTGATGCTGCTACAAATTGGCTTGGTAAGAGAGGATAAGTTTTAACGAAGAGATATTTTTCACGGTTTTAGTAGGCGGATGACTGTAAAAACATCCGCTTTAACTTGTGATACTCTGAAGGGGCGCCAACTATGGCGCCCCTTCAGATGTGTGCTTTCACGGGTTAAAAGACTATTAATGTTTTGTAGGCCTGGTATCAATAATGTACTGTGCATGCCCTTTATTTTCTGTCAAGCCAATGGATTCAACAATTGAATTTTCAATGCCATTTACAATTGTATGACTTGTAAAATGGATGCCAGCTTTATCTAGTTCTTCAATCATAATTAGCCCCATCTTTTTCGCGATGCCAAATCGGTCGCTTTCAAGCAATGCACCAACTTCATACCTGTTATCTCCCTGTAACTCTAACTCAAGACCAAATTCGTGGACACTTGCGTCTAATCCATCATGAAGCACGCGAATTATGCCGACCAACTCATTCTCATGAAACGCGCCTATAATAAGGGTTGAATTTCTTAATGGAATGGCAGCTGTTTTTTTGTCGTAGCATTTTGCTTCATACATGCCATTTCGTGCGTAATAACCCCAAAGCTGATCTTCTGATATTTCCGGATTTACGAGTATTCTCACATCATCCGGATTCATCCAGACTTTGAACAGCTTGTTAATAGAAACTCCGAAAAACTCTGCTATCATAGGTATTAAATGCAAGTCAGGCGTAGTTACATTATTTTCCCACTTACTTACAGATTGATATGTTATGGAAAGATATTGAGCTAACTGTTCTTGTGTCGCATTCTTTTCATTGCGCAAGCGCTTGATGTTGTCTCCGATATTAAGAGCCATTTGTATGTCCTCCTGATAAAATAGTTTTTGTTGTATAACTCATTTTATCATGTCAAAGGACATTTACAATAACGCTTTAAGTTACAGCAGCTAACGTAATACGCGAGTTGCTGATGTATACTATAGTCGTTTAACTTGGAAACCCTCTACTGCGATTACTATTCCGCTTTCGTTCGAACTTGGCTCAAAGTTAGCGAACAAATTTTTGTGGAATTGTTCACATTTCTATGCTATACTATACTTGTGATTTTATGCATTGACAAAGATTTAAGGGTTGGATTGCATGAAGAAAGTTATACTCGGCACAGGCTTAATTATCTGTGGCATAATGGGCATTTTGGCTTCCGTCATAAAAGAAGCCATATATTTTGCTTCACCTAATAGCATATCGCAAACAGGCACAGACCCATTTTTCTATATGGCCGTTGTCCTTTTAATTATTGGGGTAGTGCTAAATATTCTTGGCTTTCTTGACAAGGAAAAATGATATGCGAAGCAGGGAGCATGGTGCGTATCACTCGCTTTTTCAAAGCGTGTGACCCACTCTGACACTTTCCGGCAAGCCGGCAAAGGTGTCGGTGGGCTCTGCCGAGGGCTTTTGCCGCCGTTGGTGGCGCAAAAAGCCAATTGCAAACTGTTTTGTCTGCTCGGCTTTTTGATATGGCTTACGCCATTTGTAGAGAGCAAGGTAAATGAAGATTACTTATATTATCTACAGTTGCAAAACAAGTATGAGGACATTAAAGAATGAAAACAAATTACAGCCATATCGAAATAGCAACTCTTATCAAGAACCATTACCCTGACGCAAACAATATTCAAGCTATACTTGGCGGGATGGTATCTCAAACTTTCTTATTTTGGTCGGATAACAGGAAACGTGTATTTCAAATCGGAGGGAAACGCAAGGATTACGAAAAACAACTTTACATCAGCGAACGATATAAAGATATTTTATCTGTAAAAATTATTGACAAAGTTCATGAAAATACAGACGCCCATGCATATATTTTTTCTGACTACATTGAAAAATGCAGAGTTGCTGATTTGAACGCGCAGGAATTTATCGACATAATCCCTTCCATTCTCGACACAATAGATAAACTTTCAGAAATTGAAGCGCCGGCAAATTCAGGATTCGGAAAATTCGACGCGAACGGTATTGCCAGCTTTAGCAATTGGCGCGATTATATTGAAGCTATATACAACGATGAAGTATATGATTGGCTAAAATTCAGGAGATTTGATTATACAATTATCAACAAAGCAATCGCCATATTACAGGAAAATATTAACTGCATTAAAATTGACCAACAGCCATATTTAATATTCGGAGATATGGGTGAAAATAATCTTCTGGCTGATGGTAAACAAATCACCGGCATGATTGATTGGGATTATGCAATGTATGGCGACCCTTTATATGAAATTGCGACGGTGTTGTTTTGGTATGACAACGAAGATTCAAAAAAATATGCACCATTGGTATCAGCGTTGAAAGATAAATATTTATCGAGTGAGATAAATAAAATGAAAATTTATTGTTATATTATCCGTATGAGTTTGGAAGAAATCTATAATACAGTTGTGCTTGATGCAATCGGGTACGACATTAGCTGGGTAATCAATAGACTAAATGATATTGTATCAGCCAATTCATACGCCGCAGTATAAGCATTTGTAGACAGTTAGACCAAGCAAAAACGGACACTTCGCAAGAGTCCGTTTTTCGCATTATTCCGTGATTTTTCCAACGTGTACAGCCCCATCTTATTAGTGTTTTTTCTTACATCTACTTAGGTGTGTAGTGCTCCGTCTCTTGGGACGGAGCAGGTCATTCTATCATGTCAAATGACATTTACAATAACGCTTTAAGTTACAGCAGCTAACGTAATACGCGAGTTGCTGATGTATACTATAGTCGTTAGCCTTGAAAAACTTCTACTGCACCTTCATCGACAAAGAAATTCTCTTCTTATTTATATCTACTCCAAGCACCTTGACTTTGACAATATCTCCAACGCTGACAGCCTCAAGTGGGTGCTTGATAAATTTATCGGAAATCTGTGAAATATGCACAAGGCCATCTTGATGGACGCCAATATCAACAAACACGCCAAAGTCGATAACGTTCCGCACTGTTCCGGAGAGAATCATGCCTTCGTGTAAATCTTCCATTGAAAGGACATCACTTCTCAATATCTGCTCCGGCATATCCTCCCTTGGGTCACGCCCCGGCTTTCGGAGCTCCTTTATAATGTCTTTAAGTGTTGGGACGCCAATGCCAAGTTCTTCTGCAACTGCGCTTGGGTTCGTCAGCTTCTTATCGATATCTCTGACTTTTTCCGTACCTATATCTTCTTTTGCAAACCCGCACTTTTCAAGAAGTCCCTGCGCTGCCTTGTAGCTCTCAGGGTGCACACCCGTAGAGTCAAACAAGTCTTTGCATTCTCCTTTAGGAATGCGCAGGAATCCTGCACACTGCTCAAACGCCTTAGGCCCTAGTTTACTCACCTTCAGTAACTCTTTTCGGGATGAAAAACGTCCGTTTTGCTCTCTGTACTCCAAAATGTTTTTAGCAAGGGCACCTGATATGCCGGAAACATATGAAAGCAGTGATGGGCTGGCTGTGTTTAAGTCAACCCCAACCTGATTCACGCAGTCCTCCACGACACCGCCAAGCGCTCCATCCAGCCGCTTTTGGTTCATATCATGCTGATATTGGCCAACTCCTATGCTCTTAGGATCGATTTTAACAAGCTCTGCCAGAGGGTCTTGCATACGGCGGCCTATAGACACAGCTGAGCGAAGCGCGACGTCATAATCCGGAAACTCCTGTGCCCCAAGCTTCGAAGCAGAATACACTGATGCGCCTGCTTCATTAATTATGGCATAATGTATTGGGCGGCCTGTCTCTTTCAGCATCTCTGCCGTAAATGCTTCTGTTTCTCTCGATGCGGTTCCGTTGCCTATGGCCACAATTTCAACATTGTGTTTCTCTATTAAAGGAATAAGCATTTTTTTAGCTTGCTCTACTTTATTGTGCGGAGCTACGGGGTATATCACTCCTGTGCCCAGCACTTTGCCCGTGCCGTCAATTATGGCAAATTTACAGCCTGTCCTAAATCCCGGGTCGAGCGCCAGAACGATTTTATTCTTAATCGGAGGCGATAAAAGCAATTGACGCAGATTCTCGGAGAACACCTTCATTGCGCCGTCCTCTGCCTTTTCAGTGAGATCACTTCGTATCTCTCGCTCAATTGACGGCCAAATCAATCTTTTATAAGAATCCTCCAAAGCTTCCTTTATAAACGTGCTCGTAAAATTGTTTCCTTTATCAATATCAGCAAAAACCGAATTTACTGCTTCTTCCGCAGGCTCCTCAATCTTCACATTCAAAAACTCTTCGCTCTCACCTCTGTTGGCAGCCAGAACCCTATGTGATGCCACTTTGCCTACAGGCTCTGTGAAGTCATAATACATCTCGTACACAGATTCTTTTTCCGCATCCACAGCCTTCGTTGTGAAGTATCCTTTTGCCATAGCCAGCTTACGAATTTTTGACCTAACATTCGCATCGTCAGAGATTATTTCCGCGATGATATCCCTAGCTCCCTGTAGCGCATCTTCTACAGTCTCTACACCTTTTTCAGCATCGATATAGCTTTCGGCCAGTTGAGCAAGACTCTCGCTTACCCCTTGCTCCCAAATCAAGAGCGCAAGCGGCTCCAGTCCTTTTTCTTTTGCGATGGTGGCACGAGTGCGGCGCTTTGGCTTGTATGGCCTATAAATGTCTTCCACCTCAGCCATAGTAACCGCACGATCAATAGCAGCGCGTATTTCATCAGTCATCTTACCCTGCTCTTCAATCGAGCTTATTACTTGTGCTTTGCGTTCCTCCAGGTTTCTGAGATAAACTAATCTGTCATTTATCTCCCTAAGCACCTGGTCGTCAACCGAGCCTGTCATCTCTTTACGGTACCTGGCTATAAAGGGTATGGTGTTGCCTTCGTCAATAAGTTTAATGATGTTTTCCATATGCATCTCAGAAACACTAAACTGAGCTGAGAGCTGCTTCTGTATATCCATTTTGATTCTCCTCTTTAATTTTTTACAGAGTTAACTTGTGAAACCCCGGAACAAGCTAACTCACTATAATTGCCAAATTTTAGACAAGTATACCAAAATTCAAGCACTTTGACAAATCTATTTAATTTTGTAATAATTTTGTTATTGATTTTTCAGCGGTTTCGTGTAAGAATATGATGAAAGAGAAAACAAAGCTCTTGCGTGATAAAGTTCAACTATTTTTAAGGAGGAAATTCAATGAAAAGATTAATGGCGCTGTTTCTTGCTGCCGCTTTAGTTTTCGGTTCAACTGTAGTAGTAACTGCTGAGCAAGCCGAAATCACAAACGTTCCACTGAGAACTACTACAAGACAATTCACCGGTACTGGTGGAGAAATTCTGGGTACTTTCCCTGCATTCACAGGCAACACTGCACTTTCACAAAGAATTGAAAACCTTGTTCATGACACTTATCGTGACATCGTTCATTTTTATCAATTGTCAATCGTGCTTTTTGCCCACATAACAATTTTTGATTTCACTATCGAAGAAACATTAACTACTGCAAGAGTTGAAATTACTTCAATTGACAGTAACTTTAACCCTGTTGTTATCACTGCACTCTACATAAACAAAGCTACTAACGCAGAAATCACTCCTGCTGTTCGCGCTGAAATGGTTGCCGCTGAAGAAGCTGCAGACGAAGAAGACGAAAATGGCGAAGAAGCTGATGAAAACGGCGAAGTTGCTGTTGCTGTAGAAGGCGAAGTTGAAGTTGATCTTCCGGTAGCAACGCCTATGTCTCCTCTTAGAGCTCATGCTGAAGCCGCTGGTTTCACTGTTCTTTGGGAAGATGGTGCAGTAACTGTTTACAATGAAGAACTCAGCTTACTTATTGTAACAGGTTCTGACGTTGCGGTTCTTACTGACGCAGACGGCGAAGAGTATACTTTCACTCTTGCTGCTGCTCCTGTAAATATTGATGGAACTCTCTATGTTCCTACAGCACTCCTTGTTGAAGTTCTCGGCATCGACCTTACTGCTCCAGCTCCAGCTGCTGCTCCAGTTATCGCTGACGAAGTAGAAGAGTATGACGAGTACGAAGTGTGTGAAGAGACTGAAGAATGTGACGAAGAAGACGAAGAGTACGACGAAGTAGCGTAAATCAATCTTTAACTATTAAAACCACTGCATTTATATGCAGTGGTTTTTTGTATCTATTATTCGTCGTCACTTATCTCTTGCACCATAATTCTTTAGTTAACTATATTTCCCGGAAAATTACAGTAGCAATACAGCCGCCACCCTCATCATTCTTTAAAGCAAAATCTCCATCATGTTCTTTTACAATTTTCCTGCATATGGATAAACCTAATCCTGAGCCCATTGGCTTTGTGGTGAATTGTTCTTTGAACATTTTATTCTGAACAAACTCATCCAGTCCCGGACCCGTATCCTTAAAGTTTATCTCTATATGTCCATCCTTACTTTCAGTTGTTATTTTGAGTGTTCCGGAAAAATGCATTGCTTCAGCGGCATTTTTAACAATGTTTCCAAACAGCGTGCGAATACTGTTCTCATGGCCATGTATGGCTGGGTTGTTTTGTGAGTATGCGACGTCAATCGCTATATCAGGCATGGCAACGCTTAAATCCTCTTCAAGTTCACCAAGCAAATCATGTATAAAAACGACATCCTTTTCGATATAAGGACTTTTATTTAGATATATAAAGTCCATAATCAGATCGTTAACTTTTCGAAGCTCTTTGCGTATCATCGCATAATTCCTTTGAGCTTCGGCACGCTCATCTGAAGCCTCTAAAATATCCAAGTTAAACCCAACTAAAGTCAAAGGATTTTTGACTTCATGAGCTATTGCGGCGGCTATCTCTTCCAAGGCTTGTGCCTCAGCGAACTTATTATCCATGCTTCACCTCCACACTGTTATGGCTGAGGCATTATGAGTACCTGTCCTAAAAATATCCTGTCCGCATCATCTATAGCGTTTGCTTCCATGATGCGCTCGACCATGGCCGTTGTTCCGTATATCCTCTGGCTTATTCCAAGCAGACTGTCCCCTGCCTGAACAATATAAGTATCCGGAATGCTCGTAGGCGGCGTAACCACTGCGGCTGGCGGCGGTTCAGGTGCTGTCGGCGCAAATGTAGTCTCAGCAGGTCTATCTGCTGCAAGACCCGGGGTTTCTGCTATAGCCCTTGCATTTTCTTCTGCCAAGAGCCTATTGCCCTCTTCTGTAACCAAAAGGCCTATCTCAGCCATTACTTCCGAGGCAAACGCGGGCACAGCCGCGCCTGTCGCAACGCTCGCCGCAAAATATCTGTGCGCCTCTGTCAGTGCCGCAATATTTTGCTCCAGTGTATTTATCCGTTCATCGCTTCTTATAAGACCCGCGCCCATGACAAAGCTTATCAAAAACATAACTGCGCATAAGGCTGTCAGCATATTGACAAGGCGCTTTTGGTCGTTTGGCCTAGTGCTCACAGCAGCAGGCTGCCTCTTTTCTTTAGTAAGGTATGTAGTAGTCCTTCTCCTTGCCGGCTCTTCCGTTGCTTCACGCAACTCCCTGATTCGCCGCTTAGACACAGGAAGACTCTGAATATCCTCCTCTTCTTCCGGCTCCTGGGCTTTCTCAAAAGCAAGTCTATCAACTGCGGTTGCGGCGGAGCTTTTAATTCGGTTATCTATCATATATTCATGCATTGGCTTGTTTTTGTCATAGTACACAAAGTAGCCCTTCGACTCACAGAGCTCGCCTTCCTCATCGTACATATAGAATGCATCCATTCTCTGTACAGGGTCTGTTACAAAAAGCACCTGGAATTTACTCGGGAAATTTTCTTTGTGGTAGTTATCATTTTTGCTGCTCAAATAAGTTCCATATCCAGGCTGTGATTGAAGCCATCCAACAACCTCCAGTCCCGGGAAGTACTTGTCCAATATAGCATCAGCATGATCCATCGTTTTTTTCGAAAACCCAATGCCATTGACGCCTTGGATAGCATATTTCCCCTCGATTGCGCCGCTTATAAAAAGTATTGGGCCGGATTCGGTTTCTATGTATCTCCCCACAAGCACCCCAAGCTTTTCAATGCCGGAGTTGGCTTGTGTGTATTGATGCACAAATGTAAATACATAATCCTCGACATAGATACGAAGCCCTGACGTATCTATGGATCCTATTTGCCGAACATTGGTTGGTAGTTCAAAATTATCCATAGCTTGTCCTCCTTGAAACCTCTGATTACATTTTTATATGTACAAGTGATTTTATGGTATAGTACCACAGGTCAAATCGCATAAAAGCGTGAATACTGTCGATAAGTTAATAAAAGTTTGTGATATAGAAATGATGAGCTGGGTATTATAAGTACCATAGCTCCATACGAAGCGGTTATATGCACAACACTCTCGTATGGACTACAATATAAATAGGCAACAGAGAGGTTAGCAAAATGAATTCCGATAAATATATATATTATGATGAAGAGATGGCAATAGAAAAAATCGGTTTCAGAACCCGCCTCCTTTTAAGCAAAATCGCGAACGATTTTTCAGACATCTGCATATTGTGTATAGGGTCCGACAGAGCAACGGGCGACAGCTTGGGTCCTATTGCAGGTCAACGTCTTCGAGAACTTATAAAAAATGATACTGTGAAAATCTACGGTGATTTAAAAGAGACGGTACATGCAGCAAATATACAATCTGTACTCGAAAAAATACATGCAGAAAAAAGCAATTCCTTCATAATAGCAATAGATGCAGCGCTTTCAAAATTTCCGGCTCATGTAGGCCGGGTTAATATAGGCAAAGGCTCTTTGAGGCCCGGCACATCTGTGGGCAAAAAACTTCCTGCTGTAGGACATATTTATATAACAGGGGTTGTCAATTGGACATCCGGCCTCGAGGGCCTCGCCGTTTTGCAAAGCACACGGCTTGGAAATGTATTTGAAATGGCAGAAGTCATAGCAAAAGGAGTGGCCTATGCATTATGTAAGACATGCCCCTGCAAGCACTCTAATTTATCGATATAATCCGAGTATTAAATCTTAAGTCAGCATAAACATTGCCCTGGCTTGTCGAAAAAAGTTTCGAGGTGCTGTATTTGCAAACTTTTTGGTAAAAATGCTTGACAATGGAAATTCCATATGCTAAACTTTGATTTGCGCCTTGAGGGGAAGTGATATAGTACCCGGGGTGTGGAGCAAGGAAGAATACGGTAAGATTAAGTAGTAAGTCACTTATAAAAGAAGAAGTTAAAGATCAGAATCGAGCCATGACAACTGAATAATAAGGAAAAAGCAGAAAATAGACCAAAAAAAGACCTGGAAATTTTGATGAGACTGCTAAGAGCGGTTTTGGTTATTGGGGATGATTGAAAGATTGTCTCT
>Ga0123355_10004901_pt1 | contig 19472 bp, 25 predicted proteins | sample TergutEmb28metaG_3_FD_89872 | JGI IMG/M metagenome (GOLD analysis project Ga0123355, IMG submission 89872) | Embiratermes neotenicus P1 segment gut microbial communities from Petit-Saut dam, French Guiana - Emb289 P1 | ecosystem: Host-associated > Arthropoda: Insects > Digestive system > Gut ... | reverse complement strand
TTCAGGAGGATATTCAGGCAAGCGGAATTACGGAAGTTTGTGCCGGGGGGCAGGAAGGCGGGTTTTCTCAGGAACAAGAAAATCCCTACGAAAAGGCAATTGATAATGTGCTGCCGGCACGGGAAGGAGATTAGAATGTACAGCGTTAAAGAATCACAACTCACCAAAGACAATTTTTTCGCCGGGAGTTTTCCTATTGCAACGGATTTTGGGACTGTAGAAGGCGGCGCGAAAATCCGCAGACACGTCCCTGTGGTGCAGGGAGATAACGGAATCAAAGAAGCTGCTGCCGGCACGCTTGACGGCCTCGTAGGAATCACAGCAGCAGAACCCAGCGGAAACGAGGTTGTTTATTACCTTACAGGCGAATTTTTCACACAAGCACTTGCGTTGCCGGCCGGCGTAACCGTTGATGCACTCAAGCCCGCTTTGCGAAAACTCAGCATTTTCCTGAGAGACCGCAGCGTACTTGCCGGCGACCCTGTTCCTGACACTGCGGCAGACGGTGAAACACCCGAAGAAACACAAACTTAAAAAAGAGAGGAGACCAGATTTATAATGGAAGTAAGTATTTTTGACCCACGCACGATGGATAAAATCGTTAAACGGCTTCCGCCGGTGCGTACATTTTTCTTGGATACGTTTTTTAAGCGTAAGAAGACTTTTGTCACTAAAAGCGTTGATGTAGATTTTAAGAAAGGCAGCCGTGCGCTTGCGCCTTTTGTGCATCCTGCGGTAGGCGGTGAGACAGTTGAAAACAGCGGATATAGTACGAAAACCTACACACCACCGCTTGTTGCGCCTAACAAAATCACAACCGCTGGAGATTTAGAGCCTCGAATGGCAGGTGAAAATCCTTATAGCGGAACTTCCCCGGCTGAACGTGCTGTACGCAAGGCTGCGGAAGATTTTGCCGAACTCAAAGAAATGATAACTCGCCGTAAAGAATTGATGGCGGCACAGGCAATCTTCACCGGAAAAATCCCTATTATAGGCAAGGGGCTGAATGAAAAGATTGATTTCAGTTTCACTAACAAGGAAACTGTATCGAAAAAATGGACGGCAAAAGATTCAAACCCTATTGCAGACTTAAAACGCTGGCGCAAAAAAGTGCAAAAGACCGGTTTTGTCAACTGTGATGTGGCTGTTATGCATGACAGCGTTGCGGACGCTTTTATTAACCATGAAAAGGTCAAGGGAGTTTTGGATGTTAAGAGCTACGACCTAGCTGTCATTAAGCCGCGTGAATTGCCTAACGGTGCTACGTATATCGGAACTATCCGTGAATTGGCTATGGATTTTTATACCTACAACGAATGGTATCTCGATAACTGGACCGACCCTAAAGCACCTAAGCAAAAACCGCTTGTTCCTTATGGAACGCTTGCACTTATGTCAACATCTGCGGCGTATTCGATTTATTACGGGGCGGTTACTATTCTTAATGAGTCCGGAAAGTTCGTGACTATTGAAAAGGATATTGCCCCCGAAACGTGGATAAAGCGTAATCCTGCGCGGCAGTTTTTGCAGTTGAGTTCAAAACCGCTCACCGTTCCCCATGAGGTTGATTCATGGTTTGTTGCGGAGGTTTTGCCTCCTAAGACAACTGATATTGACGAGGATTAATTGAATGACATTCAAAAACATGGTAAAACAGGATATTCAGGCTGTATTCCTGAATCTTGATGAGTTTGCCGAGGTCACTCCTGTAGTTTATGACGGCAGGGATTATAACATCCCTGTTGTTATAGACAACGATGAGGACAGAGACCGCCGGCAGAATCAAACATCAAACGATATAACACCGGGCAGGAACGCTCCCGGATTGTTTGTTGCCGGAATCCGTGCTTTTATTTCGTTCAAGGATTTGGGGATTGTGCCGAATAAGAACACGCAAATCACCATTGACGGCGTGGAGTATAACATTACAAAGTCTGCGGATGAAATGGGCATGATTGTGCTGGAACTGGAGGAGCTTAACGAGTGATGAATTATGTTGAGATTTCTGTTCCTGATGGGGCGATTGAACGGGCGGAGGCGGTGCTTGCAGGTATTCCGGGCGGGGTTGAAAGGGCAGTCAGTGCTGCGTTGAATCGCGGACTTACGACTGCACAGTCAGAATCGCAAAAGCAAATTACACAGGTTTATGACATAACGAAAACCACTGTGAGGCACAAGGGCATTTTCGAGATGCGTAAAGCTACGCAGGGTTCGTTAGTTGGTTCAATTACATTTTCCGGGCATAGAATTCCCCTGTATAATTTTGGGGTAACTCCAAAGACTCCGACAAGCACGGGTGCGCGAGTTCCTGTGAACCTCGGTAATCGTTGGGTTATGGCTTCTCCCGGTGCAGTTGTTAGGGCGAGGATTCGCAGGGACAGCACGAAAACTCCGTCCGGCAGGGCTTTTATTGCACAAATGCGTTCTGGGCATGTTGGTGTTTTTGAGAGAACCGGCAATAAAAGCAGGGCTATTCGTGAAAGATACGGACCTTCGGTGGCGCAGATGGCTGGGAATTCTGTTGTTCAAGATGTGGTTAGCCAAAAGGCGATTGAGACGATTGATAAACGGGTTGAGCATGAGATTACGCGGATTCTTAGCGGCTGGGGAGGGTAGGCGGTTATCTTAGGCAATTGCTAAAGAAGTCTTCGCCCAGCACTATAAAATCATCTACCTCCGGTTTTGTTTTCCCTATGCTCTGGTTTTCGATTACAACTAATATTACAACTTTTCCCATGTTTTTAAGCTCTTTGTACAGCGGTATGTAATCAGTGTCTGCGCTTATCACAAAAGCAACATCATAAGCGTTATGGCTGGCTTTGCTCAAAGCGTGAAGCGCAAGGTTTATGTCTGTGCCTTTTTCGACTTTGTAATATGTACTCTTGTCGGTTATATCCATTGCAATTGACTGATTTATCGGGCGAGCGTAGTAATTAGCCTCTATTACATCAATGTATTTTGCGTTTTTCATACCGACAACCCACTTGTAATATCCTTGCAGTCTAGGGTCCTGCATTAAGAAATTGTCCGGTTTTGGAGCGAAAACGAACGCCTTTACAAAATCTATGTTACTGAATTTGGCCGCAATGTTTCTAAACAGCTTGTTATAGTCAAGTTTTGGAGAAGATTTGCCGATACTGCTGTAATAGCTTTGCAGACTTATATCAAAGTTTAGGTGGTCTAAAAATATCATTCCTCTGAGCATTGTTGTTTTCTCCCTTTGGAAATTAAAAAATCTAAAGGGCTAACAGCTGACAAGCGTTTAGCCCTTGCGATTTAATCTCAGCGAAAGGCAGGTTAACAAACCATCTCTCGCAAGTTTATTATATGATAAATTGAGATAAAAAGCAAGTGAAAACATCAAAATCGTCATATTGCATAAAAATATTGAGGTGTGTAAGGTGAATTGTTGGTACAAATCACAACAAATCTAACGCAATCTAAATACAATCTAAAGAAAACCAAGCAAATTTGAAAGAGGGAATATATGACACCAATTGTACTACTCGAACAGCTAAAAGCGTTCGTTGAAGAACAGGTCAAAGACATTATACTTCCCGTCCGTCCGACTAACAACAAAATGACAGACGAATACCGTGAATCCCTTGGTGAGACCGGCGAACCTGTCACAGAACGTCCCCCGGAAGTGCACTTGATGCAGCTGCCGACCAAAGATGCAGAGACTAACAGAATTCCATATATTGTTCTGCAAGTCTTGACGGGCACTGACAGTCAGGCTGCGGGGCAGGAGCCGGAATCTGAGTGTCAGGTTCGGATTGTTGCAATGACGTATAATACGAATCAGTCTGAGGGCATGATGTCGGCGTTGAACGTTATTACGCGTCTGCGGATTGCGCTGCTGCGTGCCGGGAAAGCAGGTCAATTTCTGATTAGAAGCCCGTTGGAGTATGCGTTGTATCAAGCGGAATTGAACCCGTATTATGCCGGGGATATGGTGCTCATTTTTGAGATGCCGGCAATTAATCGTGAAACAAATTTATTAGATTTTGAGGAGGAATTAAATTATGGCGAATAATGCAAACGCCACAAACAAAAACAGTCAAACGCCACCCGCAACTCAGCCCCCGCCGCCTACACAGTCAAACAAAAAGACAGCTATAGGGCAGTTTATTTATATCGGTCCTACAGTTCCCGGCGGGAGGCTTAAACACAATGCGGTGTTTAGGGGTACGCAAAAGCAGTTGTTTGAACATTTTGCAGAAGAAATTAAACGTTTTCCGGAGGTTGAAAAGCTGCTTGTTCCTGTAACGGTATTGGGCAGAATGCCGAAAATCTACAATGTCTATTATAAGCGAATCGCTGAGGCGATTCTGAAAGAAGGAGGTTGAGATTATGCGCGAATTTTTCCATGGTGTGCGGGTTGTACGTAATTCTACGCCTGTTAATGCGCCTGTCACTGTTTCGAGCGGAATTGTGTTTTGTGTCGGGACGGCTCCTGTTCATACGGTGAGCGGCGGCGGGAGTGTTAACGAGCCAATCCGGGCGCGGAATTTTAATGAGGCTGCTGCTGCGTTGGGGTATTCGGACGATTGGGGCAAATATGATATTTGCGAAGTCATGTTCGGGCTGTTTCGGGATTACAATACCGGTCCGGCAGTGTTCGTAAACGTCCTTGACCCTGCGAGGCATAGGACTGCTGTTGCTCCTGTGGTATTTACGCTGTCCGGCGGCAGGGCTGCGCTTCCACTTGAGGCGATTGTTGATACGGTCACGGTTAGCGGTTACACCTTGGGCACGGATTATGAGCTGTATTACAGGGATGGGGCGTTAATCTTTGAGGCTGTTCCCGGCGGGGCGATTACGTCTGCTGTTACGGAGGTCACTATAGGGTATTCTGCTGTTGACCCGTCACAAGTTACGGCGGCGGACATTATCGGCGGACTTGATTTGACTACCAAAAAGCGCACGGGGCTTGAGCTTATTGAGACTGTTTTTCCGAAGTACGGGCTGCTCCCGGATTTGTGTCTTTGTCCGAAATGGTCAAGCAATCCTGCAACGGCGGCGGTTATGACTGCTAAAATGGAGAACTACAACGGGATTTTCAACGGCGTTGCGCTGATTGACATTGATTCCTCCGTTGCGGCTCATTATGAAGACGCGGTTGCATGGAAATCAAGCAACGGGTTTGTTAGCAAGCGGCAGGTGCTTTGCTGGCCGATGGTTACGAGGGGCGGACGGACGTATCATATGTCTACTCACATGGCCGGCCTTATAACCCGTGAGGACTTCGCAAACGAGAATGTGCCCAGCGAGTCACCGTCTAACAAACCGCTGCTTATCGGCAGTATGGTGTTGGCTGACGGCACAGAGGTTTTTCTTGACTTGCAGGAGGCGAATTACCTTAACGCAAACGGCATTACGACTGCTTTGAACTTCCGCGGCTGGGTGCTGTGGGGGAATTATACGGCGGCGTATCCTAACGGCTCTGATGACCCCTATGAGCATTTCCTGTATGCAGTGCGCATGGGGGATTGGCTGTCTAATACCATTATTCTCAGTCACTGGGGGCGCATTGACGGTAAGCTGAATGAGCGGCTTATTGAGAGTATTCTTGATACGGTGAATATCTGGTTTAACGGACTTGCAACTGACCAGCATTTGATTGGAGGGCGTGCGGAGTTCCCCGGCGGATTTAACACCGTTGAATCGTTCCGGCAGGGGAAGATACGGTTTATACTGTATTACGCTGTGCAGGGCATCGCACAGGAAATCACGCACGAGCTTACGTTTGACCCGCAGTATATTGAAGACTTATTAGCCGCATTAGCGGGGGGAGGAGGTGCTTAGGTGAAGATGTATGCTTTTACTTGCGGTAAACGAATTTACAAGTCCATTAGAGGCAGAGAGGGAGGCATGAAAATATGAGAGTAGCAGAAACGGGTATAGCGTTTAGGGTTTATGAAGGTCCTACAGATTTTGTGGGGGCTGGCTCTGTAACGCTTCCCACCATATCAAACATGATGCAGACCATCAGCGGGGCGGGAATTGCCGGTGAATATGAGTCGGCAATCATAGGGCAAACGCAAGCAATGAATTTGCAGATAGCATTCCCGCTCCTTAACAGCGTGCCCCTTATTTTGATGGAGCAGAGGGCTCACAACATAGAGCTTCGCCCCGTCAATCAAGAGCGTGTGAATCGTGGTATGCCGGAACTTGCACGTATGAAACATTTATTTGTGTGTCAGCCTTCCGAACTTGCCGGAGGAACGGTTGCACCCGCTGCGAAAAATGATTCTACCGTATCGTTCAGTGTTACGCGGTGGCAAGCGTTCGAGAACGGGCGTGAGATTTTACTCATCGACAAACTCAACTTCATCTACCGGGTAAATGGCACGGATTATATGCGTGAGCTCCGGCGTGGATTGGGAATGTCTTAATTAAACTATAGCGTGGCGGTGGACACACCGCCGCTGCTACACACGAAAGGGAATATATATTATGGCAAAAAAGAAAAGCACAGAGCTTGATTTCAGTACATTAAAGCTGAAACTGAAAAAGCCTTTTGAGTATGACGGGCAAACTCATACAGAAATGAAATTTGATTTTGATAAGCTGACGGGCGAGGACTTCATCGATGTAGAGACCGAAATGAGAACGGAAGGAGTTCCGAGAAGTTCTATCAACGGTGAAAGCATAGACTTTAGGTGTCGTTTAGCGGCAAAAGCCTCCGGCATAGGCAGCGATGTTCTTAAGAAATTGCCGGGTAATTATTTCAACCAGATAATGGAGAATGCGTGGCTTTTTTTGAACTACATGGAATCGAGTGTGGACGAGACTTAAAGCGTGTTTACGTAAAATTGGCGCAATATGCACCGGTTCCATTTTGGTTGTCGATGACGTTTGATGAGTTGAAGGAGTGGGTTGAGGTTGTGAAAAATCAAGATTGATACGGCACGATTTTTAATGTGTACCCCAGCGGAGTCAGTATTTTAAGCATACTGTTTATTTGCGGTGAATGCACGGCTTTTTCAAGACGTGCTATTACCGGTTGCTTTACGCCGCATAGTTCGGATAGCTGTTTTTGGGTGAGACCCTTTTGTTCCCGGGCTTGGACAAGTGCTTCTATGAGTGACTCTTCTAGTGCAATAGCGTTTTCTTGTTCTGGTGTTAGGTTAAAAGAAGCTTTAAGTTCTTGCCATTCGCATCCAGTTTGTTTCATGGTTATTCCCCCTCTCTTTTAATATAATCTGCGAGATTTCTTTTTGCCTGTTCGAGCTCTCGTGGCGGTGTTTTTTGTGTTTTCTTGATGAAATGGTGCAGGAAAACGAAGGTATTGTCTTTGTAGTAAGCGTACAGTATCCGGTTGCTGAGCGGACGTAATTCCCAAATTTCACCATCTAAGTGTTTTGTTACCGGTTTTCCTATCCTTGTACCATTTTTACAAAGCTGGTTGATATGGGCGGTAATTTTATCGAAATTAATTCGTGAATTTTTATCATTGAAATAATTTCGTGCCAATTCTTCCAAATATTCCGCTATTGGTCTATTTCCTTTGCTGTCTTTATAAAATGCGATTTTATACATCTAGCATTCCCCCTATTGACATTATTATACCATATTTGTTATGTTGTGTCAATAGGAAATGCAGAAAAATTTTTAAAACTATAAATCTATACAGGAGGTACGGTTAAATGGCAAGTAGACGAAATTTCGAGCTAATCATGGAGTTGCGCGCAGAGAAAAACGCGAAATTCAATCAAGTCTTCACAACCTCACGTGATGTTGTCCGCGGGTTACAAACGCAAATTACTGACCTTAACCGTACTCAGCGCGACGTTTCTGCTTTTGAACGCAAACAGTCAGCTTTACAGACTAACCGCGAAGAGCTTCAGCGCAATACACTCGAATACGAGAGGCTGCAGCGTGAGCAGGAACTCATGGGCGGTACTTCCAAGGATTTAGCACGCCGCATAGAGAAAAACAAAAAAGAGTTTTGGGAAAAATCCGAACAGATTAAAGAGACCGAGCGGGATTTAGGGCGCTACAACCAGCAACTCCGGGATTCTGGGGTTGATACAAGCAATTTAGCGGCAGAAAAGCGGCGATTGACAGACGAGATTGAAAAGTTAAGCAACAAGCAGAAAAATATCGCTACTTTAGAAAGCTGGCAGCAGCGGAACTCTGCGGTTTTGTCAGATGCAAAGCGGGATTTTGCGCTTGCTACGGGAGTAGTCGCAGGGTTTAGTGCGGCGGTTTACAAGGGCGCGGTTAAACCTGCGGCGGATTTAGAGCAGTCTATGTCGCAGCTTAACGCCACGGTTCAATGGACGGGTGATGATTTAAGCGTCCTAAAGGACGAAATACGGGGTGTGTCACGTGCTACCGGAATTTCGGCGGCGGATATTGCAAAGGCATCACGAGACTTAGTCGACATAAACAGCGATTTGGGGCTTGTTACTTCACAGCTTGAACATGGTGCCAACCTCGCTATAGCTACGGGCACGGACATGGCGTATACCTTCGACTTCCTGTCTGCTACCATGAAAACATTTGGCAAAGATGAGGCTTATACCCGTGATATGGTGGACAGTTTAGCGAGTACCTCTGTTCGCACTAACATGTCGCTTTCTGAAATGGGTCAAGCGTTTACAAACGTGGGAGGAATGGCTGTTCAAGCGGGTGTAGGCGTTGATAATGTTAATGCAAAGTTAGCAATTATGTCAGAGGCGGGGCTGCGCGGAGGGGCTGCCGGCACCAGTCTTAATGCTATTTACCGTAACCTGACCGCTCCCACCGGGGCTGCCGTGGCGGCGTTAGATGAGCTTGGTATTGCGTTGTACGATAATTACGGGTATTCCCGCGATATGATTGACATTATGGGCGATACAGAGACTGCGCTTGCGTCTTTGTCCGATGAATACCGGAATAAACGCCAGCAGCAGATTTTTGACCAAGTAGCGTTAAAAGGCTGGAACATGATTACTGCCGAGGGGATTGATTATGTTCGTGAGCTTTCTGATGATATTTCCGGGGCAAAATACGCTTTTGAGGGCGTGGGTCAAGCGGCGGGAATGGCTGCGGAAATGCAGGATAATCTTAATACGGATATGGCAATCGCGAAAAATAACGTCCGTGACTTAGGGATTTCTATAGGCGATGCACTTATGCCGGAAGTCCGTGATATGGTGGGCGGTTTTGGTGATACGGTTGCGGGTATTAGCTCATGGGTACAGGAAAACCCCGAATTAGTGCGGACAATCGGGCGTACTGCATCTACCGTGGGGTTGGCTACGGTTGCTTTTACCGGGACGAGAATGGCAATTCTTTTGGCAAAGCGGGAATTAATCAACTTCAAGCTATTACAAGCAAGCGGAGCGGCTGCACTTACCGGAAAAAAGGGAATGGTTGCTGGATTAGCAAAATTAGGCCCTAAAGGTTTAATAGCGGCGGGAGCTGTGGCGGCAGTTTCGGCGGCTGTTGTTATACATCGTAGACGAATACAGTCTCTGCGTGAGGAATATGCCGACCCGTTGCTGTTTGACAACGGCGGGGTTCGGTTGACGGAGCTGACCGATAATCTAATTGAGAATAACCGTTTCATGTCCGACCATGCGCGTGAGATTGTGAACACCCGTGAGCGGATGGCGGAAAATCGAGTGGAAATTGAACGTGCGTCAAGGGAGATTGAGTTCTATGGGCGTAGTTTGCGTGAAAACGGAACGCTTACTCCCGAAGATGTAGAGCGTATGCGTGCCCCATTCGGGCAGTTAGTCGATGGGTTAAAAACCCAGTTTCAAGGATCTTTTGAGGTTATATACGGCGGTCTCAAGGGTGTGTCCTATGATGTTCTCAATCAAGTTGGGTTCGATGTTGCAGGGGTTTCTGACGTTTTACGCACTTTCAGAGACGAGAAAATGGGATATCTGGGCGGACTTACAGCACGTAAAGAGTCGTACATTGAAACCGGTGATATGGAGGGATTCCAGCGTGTGTTAAACGAGGCTGCCGATGTCGAGAACATCATAGGCGACCGCAGACGTGAAGGTTTGAAACTGGCTTACTCCATGGAAGGCATGGATTTTGAGGATTTTGATTCCGTAAGGGCTAACTTAGAAAGAATAGAAGCGTTCCGTGAGGAAAACATTCGTTATTTCACCGAAGCAAAACACGCAATCAGAGCTGAAGCGAGAATAGCAAAAGAATTTGCACAATATTTGTATAAAAACACCGACAAAACACATGAGGAGTTTTCAGCCACTGTTGAGGCAATTGTTGCGGCGAGAGACTCAGCAATTTATCAAAAAGCGTATAATATAGACGAAATAAACTCGCAGGTGGGGAGCCTTGCAACGGGGATTTTAGAGGGATTAAAAGAATCTGCCGAAAATGTATATGAAAACGCCGGATTTTTTGATAAAGCTTTCGCTGCGCTTGTTACCGATAGTTTGGGCGGAAGATTATCGGGGGCGGAAGGGTGGCACGATAAATATATCAGAAGAGTTCTCGGCGAGGATGTATCAGGCGCAATGGACGATGCTAAAAGCATTATCGAAAGCACGGACCTCCCGTCTTTGCACACGGACTTAATTATAAGAAAAAGGATTGAGGGCGGGTCACCTGACATAGCAGCAGGATTGAGGGACGGTACAATACCGACACGTCCTACATTGCAAGCGGGATTAGCCGGACTCACGGCAGCTAGGTTTGCAACAGCCGGATTTGCAGACGGTGGAATCATTGAAAGGCCTATTGTCGCAGCTTTTGCAGAGCGTGTTCCCGAGGCTGCAATACCTCTTGAAAATACTCCGCGTTCGCGGGGTTTGTATGCTGAGGCGGGGCGGCGGATGGGGATTCTTGATTTTACGCCTAAACCAGCTGCATCCGCACCTGTGATTAGTGTAAACTATAGTCCGCAGGTTACGGCAAACGGCGTTGCGGATTTAGACAGAAAATTGCGTGAACACACAGAGACGGTTGTAATCATGATACAAGACGTGTTAGCAGAGGAAAAACTCAACGAAAGCAGGACCAGATATGCGTAAGTACATCACCACAAGCGGCGATATGTGGGATTCTATTGCGTTTTCGGAGATGGGCAGCGAGATGTTCAAAGACAGGCTGATGACGGCGAATAGGCGGCATAGGTATACGTATATATTCCCTGCGGGGGTGGAGCTGTTGATTCCTGAAACTGTGCTTGAAAGCGAGGCCGGATTGCCTCCTTGGAGACAGCGGCATGAGCAGTAAGGGATTAGCAAGGCGGACTGAGCTTGTAGTCGCAATCCACGGTATTGACGTTAGCGAAAACATCAATAAATATCTGCTGTCGGCGAGTTATACCGATAACGAGTCGGACAAGACGGACGATTTGCGGATTGAGCTTGATGACCGGGGAGGCTGGTGGCTTGAGTGGATGAAAGACGCACAGCCGCCTATTGTGGTTACGCCTCCTCCCGCTCCAAACGGAAATTTTCGTGTAGGTGATATGGTGCAGTTCAAAGGAGGATTACATCACCACACGTCCATGGGCGATGCACGGGGAGGCAATCGCCGGGCAGGCCCTGCACGTGTGACATTTACTGCTCCTAATGCACGGTTTCCTGTTCATCTCAATGGCGGATGGGGACAAAACCGTTTAGGAATACCGGGAGACTCCAATGTATACGGCTGGGTACTACCCTCCCAAATAGAGCCTATTGGTGGCGGGAATACGGGTGTTGCAAGGCGTTTTATTCGCCCGGACTTAAAAGGCGCGCGCATTACGGCGCGTATAATCCAGCGGAATTTCGAGTCAGACGGGCGGGATAGGGAGTTAAACTGCGGGGAGTTTGAAATTGACAGTATTTCTGCCGGCGGCCCCCCTGCGAGGGTTACTATTCGAGCTACTTCGCTGCCGCATAAGTCTACGGTGCGGACTCAGCTGAAGACGAGGGCGTGGGAGAATCTGCGGCTTTCCGGGATTTCGGGGGAAATTGCGAGGGTTAACGGATTGTCGGCTATGTTCTCGTCGGGATTCGACCCGCTTTATGGGCGCAAAGAGCAGATTCAAAGTTCAGATATAGTGTTCTTGGAGGGGCTTTGTTATAATGCCGGGATTGCCCTGAAAGTCACTGATAACAACATTGTTTTGTTTGATGAGCATGAATTCGAGCGTAAAGCGGCAATCGGGACTATTCGGCACGGCGAAAGCAACATTGTTACCTATAGATTCAGCACTAATTTGAATGATACGGTTTACGGGCGTTCTCATGTGATTTATGCTGACCCGGTTTCAGGCGAGACTATTGAGTATTTGTTTACACCGAATGATTCTGACCCGGAAGCTCCCACGCTTGAAATTAACGAAAAAGTCAACGACAGGAACGAAGCGCGGAATTTGGCTATGCGAAGACTTCGTCAGAAAAACAAGCAGCAGTATCAGGCAGGGTTCACCCTTGCCGGGGATGTTCGGTTTGTTGCAGGGGCTACATCGGATATAAGCGGATGGGGAGTTTTTGACGGGAAGCACATTATTCAGCAGGGGATTCACAATGTGACTGCCAGCGGATATACAACGCAGTTGAATTTACGGCGGGTTTTGGAGGGTTATTGATGGATTTATTGGGTTTGACGATACTTAATAATTTAGTGCGCATTGGGACGGTCAGTTCTGTGAGCGCAGCTAATCATACGGCGAGGGTGATTTTCCTGGATAAGATGGGCGCGGGCGGTAAGCCGTTACCGTCCGGGCATTTGAAAATCCTCAAGACTTCGAATGACGAGTGGATTCCGGAGATAGGTAGCCGAGTGCTGTGTCTGTTTCTCCCGAACGGTGAAAGCGACGGCGTGATTTTGGGGGGATTGCGATGACAGTCGGTGTTTTGGAAAGTGCGGCAAAACGAACGCATCGGATTGTTTTTTCCGTGTCGCCGCGAACGGTGAAGACGCTTAATAATGTTTCGGTACAGTCTTCTGCTAGGTACAACACCCATAACCGGCATTTGAGAGAGCCTATGACGGAATTCACCGGGCTTGATTCTGACAGGTGCACTTTTGATATGACGTTGTCGCGGTTTTTGGGCGTGGTCCCCCACATAGATTTGCAAATGCTTAGGATTTTGCTTGAGAGGGGCGAGGTAATCCGGTTTATGTTAGGGCGTGATTTGATGGGGCGGACGGGATTATGGACTTTGCAGAGTTTTGATGTAGGTGTTGAGAATTATGACGCAGACGGGACTTTGTTGTCTGTCACGGTTAGGGTCACGCTTTTGGGATATTCGCGGCGTTAAAACGCCGAAGCGTTAGGGGGGCAAATTGACTTATACGGTTGATACAAGGGATTCGGCGAGATTAAAATTCTCACCCGCGAACATTATTGAGGAAGTTTTACAAAACGTTACAGTGCTCATGGGGACGATTCAAGCGACCGTTCCCCTTGACCGTAATCTTGGATTTCCGGGGGACAGCGTTGACAGACCTGTCCCGGTAAGGGAGGCGATTATTATAATGGGGTTGAATTCCGTCATTTCTGATTTTGAGCCGAGGGCGGAAATTATTGACACGGAAATCAAATATGAAAGCGGCAGGTTACAAATAAGAGCTGAGGTGCGGATTGATGAATGATAATGCACAATTGAGGACGTTCCCGGATATTAGTTTTGTTGATGTTGATACTCAGCGGCTTGTATCTGCGTTAATTGGCGGTTATGAGCGAATAGCAGGGCGGACGCTGTTTCCTGCGGACCCGGTAAGGCTGTTTATTCTGTGGATTGCGGATATAATCGCGCAGGAGCGGGTTATAATCGACAGTGCGGCGCGGCAGAATGTTCCGCGATTTGCTGAGGGCGCGTATTTGGATTCGCTTGCTGAAATTTTCAATGATGTTTGGAGGATGCAACCTGCGGCATCAAAAACCACGCTTAGATTTACTATATCTGCTCCACAGTCAACTACGATTGTAATTCCTGCCGGCACGAGGGTTTCTGTTGGTGAAATTGTTTTTGCCACCACCGAAAACGGGAATGTTACAATAGGTGAAACGTTCACGGACGTTCCCGCTCAGTGTGAGGAGGTAGGCACGGTTGGAAATGGCTTCATGCCGGGACAGATTAGTAACATTGTGGATTTGTTCGAGTTTTTCGAGAGTGTCGAAAATATCACCGTAAGCGAGGGCGGAGCTGATTTAGAATCTGATGAAGCGTTTTATAACAGGCTTATATTGAGCATGAACACGTTCTCGACTGCGGGGGCGGTAGGGGCTTATGAGTATTGGGCGAAAACGGCTTCGGCACAGATTATTGATGTTCGGGCGACAACACCCAGTCCGGGGGCTGTGGATATTCGGGTTTTGCTCGAAGGGGGTGCACTTCCGGGGGATGAAATTAAACAGCTTGTGTACGATGCAGTTTCGGAGGATAAGGTTAGACCTCTTACGGACACAGTACAGGTTAACGCTCCGGACGACGTTACATTCAATGTGGATTTTACGTATTTTCTTTATACGCACTCTGCGAAGTCTTCTACCAGTATTCAAGCGGCTGTAAATGCGGCGATTGATGAGTATATTCAGTGGCAGACAGGGCGAATTGGGCGTGATATTAATCCTGATGTGCTTGTGAAGTTGGTTCGTCAAGCAGGGGCGAAGCGGGTTGAGATTACAAGCCCCGTGTTTACAGTTCTGGAGGAAACGCAAGTCGGGGTGTTGGGTGTGCGTAATCCGATATACGGGGGACTTGAAGATGAATGATATTCGTGATGTGGATTTGACGAGGGCTCTTCCTGAACCGTTGAAATCTGACCCTGATATGAGGGCACTCGGTATGGTGATTGCCGGGGAGTTGCAGGAGAACATCCGGCTGGCTCAAAATGCTGTTATATTTGCGAGGATTGATGAGCTTCCGGAGGAATTGCTTGATATTCTTGCGCGGGACTTTAATGTGGGGTGGTATAAGGATTCTTACTCGATTGAGATTAAGCGGCTGTTGATTCGGGAGTGTGTTAGGATTCATAAGCGGAAGGGAACTAAATGGGCGGTTGAAACGGCCTTGCAGGCTTTGTACCCTAACACCACAGTCGAAGAATGGTTCGAGTATGGGGGAGAACCGCATTTTTTCCGGGTTCACCTTAACATTACCGGGGCTGCCCCGGAGGATATTCCGGATATTGATACGATTAGGCGGACTATTTGGCTTTATAAGCGGCTTTCGTCTTGGTTGGAAGATATAATCTTTACGCTTGAGGAAGAGATTGAAGTTACAGACTACCACTCCACCGCCCTCCACCACCACCTCCACCACCACATCACATCCGAACAAAACCCACTACCAACCGAAATCACCGACTACTCAACGGCGGTCACAGTCCATCACATCAAAGGCACCATCGAAAGCCCATCGTCATCCGAGCCAAACCCATTCCTTGCAACTCTCGAAAACAGCGAATTCCTAGCAGCGAACCCGGACACGGGCTATTTCATAAGGAGGAAATTGAACGATGAATAACATCACAGACAGCAACGTAAAAGCTTCCGAGGTGCGGACTGCATTAGATGTGACTATTCCGAGCAAAATGGATTTGGTTCCGGGCACTGTCGAAAACGAAATCGCAATATTCGATTCCGCCGGGCAGGTTAACGGAAGCGGCTTAACAATCTCCTATGAGGAAGCGGCACATCGCCCTCGCATCGACGCGGGAAGTGTTAATGAGTTACTTAGATTCATCGGCAATGGCGAGAATTACAATTTTACGGTGGGGCATTCGGCAAACGTGCTGTTTCGCCAAGCTTTTCGCATGGTTGGCGAGGGTTCGGCAAATGTAAGCCTTCATGGCGCTGCGCGGCTTGACTTGGGCGGAAACATTAACATCCAAGGCGATTCCGCCGGGCTGCACGTGGACGGCGGCGCGACTTACGCGTGGTTCCGCGACGAATCCAAAACCGCCGTCACCGACAGAGCCATTCTCAAGCGGTACAACGATACCAGAGATGTTATGTCTGGCAGCGCGGTCCACGAAATGCACGGCGGTTTTGTTTCGAGAACCGGCGGGGTTTTCGCGCAATCGAACGGCGATGTCTACATCACCAGCGGCCGGCTCAACATTCACGGCGGCGATTTTCATATGCAGGACAACGCCTATTTTCAGCGTTGTAATAGCTCTTTTGACCTGATGACCTGCAATGCCCGGCGATTTCAGTCGCAGAATTCAAAGTTTGTGATGCGCGGCGTTAACAGGAGGTTGCAGAACGATGACCCCTCCGACTATGAGCGTGTGGAAGGCAGCCCTATCAGCGTGTTTTTGGACGATTCGGACACAAGATTCGAGGGCAGCAGCAAATTTTTTGTCGGCGGTGATGCGGAAATCAGCGTAACCGACAGCGCACGAGTTTCGGTCAATCAGGGCGCAAATGTGAAGCTTACAAACGAATTTAGGTTTTTCGGGGGCGGTTCTGGGGCAATCGACGTTAGCGATGCGGCTGTGCTGCATATGCGGCATGGTGCGGTTGTGAGTGCGTTTTTTACAGTGGACGATGACGGCGTTTCACGATACGGACTGCACATCAACGAAAGCGCACACGACAGCCGGGACCGCCTCGCGACCCGCGCGTGGGTGGAAAAATATGTAAAAAACTTGCTTCAGGCAAGCTAAATTGAAATTTTTAAGGAGGAAATCATGGTAAAATTAAATGCAACTTTCACCACGGGCGGTGAAACAAATTGGGATTTTCAAGACATAACGCTTCACGAAATTGTTTTGAAAGTCTTGAACAGAGACAAAATCGAGGTCGGCGAGGAAATCAAGCTCACAAGTAAGCAACTTGACAAAATTGCGGGAGACTACATCACGACCCGCACCGTAAAAGACTGGAAATTTTTAGAGTTTGCGAACATCGTCGCGTTCGGCAGCGAGGCGGTTTATAGGGTTATGAGCATTTCTGCGGCTGACCCTGTCAAAGAGCGTCCGGTAACGGAGTTTGCGAAATTCTTGAGTGCTCTTCCGGTTGCAGCGAAAGGAGCGTAAGAACGTGATAGATTTGAACGCGATTAAGTTTGCTTTCACTGCAGCGGGAGAGTACATCAGCGCGTCTATTAACGGGTTAGGGCGTGAAAACGAGCAGCTTAAGGAAGAAAATCAGAGGCTCAAAAATGAGCTTGAAACATTGAAAAAGGAGGGCACAGATGAACCTAAACCAACTCAACCTAACCGCCGCCGGAAAGGCTCTGGCGGCAAAAATTCAAGCGGGTGACGGGACCGTCCCGCTGGAAATTACCCGCATCATGTCGGGCGCAGGAACGTCCGCTGACCCGCTGAATCAGACCACGGTTATGGACGCGCGGCTGCATTTTATGATTACCAAAAACACGGCTACAGGACCGAGGGCGGTGATTGAGTCGGTTCTCACAAACATGGGCGTTCCGAACGACGGTGTCCCGCCTCTCGCGGAGGGCTACGAAATCCGGCAAATCGGCATTTTTGCGACTGACCCGGACGAGGGCGAAATCCTGTACCGGATTGCGCAGTTTGATGAGCGCCCCGTGTGGATTCCGCCGGGGATTGGTGCGGGTTCGCAGCAGTATGTATATTGGCTGCATTCCACGATTACGACCGAGAATGCGCCTGATGTTATTGTTCAGATTGCGCCGTTTTTGACTCGGGAGGAGTTTGAGGCGGCGATGGCTGGGAAAATGGATTTGGTTTCGGAGGCCGCCAAGGGCAATGTTGCGGTGTTCGACGGCGCAGGGCAGGTTGTGGACAGCAGAAACCCGCAATATGAGCACATTCAAGCCACGCCGAATGCGTCAACGGTAGTGCCTCCGGGAACGACAACCACTTTATTGTCCGTTCCGGCTCCGTGGAATCCCGGGATTTATATGGCGAGTCTGAACTTGAGCTATCACGTTTCTGCAGGGGATTCTTTTTGGCTGACAATCGGGGGTTGTGCGTCCAGCATTGCGTCTCCTGACACGGGGCCGTTTGGCTTGATTGTCAGCGAAAGCGGGGCGCAGATTTTGACGGTTCCGTTGTTTGTAAATCCGTCACCGCCCGGGACTGTCACCATCGACATAAACGTTTCGGCGGCGAACGCTGCGAATAACGTAGAGGTGCATGTCGAGTGGTTTACGGCGCACAAGATAGGGGGCATTTCATGAACGATATTGTTAACATCATAACCAGCGTGGGGTTCCCCATTGCGATGTGTCTGTGGTTTATGTTTCGGACGGAGAAAGTCATTAAAGAGAACACCAAGGTTATGACGGAATTGTGTAAGCAGATTTCTAGGAGGGAGAGAAGAGGAGATGAGTAAAAGAATATCAATCGAAGTAGGACATGGGGGCAGCGACCACGGGGCAACCTTCGGCGATTTGCGTGAAAAGGATATCACGTTGACGATGTCACTTGAATTAATGCGACAGCTTCGGCGGCACGACTGCGAGGTACTTATTTCGCGGACCACGGACGTAAACGACCCTGCGGCGGCATTCTTTGCGAGGGCGACGGCGTTTAATCCGGATGTTGGAATCAGTGTTCACGTCAATGCCGGGGGCGGAAATGGATTTGAGGCGTTCCATCAGACAAATGAGCTGCAAGCGCGTTCGATTGCGCTATGTCGGGCGATTGCAGACAGGGTTCGCGCTGCCGGACAGGTTTTGCGAAATCCGGCTGTGCGGAATGTTAATGCGTTCCCGACACCTACGGGGCAGAATTTTGTGCGTCTGATGAATACAGTTCCCGGTCCGTATGCTTATTGTGAGCTGGGATTTATTGATTCCCCGTCTGACCGTGCAAGGTGGGACGCTACTGCGAATCAGAGGCGATTCGCGACTGCTTATGCGCGGGGGATATTGGAGTTTTTGGGGGTTGTTTGGATTGATGAGGGGCAGTCGCAGCCATCAACTGGGATTACTTACACAATCAGGCAGGGCGATACCATGACTTCTATTGCACGGAATCATGGGATTACGCTGGAGGCTTTGGTTGCTGCTAATCCGCAGATTAGTAATCCTGATTTGATTATTCCGGGGCATGTTATTAGGATTCCGGGGGCAGGGACTGCTCCCACACGTCCGGTTGCTCCAGCGGTTAATTGGGAGACAGAGGTCAACCATGTCGCTAACGAGATTGTCAACGGACGTAATGCCGGGGGGTGGGGGAACAATCCACAACGCAGGCAGCGGCTAATCGAGCATGGCAATAGGACGTTCGGCAGCGGACAAGGCACAAGGTTTGCAGACGTTGTTCAAGCGAGGGTTAATGTGCTGGTGAGATAAAAAATCAGAGATGATTTGAAGGGAGGTGACTAAGTTTAACTTAGGGGGCTTATCCGGCGAGAGCAACGTCATCAACGAATACGGACTGTACAATGTAATCCTGCGCCCTGACAAACCCGAAGCAAAAAAATTCAGACGGTGGGTGACGCGCTGGCGCGGCATTGTAGGGGTGTCGTAAAACACGACATCCTCACCAAGAGCGGGAAACAGGAGATGAACATAATTCCCGAGGGCGATATATACCGTCTCATTGTAAGCAGCAAATTA
>Ga0123355_10004900_pt1 | contig 19475 bp, 12 predicted proteins | sample TergutEmb28metaG_3_FD_89872 | JGI IMG/M metagenome (GOLD analysis project Ga0123355, IMG submission 89872) | Embiratermes neotenicus P1 segment gut microbial communities from Petit-Saut dam, French Guiana - Emb289 P1 | ecosystem: Host-associated > Arthropoda: Insects > Digestive system > Gut ... | reverse complement strand
TTATTTTCAGTCACTGGGCGCTAATTTGGTACAGGTTTTTATTGCATACGATAAACGTAGCACGGATCACTCTCTCACGTAGCGTATTCACTGCATATTAACCTTTAAGGAATAGTAAAATTATATTGTCCGAAACTTGGTAATACCGAGTATGTCCAATTTAATATTATTTGTTTTAAAACTGTACCTCCCCGCAGAAACAATTATAAACTTCTAATTATCTAATTTATGCTGCTGATCTGGCCTAAATCTGGAGCGATGCACATGCGCGTCCTCCTCCTACGATAATCGAAAAACTTGTGTGTCGTTCGCTACAATATGCGAAGTTAGTTTCCGTGTTTCAAAATCCCCCCTACCTTAATTTGCCTAACTAGTCTGATTGGTCACCTGTAAATTTAGCAGTATCGTAATAGGCCGAAAACGTTAAAATTTTGTATTCTTTCTCCCCATTGGTTCTTATGACTGACGCGATATCTTTTAACTTACCACGGATAAGCTTGTTGTACTGGACATTTTTAATGGGATACCGTGACTAACACGGTATCCACCCCCTCGTGATTTACATTTCGAAAAAGTGTCAACCCCTCGAATTTTGACTGTCCCAGCAGACTTCAAAACTCCATTAAACTTGACGTTGACAAATACGTAACAACTAGAATTCTCCTTTGTAAATGCTTACCGCACCTTCTATCCTATTCTTGTCTATACTTGTCTCTTTCTTCAGTTATCTGTGTATCCTACTTCACACATGACTCTTTCTCACTCTTTGCCCCGTAACCACCCTTCACTTTGCTATCCCACTGACCTTTTGTATCCCTTATCAGATGCTTCTAACCTCCCTCATTCGGAAACATATGTATTCCTACATTTCAGAAGATAATTTTGGACCTTCTAACCAAATAATTGTTCCCACCGGTTATATTGTGCCGTTGTCATGTAATCTGGGAACCTAAACTTCCTGGAACCCTCTGGGCCACTCCAGGTCTGCAACGGGACTGCTTTACCTTTACTCTTTTGAAGTATTTTAAATTTTCTGTTACCATTCTTTTATTATCTGTGTTGTCTTACATCTAATTCTTGCCTGTAGGTCTTGTTCTGTTCTGTATATTTTATGCTCTGTTATGTATATTCTGTTTTCATCGTACCAACTCGCATTCTTCGGCTACCCTGACTGAGGTTTTTCCGAGCTTTTTCCTCAGTTGTAAGGCAAATGTCAGGGTCTAAATTGTAAAAATGGCGCACGGCCCGCACTCTTCCCAGTTACTTCATTGTGTTCTTCTACGTATTGTTTGTGTTGATTGTGGTGTTCTATGTATTGTTTGTGTGTAAATGTGTACTGTACTATTGCCACTGGGTGTCAGCCCAATTGCAGTTAACAAATATATCTATGTATCTTGTGTATTTTATGACCACATAGAATACGTTGCGAAATTCTGGTTGTTTGTCCTACTGGTTTAGATCGTTTATGCCCTCCAGTTTATTATAAAAAGGTGATACTACTGGTTTGTCAATGGACATGCGCTGTTCTTCCCCATTGACAGTAATGTTTGTCCTAACCAAATGACTGTACTGCAGCTTCTCATCGGCTGGCGCTTGGAGAGGAATTTTGTTGTTGTGATAACAATATTGAGAGTAATGTGGCTGGGGTCGAGGTTTAATCGACATGCATGACAGGGCGCGGAAAGTGAAAGGTCACAGCACTTAAGTGTGACTTGAATTGATGAACTGTCAGAAGCAGTGCTACTCACCTAATCGTGTAGGGTCACAATTTAGCAGCAAACTCAATTGTTTTACCGTTAATGTTAGTGCCTGGGTATGAAGCGAGGGTATGGTGTAATAGAGGGCGTCGAAATCTTCTCAGCTGGAATTGGAAGGAGAGAATACTCTTAGAATTTTTGTGCGGAAACTCCATAAGCGGTTCCTTACTGCGGCATATCAACAAAGAGCGAGTGAATTTGTTGTGTGTATGGCAGTCGGTATAGCGACTCGCTACGGTTGGACGGCCCGGGATTTGAACCCCCGTAAGGGACGAGATTCTCTGAACCCAGAACCCGAGGCCCATCCATTTTCCTATTCTATGGGTACCGGGTCTTCCCCGGCGCTAAAGCGGCCGGGGCGTGACGCTGACTACCCAACCCCTTCTACCCCCGGGGACTAGTGTGCGTAGTGCTATAGGCCTATCTTTACCTTTTGGATCTGGTACAAGGCGGCTGTACCTTTTATTTATTATGTGTCGAAATGGAGTGAGTTTTAAACATGGAAGATCGGTTAACGTTTCTCAGAGTCGTGTTCACAGGCGGCTTTTCGCATTATGTTTTGTGATTGTCGGATTCTTTCTTATACGGGCACGTTATCTGGTCTTTCTGGCGGTGAAAGATTCAGAAATGAATCTTGTTTTCTCTCCACGTGATATTTTATCTCGAGCCTTTGCATCTGGTGATGGAGGCACTCAGCGTGTTCCCTGAACACAGGTAACCCCTTTCCCAGCGCGACAGTTACATTCCCGACAATTTCGTGGTGGTCAAGACCAAGGGCGTATGGGAAACTGTGGATTAGGATAACGACAGTTGATGTTAGGAACCACCAAAATCCGATTTGAGTATTTGGAAATATTCATTAAACCCCAAAAATACAAATTTACAGGTACATTACGTTTGTACCTATAAATAGGTATAAATACAGTGGAGCTAGTAAAGCGTGTCTTGCAATTTTGGAAAGGCTTTGGCGTCCTGCTTCCAGTGAGGTTGTTTCCGAGCTGTAATGTCTGTACAGGGGATTGTGGACTTGTTACCTGCTGTGGGGACCGACCCTTTGCTGTAGACTTCTTTACATTTCCGCGACGTGTTTTTATGTTCTTGTCGCGTGTTGCAGATACACCCATTCAGTGGTCATGGTTACGTAAACGCTGCAGTTGATATGATGTCGTAATATTACCGAATAATGTGAGCGAGACAAGAACCTAAACACAGTACATGGATTGAAATCGACTGTTTGCATGGAGTGAAATATCTTTCCGATGGAAAGTGTTTGGCGTCGCGCGCGTCGCTGGAAGCACGCAGTCTAGCCGGGTGCACTTAGTTGCCGTTGGGGCTGTCAGCAGGAGGACTAGTTTAGTTACACGTAGAGCACCGGACCACGCTGTAGTGAGTAGCTAGCCGCTTGTGCTTGTTGTCGCTTCAGTTGATGCCATGTGGCAGGGAACCAATACACTGCAGCACCGCTTCAATGTAAGGGCAGTATACAGATGCATGGAGCAGCTAACTTTGCACTCGTTTGCATGTCTCGGCTTGCAGTTTGTGTTCGGTTACAATGCGCTTCCAGCCGCTGCTCAATGCCGTCCATAATAATTTAAAAAAATTATCGAACTTACTGTAGTGACGTGTCTAGTATGGCTATATAGTTTACACATGACGTGTGGCCCCTTAGGATGAACCTTGATGGTTCGAGTCATGATAGGCGCCGTCAATTGTTAAAGAATTTGTACTTTTTAGTTTGTTGTATTGTGATGCTCAATGCAAATATAGTTTAAACGTCTAGCTCAGTTTGAACGTTTGAGGCGGCGGAGTGTTTAGTAGAGTGACGGATACATTGGGCTTGGTACATTGTATGGCGCTGGTTACACAAACACACTGTAGAAACTGCGACTCTCAGCAGGACAGAGGTAAAATACTGTAAACATACTCAAATGAGTCCATCGGATGGAGCTAATCTGTTGTTTCCCAAGACAGATGTTAGATCATCGTGAAACTTTCTATTCCGAGCATTTTCAGGTAGCAGTTATATCTTTAATTTTCCAACTAATTGCACATGTATAATTGAATATATATGCTACATATTTCGGCACTCCTGCGTCATAAATTCTCAAAGCCGTCTGCTTATGTAAGGTTGTTACAAGAGTTGAGTTACAGAGCATGAAATATATATTTCAAGCATTACATGGGAAATTAAAGATATAATTCATAGATGTTAGATCAGTCTAATGGGGAAAGAGATTGTACTTGGTGACGTCACATAACCTGTTTCCGAAACAGTTCTGTAGCGAAAGGTTCAAGCAAGCCAGGAGGTGCTGAAATTTGGTGGGGAATACCAGCTACTCGGTGGATGGAGTAAATTTATTGGGCGAAAATATACATAACTGTGACTGAAAGCAGAAGTTTTCTTAGTCGCTAGTAAAGGGGTTGGATTCTCGCTAACAGATTGAAGGGAAAACGTACAATGGAAATGTAGTTATTAAATCCTTTTAGCATGTGGCAGAGTTCGAATATTAAAAAACGGCGCTAGCAAACAAGGCGTTCGTGCAACAATTGATGCAGCGGGGGGACTAAATAAGTTATATTTGAGTATGTATTTGTAGCCTTAGGTTTATGGCATGCAATGCGCACGCACCGTATTGTCATCTGTTGTCTGTCCGGCTGTAAAATATTTTTTCCAAATTGTCTCATAAACCACGATTTTCGGAGAAAATTTATTGAATATAAAATGTGTTTTGATTTTGTCTACAGCTTTTCTCTGTGATATTTCTCATTCTAAGAACAACTGTGCGAGATATGATTAAAATCTACATTAGTCTTCATGTAAAATACCCGTTATTCTTGTCATATTGTAATGAAAATTCCATTTTCTAGACAGATTTTCGAAAAGCACTCAAATATCGAATTTATGAAAATCCATCCGGTGGGAGCCGAATTGTTCCATGCGGACGGACAGACAGACATGACAAAGCTAATAGTCGCTTTTTACAATTCTGCGAACGCGCCTAAAATTGCATGCATAAACTAGGAGGAGATTAATTTCAAGGAATGTCTGCTTCCACTCAGTCAAGAATCTTTCTCTCCGTCTTTGCTATCCAAGGACATAAGGTTCAAAATGCAGTTAAAGTAATTCTGCTTGTTGCTTTGTGGATGTGAAACGTCGTCACTCACATTATGGAACATAAGTTGGGGGGTGTTCGAAAGGAGGATATTGAGGAAGATACTTGGTCCTAAGGTGGAGGAAGAAACAGGAGACTGAAGAAAATTGCTTAAGGAGGAACTTCATGGTTTTACTTCTCGGGTAATGAAAGCAAGAAGAATGAGATGGGCAGGGCATGTGTATGCATACAGAGTTTTGGTCGGGAAACTACTTGGAGAGCCCAGGCATAGGTGGGAGGTTTGTATTAAAATTGACGTTAAAGAAACAGGATGAGACGATGGGTGGATTCATCTGACTCACGATCTGGACAAGTAGCAGGGTCATTTGAACCCGGTAATAAACCTTCCGGTTCTATTATATGTATAATTGTGTAGCTGAAGAACTGTTAGCTTCTCAAAAGGACTGTGTGGACTGTGCTCCATGGAGTTAATTTTGTGTAGTGAAAGTGAGACTGTGGACCATCTCCATTACCCTCGTATGTGCGTGTCTTTGTTATGCAGAACTTAAAGTTCTCACGGCGATCCATGTTTTGTAGAAATTGCACCCTGTTGAAATTGTTATAATTTTCTACGTTTCGTAGGAACTGGTTGCCTACTTAATTGTCGTGGCCGAAACGTCTACGTTGTACCGTTTCAGCCAGTGCGATACAAAAAGGTAAAGGTAAAGTTCACCCTATAAGAGGCCATGAGGGCCCAGAGGGTGTGTAGAGGCATGGCTGTGCTCTTTCTTTAACCTTTTCCCCCTGGAAAATAGACCCGGTATCCATTTTACAGGAGGCTGGGTGGGCCTCAGGGTCGGTCTGGACGGATGCAGACAATCTCGCCCGCACCGGGATTCGATAGCCGGACCCCCCCCCCAGTCATCCCGGCCCACGCAATGCAAAAAAGGACTTAAATTCTTAGAGTGCTGCACGGTAGCCCTCGTACATACAAGCACATGTGTGTGGGGATGAAAGTCGTTGCTGATACCGCCGGCCCTGGAAGAGGATGCACTAGCTCTTCTCGATACTACATCTGTCTTGAAAGACTACGGTAATAGACTGCGATATCTGAACAGCCACATACCCGTTAGTGACCTAGAAGCTCTGAAACGAATAGTTGCAAAAATTTGCTTTGTTAGCTTTGTCGTGTCTGTCCGTATGCAACACTTCCAGAACAGCTACGCATAATTTCATGAATTTTGGTTTGTACATCCTGTTGTGAAGCATACAAACTAAAAGTAAAGGAATGGGCCGTCGACCGCAGCTATAACATACATTGCATAAAGTTAATTATACGGCAGCAACACGTGTACGGTATCAAATAACCTTATAAATAGAATAATGATCGATGGTATATTCCTTTCATTATAGTAGATATCTCATGAGGTTTATTTCACACTTGTCGACACATTTCCGGTTTTGGTTAAAACTGGAAGCCAGTATCGAGCATAGGTAAGCTGATATTGTGACTAGGCTGCGAACTGGACGATCGGGGTTTGAGTCTCGACGGAGGCAATAGATTTTCGTTTCTCCAGAACATACAGACCCTCACTATATCCCATCTAGCTTCCTTCAGTGGGTCAGGCGATTCTTTCCTCAGGAGTTAAAGCGGCCAGAGCGTGAGGCTGACCACTTACATCCGTCTAGTACCTTTGTTTAGAACGGGTGGAGACGTACTTCCACTCCTGCATGCTTTCACAGCGTGTACAGAGAAGACTTTTATAACCGTCACATGTGTTTTTGCGCGCCTGATGCCAGAAAATTTGTGAGAACGAAAAACATTTCGAACAAAAATCGTAGGCGGGAACGAAATACATATTTTGCGCCCGGAATGATGTTCTGGTAACTCTTACCTTTTCCAGTATAAGTAAACAGAAGGGGGTTTTACACGATCTGGAGGATATATAGTGATAAGCCAGAAGTGTTTTGCTGTGCATTTACAGCATTTGTGTCGTACTACAATCCGTCGTCGGCTTTGCTGCCGTTGAGTGCTTGTTGTTCCTGATACTGCGAGTTGAATGATTGTACTCACCAAAGGTCGGTCGAACGCAATCTGGGATGACCCCGAACCTCGTGATCTAACGTGACTTTTTAGAGCGTGCTGGTGACGGTACGTAGCCAATCGTTCTGGCCGGCGCGTGCTGAGGGTGGGTAGTGGGAAGAGCGGACACATGCAGATAGATTGGTGGAGGCCAATATCCTTCGATATTCGGACAGTACGACGTGCTGTAACATTTATAAGCCGTGTGTTTTCTCTACACAATGTGTTTATGCGTTTCTGTGATACTTGTAATAATCAGCGATTATTTACGTGCAGAGCTCTGACTGACTGTTCTTCGTCATTGGAGACGCAGAGAGTGTCCTCTGAGGTAGAAAGCAGTCCCATTAAAGGCCTGAACAGGCCCGAAGGGTTCCAAGAAGTTAAGGTTCCTAGATTTCGTGACAACGGCACAGGATGGTGATAAGGTTGTCAGCCTTACGCACCGGCCGCCTTTACCACCAGGAAATGCTACTGGTAGAGGCTGAGTCGACCCCAGGGCCATGGTGCGATCGGAAGGATTTTATGTCAAAAAACCCACTGACACCAGCTGGGATCGAACCAGCGACCTTCCGATTTGTAGCACAGCACCTTAACCACTTGAGGTAGGAACTGGAAATGCATATTAGTTCTCAGGTTTTTAAGGTGGATGTTGTCCCAGTGGTAGTCGTGTTTTGGACTTTTACACCGTGGAACGCTGGTTTCGACGTCTCAGGGCAGTATGTCGCATCCATCTGTAGGGTGAGTCAGTTTCAGTGGGGATTTAGGTACGTTCTTTCGAAAAGTCGGAACAAACAAACACTGCACGATGCAGAAATGCAAAAGACTGTCATATGTGTTCATAAGGTGTAGATGGATTTCAAGCCTCAGACGGCAAGCATAGTTGCATAAACCCATGGTCGTGTCGGGCAGTAGCTTGTAGTGTGCTGCCGGCTTCTTGTGACAGCTTTTTATGTTCTGTGTAGCCTACTCAAGTAAGCATGACATGTGGTTCTAATGTGTGTGACATCTTTGCTATTACCTTCTCTTTGGTTCAGGGTACGAACATGTTTTTGCGCCATTGATTTTCTGTATCACTGCAGGGGTAGCGTGTCCTGTTGGACCTGAGTATCAGGACCACCGGTTTTGGCCGTCCGTATGCAAGGGCATTACACTAGACTTCCGATAGTCCGGTACCATCGGTCCGAGTTGTTGCCCCAGTACCAATAGGTACTCTAATTTCTTTGTCGGTGTCGGTGTCACATGCCTTTTTCACACCTTTACTATCATTAGTACCTGCATTCGCCCGTAATGCTGTAGTTATAATAGAATGGATGTAAATATTCGAAATACACTTCGAATACAGTCCAGAAAATACACGTATTTCTAATCATAGCAAGGGAAAGTGACTGACATCACGTGAGAGAATGGTGAGCTGATGAATTTCCGCTCGGTGTCGTTCAGTTTGGCTGTTGCTACAGCGACTAGCCCCAATCCCTCGTCCCCAAAGCTGGCTTACTAGTACTTACCAGTTGTAATGCAGGAATATTTGGGGTGCCAGATCATCGGATTGCGGACTGCCGAAGTTTTGATGTATGTCGAGTGCTTCGCAAACAGACGGCCGAACACAAGATCAATCTGAACAAAGTGCACCTAATCAAGGTTTTACAGTCTGCGCTGTCTTCGCACAAAGTACGTTGAATTAACGTGTTGTCGAGAGGTAATAGAAGACCCAAATGTAGATGACAAAATCAGCTGCAAACCTCTTGAATGTGGGAACGGGCTTGTAATACTCAGCACTCAGTTAGTTGTACTGTACAAGAAGGCGTAGCCATGCTGATATGAGTGGTATGGATCTGAAGGATGACTGGAGGGCAGTTTTGAGACTGGTACAGACATTAGTTCCACAGTGCCTGCATATGGGGTGGGGATCAGGATGAGACGAAGAGGAGGAATAGAAGTGACGAATTAATGTAGCGCCGTATGAAGCGGAGTCATATCACCGTTCGTGCTTCAAGCGTCCGTCTCGTGTAGGTTTGTAACGCTGAATAATATATGCATCTGTTCTGTGAACACATCGGCCCAATAGCTTTGCATTATTCATTGTAACACTTAAAATAACTTCATCGGGCGACGGAGCTGGGTTTTGTCTGATGGCCGAAAATGAATAGTTTTTTTTTTCATTTGTGCTTGGTTATAGAGCCAGAACCAGCTTCCGAAACGTCAGATGTTGTGTTTGTGTTGCCAGAAGCAGACGGACATTGTCCGCATTATATGTTGTCTGGAAACAGTAACAGTTGCCAAAGTATGCGTGCATTTTTGAAACTTGTTTTGTTATGATATATGATATGATATGTTTGTTAACTGCAGTTGGGTAGCCGCCCGGTGGCAGTAGTACAGTACACATTTACACACACACACACACACACACACACAATACACAGAACGACACAAAACAATCAATACATGGAACAATACAAAAATTTTGGAAGAGTGCGGGCCGTGCCCCGTCTTTGCGGGTTTTACCCTGGCGTTTGCCTTACAACTGAGGAAAAAGCACAGAAAAGCCTTAGTCAGGGTAGCCGAAGAGTGCCAGCTGGCACGAAGAAGATACATAAACGTACAATAAGAATACATAGACATAACAATGAAAATACGTAAGTTACAGTATTAAACAGGAATACAACTATATATGCATTGATAAAAAATAGAACCTAAAGAATATGAAAGAATGTTTAACGACACTTTATCGACTGCTTGAGGATCCGGTGTAGTGCACTAGGCTATGGGCTGGACGGTCTGGGGTTTGATTCCCCGCAGGGACAGGAGGATTTCATTTTTTCGAAAACGCCCAGACCGGCTCTGTGGCCCACCCAGCCTCCTATTCAAGGGGAACCAGGAGTTCTTTCCCTGGGGGGGTAAAGTGGCTGGGTCGTTGACCACACCTGTTTGTAGATGCCAAGGTTAGGAATGTGTGGAGCTGTAGTGTACTTCCGGGATGAGTTTTACTGGATTGTGCTCATTACAGTGAGCTGCAGACAAGATCCTGCGCAGTGAGTGGCAGCGAGAATATTGCACGGTTGGTAGGCCTACTGTGTGGTCATTGGTCTTGAGATCGAAATGAAGTGTAGAGACCTGTAATCAGTTTATTGATTGACAGCAGAATGCTGCTTCCAATGTTTCCTGCAAGTAGCGACGGTTGCGACAAGCGTGTAATTCAAGGGTGGGGATAAATGCGTGTTTTTAAAATCCCCAAAGATGGAGGCAGTAGATCCCTTCGAAAGTTTGAGAATATTTACGAGAATATGAGACAGAAGACGGTCATGTTCATAATGACTGCTGTGATAACCTCGGAAATGTCCGTTTGTTGCATTTTAGGCGCGTTTGCAAAATTGCGAAAAGCGACTGTTAGCTTCGCCATGTCTGTATCCGTCTGTATGGAACAACTTGGTCCCACTGGACAGATTTGCTTGAAAGTTGATATTTGAGTATTTTTCGAAAATCTGTCCAGAAAATTCGAGTTTCTTTAAATATGACAAGAATAACAGGTACTTCACATGAATACCAATATGCATTTTTATCACATATCGTCCAGTTCTTCGTGGAATGAGAAATGGTTCAAATAAAATTTGTAAAGAAGATCACAACACACATTTTATGTTCAGTGTCATTTTTCGAATATCGTGCCGTTTATGAGATAATGTAAAAAAAATTGTACAGCCAGACAGGCCACTGATAACAAAACGGCGCATGCGCATTGCATGCTGGATACCTAAGGCTACAAGCACACACTCAGAACCTGTAATTCTTACAGTTTTTCCACTACAACAATGGTTGCACGAACGCGCCTCATTGTCACGCTATACGTACATTGACAGTCTTGTTGGAATTGATACCTTGAAAACAAAAGTATAAGAAGACTGTGGTGTGTCTGGTCTGAAACTGTCGATTAGTTTCGGTAATGAGGCATACTAAAGAAGCTTCCGTATGAAGTGCAGTTCGGTATGCATTATTCCACACTGCCGATCACATTCAGTGCAATTCGGAATTTTTTCAAAGTCTTCTCACTGCTGTAGTAACTGCATACCTCCCACATTCCGTACAATTTTTGGAACATTTTTCATTTTTCAATTTAGTGTTTCAAAGAGCGTGGTGTGACAGCAAATACTGACGTATTTTCAGGCGATGTAATTGTTATTAGTTTAAATTTTATGACGCTTGCCAGTGCTGAAGGTAAAGAGGGATTGCTGGACTGGACATCAGTCCCCAGGTGAACTGGTGTGCCAGTGATGGTGGTTATCGGTCAGAGCAGACTTTGAGTATTGTTAAAATATGCGGCGTTAACACCTTCTGCCGCACCCTGTGCCATGGAAACTCTAGTGCATATCGGTGTTTATTGTATTATACCGGATTTACGGCTTACTAGTTCTTTAAGACGATTACCTGGATTGAGCCGACTATGGACATAGTACTAATACGCAGACTGTAGACAGCATCTGTATTTCAGAGTCTTCCTTCTTAGAGAAAGAAATACACAGTTTCCTCGGCAGGCAAGTTACAGACTAACTCTTTCTTTGGTACACCCTATTACAATCCTGCAGAGTTTTCATATGCAATGTCAACACTAAAAAGACATATGGCTAGGAAAGAGAAAATTAATTTTGCTGCTTCCCACTTGGAATTGATGCTTGGACAGTGGAGCGTGCGCGTCGTACGTTTTCGTGAAATGTGAAATAAAATTACAGTCTTCTGACAAAGATCTGGAAATGTGCAGAAAGAGTGGAGTTCACTTTCATTTTATTTTCAAACTGTCCCTGGGAATTCATGTGCCTTATGTTTATTTATGGCTTATAGGATAAACGTGACATGTAATGAATCTGTGTGATGTGATTTTGTGAAACATTTCACGGCACTGCGATTGGTTGAGCTGTTCATTGTTAATTTAAACTCTTTAACAACAGTAAATATTACTTGATGATGGCTAAGAATTAAATGATCAGTTACAAAGTCAGAAACAACCCATCATTTGGCTACATTTTACCCTGAAGTAAGATATTGCTTCTTAATTTCTTTACCTTATATTCTCATCAGGAAAAAAAATGAAAGTATTTACACCAATTTTTTTCACATCCCTAGGATGCCTTTGTAATACAAAAGAATCATTTCTTTCACGTAAAGAAAGTATACTGTATAGTTTATATTTATAGAATTGTATCTTATTATTTCATTTTGGGCTTTTACTTCACACAATGTATTGCAAGGTTGAGAGCTCAGTCAATTAAAATTTTATGGTTTTCAGACAAGTGCTGTTTGTACAAGTATTTTTATAATGCCTGATGTCGCACAATATATAAGACACTGCAAAGATACAGTTGTGCTTGGCCGTTCCTCTTCCCCCTTTTTGAACTAGGTGTTTAGTGTCGTAATAATGGTAGACGCGGTGTTCGTTCTTGTATAATGGTCAGAGCCTTTCAATGTCACTATGTCCTAGGTTTATTTATTTTCCTGAACACTGCATTCTCCGAGGTCATAGAATGCGTTCCAAATCCATACACTCGTTGTACTTTTCATGTTTTATTTTCATATCCAGTCCTTTGTACCTTCTAAATTTTGCTGTAGTTACAATGGCAGACGTGGATTTCCTTCTGTGAGATCCTAAAAGCGTCCAATATCAACATGTCTTACCGTGATTTCAGGCTTCCGCCACGAAGTATTTGAGATCTTCGCTCTTGTGGGAAATTACGCAGTGTATAGCGTTAATTCCTTGTCGTTTTGGGCTCTTGACCCTTGAAGATAGGACCGATAGGTTTCTCGAAACGTCGGCAAAGAATTATTACTATACGCTTCATAGTTTCCTAGCACAGCGCAGATCTCAACATGTCATAAATTCAGTTACTTCCCCAAACACCCGCAATACGCTCGTTATGGTCGTCGTCCTTGGTTTGTGTTTTTTTATTGTGGTCCGAGTATTGATTGTATTGATGGTTTAATTAAAACGTAATTCGCTTTGTACAAGGAATCGGTCCATACCGCGGTGTAAACACTTTCCACCACGGCTATAAAAACCAGTCAGCTAATGATGTACAAAGCAAAAGTCGCTGTTTGTTCTGAGTTCCGTACAAAACACTCAACGCAAAGCGAGCACAATCTAGAATTTTTAAATTTTAAACCTGGTGGTACGTAGAGTAACCGCTAGGCTTTAAAGGTTAAAATGGCGCTTAGACTGTAGTTATACATCAGTTGGTCATATGGTTAGTAAATGAAGTGGAAGGACGTTGTGGTGGCCTTGTTTCATGTGCCAGCGCATTGCTTGTTGCGAGGGACTGTGTAAAACCACGAAAACTGTCGAAAACCTTGTGTTCCGGTCGAAATTCGAACTGGGCATCTCGCGATTAAAGACGATATCGTTACTGCTTGCGCTAGCTCGCTTGGTGGTACTGTCCCGTAGCATCAGGAACATGCGGTATGGGGTCCAGATTGCAAGGGATTACGGTGCGAATTTGGAAATGTTCAAACAGCAGTCCAGCTGATTTAAGCAAGGAGGCGCTTGCCGCACTTATGTCTGTGCCATCTCGTTGATGTACGCTTCGCCATTCCTGTCGCACTCAGCAAGTGGATATTGCATCATATATAACATTGTACTTGAATTGGCAAGCACAAGGTAGAAAAACTCTTCACGTCTGCGTGTGAGTTGTGGTTCTCTTTTCTAAAGTTACGATGGGCCAAGACGCGCTGGTTTGGGTCTCATCTTAACGCGTTTCTTGCTTCAAACCTATTAAATATTACAGTGTGCCTGCCAGTTGATTTATTGCGTGAATTATTATTGTGTGTGTATGACATGCCTTGGAAGGTCCAGAGGGGGAGTAGAGGTTCAGCTGTACCCATCGTGTAGCTGGCCGTTAGATGAAGGTGGGTGTTCAGCGCCCACCCCTGCCGCTTTACCCTCAGGAAAGAACACCAGTACCCATCGTACAGGAGGCTCAGTGGGCCCCGGAGCCGGTCTGGACGGGTGCGGAGAGGAGAATCTCCCCCACAGGGGTTAGAACACTGAATCATCCAGCTTGTTGCGACTACGCAGGACATTGTGGTATAGGGACATTCTTTTAAATGACTTCACGCGTCACTCTACGCTCGGACTGTTCCGCTTGACGTCGGGTAGAGCAGCGATTGCTGCTATTCGATTGAGTGTGAGTCGGGGTCCACGCGTTTTAATTCGTCGCATTGCGGTAACGTTTCTATTTTGTACTTGCTACATTCAGCGAAGATTATGGAAATGGTATTCTGCGGCTCTGACGCGTCTCGTCTAATAAAACATATTTTTTTCTGCACGTTGAATTTCTGTGATGAAAACGAAAAAAAAAAACGCTAAAATGTGAATGCTTGCTTTCTGGTTGTCTTCAGTGCGAGGATTATTGCTGCCACCTTATCGTTTAATATGTCCCACAAGTAAAAATCTCGCGGGATGAGATCAGGCGAGGTGGAAGACACAGACCCCTGTACTTTACCTTTCTGCCACCAAAATACGCCGTGAAAAATACGTAAAATTGTTTGCTTTGTGATTGGTTGTACGGTGTTGCTAGAACAATGCGTAGGGTGTTGTAATCGGACGGTGGTTAAAAATGTTGCATGGATGTACGTGACTAGGGTGTGAACAAACGATATCAGAAATAAAACGGGCTCTGCAATGCTAGTTACATTCATTGCACAGTACAAAACGATCTTCATATCAGACAACGGTACTTCGTGGATTATCTTGGGAATCTGTCATTGTGACAAGTCACGAATCCACCGAGATGAAACACAGCTGCTCCGCCAGGCAGAGCGATTGTGGCGCCTGTTTCTATAACATGCTTCCTACGAAGATGCCAGTTCAAAAAATTAACTTTTGCTTCTCGGTCGGCTTTGCAGATTAAGTACAGTTTTCTTATATGGGTGCAGTTGCTGCAGTTTTGTTGCATTTTGTGCTGCTGTTGCAGATCGGCCCGTTCAGTGTGCAAGGCGAGCCAATAATGTTTCGGCATTGCCTCCAATGTAGCACCAAATTTCATCCAGGTTTTCCCCAGCACGTTCCTGCTGCGTGTATGAAATGGAACTTTGTTTTTCGAAACATTTTCACATACTTGTAAATTGTTACCGTGTTTGGAACAGGTGTATAAGGAAAAACTAAGTCTGAATTTACGGCACTTCATGTAGAAATTGTATTAAGTATACGTATTATACAGAAACACGGCAATGTTCTAATGGAATCCGTTTAGTGACTGCTGGTGGCTCGTAGGGACCTCGCAGCGTCCCCGATAAGCAGCGTGGGAACTAGCCGGTGGGTGTGTTTCATTATACCGTAAGTGGCCCGACGGGAGGTGGATAGCGACTATGGACATATAAAATAGTAGCTGTATACATTGACTGTGTGGTAAAAATGAAAATTCTTGAACACGGACTTCAACATACTAGCTCTTTCACCTACTTCAGTTAAGACAGATATGGGTGAAGAAGAGATTTATTTTCTCTCTGGCCCGTTAATATACCCATTAATCATGTAAATTACAAAGGACGTCGTTGGAAGCTTTACGTAGCGGCAAGTTTTTATAGACCGTTTTACATTAGACATAAATATCGCAAAATCTCAGAAGAGCTTATACACGGGTTTTTTCCCCCCGAAAACTGTGTACCAAGAAACTGGTTTTGTGCAACAGCTCATCTTTAACCCCTTACAGAACAGTGTTTTCTGTATGTGCAAACATTAACAGATTTTGCAGTTTGCCCAAAAAGTATTTGTGGGTCGCGATGGCCGCCCGGTCTAAGGCGTAGGTCTGTGGCCGCTCGCTTGCTGGGATTGCGGGTTCGAATCCCGCCTAGGGCATGGATGTTTGTCTGTTGTGAGTGTTGTGTGTTGTGCATGTAGAGGTCTTCTCGGCGGGCCGATCCCTCATCCAGGGGCGTCCAACCGAGTGTGATCAGATGCAGTAACCCTCTACACCTACAATGATTTGGTAGAACAGGTCAGATTAGAAGGAATGGAGAAATTATTTTTGGGTTCGAATGAGTCTCACAGTAAACAACGATTATTTCTCTGGATATCATTAAACCGTTGGTCTAATAATGGAGACGAACAGTTTTCCTCCTGAGGTAGGAGCTAAGTTTTTATAAACCCATGTTATATGGTTAACTTCGAGGCGTAAAGTGTTAATTTTTGAAGAGCTGGTGAGTATTAAGATGGAGAGAGAGAGACAGTGTACGTAAAATGTTACATTGAGCCGCGTTCGCGCAACAATTGTTGCAGTGGAAAAACAGTGAATATTAAACAAGCTGTGTGTGTGTATTAGTAGCCTTAAGTATCCAGTGTGCAATGCGCCATATTGTCATCTGTGGCCTGCACCGCTGTGCAGAATTTTTCCACATTATCTCATTAACAGTACGATTTTCGGGGGGGGGGGTTATTGCCTGCAAAGTGTGTGTTTCGAGTTTCTCTACAACTTGTGTCTGTAACATTTTTCAGTCTAAGAAGAATTAAGCGAGATATTATCAAAAATGTATATTGGTCATTACGTAGAGTGCCCGTTATTCTTGTCCGATTTTAATGAAACGTGAATTTTCCGGACAGATTTTCGAAAAATATTAAAATACCAAGTATCGTTAAAGGTCGTCCAGTGGAAGCCGAGTTGTTCCATGCGGACAGACGGACGAACAGACATGACGAAACTAAGAGTCGATTTTCGCAATTTTGCGAACGCCCCTGAAAAACTGAAAGGAGACTTTATTAATCTTAAGGTGTGACGTAAAGTTTAGTATAACATTTAATGCTTGCCATCCCGAAGTGTTTAACACATATACGAATATATAATACATCAAAAAACAACAAATTTTAATATGTTATTTTGCTAATTAGAGAAACGTGTTTTTAACAATGTTTAAAATGCATAGTGGGATCCCAAATGCTTACATTTTTGACATAACTGCAGAAACCATTAGACGATTAATAACTTGAAAATGAACACTTTAATTGAAAATTAAATCATAACTAGCTAAAGAATGGCAAGCAGCATGGAAAAGCATTGCGTTTTCAAGTTAAGGGTTAAGTGTAAGGCGATTGAATGGCGACGAGCAGAAAGCTGAGGACTACGCTGAAATGCATGTGCCACTCGGCGCACATTTTCCGGTGTTCGTACAGTTCGAGGGCGACCAGGAGGCTTCTTGTTGACAATGGATGCAGTAGTCCTGAATTGTGTAACCAAATTCAATATTGTTTGGCATGTCGGAACATTTCCATTCCTCCCGATGTCAAAATGTCGTCGAAAAACACGCTACATTACAGTAGCGGAATTATTGTTTTTAAAAAACGTTTCCACAGCAAACGCTCGATGCCCTTCCGATCAACGCTGCATGATGACTGAAGGCTTCAAACCGCTTTACACCAGCGATGTGTGTTTCACCACGCCACCCACAAAGATGTCGGCATGGCGCTAAATTTAAATCGTCTAATTGTTTCTGCCCCATCCTGTATGTATAAATAAAGTGCCATTAGTTCTTATTATACATCTAGAATACTTCTGGTTCTAAAATTTTAACCGGTACATAAAAGAAGTTAAACGTTAAAGCGCAACATCATTACACAGTCAAATTTTAACGTTTTATATACTCTTAAGTAAACAGGAACAATATTCAACATTGCCTACGACAACGCATCTCAAATACATAGTTTAACTTCTACTTGTATAATAATTACTTCTAGTTGTATAATAAGAACTTATGACAATTGTATTTATTCATTTAAAAAAAGGTAAAGCCGTCCCATTACAGGCCCGGAGTGGCCCAGAGGGTTTCAGGAAGTTAAGGTTCCAAGATTTCGTGACAACGGCACAGGATGGTTGTAGGTTGTCAGCCTTAAGCACCGGCCGCCTTTACCCACAGGAAATGCTCCTGGTACTCATTTCTGTTAGAGGCTGAGTCGACCCCAGGGCCATAGTGCGATTGGAAGGATTTTAAGTCAATAATAAATCCCACTAGCTGGGATCGAACCAGCGATTTGTAGCACAGCACCTTAACCACTGTGCTACCGCGGTCCCCTGTATTTATACATAGTTATGTAAAAAATGTAATCATTTGGGATCCCACTATACGTTTTAAACATTGTTAAGTAAGGATCTGTATCTTAGAAGGGCCTGAAGATTACTCTGTAAGAGTCGAAACATGTTGCCCTAAATAATAAAATAACATATCAAAATTTGTTGTGTTTTACTGATGCATTATAATTTCATATTAGTATAACAGGAATGAATCCAAAATTTTTGTGCCGTATTTGGCATATCTTTCGATTTAGCTAAAGGCGTTTTGGAAGACTGATGTATGGGTTCCGTAATTCTCTGTTCTGTGGTCCTGATTGTAAGAATTACCCTTTGTCTGCTGTAGTTCTGTTCGTGCTGCAGAACCTGTATGTAGGCTAGCTAACACTTTAGAATATAGTGCCTCTAGAGTGGTTGCTAATCGCTAATAGCTTTACTAACCACGACATGTAGGAAATGCATTTTGTGGAAGCTGAGGCTTTATAATGATGTTCACAACTTGACAATCTCTGCACCCTTACACCAGTATCGACATTAATTTCAATGTTATCTTATAACCTACACCAAATGTGCCTTCCAGTCCACTCCACTATAAATTCTGTATCATTCCTCATATGGCCATGCTTGCTACTTATTTCGAAGACCTCAGTCCCTCTGTTTTAGTCACTCTGCTACTATTGGCTGTAACACGCAGAAGTTGAAGCTCCTTGTCCAATTTTCTGCCTTCTCTCGTTCCTTCCTCATGTGTTAGGTCAGTGTGTTCTTTGGCATCCTATTTAAAAATACTCATTAGTACACTCGTCAGTAATTTTCATTATTTTACTTTCCCCGTAGTTTTCGATCCATTATTTAGGGGCCAACGCTTAGAGGCCTGTTAAGAGTGCCTGGCCATTGACGCCTCTCCTTGTAGCACTTGTCTCTCGTCTGCAAAACCATATCGCTTGCCTGAAGAGGACTTACAAATCCTTTGTTATTACCTGTGGTGAGGGATCAAACTGCATCTAGTGGCCAGAATTAATGAGGCAGGCATTGTCCGTGGCCAGCGCTTAGCGTTCTCGTTATGAATGATAAGTACTTGGTACAAATAAAATTAGAAGACGGGTGCAAGAAATGACAGTGGCAAATTATTCCATTAATAGTTTTTCCGAAAGAATTTTATATCGTGCTGCTTAGTATGTATTGCTGATACGACACAGATGTGGCTTGTATTTCGTCGTGTTGATGTAGCTGTCTTAGTAGACCCTTCCAAACTGATAGCTTGCATAGTCAGCGAAGTCATTATTTTAAAGTGTATTTCGAGGGATGTAATTTAGGGGAGCGAATAACAGTGAGAAGTGCAGTATGACCACCAAGTTTTTGTGGAGATAAAAACAGCCCGAAGATAAACTACGTGCACATTCGGATTTCTGGAGGGGGGGGGGGGGGGGGGCGGGTTTTCGAAAGAAAATTTCCCGCGGCCCCATTTAAAGAAGGAAGAAGACTGGATATGGGTAGGGAAAAGTGAGGA
>Ga0123355_10004899_pt1 | contig 19476 bp, 13 predicted proteins | sample TergutEmb28metaG_3_FD_89872 | JGI IMG/M metagenome (GOLD analysis project Ga0123355, IMG submission 89872) | Embiratermes neotenicus P1 segment gut microbial communities from Petit-Saut dam, French Guiana - Emb289 P1 | ecosystem: Host-associated > Arthropoda: Insects > Digestive system > Gut ... | reverse complement strand
GCTTTGAAGGTTGAGCTTATACCCCAGACTCGAATGATGCTGGTTGGGTTTGACAGCCCTGATCCACGACTGGCGGCCCAGGTTGCGAATACCCTTGTGGGTAACTACGTCGATTATAACTTTAAGCTGAAGTACGATGCCACACGCCAGGCTTCAGGATGGATGGAGACACAACTTGACGAACTGAAGGCCAAAGTTGAGAAGTCTCAGCAAGCATTGGTTGACTACGAGCGCCAACATTCTCTGAACAGCGTCGCTACGGGTGCGCAGGATAGAGAAAACGTGGAAGAGCAGGTGTTATCCGATCTCAGCAAAGACTTGACTGCTGCGGAAGCGGAAAGAATTCAAAAAGAATCGCTGTACAACCAAGTGCGAGATGATCGGGCGCAGATTGCGCGCCTCGCGCACAATGAGCTACTACGGAACCTGGAAGAAAAGCTGGCTGACGCCAAACAAAACCACACCGTAATATTGGCGCAGTACGGCCCGAATTTTCCACGCGCCCTAAGACTTCAGCAAGAAATCAACGAAATCCAGTCGCAGATCGCCCACGAGCAAGATCGCGTGATCGAAGGAATTCGCGTAGATTATGTCACCACTTTGAACCGTGAAAAGTTGGCGCGTGCCGCGGTTTCACGCGAAAAAGAAGTCCTAGGCGGCGTAAATCAGCTTTTGGTAGAGCACAATATCTTGCAGCGGGACTTCGAAGCCAACGAGCAACTGTATCAAAATCTGATCCAGCGACTGAAAGATGCGACTGTTTCCGCCGGCTTGCGGTCCACCAATATCCATCAAGTTGATATCGCTCTCCCCCCCGACCGTCCGATCCGCCCGAAGAAATTACTGAATATCGTAGTCGGCGCTCTGGTTGGTCTTATGCTGGGAGTCACGCTGGCCTTCGGTCAAGAAGCCTTGGACCATTCAATTAAGAGTGCCGAAGAAGTCGAGGAGCTTTTGTCAATTCCGGCGCTTGCGACCATCCCGGTGTATCGGCTTCCTCGAGCGAGCAAGACCTACGGCCTCTTAAAAGGGAACGGCCAAGGCGCCAGTTCTGCCCCTGAAGTGGCGTTGGCAGTCGCCGAGCACCCAACCTCGGTGATCGCCGAGGCCTATCGAGCATTGCGCACCTCGGTGTTGTTGTCACTTCCCGATCATCCCCCGAAGACACTGCTGGTCACTAGCGCGGCTGTGGGGGATGGCAAGACGGTGACGTCGGTAAATCTTGCCATGGCGCTCGCCCAGCGTAAAGGTCCGGTACTTTTGGTTGATGCCGATCTCCGCAAGTTGGGTGTCACCATGACATTCAACTGCGACATGCAGAAGGGGTTGAGCACTGTCCTCGCGGGGGCCACCAGGTTCGATGAGGTTCTCTACCAGTATCCCGATGTGCCTAACCTTTGGATCCTGCCCGCGGGCCCGAGCTGCCCGAGTCCCGCCGATTTGCTTTCGTCGGAAACCATGACCGGGTTAATGGAAAAAGTGAGCCACCGCTTTGAGCACGTCGTTATCGACACACCCCCCGTGATGGCAGTCACCGATGCCACCGTCTTGTCTCCTACGGTGGATGGAGTCGTGCTGGTGGCCCAATGTGCCCGCACCTCGAAGCCGCTCTTATTGCGAACCTGCCGCATACTCGATGCGGCAGGCGCAAGAATTCTTGGCTTCGTATTGAATAAGTTTGACTATCGCGATGGACACTACGGCTACTATTACAGTCATGAATACACTGGGTACCGATACTATGGACCGCCACCGACTCAGCCTACGGCCACATCTGAAGTTCCATGATGTTGCGCTCCCCCAATAATCGCCTGGCGGCAATTCCCTGACCGTTCCCCGGCCTTAAAAAGATCCATGCAGTTTAAAGCATATCGATCGTGGCGGACCGTTGTGCCGACAATAGCGGGGCTTCTACTGAGCGCCTATTGGGTATGCGAAACGGTACGGGTGGCCCTCGTCGAGACTTGGATCAACTCCAACCAAGTCAGAAATCTGGAGCGAGCCATGGCGCTTGACCCGGACAATCCCGAGATTTACTACCGCACCGGAACCCTCTATCTTCTGGGGATGGGGATCGGCCCGTCAGATCCGGTCTCCTTGTTACGTAAAGCCACGGACCTCAATCCCAAGATCGGCAAGTATTGGCTGAGCCTGGGACGGGCGTGCTTCGTGGCTCGGGATCAAGAGTGTGCCGATCAAGCTCTCAAGCGAGCGCTTCAACTCTCTCCCATGACTCCCAGTATCGCCTGGCAGGCGGCCACGTATGAGGTCTTTACGGGTCGATTCGATGATAGCTTTACCCAGTTTAAGCGACTGCTATACCAAGACCCTCAGAACGCGGATGACATCTTTCGCTTCACTTGGCGGGCTTTTGATCCTGAGATTACCTGGCGGAAGATCGTTGCTGATATCCCAGATACACGCCTCAAATGTCGTTATCTAGTCTTCCTGGCCCAGAATCGTCGTTTCGATATCGCCGCCAGCATTTGGGCGCAAATTGTATCTGCCCCGGTTGCGCCTTCATTCGATGAGGCTAAGACTTTCCTGGAACAATTACTGCAAGCTCGGCGGTTTGGGGAAGGGCTGCGTGTGTGGAGGGATCTCGTTTGCCGGAGCTCGCTCAGTCGCCCGGACGATGACACCAAAGACAATCTAGTGTTTAACGGCAGTTTTGAAAGTCTCCCACTCAATGCTGGTTTTGACTGGAATAGTGTTCCGCCAACTTTTGTCACCACCGATTTTTCCGATACCTCGGCACAGAGCGGTAAACACGCGCTGCGGGTCGAATATACTCTTCCCCACAACACGGAAGGGGAAGCCGCCTACGAACTTGTACCTGTCGACCCGAATCAGAAATACGTCCTGACGGCATATTCCCGCTCCGACGAACTCACGTCTGATAGCGGTCCCCAACTTCGTATTCAAGACGCACAATGCCCAGCCTGCCTGGATGTAGTAACCAGCATGACCCTGGGAACCACCCCTTGGCATCCCCTGAGGCTGGTATTTACGACGGGGCCAAAGACCGAGATGGTGCGGCTCTCGGTGTGGCGGTCGCGCTCTCGTACGTTTCCCACCGAGATCAGTGGATCATTTTGGCTCGACACAGTCTGTCTGAGACAAGACGCGGCTGCGGCAACGGCCCGCGACAACCAAGCGAACATTGCCTCGAGCAACCTGCCATGAGCAGCTCGATCCAGGAACGGTCGATTCCGGAGCTGTCGGGCAACCGTTGGGTTCACAGCTCACGAACACTCCTGCTAGCCGTTCTTATGGCCGCCCCCCTGGAATTCGGAGCCGTTGAACCTTGGGCTTGGGCGGCGATGACGGTGTGTACGTTTGTGGCTGTTCTGCTGTGGTGCATCGGCTCTTTCAAGTCGAGGCAACTAAATGTCAGGGGCACAGCTTTGTACGTTTGCCTCCTATTATTTCTGATGTTGATGCTGATTCAGCAGATTGGCAAGATTACGTTCGATCCCCTAAGCGCACGCGAATCAATCGTGAAGTTTGTGACCTACTCGGTGGTGTTCTTTCTCGGCCGAGAGCTGTTTCGTCGCGACCGGAAGAAGATCTGGTATAGCTTCGGTCTGATAGTCACGATTTACGTTTTCTTGATGGCATTGTTCGCGACCATCCAGTTCTTTTCCAGCCCTGGACTTCTCTACTGGGTCAGGAAGCCGCTCTGGGGAGGAGTCGTTTTCGGCCCCTACGTGAACCATAATCATTACGCGGGTCTAATGGAAATCCTAATACCCATTGCTCTGGGCTACCTTGTTGCCACCGACAAGGAAACGGCCCGCCCGGCCCTAGTTTTCGCGGTGTTGTTCGCCGTCGCATCTGTATTGCTGTCGGGTTCTCGCGGCGGAATGATCTCACTGATTTTGCAGTTGGTGGTATTTGAGATTCTCCTGTTACGGCCAAACCGTCACGCGATGCGAAGCAGGACATTGATAACCGCAGGGTTCGGTTTTATTGCTGCGGTTCTGCTGCTTTTTCTTTGGCTCGATCCGGGAGAGGTAACCAAACGGCTAGAGCAGACGGCCAGTTCGCCGGAAATGGGTCTCGCGGATCGGAAGCTGTATGCGTCGGATGCGATTCGAATGTTTAAGAAGCACCCGCTGCTGGGCATCGGGGTTGGCAGTTTCGAGGCCGCCTACCCGGCATACCAAACATTCAGTTCAGATCTGGTCGTCAATCATGCTCATGATGACTACGTCGAAGCCTTGGCGGAGGCCGGGATCATCGGTTTGCTCCTTATCGTGTCTGCAATCGTTCTCTTTTTACGAGCCGTCTCTTCCATTCATCCAATCGGTAACAGTGTCGATTGGATTGCGGTGGGTGCGGCGGTTGGATGCTGCGGGCTTCTGATCCACAGTTTCTCGGATTTTAATCTGCATATTCCAGCCAATGCTGCCTGGTTTGCCTTTACCGCCGGAATCGCAACAGCTTCGGGCAAGCATCACGCTAAGCTTCACTGGAAACGGGAGTTAGAGATCGCTCATTTAGAACCTACTAGAAACCGGCAGGAATCTTGCATATGAGACCGCTGCGGGCAATCGGGCCGATGCCAAGGCCCCAGGCGCCGGTTACTCTCCGGCCGGGGTGGCCGGATGGCGCGTATCGACACCCACTGTGCCAAGCACGCTTGTCCGTTTTGCCCCTCGACGGGCACGGGCGGCGCGTTAGCGTGTCGTGGGATCTGTCACCGCGGCAATCCGCGCCTTTGCTCCCCAGGACTACTTGTTAACCCGGAGAGAGAAATGCCGCCATGCAGCGACAGGATCAGTCTTCAAAAGGCTGACAAAGTAACAACCGAACCGTAGCGGAAGAAATTCGAACAAGAATTCTTATTTATAGTTAGTCATGTCGAGTAACGCCATTCGCGCGCTGGCGCTCAGCCAGTCCTGGACCCGCGGTCCCATTCTGCCCTTGAGGCGGTGGGTGCAGGCCGGTTATGTCTGCGTCGATGCCCTCCTGGTGTGCGTGAACGCCTGGATCATTTATGTGGTGCGTTACGAACCCGGCCGGCTCGTAACTTCGGTTTGGGGCTACGACTTGGCAGAGCTCCATTCCGCAGCCTATAAGGGACAATATCTCGGGTTTCTCCTGCTCTATGTCGTTTTGCTGGTGCTGGTCATCGCAAGCCAAGACCTATACCGCACGGAGCGCACGCGCACCAGCCTCGATGAAACACTCGCTGTGTTCAAGGCAGTCTTGGTAGCCACTTTCCTGCTTACCGCGTTCATTTATCTTTCTAACGTGAAGTCGATCTCGCGCCTCATTGTCGGCGTGAGTGGCGTCTTCAACGTTTTCGCCCTGTCTGCCTGGCGGATCTGGAAGCGCGATCTTATCAAACGTCGCGTTGCCAACGAGCGCGGCGCACGCAATGTCCTGATCGTTGGTGCCACGGCCATTGGGCAGGACTTGGCCCGTTATCTCTCTGAGCAAAAGGATCTCGGCTACGTGGTCAAGGGCTTTGTCGATGCCAATCATTCGACTGACCCGCGTGTTCTTGGCCGCCTCGAGGACCTTTCGGCCGTAGCCCGCGCCAACTTCATCGATGAAATTTTCATCACCATTCCTTTTGAACGCGAAGTGGTGCGCAGCCTCGCCCTTGAGGCCCGGCACAGCCGGCTGAATGTCAACCTGGTGCCCGAGCTCTACGATCTCGGTTGGCGCTCCCCGCTCGAATACTTAGGCGATTTTCCCGTGATGGCTCTCCATCACGAGCCCATTCCCGCGCTCGGTCTTCTGTTGAAGCGACTGGCCGATATCGCGCTTTCGGCCTCAGCGCTGGTGATGCTGTCACCACTGCTTGCGGCCATCGCTATTGTCGTCACTCTTGATTCCCCCGGCCCAGTTTTATACCGTTCTGTTCGCATCGGCAAGAAAGGTGTCCGATTCACCTGTTACAAATTCCGGTCCATGGTCGCAAACGCCGAACGGCTCAGGGCAAGTCTGGAGCACCTGAACGAGCGGGAAGGCCCCCTGTTCAAGATCGAGAACGATCCGCGCATCACTCGCGTTGGCCGTACGCTGCGGAAATACAGCCTAGACGAACTTCCCCAGCTGTGGAACGTTTTCATCGGCGACATGAGCCTGGTTGGACCGCGTCCGCCCGTCCCAGACGAGTGCGCGCAATACCGGATCGAGTACCTGCGGCGGCTCGATGTCAAGCCTGGCCTCACCGGCCTTTGGCAAGTCTATGGCCGCAAGCATCCTTCTTTCGACAAAGCACTTACCCTGGACGTTCAGTACATCGAAGGCTGGAACCTGTGGCTTGACGTGCAAATCGTTCTTCGCACGATCCCGGTTTTGTTTCAGAGGGCGGGGTATTAGCCGGTACCGGAGGATTGGCTGGGGCCGCCAGCATGGTCCGAATTGATCGGCCCGGTCCAGCGGTCGATCGCAATGGAAGCCGATACTTCCGACTTGATTCCGATAACCAGATGAGTGAAAGCCAATCAGGGCGGCCAACGATTCCTTTTTCCAGGATTTCCGGCGTGAGTCGTGTTCGCCAAGTTCTTTCCAACATCGGGGCGGCTTACTTAACCTTTGCCATTGCTTCGGTATGTTATCTCATCGGAGTTCCCATCTACCTCCGTTTTCTTGGTAGAGAGCAGTTTGGTCTCTGGCTCACGATTCAAAGCGTTCTGATACCTCTTACTCTAACCAGCATGGGTTTCCCCACCGTTGGCCAGAACATGCTCGCGGAGGCGCGAGCCACGAGAAGTTGGGAGCGTGCCAATCGGGTCATTTCAACGACATTCATGTTCCTGATTTTCGCTGCCCTGGTGACTTCCGTGTTAGTGCTTGTGGCGCTGCGGCTGGACCTCATAACGCGCCTCCTGAAGACCTCGCCTGGTTTACGCGGCGTCCTCGAGCCCACTGTTCTTCTGGCGCTCGCTGGTTTTGTTTTCATGGTTCTCAGTCAAGTCCTTCGCTCCGCCATTCGGGCATTTGAAAGGGTTGATCTGGAGCAGCACTGCGCCGCTGCGCTCGCTGCTGCCAATCTTGGCCTCGGTGTAGCAATGCTTTATGCAGGTCGGGGCATAGTAGGGGTGGCCGCAGCCTTCGCATTTGTGCAGTTTGCTGGAGGGGTGCTCTTCTTCATTATCCTGGTTCGAAGGCTTCCTCAACTCCACCTGTCTGCGCGTTTTTTTTCCTGGATGTTGCTACGGGAGATGCTCGGCCCCGGCTTCTATTTCTTCGTCCTCTCCCTGTCCGGTACCTTGATTTGGGGAGTCGACAATCTGGTGATTTCGAGCATCATGGGCCTCGCATTCGTGGCGCCTTTTGCGATTGCGGCTCGCTTGACAACGCTTTTCCGCGGGGTGGCCTCGACCCCCTTCACCACTTCGAACCCCACGATCACTGCCCTCTCCGCGGAGTGTAGGGAGGGGCCGCTTCGGCATCTGTTCTCGCTCTCGACGAAGTTGGCCCTCTCGCTGGCGATGCTGTTCGCTCTGGAGTTGCTTTTGTTCGGGCGCTCCTTCATCGCGCTCTGGGCGGGGAGCGCAGTAGTTATTGACCGGGCGACTTTCGCGGTCTTGGTGGCGACCTTAGCCGTGTACGTTCTCCAGCAGCCCGCATTTGCGTTTCTGACAGCTACCAGCCGGCACAAGCTTTATGCACGGCTCTGTCTTCTCGAAGGTTTGGCAAACTTGTGGCTGTCCTGGTGGTGGGCGCACCGGTGGGGCGTGTTCGGGGTTGCGCTAGGAACTCTGGTGCCTGAGGTGGTCCTGTCCGGGTGTTATATGTTCGTTGCCAGCATGAGAATGAGCCGCCTTGGGGTTTCTGAGCTGTGGGCGAGACACGCCTTTGCGCTGGTCCCTCCGGTCCTGGTCGGGCTAGCCGCCGGCATGATCCTCAGGACCTTGGCGGGGACATGGCGAGGCTGGGTACCCTCAGCTGCCCTGACCGCAGTTGCCTTTCTTGCGATGACCTGGGTCACTTCCACCACGGCCGAAGAGCGGAACATTCTTGTTGTCGCACTAGGGCTGGGATAGATCTCGCTGCTTGACGCTAGGCGTAGGAATAAATGACGGTCTACGAGCTGGGCCATCAGAGACTTTCGGTTGAGGTTGACCTACCGAGTGCCGACGGGATCCGAAGACTTGACGAACCGCCGGCGGCGGGCGGTCTGGAAGCCACACGGTGAACAGGATGTCCATGAGGCCGGTCTGCGCGGGGTCGCAGGAGTTCGCTAAGAGGATGAGCGGCATTGGAGCGGCGCCAGTGGCATTTCTCAATTCTCATCCGGGATTCCGTCGGCGTATTCGCCCCGTTTCACGGCAGGACGTCTCTCGGCGCGACTTGTGGGTCAAGGTCGCCGCTTTGTTGGTGGTTGGCTTCCTCTGTTTTCATAGATCGTTCGCGTACCTAGGCTGGCCAGCTCACAGCATCTATCTGGGCGAGGCTTCGCTGGCCGCGTTCCTGCTCTTGGGACCCAAAGTTCGCCGGGGCGGATGGATATGGGCACTGCTGCGAAGCGGGCCCCTGCACACTGTGGCCGTGCTTTTGGGTCTCTCCCTCGTTTACGCAGCGTTCGAAGCCCTTCGTGGAATCTCGCTCGGGTATGGAACTGTTGCCACGTTGCGGGGTACACCTTTCAACTACTATCCACTTTTCCTGCTATGGGGGGTTTGGGCGGGGCTGAGGGGAGGCAATCTCATTGAGCGGTTGGCGCATCCCCTCGCTTGGTGCAACGGCGTGTACGGCACGGCCTATGTCTTATTCCTGCACCGACTCCCCTGGATCCTTCCCGGCACCTCCGCAGTTGCCACTCCCGTGCCGCTGTTCGGAATTTCTTACGCGTCTGCGATCGCGCTTCTTGGCCTTCTTAGCTTCGAGCCGAACCTGCGGCGCGTGTGGCACTTGATTGCGCTCAATGCGTTTGTTCTGCTCGGCATGCAGATTAGAGGCGAGTTGGTCGGCTTTGGGGTCGGGCTGTTAGTCTTGGTCCTGTGTACAAAGAGGATCAAAAAATTGCGGAGCATAGCGCTTGCCGCGACCGCGGTAGTGGCAGTCCTGGCCGCTATGTACGTGACCAATATCAGGGTCAGCATCCAATCGCACGACGGGATTCCCGGTAGCCAGGTTTCGCTAGATTTTATTGCCGCCGGGTTAATCGCCCCTTTCGACATGCAGCGTGCCGAAGAACTGGCCCCGTACGCGGCTGTTCACCCGTCCGCCGCTAACGCCGCCTGGCGACTGAGCCTGTGGCAGTCCGTGTGGACCGCAGTAAATCAAGATCCATTCAGAGCGCTTGTGGGACTTGGCTATGGTTATCCCATGTGGGACTTCGTTAATCCGGTTCATTCAAGCGCACCGCTTCAAAGCACGCACAACGATTTCTTTTATGCACTCGGATTTACCGGCTGGATTGGAGCAGCCATTTTCGTCGTCTCGCAATTTTGCATCGGCCGCCTCCTTTTCCGCTCATTTCGGGTCACGGCGCAACCGTTCGGGCTGGTTTGTTGGAGCGCCCTTCTCACCATTTCCATGTTCGAGGGTTTTCTTGAAGAATCCTTTGGAGCCATACCCTTCTACTTGCTGTCGGGGATGGCTCTCGCTCCCGCGCTCATCTTCGGATATCAGAGCCAGTTCCGGCCTGGCGCTCGGGGATCCCGCATCTTCAGGGACGTTCCTGGAGCCGCAACAGGCAACGGGCGGAATCCGCTGGTAGCCTTCTCTAAATAATGGACTTGACCAAACCATTCCAGCCGCGGAACCCGCTAGTCATTCGCCGTTGCTTTCTGCCTTCGTTTACCGGGCAGCGAGGGCGGTCAGGAGCAGAGCCTGAGATTCTTTCCACTGCCCGTCGGGATTCGCCGGTAAGAAAGCGTCTCCCTGCATGTGACCATCAGCGGAGGTAAAGGGATGAGAAAAGCTGACGTGAAGCTTTCACTGAGTCCTTCGAAACCGGCTGTTCTATTTGTTGCTCCGCTGCCGCCGCCCTATGCGGGCCCGGAAATCGCCACAGAGTCCCTGCTTAAGTCCTCACTGCGAGATCGTTTCCGGCTGGTCGTGATAAATGGCAGCCTACAGTCGGACAACCGGGACCGCGGACGCATCAGCGTTTCGACCTTGCTCCGCGCTATACGACTGGGTTCACGTTTAGTGCACCGCCTCATCCGCGATAAATGCGCCCTCGTTTACCTGTATCTGTCGCAGAACCGCACTGGGTTTTTGCGAGATATGGCATTGTTCGCAGCTGGCAAACTGTTTCGTCGGCCTGTCGTTTGGCATTTCAGAGGTGGTAACCTCGATGTTTTTTATCGCCGCTCCTCCCCGCTCCTGCGATGGCTGATTCGCATGGCGCTGAACCACTCGGAGTCCGCGATTCTGCTCGGCCCTTCCCTCGCGCCCCGTTTGCGCGCAATCGGCTTGACGTTACCCCTGCGCGTGGTGGCGAACTGGGCCCCTTTATCTTCGTGTCCGCCGGAACATGTCCTGTCTCCTCCTTCCCTGAAAGAGGTCGGGCTCTTTACCGTGCTTTCGCTTGGTTCCCTTTCCGTTGCAAAGGGCACTGTGATCCTGCTTCGCGCGGCGGAGCTGATTCTGGCCTGCCGCAGAGACGTGCGGTTCGTCCTTGCCGGGGGGATCATCGCGAGAGAGCGGAATATCCTCTGGGACGAGCGTGGTACCCCGTTGCCAGTCGAAGACGTCGAACGAATGGTTCGTAATTCGCTTAACAGGTTTCCTGACAACATCGAGTTTTTCGGACCGGCAGGACCCCGGGAAAAATGGAAGCTGCTCAGCGAGTGCGACGTGTTCGTGCTCCCTTCGTATTCCGAGGGTTTTCCCATATCGTTTATGGAAGCTATGGCTGCGGGCGTTCCGATCGTCAGCACTCCTGTAGGAGCCATCCCAGACATCCTGCAGGAGGGCCGCCATGCGCGGTTCGTGCGCGTGGGAGATGTGCGAGCTCTAGCCGACACCTTGATGCGGCTCATCGACGACCCCCACGAGCGGCGTCGGATAGGTACCAACAACTTTCGTTATGTACGCGACCGGCACACGGTGGACCGAGCTGCCAGTCAGATCGCAGACATATTCGACGACGTGCTACAGCGCCGGGCGGTACACGAACCAAACCAGGCTCAGAGGGCACTCGGTCCGGAACAAGCCACGCTGTCAGCCAATCTAAACCGTCTCTATCTCGCGCCCAAAGCCGGCGGGAGTCCGGATCTAGAAGGCCGCTTTCCCGAATGAGTATTGCTGACAATCGTAGTCTCGGGTTCCCACAATGGTGCTGCCCATTTGACCGGCTGAACCTTCGGGAATGCCAAGAAGCGCTGGCATGCGCCAGCGGGCATGAGTTTCCTGCGATTCGGGGGGTCTATCGTTTCACTAGCGGCGAGACTTACGCAGATGCATTCGGCGTACAGTGGAATAAATATCGCACCACCCAATTGGACAGTCACACCGGCACTACCATTTCGCGAGACCGCGCGCTGCGTTGCATGGGAACCGCTCTCTGGAACAATCTGGAGGGCAGGAACGTGCTTGAGTGCGGGTGCGGCGCTGGTCGATTTACGGAGTTATTGCTAGGGGCTGGAGCGCGAGTAACTTCGGTTGACCTGAGCAATGCCGTCGATGCCAATGCCGAGAATTTTCCCCCCAGCTCGTTTCACCGCATCGCTCAGGCCGATATTCTGCGCCTTCCCTTTCTCTCGGGTCAGTACGATATAGTTTTCTGCTTGGGCGTTATCCAGCATACACCTCGACCCGTTGAGGCGATCGCTAAACTATGGGAGCAAGTAAAGCCCTCGGGGCACCTGGTAATTGACCATTATAGCCATCGTCTTTCATGGTATTTAAGAACTGCTCCGCTCTTTCGCGCCGTCCTGCGGCGCTTGCCTTCTGCTGCCGGGTTAGTCTGGACACAAAAACTCGTCAATAGCCTGTTGCCGCTGCATCTAGCGCTTCGCGGGTCCCCCATGGCGACAAGACTGTTCCAGCGTCTCTCGCCTGTTTCCAGTTACTACCATGTTTTTCCCGAACTCCCTGATTCACTACAGAGAGAATGGGCGCTCCTAGACACACATGACGCGTTAACGGATTGGTATAAACACTGGTCCAGCCGACGGCACATCAGGAACATCTTAGCCCGTCTAGGTGCAGAGAAAGTCTGGTGCGAGTACGGCGGCAACGGCGTCGAAGCTCGTGCGCTGCGGGCGGCCATCACGCCTAGTCAGAAGATTGGGTATTGACGCAAAATGTGCGGAATCACTGGATTTCTGGGCTGGCAGAAAACCGCAAGCGAGATGACGCAACAAGTTCGCCGCATGGTTGCAACCCTGGAGCATCGGGGGCCAGACGACGCGGGGCTATGGCTTGATCCTGGAGCGGGTGTCGCCTTGGGACACCGAAGGCTTTCAATCATCGACCCTTCCTCAGTGGGGCGCCAACCAATGCATTCCGCCGGCGGGCGTTACGTGATTGTTTTTAATGGCGAGATTTATAACTTCCATTGCTTGCGTCGAGAACTAGAATCACTGGGACACAACTTTCGGGGTCATTCGGATACCGAGGTATTGCTGGCCGCCTTCGAGCAATGGGGAGTTGACGATTCTCTACCGCGTCTCAATGGGATGTTCGCGTTCGCAGTCTGGGATTGCCAGCTTCGACAGCTGCAGCTTGCACGTGACCGACTCGGTGAGAAACCCCTCTACTACGGCTGGACGGGCGGTACTTTGCTCTTTGGCTCCGAGCTTAAGGCTCTTCAGGTGCACCCGAGCTTTAACCCGCTGGTGGATCACGATGCTGTGGCTCTGTATCTGAGGCTCGGCTATGTTCCTGCACCATACTCTATCTACAAGGGTATAAGGCAACTAGCGCCGGCTATGAGCGTTCAATTCGGAATGTCCAGCATTCCGGCTTCCCCAGGGCCGCAACCATACTGGTCTGCCCGGGATGTCGCGAAACATGCTGACGAGGAACCCTTTCGCGGCCCCGAGTCCCAGGCGCTGGCGGAGCTGGACCGCATCGCGAGCGAAGCGGTGCGATTGCGGATGGTCGCAGACGTTCCGCTGGGCGCCTTTCTTTCAGGAGGCATTGACTCGTCTACAGTGGTAGCCCTAATGCAGGCCCAGAGCACCCGCGCGGTAAAGACCTTCACCATCGGTTTCGCTGAACGTGAATTCAACGAGGCAGAAAGTGCGGCGGCTGTGGCTCGGCATCTCGGAACTAACCACACCGAGCTCTGCCTCACCCCCGCCGAGTTAATGGAGCTTATTCCGCGGCTGCCCCTCATGTACGACGAGCCCTTCGCTGATTCCTCGCAAATCCCGACGCATGCCGTCTGTTTGATGGCGCGGAAGTGCGTGACCGTAGCCCTGTCCGGCGACGGAGGAGATGAGATCTTTGCCGGGTACGTTAAGTACTCTTTTTGGTCGGCAGCTTGGCGCAACGCTTCACGGCAGCCACACCTGTTACGGCACCTTTTGGCGACAGTCCTGAACTCGCTCAGCCCTGCTGCTTGGGACGCAATGATTGCAGGTGTGTCCTCGGTTCTGCCCAGGCAATGGAAGCTCGTGCGCCGCCCCGGAGAGAAGCTCCAGATTCTAGCCAGCTTGTTGAAAGCGCGGGACTTTCTCGATTGGCATTGTGAGTTCGGGTCGCAATGGAAGACGTCAACCTTGAGGATGTACAACGGCGATCATGCGCCGCTTTTGGAGGGGGACATACACCTTAGGGAAGATAGCTCGGATGTTACTCGCCGAATGATGCTTCATGATCTGTTGACGTACCTGCCAGGCGACCTGCTGGTAAAAGTTGACCGAGCTAGCATGGCGATAGGCCTGGAAACGCGGGCCCCGTTCCTAGATCCGAATCTTATCTCTTTCGCCGCGCGCCTGCCGCTCTCCATGCTTGTCAATCGCTGGCAAGGAAAGCTCCTATTGCGCAAGCTTCTATATAAGTACGTACCCCAAGAACTGGTCAACCGTCCTAAGCGCGGATTCTCGATCCCTCTGGGCGATTGGCTTCGTGGCCCACTTCGGCACTGGGCGGAAGAGCTGCTTAGCGAGAGGCGCCTAAAGAATGATGGTTTTTTCGCCGTCAAGGCGATTCGTGCCGCTTGGGAGGCTCACCTGAGCGGACACCAGGACCTTTCGAATAAGTTGTGGACTATCTTGATGTTTCAATCGTGGTTGGATGCGGTGAAATCAGTGAACCTGGGCTCGCGCCAAGTCTCGATGCAAGGGCTTTTTCAATCCCATGAAGAGTTCTCGTCTACCGGCGGCGCTGTGGCTAACACGGCGCTCTTTGGCATATCCGAAAGGGTGACATGAAATCAGCGCTCATCGATAGTAAGACTGGCGAAATCGCCATTCACGAGATACCTGCGCCCGAATTGCAAACGCATGGGATTCTCGTGGACACGCGCTTTTCCGTGGTCAGCTCGGGAACGGAGCGGGCGAAGATCGAGACGGGAGAAAAGTCGCTGCTGGGAAAGGCCCGCGCACGGCCGGACCTGGTTCGACAGGTAGTCGATCTTGCGCGCACGAATGGAGTGCGGGCGGCTTACGACAAAGTAAGGACCAGGCTAGATTGCCTCTCGCCACTTGGTTACAGTTGCTCGGGGGTAGTCCTTGAGGTTGGAGACGGAATAACGGAATTCCGGCCGGGGGATCGAGTAGCTTGCGCCGGCGCGGGATATGCGAATCATTGCGAAGTGAATTTCGTTCCTCGCAATTTGGCTGTCCATGTACCGGAGCCGGTCTCGCTCGAACATGCAGCCATTGCCACGATCGGGTCGATTGCAGTGCAGGGGCTGCGGCAGGCGGAAATCCGTTTTGGCGAGACGGTTGTCGTGATTGGCGCCGGACTGATTGGCGTGCTCGCGGTGCAATTGGCAAGGGCGGCCGGGTGTCGCGTGGCGGCCATCGACATCGACCGCGACCGAGTGGAGGGGGCGACAAGGTTCGGCGCGCAAGCCGGCTTCATTGCGAACGAGGCGAGGCTCGAAGAAAGAGTCCGGGCGTTTTCGCGTTATGGGGCCGACGCTGCGGTGATCACCGCAGCGTCGCGTTCATCCGAGCCGTTGGAACTAGCGACGAAGCTGCTGCGCGACCGCGGCCGAATCGTCGTCGTGGGTGACATCGGCCTGAATGTCGCGCGAGGACCGCTCTACACCAAGGAGCTTTCATTGGCGCTCTCGCGGTCGTACGGCCCCGGTCGCTACGATCCGGTTTATGAGGAGGGCGGCGTGGACTACCCCATCGGATACGTCCGATGGACCGAGCAGAGGAATATGGAGGCGTTCCTAGACGCGCTGGCGAGCGGGGCGGTTGACGTGGCGCCACTGCTCGAACGTCAGCGACCCATAGAGGAAGCACCGCAGGCCTATGAAGAAATCCGGCAAAGCCGTGCCTATACGGTAATGATCCGCTATCCGGCTCGGGAGCGGGCGGCATGGCCGGCCGTAGGCGCGATTTCTGTTACCCACAGGCGTACGATGAGCGCGCGGGACTCGGTACGCATCGGGTGCATTGGGGCGGGAAATTTTGCGCGGGGCACGATTTTTCCAAATTTACGTAAGACTCGTGGAGCGGTGCTGGACACGGTGGCCACTGCATCTGGCGTCGCCGCCGAATTGGCGCGGAGATCTGATGGCTTTCACTGCGCATCAACCCCAGCTGAGCTACTGGCCGATGCTTCGATCGGTGCGGTCTTCATCTTAAGCCGCCACGACAGCCACGGGCGTTACGTGCTCGAAGCCCTGGCGCAGGACAAACCTGCATTCGTCGAAAAGCCGCTGTGCGTACGAAGAGAAGAACTGGCGGCAATACGCCATGCGTACGCTGAAAAAGCGGCGCAAGGGGCAAATCCTTTTGTCATGGTGGGATTCAATCGGCGGTTCGCGCCGCACACCGAAATGACGAGGCAGTTTTTTGCTGGCCGACAGGAGGCGATGCTGGTCCACATCCGCGTGAATGCAGGATACATTCCACGGGAGCACTGGGCCCAGCAGGCGACCGGGGGCAGGATCGTGGGCGAGTTGTGCCACTTCATCGATTGGGCACGTGCAGTGATTGGCCAGCCGATTATTTCGACATCGGCCACAGCGTTGCCGGATGGAAATCGCTACCATCACGATAACCTCGCGGCAGTGCTGTCGTTTGCGGACGGATCCGTTGCCAACCTGCTCTATCTTGCTAACGGCGACAAGGCGGTTCCCAAGGAGCATTTTGAGGTGTTCTGCGAGGGAGCAGTTGCAAAGCTGAATGATTTCCGCACGCTCGAGCTGGTGCGGAACGGCCAGAGGCGGATTTCTAGGGCCACTCAGGACAAGGGTCATCGGAAAGAACTGGAATTGACTGTCGAGGCCATCCTGCGCGGCAGACCGGCGCCGATTCCGTTCGAGCAGATTAGTGAGGTCACCGAGACTGCCTTTCAAATCGAGAATGCCCTGAGGACGCCGTTTGCTATAGACCGGGTGGAAACCGACAGAATCGGAGTCGCGGCCGACTTTGAATACGACCTGAAGGCGGTTGGCGATTAGCCGCTCCTTTGTGATGGATAATCAGTCGACTCCAGCGCTGCCGCATGAGCAGGTGACGCAGTGGACGCCGTCAAATCCCTTGTCTACGCCGCGGGTGACCGAGATTTCTGCGGCTCTCGGAAGACTGGATGCTTGGATCGAGTCCGAGAGTTTTCAAGGCTGGGATCCGTACGACGCCCTCAACAGCCCGTTGTTACGCGTGGCGGCAAACAGAAATCGAGTGCTCGGCGCGGCGATTGTCCAGTCGATTCGCCGCAGCCCACTGAACATCAGGCCGTTGCTCGCAATTCGTAAGGGGTACAACCCGAAAGCCATGGGGCTGTTCCTAGCGACATATGCGCAAAAGTTCCTTGCCACTCGACAAGATGGATATCTTGAACGCGTGCGTTTTTTCTACGATTGGTTGAGGGAGAATGCATCACCCGGGTACGCCGGCTATTGCTGGGGGTACAACTTCGATTGGCCCAATCGTGCGTTTTTTGCCCCTGCGGGTACGCCAACGATCGTCAATACGGCGTTCATCGGGCTGTGTTTGCTTTCCGCGGACCCTGTGTTGCGGGCATCTGCCGCGAAGGCCGGGGCGGCAGACCAAGTCAATCCATGCCTGGACGGGAAAGATCTGGGGCGAACATGCCATAGCTTACAGATCGCTAGAAACGCCTGCAATTTCATTTTGGACAATCTGCAAACCTTGCGCCCGAGCGATGAAGAAACTTGCTTCTCTTACACCCCTCTCGATCGTCGCTTTGTGCACAATGCAAACCTTCTCGGGGCTTGGCTGTTGGCCGCAGTTTACGCGCGCACCGGAGAAGAACACTTGGCCAGAAATGCCCGAGCTGCGGCGCGCTTCACCGCCCGCAGGCAAAGACCTGATGGTTCGTGGGTATATGGGCCTGCCCGCAATGATCAGTGGGTCGATAACTTTCATACCGGCTATGTTCTGGTCACCCTTAAGAGCATTTCTGCGCTTCTTCGTACCCACGAGTTCGATTCGACAGTCCAGACTGGGTACTGGTTCTGGAAAACACGCATGTTTGAATCTACCTGCATTCCGAAGTACTTCCCACACAAGACATATCCAATTGATATTCATTCCGTGGCACAGGCCATTCTCACCTTTCTGCATTTCTCCGATGTGGATCCGGAAGCGGCTGAGCATGGGGGTAAAGTCGCATTGTGGGCGATCCGCAATATGCAAGATCGGGAAGGATTCTTCTATTACCAGCGCCATCGCACTTTTACAACCAGGATTCCCTACATACGTTGGGCGCAAGCGTGGATGCAGCAAGCGCTTACAAGGCTGACCGTCCCGGCCAGTGTGTCTGGTTATGAGCTCGTGCCACCAACCACCCTTCTAGTGCAGCAAGCCACAAGTAGGACGGCGACTGATCAGACGCCGTGCGTATCTCCGAACTCCACCAACTAACCACGGAGCTAAACCATGGCAAAGAATCGCGTTGAGCTTCTGGGTTGCCCCGTCGATAACCTATCGATGAAAGAAGCGCTTTCCGAGATTGACTCCTACATTCGTAGCCGCGCCCCGCACCAGCATGTAGCCATCAACGTTCGCAAGGTAGTGGGCTCCTACTTCAGTGCGGAACTGCGCAACGTGGTGCGGCAATGCGATCTTGCCCTCGCCGACGGCCAGCCGATTGTCTGGGCCACGCGGATGTTGGGGAAATCGCTGAAGGGAAGGGTCACAGGCATCGATCTGATGCAAAGCCTCCTGGAGCGTGCCGCTGCTTGCGGATACCGAGTGTTTCTTCTGGGAGCACGCCAGGAAGTCTTAGAAAAGGTAGTTCGCCATTATCAGCGCGATTACCCCGCGCTGCAGATCGTTGGGTACCGCGATGGGTATTGGTTGCCAGCCCAGGATATGCAGGTGGTGGAAAAGATTCACAAATCGCAACCAGACATCCTCATCGTCGCAATGGGTTCTCCCAAGAAGGAATTCTTCGTTAGCAAGTACCGCGACCATATGCGAGTCCCGTTCGCCATGGGGGTAGGCGGCTCTTTTGACGTAATCGCTGGAGCCGTGACACGCGCACCGTCCTATTGGCAACGTGCTGGATTCGAGTGGTTCTGGAGATTCCTTCACGAGCCGTTCCGGCTGGGACGTCGCTATCTGGTAGACGCATTTATCTTCGGTTTTCTACTGGCTCGCGAGTATTGCCGCTATCGATTGGCCCGAGTACATACGACTCGCCTGTCGGGCTAGCAGCACATCGTCGACCGCTTACGCGAGCACTTAAACTTAGACAACGCTCGTACTGCTGTTCACTAGTCACATCGGACGTAAAAGCGAACCAATGCAACTCTTACACGTAGTCGCGGCCCGTCCTAATTTTATGAAAGCAGCGCCAGTGCTGCGGGCGTTTGCCGCGCACCCGGATGTTTCGCAGACATTGGTTCATACCGGTCAACATTACGATCGCAACATGTCGGACGTTTTTTTTGATCAACTGAGAATTCCACGGCCAGATGTCAACCTGCAGGTGGGTTCAGGCTCGCACGCCCAGCAAACAGCCCAAGTAATGAGCCGATTGGAGCCGGTCATCTTACGGCATGCACCGGATTGGGTGATCGTCTATGGCGATGTGAACTCCACGGCCGCGGCAGCGTTGGTATGCGCGAAGCTCCAGGTAAAAGTTGCGCATGTAGAAGCAGGCCTGCGCTCTTTTGACCGTTCCATGCCGGAAGAGATCAATCGTATTGTCACTGATCAATTGGCCGATTTGCTGCTCACAACTTCGTCCGATGGGAACGACAATCTTTTGCGTGAAGGCATTGGGCCGGAGAAAATTCGCCTGGTCGGTAACGTCATGATCGACACGCTATTGAGATTGTTGCCTCTCGCGCAGTCGCATCGCGTTTCCGGCCTGCCCGAGCGTTATGTTCTGGTCACCTTGCATCGCCCAGCCAACGTGGACGAGGGACCGTTTCTTCGAGATTTCCTCGATACG